>Ga0213858_10000248_pt1 | contig 26443 bp, 33 predicted proteins | sample PICome_FD_160122 | JGI IMG/M metagenome (GOLD analysis project Ga0213858, IMG submission 160122) | Coastal seawater microbial communities near Pivers Island, North Carolina, United States - PICO245 | ecosystem: Environmental > Aquatic > Marine > Coastal | place: USA: North Carolina | collected... | reverse complement strand
CAGAACCTTGATCTGATTGGGGACTCATTACGATCCTGAATGAAGATTCAATTATTGATATCGCACCTCTGAATCAGATCAAGGTTCTGTCCTACAAAGACAAACAGGACTGGACTCTGGAACAGAAATACAACATTGGTAAGAGAGGAAAGACCGAAGAGGCTGAATAAATATCTCTGAGTCTTTCGTGCAGACTCTACGAATGTCGGAAACCCCTATAAGACGGTGTAGTTATTACTACATCGTCTTTTTTCGTATCTGTTATAATTAGTATGTAAGAGGTTCGGGTTCTACGGAACCCCCTTTTACGCCAAAGATGCCTTCGGGGTCTTTACTTAAAATACTCGCTTACTAAGGAGAACTATGTCTACACTAGCAAGGTATAATGTTGCCAACATCGACCAACTAGTCGATCGCATCGCAAGAAATAGTATCGGGATGGAGGATTACTTTAATCGTATCTTCACTCTTGATTCCACTAACAATTATCCACCATATAATCTCGTTTCTGTAAACGAAGACGAATCAAGACTAGAGATTGCTCTAGCAGGTTTCGGTAACGAAGATGTAAAGGTATATACAGAAAGAGGCAAACTGACTGTTGAGGGATCTAAGGTTGATAAGACCTCTGATGACGCATACGTCCATCGTGGACTCGCACAGAGATCTTTTACAAGATCTTGGAACATTGCTGAAGATACCGAGATCAAATCCGTTGACTTTATTAATGGTCTCTTGACTGTTGTGATGGGTCGTGTGGTTCCTGAGAAACATCAGAGAAAACTTTGGTTTGGAACTGAAGACAATTCATAGTATGATCTGATACTAAAAGTGTATCACTGTGATACACTTTTTCTATATAATAATGTATCACGGAGGACGACTTATGAATCTCACAGCCGCCACTCTTACAATTGGGACCGTAATGACTCTTTTTTTCAATGGGGCCATTGGAAGCACATTTTCCTAATGGACCCCCTAAAGTAGAAATCTTTCTAACAACTCCATAAATAAAACTGAATATCGTCGCCACTGACGGAGGGGTAACTGGCCAAATCCAGTTGACACCCCTCTTTTTTGTTGGTATAATTTTTTTAGGAAAAACTGTAGAAAAATGAGTGTAAAACTTTTAACACTGAAATCCACTGAGGATGTGATCGCAGACGTTCAGGAGATGATTGTTGAGGAAAAGGTTGTTGGCTATTACCTCAAGTACCCTTGCAAGGTTCGACTCATTGCTGATATCTATGAGCAAAAAGGATCTACCCGACTCCCATCAAAGATTCAACTTCTTCCTTATATGCCCTTGAGTAAGGAGAAGATGATTCCTGTAGTTGCCGACTGGGTAGTCACAATCACGGAACCAGTTGATCAACTTTTAAATATGTACATTGACGGAGTAAACAAGTATGAAGCCCCTGAAGATTTTAATACTGATGAACAATCAGAAACTTCTGACGCAGATTGAAGAAGTTGCTGGTGAACTTGGTGATCCAGATTGTAAGTTGATTGAACCATTTGTCCTTTCAGACGACGGGACATTATCCCCTTGGTTGGTTGACATTACAAAACAAAACACCTTCATGATTCACTCTGACAAGATCTTGACTCTTGTAGACCCGAATAGTAAACTATCTGAGAAGTACGAAGACCTGGTTAAGTAATGCGCTTTTATACTAATGTCCAGGTCGTTGGTAACAACTTTCTGGTTCGTGGATATGAAAACGGGAGAAGTGTTATCTTCAAAGAAGAATACTCTCCCACTTTGTTTGTCAAATCAAATAGAGAGACAAAGTATAAAACTCTAGAGGGTGAAACTGTAGAACCCATTCAACCAGGTACGGTAAGAGATTGTAGAGAATTTTACAAAAAGTATGACGATGTAGATGGATTCAAGATCTACGGTAATGACCGTTATGTTTTCCAGTACATCTCTGACAAATATCCTGAAGATGAGATCAAGTTTGATATCAAGAAGATCAATCTTGTAACGATCGACATCGAGGTTAAATCTGAACAGGGATTCCCTGATCCTGATTCGTGTTCTGAGGAGTTGTTGACCATCTCCATTCAAGACTATGCGACTAAGGAGATCAATACCTGGGGAAGGAAACCTTACACACCTACACAAGATAACGTAACCTATCACTATTTTGAGGATGAGATCGCAATGATCAACTCATTCCTCTATCACTGGAGTCAGAATCCTCCAGAGGTTGTGACTGGTTGGAACTGTCGTCTATACGATATCCCATATCTTTGTGGTCGTATTGATCGTGTTATGGGTCAGAAGAAGATGAAACTTCTGTCTCCCTGGGGTATTATCAGTCAAGAAAGTATTACGATCATGGGTCGTGAATTCAATACTTTCGACATTGCTGGTGTCACCACACTGGACTATCTTGAACTGTATAAGAAATTCACTTACACAAACCAAGAGAGTTATCGACTGGATTATATCGCCCAGGTAGAACTTGGACAGAAGAAACTCGACCACTCTGAGTTTGATACCTTCAAAGATTTCTACAATGGTAATTGGAAGAAGTTTGTAGACTACAACATCATTGACGTGGAACTTGTTGACCGTATGGAAGACAAGATGAAACTGATTGAGTTGGCATTGACCATGGCATATGACGCCAAGGTGAACTTTGTCGATGTGATGTATCAGGTTCGTATGTGGGATACGATCATCTACAACTATCTGAAGAAACGAGATATTGTGATTCCTCCCCGTGACCGAACGGAGAAGGACAAGAGGTATGAAGGTGCGTATGTGAAACAACCTGTCCCTGGTGTCTATGACTGGGTGGTTTCGTTTGACTTGAACTCACTGTACCCTCACCTGATGATGCAGTACAACATCTCACCCGAGACTCTGGTGGAGGAGAAACATCCTTCTGCAACCATTGACAGGATCCTGAATAAGGAGATCACCTTCGAGATGTACAAGGACTATGCAGTCTGTGCCAACGGTGCAATGTTCCGTAAGGACATCAAAGGGTTCATGCCTGAGTTGATGGAGAAGATGTACGCAGAACGTAAGATCTTCAAGAAGAAAATGCTCCAGGCAAAACAGGAGTATGAGAAGACTCCTACCAAACAACTTGAGAAAGATATTGCCAAGTTCAACAACTTCCAGATGGCTCGTAAGATCGCACTGAACTCTTGCTATGGTGCGATTGGTAATCAATACTTCCGTTTCTTCAAACTTGCAAACGCAGAAGCCATCACACTTTCTGGTCAAACATCTATCCGTTGGATTGAGAATAAGGTGAATGGTTATCTAAATAACCTGTTACAAACAGAAGATACAGATTATGTCATTGCATCTGACACTGACTCAATCTATATTAATTTCGGACCTGTTGTTACTAAATTTCTTAGTTCTAAATCTGGCGAAAAAGCAACAGTTGTATCGTTACTTAACAAGGTCTGCGAAGAGAAACTGGAACCTTTTATTGAACGTTCATATCAAGAACTGGCGACGTATGTAAACGCCTACGACCAGAAGATGCAGATGAAACGGGAGAACATTGCAGACCGTGGAATCTGGACAGCAAAGAAGAGATACATTCTCAATGTGTGGGATAGTGAGGGAGTTCGATATTCAGAACCCAAACTCAAGATCATGGGTATCGAAGCTGTGAAGTCATCGACTCCTGCTCCTTGTCGGACAATGATTAAGGATGCACTGAAGTTGATGATGAACGGTACGGAAGATGATGTCATCAAGTTCATTGATGAAGCAAGACAGAGGTTCAATAAGATGGATCCCGAGGATATTGCATTCCCCCGATCGGTATCTGATGTGAAGAAACATAAGAGTCACTCTACGATCTACGCAAAAGGTTCTCCTATTCACGTTCGTGGTGCTCTTCTATATAATCACTACATTAAAGAATATGGTCTTCAGAACAAATACTCCGAGATCAACAACGGTGAGAAGATCAAGTTCATTTATCTCAAGAAGGCGAACCCGATTCGTGAGAACGTGATCTCATTCATCTCCGAGTTCCCACGGGAGATTGGTGTTGACAAATACATCGACTACGAACTACAATTCAACAAAGCTTTCCTTGAACCACTCAAGACAATCCTTGATGCAATCGGATGGAATGTTGAAAAGACTGTAAACCTTGAATTATTTTTTGGCTGATGGATTTCCTTAAAGACATTGTAAAAGAGATTGGAGATGACTACACAAAACTCGCCGCAGACATCGACGACACTGAGTCTTATGTGGACACGGGTTCGTACATTTTTAACGGACTTGTTTCAGGGTCTATATTTGGTGGTGTATCTGGGAATAAGATTACTGCCATTGCTGGGGAGTCTTCTACTGGAAAAACTTTCTTCAGTCTTGCTGTCGTCAAGAACTTCCTTGATTCTAACCCTGATGGGTATTGTCTATATTTTGACACTGAAGCCGCTGTTAACAAATCTCTTCTCGCAAGTCGTGGGGTAGACCTGAGTCGGGTCGTTGTTGTAAACGTTGTTACAATTGAGGAGTTTAGATCCAAAGCTCTCAAGGCTGTAGATATATACTTGAAAAAGTCTGAAGACGAACGCAAACCTTGTATGTTTGTGTTAGACTCTCTGGGTATGCTGTCTACTGAAAAAGAAATCAGTGACGCTTTGGCAGACAAACAAGTTCGAGACATGACCAAATCTCAACTTGTCAAGGGTGCATTCAGAATGTTAACCCTCAAACTTGGTCAAGCAAACATTCCTATGATTGTTACCAATCACACTTACGATGTTATCGGATCTTATGTACCGACTAAAGAAATGGGAGGAGGCAGTGGCCTCAAGTATGCCGCCAGTACGATCATTTATCTCAGCAAGAAAAAAGAAAAGGATGGAACGACTATTGTCGGAAACCTTATCAAGGCTAAGACTGCTAAGTCGCGTTTGAGTAAGGAGAACAAAGATGTTACGGTGCGCCTTTATTACGATGAGCGTGGTCTTGATCGATATTATGGTCTTCTTGAACTCGGTGAACTCGGTGGTCTCTGGAAGAACGTTGCAGGTCGTTATGAGATAGATGGGAAGAAGGTCTACGCCAAGGCCATCTTGAAAGACCCAGAACAATACTTCACCCCTGAGGTGATGGAACAACTTGATGTAATTGCACGAAAAGAATTTAGTTATGGAGAGAGTTGAATTTCTTGTCCTCAAGAGTCTTCTACACAATGAAGAGTTTCTAAGAAAAACAATTCCCTTTATCAGAGCAGAATACTTTCAAGATCACAATCAGAAGATTGTGTTCGAGGAGATTGTTGACTTTGTAAATCAATACAATGAGACACCCACACAGGAAGTCTTGAGTATTGAGATTGAAAAGAGGAATGATATAAACGAGACATCATTCAAAGAGTTGGTTCACCTGGTCAGTAACCTGACTGAGGAACCACAGGAGTTTGAGTGGTTGTGTAACACCACAGAGAAGTGGTGTAAAGAACGTGCAATTTATCTTGCACTGATGGAGTCGATTCAGATTGCAGATGGTCAGGATGACAAGAAGTCTCCTGATGCAATCCCTTCTATCCTGTCTGATGCACTCAGTGTCAGTTTTGATAATCATGTGGGTCATGACTACCTACAAGACTATGAAGAACGATATGAGTTGTATCATAAGAAAGAAAGTAAGATCGAGTTTGATCTTGAGTACTTCAATAAGATCACCAAGGGTGGTCTACCAAACAAGACCCTCAATATTGCTCTCGCAGGTACAGGTGTTGGTAAGTCTCTGTTCATGTGTCACATGGCATCGTCTTGTCTTCTTCAGAACAAGAATGTTTTGTACATCACTATGGAGATGGCAGAAGAGAAGATTGCAGAACGTATTGACGCCAATCTTCTCAATGTAAATATTCAAGATATTACTGAACTTCCCAAACAGACTTTTGAAACAAAGGTAAACAATCTTTCTCAGAAGACACAGGGAACTCTTATCATCAAAGAATATCCTACTGCCAGTGCTCACAGTGGACACTTTAAGTCACTTCTTAATGAACTTGCACTTAAGAAGTCATTCAGACCTGACATTATTTTCATTGATTACCTTAATATTTGTGCTTCCTCTCGGTATCGGGGAGGCAGCAATGTTAATTCATATACGATTATTAAGTCTATTGCAGAAGAACTTAGAGGACTGGCTTGCGAAGCAAACGTCCCTATCGTATCTGCCACGCAGACCACTCGTTCTGGTTATGGTAGCTCTGATGTCGAGCTTACTGATACTAGTGAGTCCTTTGGACTCCCTGCTACTGCTGATCTTATGTTTGCCCTTATTTCTACCGAGGAACTTGAGTCCCTTGGACAGATTCTTGTGAAACAGTTGAAGAACAGATACAATGATCTCAGTATCTACAAAAGATTTGTTGTCGGTATTGATCGTGCCAAGATGAGACTGTTCGATTGTGAACAAGTTGCACAGGACGATCTCCTTGACAACAAACAAGAAGAGGAGTATAGTTATGATGAAAAACCCAAGAAGTCCTTTGACGGATTTAAATTCTGATGAAACTACGAAAGTATGAACATGAAATAGTGAAGTCAGATGCACCTCATTATTTCGAGGTAAAACTTGAAGATCATCCTAATGGGTTAAAACAACTTCATTGTGGAACAATGAGAGATCTTGAGTCCGTACTTGAAAGATATCCCAATTCAAAGTGGGAAAAGATCTATCTTCCTGGTGTACCAGAAACTGTAGAAGTACAAGCAACATCTGTTGAAGAACCTCTTGCACTTCCTACGATCAAAATTGAGGGTCAGGAGATCCCTATTCAACAAAATCTTCCCCAATCTGAACTTAAAGAACTTGAACTATGACCATTGATCCGCAAAAATATATTGACTTTGTTCGTCAAACCACAAGTCAAGAAAGTCTTGATTGGCCAACTCTGTCCGCTCGACTGACTCATCTTGAGATGCATGATGAGGCTAATGTTACTCAACTCCTCACTGCTGCTCTTGGTATTAGTGCAGAGGCTGGTGAGTTTACTGAGGTTGTGAAGAAGATCTTCCTTCAAGGTAAACCTTATACTGAAGAGAATGTTTTTCACATGAAACGCGAACTTGGTGACATCATGTGGTATGTTGCTCAGGCATGTATGGCACTCGACATTACATTCGATGAGATTCTTGAGATGAATGTTGAGAAACTGTCGGCACGGTATCCTGAGGGTACCTTTGATGTTCACTATTCTGAAAACCGTAAGGAGGGAGACCTGTGATTAAAGTAGAATTAGACGTAAGACAAGCAGCATCTATTCGTCAGGTGCTATATAAAGAACAGAGTATTTACACATACGATCCAAAGTGTGTTCCTCCACGTATCGTTGACATTCGTGAAGTCATTGGTACTCTGGATACACAGATTGAATCTGAGCTTGAAGAGGCTGCAAAAGAGATTCAAAAACTTGAAGAAGAAGCTGCACCAGACTACGGAGTTGGTAAATGACATACGACTTTTCTTTCGCACATTCACCAGAAGGTTTCGATAATCATATCGACAAATCTATTCGAGGTTATTCAAACCTTCTGGATGACACTGTATCGTTCTCTCGATACTTCGTGGAAGATAATACTAAAGTCGTAGATGTTGGATGTTCCACGGGTAAACTCACCAAGATGATCATGGGTAACAATCCCAATCGTCAAGACGCACAATATGTTGGTGTAGAACTGGCTGGTAGTTTCTTTGGAAATCTTGATGAGAGACGTAAAGAAATCGAAAAAGAATATCCATGGGCATCGTTGGAGTGGGTCAAGGGTGATGTCACCAATTACGTATTCAATAATTGTTCTCTTGTGACTTCACTGTTCACTCTTCAGTTCATGCCTAAACCCACTCGTCAAGATACGATCAACAGTATCTACGAGGGTCTCAATGAAGGTGGTGCATTCATCTTTGCAGAGAAGTTGATGTGTGAGAATGCGTTCTTCCAAGAACTGTTGACATTCAATCACTACGACTACAAACGTAAATCCTTTACCCCAGAAGAGATCATGGATAAGGAGAAAGAACTACGTGATATGTTGAAACCAAATACTTGGGAAGAACTCAAGTCTATGATATGGTGTGCTGGTTTCAAAGACTGTCAGATCTTTTGGAGAAACCATCAGTTCGTTGGAGTTATTGCTATTAAGTAATGTGTGGAATCATCGGAGGTTTTGATCTCCCTCAAATCGAAAAGGGTCTCGATGCAATTGTTCATCGTGGACCAGACAATCAAGGAATCATTCAAACGGATAATGTCTATTTTGGACATGTCCGTTTGTCTATTATTGACACTAGTAGTGATTCCAATCAACCATTTGTCTATGGTAAAACTACCATGATCTTTAATGGTACGATCTGGAATTACAAGGAACTTAGAAAAAAACTCAATATCAAAACTAAGACTTCGGGTGATACTGAAGTTCTTTGTGCTATCTTGGATAAGTATGGTATCAAGGGTTTGAAGATGGTTGAGGGAATGTTTGCCATTGCATTCACTCAAGGTGATGGGTCAATCACTATTGTCAGAGACAGACATGGTGAGGTACCTCTTCATTATTCATTGACCAGTGGTCTATTCCCCTCATTTAGTTTCTGTTCAGAGATTAAAGGTCTTCTTGCTCTTGGTGAAAATGGACAGACCATTCAGATGTTGAATCCTGGTGGGTTTATGATAGTTACCTCTGATCATAGGGTTACAGAGGGATTGTGGTATAACATTCACGAACACATCACTGATACATCATCCTGGAATCAAACTGAATCACAGATCTGTATCGGTGACAATATCGAACAGGGTTCTTATGAGAGAACTGTGTCTGATGTTCCTGTAGCTTGTCTCCTGTCTGGTGGTATTGACTCTGCGATTACCACACTCGTTGCATCACAACATATTCCTAACCTGGTTACATACACCGCAGTTCATGATGAGAACTCGAAAGATTTAAGGTCTGCCAGAGAAGTTGCTAAATATTTGGGAGTCGAACTGAGAGAGGTTAAAGTTTCCCCTCCATCAGTCGATGACATCAATGATGTAATCAATACTATTGAGATGCCTTACAAGGCACAAGTTGAAATCGGTTACCCTTGTGTTCAACTTGCCAGAAGAATTCATGAAGATGGGTTCAAGGTAATCATGTCAGGTGAAGGGAGTGATGAACTCTGGGCATCCTATGGTATGAGTTATCATGGTATCAAAGATAAAGGTTGGACCAACTATCGAATTGGTTTATTCGGATCACAACATCGAAAGAACTTCGCAAGATGTAATAAGATCTTTATGAAGTATGGGATTGAGTGTCGTCTTCCCTTTCTGAATACTCAGTTGGTTGAAAACGCACTTGGTCTAAGTCAAGAGAAAGTGTGGGACGGAAAGTCAAGACCTAAAGCAATTCTTCAAGAAGCGTTTAGAGGGGAACTACCTGACGATATTATTGATCGAAAGAAAGTTGCCTTCCAGGACGGTATGGGTATCAAGTCTTTATACGAAGATGTTGTCGGAAATCCAAAAACATATTACACTACACAGTATAAGAATAAGTTTGCATGAAACTACCATATAACTTACAAGATGTATATGACGGTGAGGCTAAATCAAAGTTCACCGTGATCTCAACCTTTGCGGGTGGAGGTGGTTCATCCACAGGATACCGTCTTGCGGGTGCAAAGATTCTGTGTATCAATGAGTTTGTAGAAGAGGCCAGAAAGACATATGCTGCAAACTATCCATCAACACCGATTGTCCCTGATGATATCAAACAGTTGACTGGTAAAGACTTTCTCAATATCACAGGATTGAAACCAGGAGAACTTGATATTCTTGATGGATCACCACCATGTTCTGCATTCTCTGTTGCAGGATCTATGTGTCGTGGTGAGGGATCTAAACACTCTGATGGATGGGGTAAGACAAAGACTTATTCAGATGGAAAGAAAGTGGAGAATATCGAAGACTTGTTCTTTGAGTTCATTCGTGTGGCTGAAGGTATACAACCAAAAGTCATCGTTGCTGAGAACGTCAAAGGATTGACAATTGGTGAGGCAAAGACTTATTATGCTAAGATTACCAATGCCTTTGAGGATCTTGGTTATCTCGTCACATCAAAAGTGATGAAGTCATCTCACTACGGTGTAGGTCAGGCAAGAGAACGACTTATCTTTATTGCAGTTCGTCAAGACATTGCAGATAAGATTGGTTTGAATGTACTCACAGTGTCTTCACTCTTCCCTCCTACATCGTCTAAAGACACAACCATCGGTGACATCATTGATGGTGTCGAAAACGACCCTGAGAATATTCAGTCTTTGACCGATCATATGTTGAAGAGTGGTGTTTATCAAAGTGTCGTAAAGAAAATGCCAAAGAATCCTAAGAAGATTCTATCTGGCATGGACTATCACGAGAAAGGTCATTGTTTCAATACGAAGAGGGCATCATTCTATAAACCCTCTCCGACCTTGACAGCAAGTGGTGGTCTGATACACTGGAAGGAAGACAGAGTTCTTTCTGTTCCAGAACTTAAGCGCATTCAGTCCCTCCCCGACGACTTCATTCTTACTGGCTCTCACTCACAACAAACTGAAAGAGTTGGTAGAATGGTACCTCCCCTCATGATGAAGGCAATCGCCGAAAACATTTACAAAGAAGTTCTATCTAAATTATGAAACTACTTACTCTCGAAGATTATCAAAAAGCTGGTGAATCATTCTGGCCCAAGTATTGGTACGTTGCCAAAGAACTTGGTGAAGATGCCAAGGCAGAAGACATCCTTAAAGTCATGGAAACTCTTGGTGGTGTGGCTCTCAAGGTTGCTCTTGAGGAAAAACTGACAGGACCCTTCGGTTTTAATAAGAAAGACGAATCAGATACATCAGAAGAATAAATATTCAAAAGAGAAAAATCATATGCTCTCGACTCAATATCGGCTTCGGCTAGAGTTCATTTGCAAATGTATCGCAAATGGTGAAGAGGTTAAATTGGATGACATGATCTGGGCAGAGAAGTTATCAAAGGCTAATACAACTGCCCGAGAAATGTTAAAGAAAGCAAGAAGACAGAACTCTCAAGATATTCAAGAGGGTACTATTGATGATTTTATGAATAGGATGGGTTTAGGTGACCCCGATCCATCCAACTACAAAACGGGGTTCGATGGTGCCGATGAAATTATCGATTGGTTCCGACAAGATAAACCAGATGATTGGAGGCAACGTGACTAAATTTTTAATGTTTACAAAAGAATCTTGCGGACCATGTGGTCTGGTCAAGAGATATATTACTGCCCTTAAGGATCCCCGTGAGAGTTCTATTCAAGAGATTTATCTTGAAGACGTAAGTGATGAACCCATTCCTGAAGAGAATATTGAACTCGCAAGGAAGTATGGTGTGACTGCTACACCTGTTCTTGTCATTGCTGATGAGGAAGGAGAACTCTTAGAGACTTACATTGGTGGTGTACCCATTACACAAAACATTCGTAAGTTGTGGACAAAGTACGATGTCTGAAAAGATTACACCTGAGACATACGAAAAGATGAATGAGGAGTTTGAGGAGGAAGGACTTGCTTTCCGAATCATTGTTCCTACCCAAAAACAAATTGATGAGTGGATTGAAAATGACCGAAACAACTGACGAGAATATCAAGAAACTAAACGCCGTTCTAGACATGGAATCCGACGCCGAGTTAATTGACGAAACGTTTTACGTTTGGGAGACTCGATTTGGTCTGTGGAGTACAATGACCCAAGAGGGACGGAAGATGTTGACGGGTCTCACAAAAGAAGCTGTTGTAGATATGACACGATGGCATCTTAAGTGTGAACAGGAAGGTTGGCCACCTGGATCTGTGAGGGTCATTAATAATGGTATCGTTGGTGGTAAACTGTGAAGTTTGATTTGAGTATGGAGGATTACACCATCATCCTCAATTCACTTCACTATTATAAAAAGGTAGAGAAGTATCCCAACTTTGCTCACTTTGATGAAAAACGAATCAACGCATTGAGGGATAAGATGGCACATCAATTGGTCTGGAAACAGGAAGAGACATAAATAAAGATAAGAAAAAGTAAATTGTAAACAGATGTCTTCATCAATGCGTAACTTTATGGAAGCCTATTCGGCTGTCCATAACACCGAAGCTAAAGAAGCATTGACTTCTGGAAGAGATGAGATCACTGAAATGAATCTCTCATCTTTGACTCAATCGGATCTTGACGAGATTGTAGAAAGTGTACTGGAAGAGATGTTCCAGAAGGGTTACTCTGTTGACTCTGCACACACAATCTTCAGCGAGATGTTCGTTGAGTCAAACATCAAGGGAAGACAGGAAAAGATTGACAGACTTTGTGAGTCCCTGAACAACGCATTTGAAGTCATTGACTCCAAGGCATCAACTGTTGCAATGGAAGAGTTTGTAACCTATAGAAATAACAAGAGACTTCAAGAGTCCTGGTCTGCAAGATTCAATCAAGAGAAGAGAATCGAGAGAACCCACAATCAGTTGGTTGCACAAGAGTCATTGAACGTTAAGACTCTTCTCCTCAAGTTGGTTGAAAAGGCTGACAAGTCATATCTTGAGACAGATATGAAGAAGAGACAAGCCAATAACGAGAAGGCTCGTAAGGACATGGAGAAGATGGGTACTTCCATGAAGAACCCTCACTTTGAAGAAGTATCACAAATCCGTAAGGGTTGGGGTGATGCATATGCATCCATCTACGAGAAGAAACTTGATCCCGTTGGTTCAGAAGATGGTGACGTAGATAATGACGGTGATAAGGATTCTTCAGACGAGTATCTGATGAAACGTCGTAAGGCCATCGGTAAAGCGATGGGTAAGAAGAAGGATGTAAAAGAAACCTACACTGTCACCGCTGCTGACAAGAAAGGTAACACCAAAGCATATCAGAACTACAAAGCTGGTATGAAGAAGAAAGATGGTAGCCCAATGTACAAGGCTGCTGATCACATGAAGGAAGGTGTCCGTGACATGGATCCCGAGAAGGGAACCAAAGAGAGAAAAGAAAGACTTGAGAAGAAACGTGGTATGAAGATGGATGACCATCCTCAGTTCACCAAAGAGGAGATGGACCGTATCGAAGCCATTGTAAATAGCTGGGAAGACTGATAACGTGGTCTGATGGACGTTTTTAAATATTTGAAGAAGGCTGATGCTTTCCTTGTCGAGAACGATGAATCTCAGGCAAGGAAAGATGCTGAACGTGCTGGTGGTGTAACGTCAAAGTTCGGTAAGTATTATAATGATAAAGGTCAGTATGTTGGTAAGGTTGTAGGAGATAAATTTCAAGCAGCATCTAAGGATGAACTTCTTGATAGGATGGCAAAGTCTCCTGCAGGACAGGCTGAACCAAAAACACTTTCTCAGTTTAAGAAAGAAGTTCCACAAGAACCTCAAGCATCTGTTGGTGATCAGATGGGAAGAGTTATTCCTGGTGGACCAACATCTACTGCTGTTGATAGTGGTAATGTAAAGGAGATTGAAAAAGGTTTGATGCGTGGTCGTGGGAACGTCATGAGTCCTGCGAGAAAAGATCAGATCAAACAACAAGCACGTGATATTCTTGGTCAACTAGCTGCAGAAAAAGAAGCTGAAGATAAACAAAAAGAAGTAGCAGATGCACAAGCTGAGGCAGAACTTGCGAAGAGTCAAGCCGAGATTCAAGCAATAAATGATGCTGAGACTGAACAGATAGATGTTGATGACTACAAAACTCTTGATGATGTTGTAGCAGAAACGCAGGATGAGATTGATTATGCAAATGATGATGAGGCATTTGATAGTGAATATGAGGAGTTCACTAAAGAAGCTGAGACAATGATGAAGACTCTGGCTGATCGTCAGAGAAAGATGATGGAGAAAAAGTTTGCAAGATTCCAAGAATCTTTGTCAACTATTCCAAGTGCAACTGACAAGAGATCATTCCTTCAGTCAATGGCACACGCAAAGACATTTGAAGGTAGAGTGAATGCTGGTGCAGGTAAGAACAATCTTGGATATGCTGATGTTCAAAACCTCATGGCAAACCGTGACCGTTTATTGGAGGGATATGGTGATGGATCTCCAGAGCAGATCAAAAAGTTTGTTGACTCAGTAAGATCTAACAAAGTATCTGATGAGTTTATTGATGCATCTTTTGATATTCTTCCAGATACATTTAAGAAATCCTTGAGTGGTAAGGGTCAGGTTACTAATGATAAGTATGTGTCAGATGATAAGGCACATAAGGACATGCACTATCTCGGTAGAAACGAAGATGGAACAGTAAGACGAGGTGCTGCTAATAATAAGGATAGAGCAAAATTAATGTGGAGAATATATCTCGAACAGGGTGGTCGTGACGCATATACAGGTCTTCCTCTTGACCTTGGTGCCATGGACTTAGAACATGTTCGTGGTTTTAATAACAAAGATGATGGAGCTCCTGGTAAAGAACAGTGGGAACAGAGAGAAAATGATGATAACTTTACACTGATCAACTCCAATATCAATCAGAAGAAGGTTGATATGTCTATGAAGGACTTCTTTGAAAGAGAAGTTGATGTCCATAAGGATAAGTCAGAAGAAGATTTTGGTGGTATTGAAAAATTATTTGAGAAACAAAATCAAATCGGTGATGTTGGTGATCAACTTGTAAAGACACTTCTTGGTCAAGGTGGTAAGGGTCTTGGTGACGGAGTTACTAGAGAAATTTTACAAATGCACTTTGGTGAGGATGATGGTAGGTACACAAACCTGAGAAATGAGTTCCGTAAAGTTGCAACAGATCCTAAGGATAAGAAGAAAGCAGCTGGTATGAAGTCGAAACTTGGCAAACAATTACTCAAAGCAACAGGATTGAGTAGAGGTATTACTGATAAATCTGGTAGAAGAACAGTTGCACTTCAGGAAAATGTATATCGTGGTTTCTTACAATCCATGGCTAATGCAGAACCAGGAGATAGACAGAGATATATGGATGGTTGGGCAGAAGCAATTGCTGCAGGAAACGAAGCAAGAGAACCAAAGGCTGTCAATAAAAAATTAATTGAACTTGGTCTTATCGATCAGGATATTCTTGATGATAAGAAGGCTGGTAAGGTATTTAAGGAGGAGTATGAGACAGTCAAAAGAGTGTCCACTTCTTATGGAAAGTCCTTCCTTTCCAAGTATAATAAGAACAACAAGTTCTTCTAATAAATACAATATAAGGTATTGATAGAAATGAAGAGTTTCTTAAATTTCTTTTCTGAGGCAAGACAGACCAAGGCTTCCACTAAGGCGAAGCAACTTGGTCTGAAAGGTGATGGTCAAGGAAACTGGGTAGATAAGACTGGTAATATCGTAGCAAGAACTGAAGCTGGTGAACTTAGGTTCACGAGTAGAAAAGGTGGTGCGGAAAGAGAAGAACCAGGTAAGACACCACAATATAAAACTCCAGAAAGAGAAACACCAAAGAAAGTTACACAACCTGAGGTAGAAACTGGTAAGAGAGAAGGTGGAGAGGAAGAAGGTAACGAAGTCAAGGGTGGTGATAAGGAAGGTCAAACACTAACTCTGGTGTTCGGTAGATTCAATCCACCAACTGTAGGACACAAGAAACTTCTTGATGCTTCTGCACAAGTTGCTGGTGACGGTGATCTAAGAATCTATCCTTCAAGATCATTTGATCCGAAGAAGAACCCTCTTGATCCAGGTCAGAAGACTGATCTGATGAAGAAGATGTTCCCCGATCATGAGGAAGCCATCGTCAATGATGAATCTGTAAAGACAATCTTTGATGCTCTGAAGATTGCAAATGGTGAGGGTTATTCAAATATCAAGATCGTTGTAGGTTCTGACAGAGTTGCTGAGTTTGATAGTCTCGCACAGAAATACAATGGTGACTTGTATGAATTCGATGAGATTGAAACTGTCTCTGCTGGTCAGAGAGAAGATGATGCCGAAGGTGTAGAGGGTATGTCTGCATCGAAGTTAAGAAAGGCAGCAGCAGAGAATGACTTCGAGACATTCAGATCTGGTATCCCCGATAACGTCGATGACAAGACTGTCAAGACAATCATGACCACTGTCCGTAAGGGTATGAAGGTCGAAGAGGGTTGGTCACTCTGGCAAATTGCTCCTAAGTTTGATTGGAAGAGTCTCCGTGAGAACTATATCACTGGTAAGATCTTCAAGATTAATGAGATGGTTGAAAATCTCAACACTGGATTGGTTGGTAAGATTGTTCGTAGGGGAACAAACTATTTGATCTGTGTCACAGAAGAAGACATCATGTTCAAGTCTTGGATTCGTGATCTCCGTGAGTACAATGAAGTCAAGATGGATAGTAAGGTCAGAGTCAAAGGTAAACCCAACACTCTTGCTGGTACCACAGGATACTTCAAACATGTTGCTGATATGACACCAGGATTTGAGAAGGGTGAGAAGACTAATCTTCAAGACGGTGGTAAACCATATAAGGGACCTAAGTCAAATTTTAGAGAATTTCTAAATAACTACAGGAAAAAGAGTATCTGATCTAGTAAAATGAAAAGAAATAAACTTTCTGATTGGAGAGAGGATCTCAGAGAAATTGTTGATGTCGAACCAAAGACTGATAAAAAGTCTGAGAGAAAGATCGACACGAAAGAAGTAAAGAATAAAATTGTCATCAATCCACAGATGACAGAAGCATTTGAAGCGATGGGTGCTACCATTCTTGAGATGGAAGAGGTTGATGAGGAAACTCTTGAAGAGAAACTCAGCAAAGAAGAAATGGAGAAGATGCAGGATGAGAAAGATAAGAAAGAAGGTAGAGTACCAGGAAGGATCAAAGAGGATCTGTCTGCAACTCAGATGAAGAGAGCAAGAAAGGAAGGAGAGATTGCTCGTATTGATATGAAGATTGCTAAAGAGAAAAAGAGAATGAGTAAAGATACACAGTTAGAACCAGTTCAAGAGAAACTTGATTTGAAGAAGGCTGATATGGGTGAGGTCATTACAGACTTCCGTAAATCAGACGCACCTCAATTCAAAGGTAAGTCCGATAAGAAGATTCAGAAGATGGCCATCGCTGCTAAGTTAGAAGCAGATCGTGGTCCACAGAATGAGGGGTTGTCTATCGATGACCAGATGAGAATCTCTAGAGAATATAATAGAAAGTCTCCTGAAGAAAAGAAGGCAATGAATAAGAAAGCCTTGGGTACCATCAAAAAGGTAAAACGTGAGAAGGATACAAGAACAGATGCTCAGAAGATGACTGATGCAACTGGTCCTCGTCCTGGTTCTCGTTATAGAGGTGATTGATACTATATAAGATAGTATTAGGTATTGACCATGTTTGCATTTTTACTACCACTGGCATCAAAGATCATCACAGATGCAGTTGCAAAAATTCCTGACAATGAGGAACTGGGTGAAAAACTGATTGACATTTGTATCATCATTCTTGAGAAAGCAGTCAAGTTGACCAAGACTGATATGGACGATAAACTCCTGCTCACGGTCGTTCAAGCCATTAGAGCAAGAGAAGAAGCTTGATGTATAGGAGACAACTGTCTCCTATTTTTTTATAAATATTTGAAAGAAAGTAACTTTACAAGGGCACAAAGACATGGCACTTTGGGGAAACAACGACAATGTGGGATCTGCAGGTACAGTTTCCCTTAATTACGCAACTGGAGCAGTAACTGGTACTGGAACATCGTTCGGTATTGCTGGTGGTTGTTCGGAAGGTGATGTTATCCGTTTCGGTCAAAGAGGAAGTGGTAACACATATTACGGTGATGCTGTCATCGTAAGTATCGCTAACTCTGAGTCACTGACCATCGGTTCGACCATGGGTCTGAGTGGTGCAGCTATCGCTGGTGCTGAGTTCACCGTATCTCAACTTCCTAAGTCATCTGTTCTGGATGTCAAGTATAGCGAAGCAGGATATGGTACACCTGACTCTGTAGTCTATGGTGTTGAGAATGGTCCTGACCTTCTCCTTGGTGCTAACACTCAGTACAACGTTGACGCTGAAGGTTGGGTTGGTGTTACAACCTATCTCGACAACGAAGGTAACTTGAGAGTTAAGAAAGAGACATTGGTTGCAATGTCTGGTATCACTACATCTACTGCGTTCCCTTACCCAACACCTGAATGATAAATGTTAATTAATGAATTGAATGAGGAGAACTTCCTCATCTTTGCAATTAAAAATTATGAAAATCCACAGGCTGTAACACGGGAGGATTTTGATAAAGATCTGAGTCGGTTCAGATATATCAAAAGACTCCTGAAAAGATACAAGACGACTGGTGATTTAAAGGTTCATCTTCTGGTGAACCATTTTATTATTCTTTACAATATCTTTGGTGACGCAACAACTCCAATGTTGTTTTATAAGATTGATAAAAACTTGTGGTCAGCCATAAAATCATTTGTGGTCTTCCTTAATAAGTTACCTGATTACCCCCACACATATATCCATGAGATCGAATTAGATCAAACTTGTTTAGATGCACTTAATGGTATAACCAATGGATAAAGACAAAATTGATAGGTTTGTAGATGCATTTCGTACAGCAATGTATAATGAGTTCAGTGTCAATGAGGAAGGCATGGTGGCAAATCCTCCTGGGGGATCTGGCGGATTTAGTGGCTCCTCCCCTGCTGCTGGTCCTACTGCTGGTTATGATTCCACCCTTAAATTAGACGGTCGTAATAAGTTTGTTAAACGTGCCATCAAAGATCTGATGGATAGACAACAGAAGAGAAAGGAAAGAAAGGCTAAGAAGAAAGCGTTGGACTACAATCCATACTTCAAACCTCAGAATGGACAATCAAGTTAAGATTGCTGTATTAGAACAGAAGATAGAAGACCTGAAACCAATTGTTCTCAGGATCGATACTGCAATCCAAAAATTATCTGAAGTAAATACTACTGTGAGTAGAATGCTTGCAGTTCATGAAGAGCGAATCTCAAAACAAGAAGAAATTGACACTGTATTGTTTGCAAAGATTGACAAACTCCGTGATAAAATGGACGGGGATCATGACATCGTATTGCAAAGAATACGTGGACTAGAGAGAAGGGTCTGGATGGCAGTCGGTGGTCTTGCTGTCCTGTCCATAGGTATGAGAGTTATAACAGCGTTCCCACAGGTCTTGACAGGACCTCCAGTAGTCCCTACAATAGAGACGAGTTATACTAGGTGATATGGATTTTATTGATGTTAAGTACATCAATCTGATTTCCTCCCGACTACCAAAGTTCAAAAAGGTAAAACCACATCTGTACAACTTTCGTTGTCCGATCTGTGGTGACAGTCAGAAGCAAAAGAATAAGGCACGAGGGTATCTGTATCGCGTAAAGAACAATACCAACTACAAGTGTCACAATTGTGGTATCAGTATATCCTTCAATAGTTTCCTGAAGGATCTTGATCCAGAGACACACAAAGAGTATGTGTTCGAAAAGTTTAAGGATGGGAAGAGTGGTAAGAATTTCCAGACGGAAAATCCTGAGGACATATTCAAGAAACTAGATACATCGAAACCGACTTTCAAGAAGAAGATCGTGATCGATTTACCAGATGCATTTAGTGTTGATCAGTCCAAAAGATATCTCATGGATAGAGCTATCTTTACTGGGACATATTTCTATGCTGAGAACTTTCAAGAGTTTGTCAATAGTATCAAACCAGGGTCGTTCGATAATCCAAAGTTTGGAGAGAAACGTATTGTCATTCCTCTTGTCAGGAATAACAAACTGATTGGTGTTCAGGGGAGAGCACTCTCTTCGAACCCTATTAAATACTTAACCATCATGTTGGACGACGATGCTCCCAAAGTTTTCGGACTTGACACAATCGATAAGAAACTACCAGTCTATGTGGTCGAAGGACCCTTCGACAGCACTTTCATCAACAATAGTGTGGCTCTGTGTGGTAGTGATGGTGAAGTTAGTGATCTTGAAGGAAGCGACAAAGTTTTTGTATATGATAATGAACCCCGTAATAAAGAAATTGTTGCGAGAATTGAACGATGTATTGAACGGGGAGAACGAGTCGTCATCTGGCCCTCCAACATCAGGGACAAAGACATAAATGACATGGTTCTATCTGGACATAAAGTCCAAGAGATAGTAGAATCAAACACCTATAGTGGTTTACAAGCAAAACTCAAATTTACAACCTGGAAAAAGATATGAGCAACGGATTGAAAGTTACTAAGAGAAACGGTTCGGTCGAGAAACTGGATCTGGATAAGATGCACAAGATGGTTGATGAAGCAACCAAGGGTCTTGCTGGTGTGTCTGCAAGTCAGGTTGAGATGACTTCTGGTATTCAGTTCTATGATGGTATTACTACTGAAGAGATCCAAGAGATCTTGATCAAGAGTGCCTCTGACCTGATTGATCTTGACCATCCGAACTACCAGTTCGTTGCTGCACGTCTCCTCCTGTTCTCGGTCCGTAAGCAACTGTTTGGTAAGATGCATGAACTACCATCCCTGGTAGAACATATTCAGAAACTTGCTTATGAGGGTGTGTATGACAAGGGAATCTTCACCAAGTATTCTCTGGAGGAGATTCAGCAGGTTGAGAAGTACGTTGATCACCACCGTGATTACCTGTTTACCTATGCAGGATTGCGACAGGTTGTGGATAAATACCTAGTACAGGATAGAAGCAGTGGTACGGTCTACGAGACCCCGCAGTTCATGTATATCATGATTGCATTGACTATCTTCCAGGAGTACCCCAAAGAAACAAGACTATCCTATGTCAAAAGATACTACGACGCAATCTCCAGACACCGAATCAACATTCCCACACCTATCATGGCGGGAGTGCGAACTCCACTTCGACAGTTTGCTAGCTGTGTTCTTGTTGATGTTGATGACTCCCTCGATAGTATCTTTTCTAGTGACATGGCGATTGGTCGGTATGTTGCTCAACGTGCAGGAATCGGTATCAACGCGGGTCGAATCCGTGGCATCAACAGCAAAATCCGAGGCGGCGAAGTTCAGCACACTGGCGTTGTTCCGTTTCTCAAAAAATTTGAATCGACTGTCAGATGTTGTACTCAAAACGGCATCCGCGGTGGATCAGCTACGGTTCACTTTCCAATCTGGCACAAAGAAATAGAAGACATTATTGTTCTCAAGAACAACAAAGGGACAGAAGATAACAGGGTACGTAAACTTGACTATTCGATCCAGCTTTCAAAGATTTTCTACGAACGTTTCATCCAGGATGGAGAGATTAGCCTCTTCTCACCGCATGACGTACCAGGTCTCTATGACGCTTTTGGTACTGATAGGTTCGATGATTTATATGTGGGGTTTGAACGAGATGAGTCTGTTCCAAGAAAAACTGTCGGGGCTCAAGAACTCATTCTGGACCTTCTGAAGGAGAGAGCAGAGACTGGTCGTATCTACATCATGAACATCGACCATTGTAATAGTCACTCCTCCTTCAAGGACAAGGTGAATATGAGTAATCTGTGTCAGGAGATCACTCTTCCTACAGAACCCCTGAACCACATCGACGAGGAGATGCCTGGTGAAATTGCGTTGTGTATTTTGTCTGCCGTTAACGTGGGTAAAATTAAGTCGGACGAAGAACTGGAGGATCTTTGTGACCTTTCGGTTAGAGGTTTGGAAGAGTTGATCGACTACCAGGAGTATCCGATCAAGGTTGCTGAGGTGGCTACAAAGGCCCGTAGATCCCTTGGAGTAGGGTTCATTGGTCTTGCACACTACCTTGCCAAGTTGGGTTATAATTACGATTCCCAAGAGGCTTGGGATGCAGTTCATGGTCTGTCAGAGTCCTTCCAGTATTACCTTCTCAAGTCATCCAATGAAATTGCCAAAGAGAAGGGACACTGTGAATACTTTGGTAGAACTAAGTACGCTGATGGAATCCTTCCCATCGATACGTATAAGACGGATGTTGACGAGATTACTACTCAGGAGCTTACACATGATTGGGAAGGTCTTAGAGCATCTATCACCACCCATGGACTACGGCACTCAACACTGTCTGCTCAGATGCCATCAGAGAGCAGTTCCGTTGTGTCAAACGCAACAAATGGAATTGAACCACCTAGAGACTATCTGTCCATTAAGAAGAGTAAGAAGGGCCCCCTTAAACAGATTGTCCCGTCTTATCAAACGCTTAAGAATAATTATACTCTCCTCTGGGAGATGACAAGTAATCAGGGATATATTAATGTGGTGTCTGTCATGCAGAAGTTCTTTGACCAAGCCATTTCTGGTAACTGGAGTTACAATCCAGAGAACTATCCTGACAATGAGGTCCCAGTCTCACAGATGGCAAATGACCTTTTGACTACATATAAGTATGGTTGGAAGACTTCTTATTACCAGAACACCTACGACATCAAGACGGATGAAGTAGTAGAAGAGAAGTCGGAACTTAATAATCTGTTAGCGGAACTAGAACAATTAGAGGAGGGAGAGTGTGAATCCTGTGCAGTTTAAGGTTTCATCGGTGGACAATATTACGATGAATGATGTGAAAGGGATGACGGTATTCAATACTGAAGTCCATGATTCTAAAAAACAACCAATGTTTTTTGGTAAACCATTGGGAGTTCAAAGATACGATTCTTACAAGTATCCAGTCTTTGAAAAACTGACAACACAACAACTGGGATATTTCTGGAGACCTGAGGAGGTCTCCCTTCAAAAGGATAGAGCAGATTATCAGTTACTCAGACCAGAACAGAAACACATCTATACTTCTAACCTGAAGTATCAGATCATGTTGGATTCGATTCAGGGTAGAGGACCAGGGATGGCATTCATTCCTTACTGTTCTCTTCCTGAACTTGAAGCATGTATGGAAGTCTGGGGATTTATGGAGATGATCCATAGTCGTTCTTACACATACATCATCAAGAATATCTACCCTGACCCATCAGATATTTTTGATCACATCATCACTGATGATAGAATTCTTGAACGTGCCAAGAGTGTCACTGAGTCATACGACGACTTCATCAACAGTGCCCAGACATGGGGTAATGGTAATATGTGGAAGGAAGACTTCCGTAATTCACCTTCATCCAAATGGGAAATCAAAGATGTCAAACGCAAACTGTTCAGAGCAGTCGCCAACGTTAACATTCTTGAGGGTATTAGGTTCTACGTTAGTTTTGCTTGTAGTTTCGCCTTCGGTGAACTTAAGCTTATGGAAGGATCAGCTAAGATCATCTCTCTCATCGCAAGAGACGAGAACCAACACCTAGCAATCACTCAGAACATCCTGAACAAGTGGAGATCAGGTGATGATCCCGAGATGAGAGAGATCATGAAAGAAGAGGAAGAGTGGTTGTATGCCATGTTTGACAAGGCTGTCAACGAAGAGAAGAGATGGGCAGACTACCTGTTCCAGAACGGTAGTATGATCGGTCTGAATGACACACTTCTGAAGAAGTATGTTGAGTGGGTTGCTAATCGTAGAATGAAAGCAATTGGTCTCAAGCCTGTATATGATGTTGCTGCAAAGAACAATCCCCTTCCTTGGACACAACACTGGATCTCCTCTAAGGGTCTCCAGGTTGCTCCACAAGAGACAGAAGTCGAGAGTTACGTGGTCGGTGGTATCAAACAAGATGTCAAGAAGGACACCTTCTCAGGATTCAAACTCTGATAATGAGTTTTAAACCCGTTGTTATTGCCAATTTTATATCTTCTGAAAAAGCAGTTGCTCTTGGTCAGGACTATATGAAATTTTGTGATAAAGTAAACGAGCCAGGGGATGCAGCAGTTCCCCTGTCTCAATCAACTTGGGGGTATTTTACATCCCTTGAATTATTGTACCTGAAATTACCTGAGGTTTCTAAACTCATTGGTGAACCTTTGTTCCCTTCTTTTACATATTCTAGGGTATACAAGAACGGTTCTTTATTACCTCCACATAAAGATAGAGACGAATGTGAGATTTCTCTTTCGGTACACTTGTGTTCTGATAAGCCATGGACTATTTGGGTAGTGGATGAATCAGGAGTTAAATACGATGTGAATTTAAACCCAGGAGATGCACTACTCTACAATGGTATAGAACATGAACACGGTAGAACCACACTATACGATGGTCAATACTACACACAAACGTTCTTACATTACATCAGAAGTCGTGGAAAGTATTCCAAAGAATATGAAGAACATATGTCATTAATAGAATAAGAGAATTTTATGACTACATAACTCAGAACATGTGAGAACTGAGTGTGTGACTACGAAAACCCCTGGACTTTTGAGGGAGCCCCTTTTTTATCTGAGAATATTGACGATAACTTCGGTTTTGTCTATCGGATTACAAATCTCCTCAACGGTCGCCAATATATTGGGAGAAAATACTTCTGGTCTTTCCGAAAACCACCAGGAAAGAAACGAAAGGTTAAACAGGAGAGTGATTGGAAGCGGTATTACGGATCTTGTCCAGAATTAAAGGAAGACTTTAAGGCTGTTAACAATCCCGTATTTTTCAGGAGAGAAATATTATCCCTACATAGTACAAAGGGAAAGGTTAACTTTGAGGAGACTAGACAGTTGTTCCTCAACGAGGTCCTGTCTCAGAAGTTGACAGACGAGACCCCTTTGTACTACAATTCCAACATCCTTGGACGGTACTACCGTAAGGATTATTTTAACGTTTGATAATTATGAACAAGATTTTTAATACTATAGCTGCAACAATACTTGTCTCTGGAACTGCATGTGTTGCATCTACCTCAGGTGGTTACATCAAGGACATTAGTGTTAATGAAGAGATTGCAGTTCCTGTTGAAGAACCAATCGTTTGGGAGTGTCCTGACTGTACTCCTAATGAAAAGTATGTTCTGAAACAACTTCAAGAACACACCCGTATCTCTGATAGAAATGCTCTTGCAACTATCATGGGTAACATCAAATCCGAAAGTAACTTTGTTCCTAATGTTTGTGAGGGTGGAGCAAGGGTAAAATATAACGAGTGTCATGTTGGTGGTTATGGTTTGATCCAATGGACTTCTGTAAATCGTTATAGGAATCTTGGTAAGTTCTGTGATAAGTTTGGTTGTGATCCTTCCTCTTTAGAAGGACAGACACGTTACATGATTAATGAGAGTACCTTCCAACGTTATCTTCCTATGTTCGAAGGTTCTGGACAGACCGTATCTCAATATATGATCCCAGCATACAAATGGTTGGGGTGGGGTATCAAAGGATATCGTCAACAATATGCATATGACTACGTAAATAAGTTGATCAATGTTTGATAATCCAACTTACACAATTCTATTCTCTAGTTTTGTTGCATCATGTAGACCACAGATTGATACGATGTCTGTGTTGGAAGAAGTTTATCAAATTCAGTCAAAGTATCCATCTGAAGAAATTTCTAATGAAGGCGGATATCACTCCCCTGTTTTTACTGGAGGACACTTTATCAAATTACGAGATCTTGTCAGGGAATTTGTTGACAGAATTCTTGAGGAGAGGGAATATGATTTGAGAGCAACTAAGATGCAATATTGGTGTAACATCAATAAGTCCTATAGTTACAATGTTTTGCACAACCATTGTCGTACCGATTTGATCGGTTTATATTATGTTAAAGTTCCTCCAAAATCTGGAAACTTCGTGGCTCTGAGAAATGATGGATCACAATACACTAACCTTTACAACAAACGTTTGGATATGTTAAAGTATAGTGTCGAACCTGAAGAAGGTCAATTATACATTTTACCTGGACACCTCTGGCATTATGTGACTGGTAATGATAGTGAAGGGGATAGAATTTCAATCTCATTTAATATCGATACATAATTACAAGATTACGAAAACATTATGATCCCGAAAGTAGTCAAGGCAATCAAGAGTATCTTCGTTCCTGCGATTGAGTATAGGAACTTTGAGGACGACATTGAGTGTGCGATCGATGAGAACATCGTCGAGTGTGAAGAAATGGATAATGATCCATCATATGTTGGAGTTCCTGCACCTGAAGTTCTTTCAAACGATCCCTGGTTTGGTGATCCAGTTCTCTCAGAAGAGAGTAAGGATTACATGGAACGGGAAGCAGAATTTAAAAAACAAGAACAAGAGAATCGTCAGTATTGGACGAACGAGTCTGAGAACATCCATCAAGAGATGTATGATTTGGCAACTAAGAATGGTAAGACCACTGTTCAACTGAACCCCGTAGGTGGTTCAGAAACGTTCCAGGAAGGTCCAGGTGGTTGGATGTCTGGCACAGGGTATCAGGGTCAAGGGTTGACGGATCGTTGATAACCGAGTATATTAAAGAGGTGGTTGAGAGACCACTGCTGTGACCCCCTTGGTAGTTCAGGGTCAGAGGCGATAGGAACTACCACCTGACTCGTTAGCTCAGCTGGATAGAGCAACTGCCTTCTAAGCAGTCGGTCGTAGGTTCGAATCCTACACGAGTCG
>Ga0213858_10000247_pt1 | contig 26468 bp, 38 predicted proteins | sample PICome_FD_160122 | JGI IMG/M metagenome (GOLD analysis project Ga0213858, IMG submission 160122) | Coastal seawater microbial communities near Pivers Island, North Carolina, United States - PICO245 | ecosystem: Environmental > Aquatic > Marine > Coastal | place: USA: North Carolina | collected... | reverse complement strand
AGTAAAGTATTAAGTCAGTTATTAGGCATAATTATTGACTCTGGAAGACGTTTTGCTTCAATTGCGGACATGAATGTTGGCGATATCGGTTCTCAACAACTACCAGTAGGTACTACGGTGGCTATGCTAGAAAGAGGCAGTAAGGTAATGAGTGCTATACATAAACGTATGCACTACGCTCAGAAAAAAGAATTTAGGTTATTAGCTAGTATTTTTGCTAAAAGTTTACCACCAGTCTACCCATATGAAGTTCCAGGAGCTACTAGAGAAATAAAAGCCACAGACTTCGACGATAGAGTAGATATAGTACCAGTCAGCGACCCGAACATATTCAGTATGGCACAAAGAGTTATGTTAGCACAACAAGAACTTGAGATGGCTAGAGCTGCACCAGAAATACATGACTTACGTGAAGCTTATAGACGTATGTACGAAGCCCTAGAAGTTAAAAACATAGACGCTTTATTACCGCCTCAGGCTGAAGTGCCAGCTCGTGACCCTATAACAGAACAACAAGCAGCACTAACAGGTCAGCCTATACAAGCTTATGTGTTCCAAAATCACGATGCATATATAGCCAGTCATACAGCTTTTTTACAAAACCCCATGGTACAACAAAATCAGAACGCTACTATTGCGATTCAGGCTAATATACAAGAACATCAAGCCATGAAGTATAGACAACAGATTGAACAAGTATTAGGTCAACCTCTACCACAGATGGGTGAAGGTGAAATGCCACCTGAAGTTATGAACCAGATAGCAACTGCAGCAGCACAGGCTACTCAGCAAGTAACAGGTCAAGAACAAGCTTTAATACAAGCACAACAAAATGCTCAAGTTGAGCCGTTAGTACAATTAAAACAAGCTGAGATACAACAAAGAGCACAAAGCGATCAAATAAGGGCTGAAGTAGACTTATTAAAACAACAGTCAAACGAAGCCATAGCTGAAATGAAAATAGCACAACAAAGAGAACAAGCTCTAATAAAAGAAAAAGAAGGTATGCGTAAAGATTATCGTGATATACTAAAAGATGTTAGAGATTCAGACAGTAGGACTAAAGATATATAATGTTAAATAAAGCTAACTTTGAAGAAATGATGGGCGGTAATGCTAACCGTAGACGTATGAGAAACGGTGGTGAAGTACCTAAAGGCTATCATAGAATGCCAGATGGGTCTATTATGAAAGATTCAGATATGGTGAAGAAAAATACAGGTGGGTCAATGACCAACACTAAAAAACATCTAAGGAGACCATAATGCCAGGAACTAATAGAGGTATGAAGAAAATGAATCGAGGCGGTGAGCCTAAGAAAATGAATCGAGGCGGTAAAGCCAAAAGAGGAACAGCCAGAGGTTGCGGTAAAGCAACTAGAGGCAAGGGGTACAATAAATCATGAGTAAAAGAGGACTTTGGGATAATATCCACGCTAAACGTAAAAGAATAAAAGAAGGTAGTGGCGAACGCATGCGTAAAAAAGGTGAGAAAGGTGCACCTACCGAAGAGCAAATAAAACAAGCACAAGGTAAAAAACATGGTGGAGGAATACAAAAACTTAGCCATGGTGGTGAAGGTAAACTACACGGCAATCAAAAGAAATTAGATAAAAATAAAGACGGTAAAATATCAGGTACTGATTTTAAAATGATGAAGCACGGAGGAGAAGTTTTATCAGGTAACGCTAACCGTAGGAGACAACAACAAGGTGGCTAGGGCTAAACCAAGAAGAGGTAAGGCTAGAGTTAAGGTAACTAAATCAGGTAAAAGAGTTAGTTACGGACAAGCAGGTAAAGCTAAAGGTGGTGGACCAAGGGTAAAACCAGGAACATCAAAAGGTGACTCATACTGTGCAAGAAGTTACGGTATCAAGAAAAGGTTATCTAAAAAGAAAAGAAATAACCCTAACACTCCCAACAACTTATCTAGAAAAAGATGGAAGTGTTCAGGTAAAAAATCTAGAAGAAAATAATGTTAGATAAACTGCGTAAACAGATTATAGAACGACAAGAGCAACTTAAAGAAACTCTTGCAGGTGGTGGAATACAAAACTTTGAAAGTTATCACAAGATAGTAGGCGAAATATCAAGTCTGTCGTTTACTCTCTCACTAATAAAAGACTTGCACAAGGATAAGGATGACGAATAATGTCAAAAAATATAGAAGCCTTCGGTTCAGGCGGAGAACCAATACCCGATAAAGTAGAAAGATTTACTGAGCCAGTAGAGTCTACACCAGATGTGACTCCAGAATCAGTGCATGAAGATGGTGACTTACAGTCTAAGTTACCTAAACCAACAGGATATAGAATTTTAATACTACCTTTTAGTCCTAAACAAAAAACTAAAGGTGGTATTTACTTACATGATTCAGTGTTAGAAAAAGAACGTATAGGAACTAACGTTGGATATGTTGTTTCACTCGGTCCAGATGCATACCGTGACTCAGGTAAATTCCCTGAAGGAGCATGGTGTAAACCTAAAGATTGGGTGATATTTGGCAGGTATGCAGGAGCTAGACTTAAAATTGAGGGTGGCGAACTGCGTTTATTAAACGATGATGAAATTTTAGCCGTAGTCTCAGACCCTGAAGACATACAGTCAGCTTAATTTTGTTACGCAAAAAAGGAGAATAACATGGCAGAAGAAGCTATGCAAGTAGTAGAAGAACAGGAAGAAGGGACTGAAGTAGAACTTCCAGAAAGTGAAACTGAGGAAACTGAACCTGAGGCGAAAGCCGAAGAAGTAAAAGAAAAGAAAGTAACTAAATCTGATCAAGAAGATGAGATTGAAGATTACAGCGAAGGCGTTAAAAAACGTATTAATAAGCTAACTTACAAGGTTAGAGAATCTGAAAGAAGAGAACAAGCAGCAATAGAATATGCTCAGTCTGTTCAGGAAGAATTAAATAAAACTAAAAATAAACTTTCAAAAACTGATCAAAACCTATATGATGAATATAGTACAAGAGTAACTACTGAACTTAACTCGGCTCAGGAGAGGTACAAAAAAGCGTATGAATCAGGTGATACAGACGCTTTACTAGAAGCCCAAAAAGATTTAGCCAAGTTAGCAGTTGAAGAAGAAAGCTTAAAAAGGGTAAAACCTCAAGCTGAAACTGAAACAGTAGAAGTTACTCCTGATGAGCAACAGGTTGCTCCTAAATGGACTCAACCTGCCCAACAGCAACAGGCTCCACAGCCTGACCCAAAAGCAAAAGCTTGGGCAGAAAAGAATGAGTGGTTTGGTGATGACCTAGCTATGACAACTGCAGCTTTTGCGTTCCATAGACAGCTCACAGAAGGAGAAGGTTATGATCCTACTTCTGATGAATATTATGCAGAAGTAGATAAAAGACTTGCAGAGGCATTCCCTCATAAATTAGGGAATACTCAAAAGGAAGTGAAAGAGACAGTAGCAGGTTCTAGCAAAGGCGTTGGAACTACTAGGGCTCGATCACGTAGAACTATAAAACTCACACCGAGTCAAGTAGCAATAGCAAAAAGATTAGGTGTGCCACTAGAAGAATATGCTAAGCATATTAAGGAGTAAAAAATGGTAGATGAAAAAAATACTACTCAAACAGATCGAACTCCACGATCTGCTGAAAGTCGAGACAAAGTTTCTCGTCGTAAACCTTGGCAACCCCCGTCTTTATTAGACGCACCTCCCCCACCACAGGGATATGTATACAGATGGATACGAGAATCAATGATAGGGCAAAACGACCCAGCGAATATGTCAAAACGTATTCGTGAAGGTTGGGAACCTGTAAGGGCTGAAGATCATCCAGATTTTGAAGCTCCGAGTATTGATGATGGTAAACATGCTGGTGTCATAGGAGTTGGTGGCTTAATTCTCGCTAAGATACCCAAGGAGACTGTTGATGAAAGGAGAGCTTACTATCAAAATGTAGCTGACCAACAGATTCAAGCAGTTGATAATGATCTTATGAGAGAAAGTAATCAAGTAATGCCTATTAGTAACCCTAATAGAAGTACTAAGGTTACATTTGGTAAAGGTGGCTCTTAACTTATGTTAGGGGCTTTAATAAAAATTTATTTTTATAAGGTGAATTAACATGGCAAATACAAACGCCCCAGATGGATTCACACCAGCTTATCATATGTCAGGTGGCGTAATCCGACCTTCAGAATTTGCAATAGCAAGTGGAACTAACGCATCAATCTTTTCAGGTGATGTTGTTAATCTTTCTAGTGGTCTGGTTATCCAAGGTACTGCAACAGGTACACCACTCGGCGTATTTTACGGTGTAGAATACCAAGCAACCGACGGTTCAGTTGTTTTCTCAAACATGTGGACTGCCGACACTGCTACATTAGGTGCTGCGAATGCTAAAGCATTTGTTTATGTCGACCCAGATATTGTTTACGAGGCTCAGTCTACTGGTACTCCTACTCAAGCATCTATCGGCACAACAAATACTATTAGTACTACTGCAGGTAATACTTCAACAGGTCGATCAAAAGAAGGTGTGACTACAACAACTTCTAGTGGTATTGCGACAATAGTAGGCTTCCCAGATAAGCCAAACAATTCTATTGGTCAATACGCTAGAGTGTATGTAACATTCCCAGCTTCTGTATTCGGCAATAGCTAAAAGGTGATATACAATGGCAATAAATAGAGCTCAATTAGTAAAAGAACTCGAACCAGGACTAAATGCACTTTTTGGTCTTGAGTACGACAGATACGAAAACGAACACACTGAAATCTTTGATACAGAGAATTCAGATAGAGCGTTTGAGGAAGAAGTGATGTTATCAGGTTTCGGTCAAGCCCCAGTTAAAGGCGAAGGCGCATCCGTTACTTATGATACAGCACAAGAAACTTTCACAGCAAGGTACAGCCACGAAACTGTAGCTTTAGCGTTTGCGTTGACTGAAGAAGCAATAGAGGACAACCTTTATGACAGCTTATCTTCAAGATACACAAAAGCTTTAGCTAGATCAATGGCTACTACTAAGCAAGTGAAAGCAGCAAATGTACTTAATAATGGTTTCTCAACTTCCTTCCCAGGAGGAGACGGCAAACCTCTTATGACAACTGACCATCCTACTTTATCAGGTGGAGATCAGTCAAATGAGCCAAGCACTGCAGCTGACTTAAACGAAACTTCATTAGAAAATGCGATGATTGACATATCACAATTTGTTGATGAAAGAGGCATTAAAGTGAACGTTCAAGCTAGAAAACTAATTATACCACCTCAACTACAATTTGTAGCTGAGAGAGTGTTAAAAACTCCAGGTAGAGTTGGTACTTCTGATAATGATATTAACGCAATGAAAAATATGGGTATGCTCCCTGATGGATATGTTGTTAATCATTACTTGACTGACACAGATGCATTCTTTATCAAAACAGATGCACCTAACGGATTAAAACATTTCGTTAGATCTCCTATGTCAACAGGCATGGAAGGTGATTTTGAAACTGGTAACGTTAGATACAAAGCTAGAGAAAGATATTCTTTCGGCTTCAGTGACTGGCGTGGAATCTACGGTTCCCCAGGAGCATAATTCGTTTTTCGAATTTTTAAGGGAGCTTCGGCTCCCTTTCTTTTTTCTAAAATAAGGTATATCATTTAGTTCTAGGGTTTATTAACTTGTTCTACAGACTGACCTAGCAGACAAGCCAAGACGGTAGAACTTATTTCCTTAGGAGGAAATTATGGCAAAATCGACATTCTCAGGTCCAGTTAAGTCATTAGCAGGATTTATTTCAGCAGGTAACGCTAACGTGGTTAGTTTAACTGCAGACACAACACTAAGCGTAGATTCACACGCTGGTAAGATTTTAACTTGTAACGATGCAGATGGTAAATTCACTTTACCAAGTATAGTGGCAACAGCCCCAGGCAGTGATGACGACCCTAACCAAACTAATAATTTAGGTGCTTCTTTTTTCTTTGTAGTAGAAACAGCAGCCACAGATATGGACATCTTAACTGATGGAACAGATAAGTTCGTAGGCGGGGTATACACAGGTAAAGATGACTCTACTGGTAAAACATTTATATCTGGTGCATCTAATGATGTTATCACTATGAATGGAACAACTAAAGGTGGTTTAGCAGGTAGTATCGTTAAAGTAACTGCAATCGGTAGTGCTAAGTATGCTGTAGAAGGAATCATCCTAGGCTCAGGTACTATAGTAACTCCATTTGCTGACGCTTAATAGGAGTAATTTATGGCAGACGCAGTAACCTCAACAACTATTGTTGATGATGATAGAAAAGCTGTTATCCAGCTAACAAATACGTCAGATGGAACAGGTGAGTCAGCTGTAACTAAGATTGATGTAAGTGCTTTAGCTACTAGAAAAAGCGATGGTGCAACTTGCACTGGTTGTAAATTAGCTAAAGTTTCTTACACAACTTTTGGTATGAGTGTAAAACTACTTTGGGATGCTACTACTGATACTATTTGTTTAGACTTAAATGAAAACTATAGTGATCAATTAGACTTTACAGAGTTTGGCGGTATACAAAATACATCTGGTTCTGGTAAAACAGGTGATATAAACTTGACTACCACAGGACATACTAGTGGAGATTCTTACGTTATAGTTTTAACAGTAGTAAAAACATTCTAGTAATGGCTACTTCTGGTACTAAAACGTTTAAGCTTAGTATAGCAGACACTATAGAAGAAGCGTATGAACTAGCTGGTCTTGAATTAAGGACTGGGTATGATGCTGAAACTGCTAGGCGTTCATTAAATATTATGTTCGCTGATTGGTCTAACAGAGGTGTAAATCTTTGGACAATAGATCAAGTAAGCACAACCCTAACCACAGGCACAGCTAGTTATACTTTAAATGCGTATGATATTGATATAGTATCTGCTGTAGTTAAAGTTACAGACAGTAGCGGTAGTTCTACTGATTTAGGTGTAGAACGTATAGGTAGAACAGAGTACCTAAACATACCAGATAAAACTATCCAAGGCAGACCCACACAAATATTTTTAGATAGGCAAACTACTCCTGTACTTAAAGTGTGGCCAACCCCAGATAACGTTTCAACTTACACTTTAGTAGCTAACACTATACAAAGAATTGACGACGCTTCAGCTTCTAACCAAGACCCAGAAGTACCCTCAAGATTTATACCTTGTATGGCTAGTGGGTTAGCCTATTATCTGGCTCTAAAAAAGAACCCAGAAAAAGCTGGTATTATGAAACAGCAGTATGAACAAGATTTTCAGCTTGCTGCTCAAGAAGATAGAAACAGAGCTTCTCTACACCTTACCCCAGCTAGGAGTTCTTATTAATGGCTTATGCTGTTGGTAAAAAATCTTTAGCTAGGTGCGATAGATGCGGTTTTGTCTACGGGTATCTTGAACTAAAGAAAGAGTGGAACGGTTTAAGAGTTTGTGATGAATGTTATGAGCCTAAACATCCACAATTAGACCCAATAGTACATCGTGTAGACCCAGAAGCTTTGAGAGAACCAAGACCCACAGAAAAAGCCCCTACCTTGCATTTAGGTAAAGCTATAGTTTCTAACCCTGTAGATGCTAATGGTGTAAGTTCACCAATTATGTGGGCTGAAAATAGTAATACCATAGGTTCTCAATTTACCATGACAAAATTAACGGCTACTCTAGGTAGCGTAACTATAGTAACATAATATTATGAGCTGGACAAAATCAACGTTAAAAACTGCTATACAAGATTATATAGAGAGTACAGAAACTTCTTTAGTTAATAACATAGATAATTTTATAGAAAGTACAGAAGAAAGAATATTAAAGAATGTTCAGTTAGACGTTTTCAGAAAAAATGTTACAGGCACAGGTTCAAGCAGCAATACATACCTAGCTATGCCTAGTGATTTTTTAGCCCCGTTTAGTTTAGCAGTAATTGATAGTGACAGTAATTATAATTTTTTAAAATTAAAACACGTTTCTTTTATACGAGACTACCAACCAGCCACCGCAACTACAGGCACACCAGAATACTACGCAGAGTTTGACCAAGAAAGATTTATACTAGCCCCTACACCTAGCACAGGATTTACTTTTGAACTACACTATTTCTACAGACCAGCTTCACTTACTGCTGGTTCTGATAGTGGTACAACATGGTTATCAGAAAACGCAATGAACGCTATGTTGTATGGCAGTTTAGTAGAGGCATGCACATACTTAAAAAACTTTGAAAGCATCCCAGTCTATGAACAACGTTTTCAGGAAGCCTTAACTTCACTTAAAAATTTAGGTGAAGCCAAAGATACTAGAGATCAGTTCAGGTATGATGAAATAAGGAGACAACCACAAGCATGATAGAAGTAGATACAACAGCAGGATTAGGTGATATAGGGGTATCAACCACAGAGTTTGGTGGCCACACACCAGAGTTTTGGGCAGAAAGGTGCACAGCTAGAATATGTGGGATATCAGCAAACGCAGCACCACACATACGACAGCAGGCAGAAGCATACAGACTAGCTATTTATGAACAAGTACTATATCATATTAAACAAGCAATCAATAGTCACTCAGTGACCATGAATGCTGAACTTACAACTCAAGGTCATCAAGATATGGCTAAGATTTTAAAGGAACTTAAATAATGGCAATTACATCTACACTTACCACAAGTTTTAAAAAAGAACTTTTAGAAGCCAAGCATAATTTTTTAGCGAGTGGCGGAAACAGTTTTAAACTTGCTTTATATACTAGTTCTGCAACATTAGACGCCAGTACAACAGCGTACTCAACTTCTAATGAAGCTAGTGGAACCAATTATACCGCAGGAGGAGCAGCACTTACTAATGTAAATCCTACTTCGAGTGGTACTACAGGTTTTACAGATTTTTCTGATCTTACTTTTAGTAACGCAACGGTTACTGCTAGAGGTTGTCTTATCTATAACGACACTAATTCAGATAGAGCAGTAGCTTCTATTGATTTCGGTGGAGATAAAACTTCAACAGCAGGCGATTTTACTATAGTTTTTCCAGCAGCAGCAGCAAGTACAGCGATTATACGTATAGCCTAAAATGGCTGAATACCTAAACGGTTGGGGTCGAGGAACTTGGGGTCAGCTTGCTTTTGGCGAAGGCAGTATCCCAGTTTCAATTACCGCACCCGCAGCAGGTTCAGTAGGCACACCAATTGTAGCAGTTAATGCTCAGGCGGTAGCTTCAGTAGGTGGGGTTACAGCTAGTTTAGGTTCAGTAAGTGTCACAATACAAGCAGAAGCTAACGTGTCAGTTTCTGGTGTGTTGGCAGCAGGCAATCTTGGTACAGCAACTACTACTTCAGTAAATAATATTTCGGTAAGTGGTCTAGGTAGCACTTCAGCTTTAGGCACAACAACACTATCAACAAACAACAATATTTCAGTAGATGGGTTATCTAGTGCTTCAGCTTTAGGTACTACTACGTTAAGCACTAACAATAATATTTCGGTAAGTGGTCTAGGTAGCACTTCAGCTTTAGGTACTACCAGTATCACTACGGTTAACAATGTTTTTATAACTGGTGTTTCTAGCACAAGTTCCTTAGGCGAAATAACCGTTACTGGGTTAGCGAATATTAATATAGAACTAGGACAAGCTACTTCAGTACTTGGTTCTATTTTAATTTGGGGGGAAGTAGATACAAATCAAGACGCAGATTGGCAAAATATAACAAATAGTAATTCCCCTAATTGGCAATCAGTAACAAATACTAACACACCTAATTGGGAAGATGTGGCTTAACTTTTATGAAAAAACAACTTATAATTAATTTGAACGGAGACAAACATGGCAACATATGTTAATGACCTTAGGTTAAAAGAAATCGCTACTGGTGATGAATCAGGTACTTGGGGTGATACTACTAATACAAATTTAGAGTTAATAGCAGAAGCATTTAGTTATGGCACAGAAGCTATAACTACTAACGCAGATACACATACAACCACTATAGCAGACGGAGCAACTGACCCTGGAAGGTCGTTGTATCTTAAATATACAGGTACTTTAGATTCAGCTTGCACTATAACCATTGGTCCTAACACCGTTAGCAAAATGTGGTTTATAGAAAACGCAACATCTGGATCACAAAACATAATAATTTCTCAAGGTAGTGGAGCTAATATAACTATTCCACCAGGGGACGTAAAAGTAGTTTATTCAGACGGAGCAGGATCTGGAGCAGCAGTAGTTGACGCTTTTGCTAGTCTAAGCGTAGTAGATTTAAAAGTACAAGACGATTTAACCGTAACAGATGATGCTTCAGTTGGAGGAGATTTGACTGTTACAGGCAGTATTGCAGGAACTTTATCTACAGCAGCACAACCTAATATTACAAGTCTTGGAACTCTTACAACACTTACAGTAGACGATATAACAATTAATGGTTCTACTATTTCTGATGCTGGAAGTTTAACAATAGATGTAGGCACAGATTTAACTCTTGATGCAGATAGTGGAAATATTTTTCTTAAAGATGACGGAACACATTTCGGTACTCTACAAAACAATAGTAATGATTTTAGAATAGTATCTATTGTTCAAGATAAAGACCTTATATTACGAGGTAATGATGGCGGTACATTTTTTAATGCTCTTACCCTTAATATGTCAGATGCAGGTGCAGCTACATTTAACAGCACAATTAATGGCGTAGGTATTCTTGCTGATACTACAAACTTTGTTAATAGTATTCTAATTAAACAAGATACAACTACAGGTACTTTATCAAGTGCTACTAACAATACAGGTTTAGGTGATAGCGTATTTAAGTTTCTTACTTCTGGTACTAGCAACACGGCAGTTGGTGCTGATGCTTTATTAGCTATTACTACAGGTACAGAAAATACTGTAATGGGTAAAGGTGCAGGTGATGCAATTACAGAAGGTGGCTATAACACAGCTGTAGGAACAGATGCACTAGGAGCTAATACTACAGCAACTTTTAACACAGCCATAGGCAGAAACGCTTTATTGGTTAATACCACAGGTGGTTCTAATACCGCTGTTGGTGGTCAAGCACTAGATGCTAATACGACAGCTTCAAATAATACAGCGGTAGGAACATCTGCTTTAAGTGCTAATACTACAGGTACAACAAACGTAGCTGTTGGAGCAACTGCTTTAGCAGCAAACACTACAGCTTCTAATAATACAGGTATCGGCTATAACGCACTTGCAGCAAACACTACAGGTGCCCAGAATACAGCAGTAGGAAGATTGGCTTTAGATGCTGCAACCACAGCAGACGATAATACAGCCATTGGTAATGCGTCAATGACTGCTACAACAACAGGCCATTCAAACGCTTCTGTTGGTAGTGGTTCTATGAGAAATAATACAGAAGGTCGTAATAATGCAGTCCTTGGTATGGATGCAATGGATGCTAATACAACTGGTAAAAATAATGTAGCAGTTGGACACGATGCCCTTGGTGCTAATACCACCGCAGATAATAATACAGCAGTAGGTAAAGATGCACTTTTAACAAACACCACAGGTGCAGCAAATACTGCTTTAGGTGGTAACGCTTTAGATGCTAATACAACTGCGAACAATAACACAGCAATAGGTCATGCTGCATTAACAGCAAACACAACTGGAGCAGACAACACATCTGTTGGACAGGGTTCTTTACAAGCTAACACCACAGCTTCTAATAACACCGCAGTTGGTAGAGATTCTTTAGCAGCAAACACGGAAGGTCATTCTAATGTAGCAGTTGGTCATACAGCACTTCAAGCAAATACGACAGCTATTAAAAATACTGCCATAGGAGCATCTTCTCTAGATGCTAATACAACTGGTAGCGAAAATACTGCTGTAGGAACATCTTCTTTAGGAGGAAATACTACAGGTACAGAAAATGTCGCAGTTGGTGTAGAAGCATTAGAAGCAAATACGACTGGTGGTGCAAACACAGCACTAGGCATGAAAGCATTAGAAGCTAATACTACTGCTGGAAACAATACGGCAGTTGGTGTTTTTGCTATGGGTGTTAATACTACAGGGCAATTTAATACTGCTGTAGGTGGTAATGCCTTAGATGCTAATACAACAGGAGGTTATAATGTAGCTGTAGGCAGAATTTCTTTATCATCAAATACTACAGGTGGAAGTAATGTAGCAGTGGGTTGGAATACTCTATTTGCCAATACGACAGCAGATAATAATGTAGCAGTTGGTGATAATGCTTTAGCAGCAAACACTACAGCTACAAACAATACAGCAGTTGGTGCATTGTCTCTGGATGCTAATACAACAGGTGCTGAAAATACAGCCGTAGGCACTTCTGCGTTGTCAGCTAATACTACAGCCTCAAACAATACGGCAGTTGGGCGTAAGGCTTTAACAAGCGTAGTAACTGGTCATAGTAATACTGCTATGGGTGAAGCTGCAGCACTTAATGTTACTGGTAGTGGTAATACAGCTTTAGGTAGAGAAGCCATGCAATTAGGCACAGGTGGCGAAGATAATGTTGCGGTAGGTTATAGAGCTTTACAGGATTGTACAGGTGATAATAATGTCGCTATAGGTAGAAATGCTTTAGTAGAATGTACAAGTGGTAGTGGTAATGTGGCTGTAGGACAGGCTTGTTTAGATGCTTGTACTACTGGTAATAATAATACTGCTCTTGGGATTCGTGCAAATACAAAACTTACAACAGGTATAGGTAATACTGCTGTAGGTATAGACTCTCTTGAAGATTGTACTAATGGTCAAAATAATGCTGCGTTAGGCTCTAATGCTTTAGCAGAAGTTACGACTGGAGAAAATAATATAGGTCTTGGATATAGAGCAGGTAAATCAGGTCAGCCTGGAGGTTCAATTACAGGTGGTAATAATATTATAGCTTTAGGCGATAGTAGTATAGGAAGCTTTCATTGCCAAGTAGCCCTAACTGTAGCTTCTGATGAAAGAGATAAAACAGATTTTAGTGATTTAGATATAGGGTTAGATTTTGTAAAACAATTAAAACCTTATACTTATAAATGGGATAAAAGGTCAAAGTATGTGGATTGGGATAAAAACCCAGATACAGACTTAGACACTATTACACATGATGGCACTCATAAAGAAGATTGGTTAGATATAGGCTTTAAAGCACAAGAAGTTGAAGTATTAGAACAAGCAGCAGGTTATAACGTAGCTGATAAAACTAATTTAGCTGTTAATCTATCTGAAGATGAAAAACTATATGGAATAAAATATGAAAAATTTGTTCCTATATTAACTAAAGCAATACAGGAACTTTCATCACAAGTAGATGAATTAAAAGCCGAAATACAAATTTTAAAAGGAGAATAATATGCCACAAACAGTAAGCGAAGTATTAACTAAAGCAATAGATAGCGTAACTTTAATTAATGATATTAATACTAACGGAGTTAATTCAAAATACGCAGGAAGCACAACTGATAAAGATGGAAATGTTGTAGCAACAGAATGGACACAAGCTGAAATTAATATAGTCGTACAAAGAAATGTAGACCATTTAGAAACTATTTTAGCTTATGCACCTGTTGATGAAGATGACCCTACACCTAACGTAGTGGGTTCATCTAGCAGTAAAAAAACTGATTGTACTAACGCTATTACTACAGGTAAGGCGTATATTAGTTCAAATAGTTAATTTTAATAAACGACAAAATTCCTGAGGAGGTACTAATGTCAGATAAAGAAGAAAACACAGTAAGTATAGACGGTGTTGAAATAAAAGAGTCAGAACTAACTGACAAACAAAAATATTTAACTAGTCAGTGTAGAGACTTACTAGGTAAAAAAGCTAGAATTGAATTTGAACTTGATCAAGTACAAGCTAGTCTTAATGTTTTTCAGCAGGCTTTAGTAGAAACTACTAAAGAGACAGCTGAAGAAATTTTAGAAAAAGGAGAAAAATAATGGTTGAATTAGTTATGTGGATAACCACAATAGTTACGGTGGCTTCAATAGTTGCAGCTAGCACACCTACACCTAAAGACGATGCATGGATTGGTAAACTCTATAAATTTGTAGATTTACTGGCTCTGAACATAGGTAAAGCAAAGGAGAAGTAGCATGGGTATTTTCTCTAAATTTTGGGATAAAGTTACTGGCACAGAAAAAGTTAAAGTAAGAGCTAGAAATAAAAAAGGTCATTACGTAGCAGACGACAAGTCTACTCCTAATATAAATGAAGCTTACACAACTAAACGTGTCAAGAAAAAGAAAAAATCTTTTACGGACAACTCAGGGTAATGGCTACAGCTAAAGATGCATTAAACGCTATAGAATCTCACGAAAGAGAATGTAAAGCTTTATATAAAAGCATTGATAAAAGGTTAGAAGATGGCTCAAAACGTTTTGATAAGTTAGAAAATATGATTTGGGCTGTGTACCCTTTTATAGTTGGTGTAGTATTTTTAGCTAGGTTTGTTTAATGGCTAAAAAAGCACCAGATGCTTTTGTTTACAACGCTACCCTTGAACGTATTGTAGACGGCGATACTTTTGACTGTTGTTTAGATTTGGGTTTTGATGTAAAACTACATAAACAACGTGTTAGGCTTGCAGGTATAGATACACCTGAATCAAGAACAAGAGATAAAGCAGAAAAAGTATTAGGACTTGCTGCTAAAGAAAGATTGAAAGAACTTTGTGTTGGTAAATTTAAAGTTAAATCTTTAGGTAAAGGTAAATATGGTCGCATACTAGGTATACCTTATACGGAAGATGGTAAAGATATCTGTGAAATATTAATTAAAGAGGGTCATGCAGTAGAATATCACGGCGGAACTAAAACTAAAGTTTGGGGTGATTACTAGTGGAATCTGCAGTAACAGTAATCCAAGAAGTTGGATTTCCTATAGCAGCAGCAATAGGTCTTGGTTGGTTTATTTATAAATTAGTTATACGTATTGTTGATGGTATGGAATCTAAACTAGACGCTGTTGATGAAAAAGTAGAATCACAGATAGCAGCAATAGAAGAACGCCTAGGCACAAAACTTGACTCACAACACGGTATTTTAGTAGCTTTAATAGATAGAGTACGTAGCTTAGATAATGAAATTATAAGACAAGATACTATGATAAAAACTATATTAGGAGTACCTCAATTAATAAACCAAGATAAACTTGCAAAGGCAGATAGAGATGACCAAAGGAAAGATTAAAAGAAAAAGAGGTAGACCCTCTAACGTAGAATTAAAACGTAGGAAAGTAGAGGCTGATAAACAAAAAGTTATTGAATGGGTAGCTGTAATCGGTATCATTTTATTTTTAGCCATCTTAGCTCAAAACGTGCAATCAGACCAAATAGTACATAAATTTAAAAACCCTAGTTTTAGCGGTATAAATACTTCTTCTCATTATTTAACAATTGAGAACCAAGAATTTAACCGTAAGATGAGCATTAAAGAAGAAATAAAAGCTTTACAAGAACAAATAGAAAGAGATAAAGAAAATACTACACTAGCTAGATTTATACGCAATTTAGAGTCAAGAATCTATGCACAATTATCACGACAGCTTGTAGAAAATTTATTCGGAGAAACTCCTAGCACATCAGGTGTTTTGAGCTTGGAGGGAAACACGATAGAATACAGTATTGAAAATGATATTATAACTTTAAAAATAACTGATGCTGATGGAAATATTACCGAGATACAGTTGCCTATTGGCGATTTTGCTTTCTAGTTGTAGTTTAGTATCTGTAAACAACACACTATTAAAAAATAAAACATTACCTAATGTTTTAGAAATACAATCAAAAGAATTACTACAAGTACCACAACCAAAAGCCCCAATTGTGGTTGCTGTTTATCCTAATAGTTTTACAGACCAAACAGGACAACGTAAAAGCAATAGTGAGTTTGCTTTATTTTCTACAGCACTTACACAAGCACCAAGCCATTTATTAATTAGAAGCTTAAAACATACTGCTGAAGGTAGATTTTTCAGAGTAGCTGAAAGAGTTGGTCTTGATAATCTAACAAAAGAAAGACAGCTCATACGTTCTGCTAGAGAACAAAACGAAAAATCTGATGGACCTAAACCAATAATGCCATTACTTTTTGCAGGTGTATTGATGGAAGGTGCCGTTATTGGTTTTGACACAAATATTAAAAGCGGTGGTAGAGGTGCTAGATATTTAGGCATAGGAACAAGTACGCAATACAGAGTAGATAATATAACAGTCGCACTAAGGATGATTTCTATAGCTACAGGAGAAGTTTTAATAGATGTTTTAGTAAGTAAACAGTTGTATAGCTATGGACGGTCACAAGATGTTTTTAGGTTTATAGAAGCAGGAACAGAATTAGTAGAAATAGAAACAGGTGATGCTGAAAATGAACCAGCAACTTTGGCTTTACAAAGAGCCATTGAGGAGGCTGTTTTGCAAATCGTTAAAATAGGGTATACTAAAGGTTACTGGGAGGTGAAAGATGAAAATATTGATTAGTTTACTACTAACCTCAACATTTATTTTTGCTGCTGATAACGAAATATACGTTGACCAATCAGGTGCTACAGCAAATATTGATTTAGAACAACTTGGTTCAGGTAATATTATTGGTGGACTTAACTCTTCTGCTGGTTCTTTAACCGCATTAGATTTAGACGGTATTACTATGACTTTAGATATAAACCAAATAGGAGATACTAATAAATTCTTAGGAGATATATTAGGAGATTCTATAACAGGTTTCTTTGAGTTTGATGGGGATACTAACACCTTTACGATACAGGGCGACCCTACAAATACCTACGGTATTGATAATTCAAATTATAATGTAGACGTTACAGGTAGCACAAACACCTTTACGTTAGATCACGGAACTACAGCACTGGCTGCAACATTAGATTTAGATTGGATAATCAACGGTGACGGTAATACTTTTGATTTTGATATAAATTATGATGGTGCTACTAACTACGTAGATGTAGACGGTGATAGCAATACTGTAAACTTTACAGGCTCTGGTTACGCTGGGGGTTATTTTTATTTAGATCAAACAGGTAATTCTAGAACGTTTAATATTACACAATCGAGTACACAAGATAATGACTGGCTTAAGATTATTTCTAACGGTAACAACGGTACTGTTTGCGTTATTCAAAACGACCAAGGCACAAGCACAAGCTGCTGATATAGGTGATATATCTGAACTAAACGGCTCTGCCCAAATAGTAAGAGATAAACCTTACGACGCTAATCTACAGTTTGCTATTCAAAGCAACGATGAAGCCATAACAACTAATGGTCGTATGGCTATAACTTTTTTAGATAAATCGGTTGTAAAACTCACAGAACATTCTCAACTTCTAATAGATGAATATATCTATGATCCTGACCCTAGTAAATCTAAAATGTCGCTCAACTTTGCATTAGGTACGGCTAGGTTTATTACAGGTAATCTAAATCGTATAGATAAACAAAACATAAAACTTAGCACTCCTACTGCTAACATAGCCATTAGGGGCACAGACTTCACAGCTACCGTTGATGAGTTAGGTCGTAGTCTGATAATTTTATTACCAGATGCTTTTGGTTTATCTAGCGGTGAAATAGAAGTAGTAACAGCTACAGGTAGTGTTCTGTTAAATAAACCGTATCAAGCTACAACAGTAAATGTGTTTGAAAACCCACCTAGTAAACCTGTAATCTTAGACTTATCATTAGACATTATTGATAACATGTTGATAGTCTCTCCACCAAAAGAAGACTCCCTAGCTCAAGAAGAAACATCAAGTACAAAAACAGTAAACTTGTTAGATTTTAACGATTTAGATATTGATTACTTAAACGAAGATTTCTTAGAAGATAGTGACTTAGAGTTTACAGAACTAGATATAAATTATCTTGACGTAAATTTTTTAGAAGATTTACTAGACGTACTTGACACTTTAGCTGTAAAAGAGGAAGAAGACCAACTTGGATTGGCTACTCGTGTAAATGTATCAGGTACTCTTATAGGGCAAGATACTCAAACACAAATAACTACAATAGTAACAGGGCAAACCATAAGTTTACGCAGACAAGTGAGTGAATCTGTTCAAGTAGATTTAAATGCAAGTGACGGTTATACCGTAATTTTGATACAAGACGGAGTTTCTAATATAGTGAAAATAAACGGTGGTGGTGATTCTACTATCACTATTAGACAAAGTAGCGGATGAAAAAATTATATTTATTACCTTTATTGATATTATTAGCATTACCGTTAATATTTCAATCGACACCAACAGAGATTATAAAACTTAGAACTTTTGATACGTTTATACAAACACCTGAGCCTAGTGGTAATTTCGTTATACTTAATATCACTGAACAAGATGTAGAACGTGAGGGTGGCTACCCTTTACCTAGAGAAAGATTAGCAGATATACAACTTGAATTATTAGGTCGAGGTGCTTTAGGTGTTGGTTGGGTAATAAGTTTTCCACAACCTGATAGATTAGGTGGCGATGTTAGGTTTGCTGCGAGTTTAGAGTATGCTCCTAGTGTAATAGCTATGTTTGAAACTCCAAATGGTAACTATCCTAAAACAACAGGAACAGTTATAAAAGGTGAAGATATTGGTGGTATACTTACTGAAGGAGTCAAAGAAAATTTTGACACATATGATAACGTATTACAAGGAATAGCTACAGCTCCTACTGAAGTTGACCAACTTGTAAGGAGAGTTCCTCTCTTATTAAAGTCTCCTGACGGTTGGTTAGCTTCTTTCGGTACACAAATATATAAAGCATTATTTGATGTAAAAACTTATATTATTACTACAAACGAAAACGGTATACAGGAAATAGCTATACGTGGTATACCTCCAGTAAAAACTGATAGTTTAGGTCGTAAATGGATTAGTTGGGTAGATACACCACAAACTGATTTAAAAGAAATGGATGTAAATGGTAAGTTTGTGTTCGTAGGTGTAACAGCTAATGGGGTGATGCCGCAAATAGCTACACCTGTAGGGTTATTAGAACCTCATAAAATACAAACAGCACTCGCTGAAAGTATATTAGTACAAAATAGTCCTTATATACCTGATTGGGCGTTAGCCGTAGAAATATTAATTCTAATAACTACAGTAACGTTAGTATGGCTTTTATTATTTTATTTAGGTATAACGTGGGGGTTAGTTTCTGGAGTCCTTACAGCGTCTGTAACGGCTTTAGGCGGATACTATTTAATTAGTAAAGGTATGCTTATAGATGTTACTTGGACACTCATAAGTCAATTTGTAGTAGGAGCAACAGCTTTTTACCTTAGATTTAGAGAACAGTATAAATTACGTTTACTTATTAAAAAACAGTTTGAACATTACCTTGATCCACGACAAGTGAAATTACTACAAAATAATCCTAATCTATTAAAATTAGGTGGAGAAAAAAGAGTTTGTACTTTTTTGTTTACAGACGTTAGAGGTTTCACAAGTTTATCAGAACAACTAGAGCCAGAACAGGTTACAGAAATAATGAATAAAGCTTTGACTATACAATCAAATGCTGTAAAAGAGCACGGAGGAATGGTGGATAAATATATAGGTGATGCAATGATGGCTATATTTAATGCACCTATAGATTTACCAAACCATGAAGATAAAGCTATTAAAACTGCCATAAAAATTATAGAGGATATGAAAAAAGCTGATATAGGAGTTGCTATAGGTATAGGAATCAATACTGGAGAAGCAGTGATAGGCAACATGGGGAGCGATACTAGGTTTGATTATAGTGCTATAGGTGACGCTGTTAATACAGCTGCAAGACTAGAGTCAGCAACTAAAGAAGTAGGCAAAGATTTAATTATAGGACTAAACACTAAACAAAAGTCTAAATTTAAGTTAAAATTATTGAAACCAATAAAAGTAAAAGGTAAATCAAAATCACTGGAAATATATACGTATGAGTAAAGTGTTAATAGGGATAATAGGTGTACTAGTGCTTAGCACTTATTTATTGTGGAGTGAAAACTCAAAACTTTCTGCACTTAACCAAGCTTTTGAGCTAAGAGACAAAGAACAAAAACTAGCTATAGAAACTTTACAAAATGATTTTGCACTACAGACAGAAGGTCTGCAAGAATTACAACTAAAAAGTCAAGAAATACAGAAAGAAATGAATCGTTATATCGATATATTTAAACGACACAACTTGACTAAATTAGCTTCAGCTAAACCTGGACTAATAGAACCAAGAATAAACAAGGGAACGAAAGATGTATTCGATAGTATTGAAGAAGATAGTCGTAACATCGACAGTCTTGATGATGGCTTGCAGTTGCAGCCTGATACCAAGTAAACAGTCGGTAGAAGTTATATCAAAACCTATACAAAGGACTATAGTTCAGCCTATACTACCTAGAGAAATAGATTTAAAGGATCCTTATTGGTATGTTGTAAGTGATAAAAACTTAGAAGAGTTTTTAGCAAGAGTAGAAAAAGATCAAGGTCAAGTAGTATTTGTAGCTATGTCTGTGAGTGATTATGAACTTATGGCGTACAACATGCAGGAATTAAAAAGGTATATAAATGAACTTAAAGAAGTTGTTGTGTATTATAGAAAAGTTACAATCAACGAAGGGGATTAAGAATATGAACATATCACAAGAAGGTTTAGGTCTAATTAAAAAGTTTGAAGGTTGTGAGCTAGAAGCATATAAGTGTGCAGCAGGTGTATGGACTATAGGTTACGGCTCAACTAAAGGTGTAAAAGAAGGCGATACAATCACACAAGAAGAAGCTGACAAATTACTCCTACACGAAATGAAAGAGTATGAAGGGTACGTAAAAGATAATGTAGCTGTAGAACTTGAACAAAACCAATTTGACGCTTTAGTAAGTTGGGTGTTTAATTTAGGTCCAGCAAACTTAAAAGCATCTACTATGCTAAAAGTTTTAAACAACAAAAACTATGAAGAAGTACCAGCACAAATCAAAAGATGGAACAAAGCTGGTGGTAAAGTACTTCAAGGGCTAGTAAGACGTAGAGAAGCTGAAGCTTTGCTATTCCAAAACAAAGAGTGGCACGAGGTATAGAATGCCGTTAAATAAGTTTGTATTTAAACCAGGGATAGTACGAGAAGGAACAGCTTACGATAATGAAGGTGGGTGGTTTGATTCTAACTTAGTTAGGTTTAATTCTGGTAGACCAGAAAAAATAGGCGGTTGGCGTAAAGATACTCAAAACAGTTTTTTGGGCACTTGTCGTGCTTTACACCCTTGGGTAGCTTTAAACGGTAGTAAATTTTTAGGTTTAGGTACTCATTTAAAATATTACATAAACGAAGGAGATACTTTTAACGATGTCACCCCAATACGAAAAACATCAACTAATAGCGTTACTTTTTCTGCTACTGACGGTAGCTCTACTATTACCGTAACTGATTCAAGTCACGGGGCGGTAATAAATGATTTTGTTACGTTTAGTCAAGCGGTCAGTTTAGGCGGTAATATAACGGCAACAGTTTTAAATCAAGAATATCAAATAGTTACCGTAGTTAACACTAATTCATACACGATAACAGCTAAAGATACTAGCGGAGCTACAGTAACAGCTAATTCAAGTGATACTGGTAACGGAGGTTCTGCTACTGACGGAGTGTACCAGATAAACGTAGGTTTAGACGTATACGTACAATCAACAGGTTGGGGTGCTGGTGCATGGAACTCAGGTACTTGGGGCTCAGTTACTGCGTTATCAAACACAAACCAGTTACGTCTATGGTCACATGACCATTTTGGCGAAGACTTAGTTATGGCGGTACGTAATGGAGCTATCTATTATCATGACACTAGTGGTGGTGTAGAAACTAGAGCCGTAGCGTTAACAGATGTAGCTGGGGCTAATCTAGTACCTACAATATGTTTAGGTGTAACAGTTTCAGAAACTGACCGTCATCTTATAATTTTAGGTAGTGACCCAATATCAGGTGCATCAAGAACTGGGGTACTCGACCCTATGCTTATATCTTTTAGCGACCAAGAAAACTTAACTGATTTTGAACCTTTAGATACTAACACAGCTGGTAGTTTACGATTGTCAGAAGGTAGTTTAATAGTTGGTTCGGTAAAAGCAAGACAAGAAACATTAGTTTGGACTGATACAGCTTTGTACAGTATGTCTTTTATTGGACCACCGTTTACTTTTGGTATTAATTTAATTAATAACAATACTGGTCTTATATCTCCTAACGGGGCTGTCACTTCTCCTGGAGGTGTTTACTGGATGGGCTACGACAATTTTTACGTGTATAACGGTAGTGTTCGAAAAGTACCTTGTAGCGTGTTGAGTTACGTTTTTGACGATATCAATTCAGGTCAGGCTTATAAAATTTTTGCATACACTAACAATGATCATGATGAAGTAGGTTGGTTTTACCCTTCAGCTAGTTCAGAAGAGATTGATAGATATGTAGTTTATGATTATAACGATAATGTTTGGACTTATGGTGAACTAAGTAGAACTGCATGGATAGATGAAGGTACTGTAAATTATCCTAGAGCCACAAGTAATGGTTATTTATATGAACATGAGTTCGGTTATAATGATGATGGTCAGCCTATGACTAATGTGTATATAGAAAGTTCAGACTTTGACATAGGCGACGGAGAACAGTTCGCTTTTATATCAAAAGTTATCCCTGACATCAAATTCTTAAACAACAGTAGTAGCGGTAAAGTAAACATAGTTTTAAAAACTAGAAATTTCCCAGGTGATACATTAACTACAAGTAGTACAAGTAGCGTAGCTAGTACAACCCAACAAGTACATGTACGTAGTAGAGCCAGACAAGCAGTATTAAGACTTGAATCTTATGACGGTAATACAGACTCTGGTAATGATGATACAGGATGGAGATTAGGAGCTACTAGATTAGAAGTAAGAAACGACGGTAGAAGATGAGTAAGCTACTAGCTACTAGACTTCCTGTATCTGTAGAGGATACTGTCAATTCTGATACTTATAACAGGTTAGTAAGAGTTTTAGAATTAAATTTAGGTACGTTTGACCCCGATAACACAAGACAGATCAATCAAACAGAGCGAGACAAGTTTAAATTTAACGCTGGTAGTCTTATATGGAATACTAGTGTAGGTGTGTTACAAGTCTGGACTGGCTACAAATGGCTTGACATTGGAGAAAGAATTACTGACGTAGGTTATGAACTTACAGCTAGTGTTGGCAGAGTTACAGTAGTAACGGGTGGTAATACATCTATACAAGTAGGGGTTAATAACTAGGTATGGTAACTCTGTATAGACTATACAGTTCAAGAAGTTGTATATATAATAAATACATGAACATAGGAACGGTGTAATGGGCGGTTTAAAAAGTGCATTCAAAAGCATAAAGAGGTTCGTTAAAAAGAACACGAAAGAGATCGCTACAATAGCAGGGTTATTTATTCCTGGAGTTGGTCCAGCATTAGGTGCGGGCATAGGTAGAGGTGTAGGCGGTTTAGCGGAAGGAGAAGATTTAAAAGAAGCAGCATTAGCTGGGGCTGGTGTGTGGGCTGGTGGTAAAATGTTGGGTGGAGCTGGTTTCGGTTTTGATGCTGCTGGTAAAGGTTTTACAGGTAAATTTATGGCTGGTACTCCTGGAGTTAGTAGTCAAGGTTTGGGGGGATTTTTTGAAGGCATAGGTGCCAACGCATTTAACGCACTAGCACCTGAAAGTGCAAAATTAAAAAATCTTACCAGTATAGGAGACGCTTATAAAGATTTAAGTTTTTTACAAAAAGCTGGGGCTGGGGCTATAGGAATGAGCGGACTTAATAGTCTCACTAAAGGAAAACTATTAGGAGGAGATGAAGAACCAGCCACTATGCCAGGACCAATAGACCAAAGCGGATATTTAACTCAAGGTTTAACTCCTGCTCAATTGAGTGATGTATATGGTACTCAAGGCTCAAGTACGGGCATAGCGGGTAGTATGCCTAGTTTAGCTCAAAGTTATGATTATGATCCAGTTAATTCTGCTATAGCTGAATTACTTAGACAACAAGATGAGTATGAATTAGCTTTCCCTGAGTTCGCTAGGGTAAACGTAAAAGATGGCGGTCAAATAGCTAGACTACAAGACGGTGGTGAGTTACCAGAAATAGATTTAAGAGAAAATGGCGGAGATATTGAAGACCCTGAAGGCTCAGGCGATGAAGATACAGTACCCGCATTATTAGCAGACGGTGAGTTTGTAATGACTAAACAAGCCGTAAAAGGAATAGGGAACGGTGACCATGACGCAGGTATAGCTCAGCTATACGCTATGATGGACATGAACGAAAACAAAGCCCAAAGCATGGGTTTAGGTAGGGCATAAATGGCAGAACAAACAACAGGACGTACCGAGAGTTTACCACCAGAGTATTATAGACAGTTTATGGCTGGTGTCCCAGGGGCTAATATCCCTGGCATACTGCCTATGCTTAATCAAGACTTAGTCAATAAGCTACAAGGCATAGGTGTTGCTGGGGCTAACCCTTATACGTATCAAGGTCAAAGGATAGCAGACTTTACACCTGCTGAGCAAATGGCTATGCGTATGACTGCTGAGAATGTAGGTTCATATCAACCTTACTTTGATGAAGCAGCAGGTATGGCTAGGCAAGGTTATGGTGACGCTAGAAGCAGTGCTGCTGAAGGCATGGATTATATGCGTCAAGGTGTTGCTGAAGGTGCAGCAGGCATAGGCGAAGCACAAGGTTTATTAAGGCAAGTTCCAGGTATAGCACAAGACGCAACATATGAAGGTTTAGGAGCGTTACGTGGCGGTCAAGATACTTTAGGTAGAGCTGGTCAAATGATAGGTGGAGCTAATGTTGATTTAAGCGGAGCACTGGGTGAAGTAGCTGGTTCTAGACCAAGCTTGGGTACAGCAAGAGATGCCATATCTGGTTCTTTAAGTAATATTGGAGCTGCAGCTCAAACTGGGTTTGGTGCTACTCAAGGTTTTGACCCTAGAGGTATCTCTAGTTTTATGAATCCTTACGAAGACGCAGTAGTAAGTAGAGCTATGCAAGATTTAGAAGAGCAGGGGGCTAAAGCAGACATAGCGGGTAGAGCACAAGCTATAGGCTCTGGTGCTTTCGGCGGTAGTAGAGCTAGATTAGGTGCACAAGAAAGAGAAGAAGCATTAAGAGAAGCTCAATTAAAAACTGCTGCTGGTTTAAGGTCTCAAGGTTATGAGTCTTCAGCGGGTAGGGCACAAGCAGCATTTGAAGCACAACAAGCCAGACAAGCACAACAAGCAGGTTTATTAGGTAATTTAGCAGGTCAGCAAGCAGGTATCGGTAGTCAGTTAGGTCAGTTAGGATTGGGCGAAGGAGCACAAGGCATACAACGTGGTCAAGCTATGGGTACTTTAGGTTTAGGTCAACAAGGTGCACAACTTAATCAAGCTAATGCTATGGCCAATTTAGGTCAACGTCAAGGGGCTATGGGTGCACAAATAGCTGGGTTAGGACAAAACCTAGCTGGTACTATAGGTACTGCAGCTGGAGGACTAGGTAGTTTAGGTACAGGATTAAGTAATATATATGGCGGTACAGGTCAAAACTTAGCTAGTAGCGGACTACAAGCTGGTCAGTTTGGCTCTAACGTGGGTGGTCAAATGGCTGGGTTAGGTCAAGGTTTATCGGCTTTACGTCAAGGTGATGTAGGTAATATGATGAACGTAGGCGGTATGCAACGTGCTCAAAATCAAGCTGGATTAGATTTAGCTTATCAAAACTTTGTAGGTCAATATAACTTACCAGGACAAATAATAGGACAAGCAGGTCAGACCGCAGCAAGTTTTGCACCAACTTTAGGTGGCACTACTTTAGCACAAGGTTCTACTAGTGGTGGTAGTAACTCCTTAATGCAAGGGTTAGGTACGGCTATAGCAGCATATGGAGCATTTAAATAATGATAAATGAACAAGACTTAATGGCTAATGTAGATAGATCTAGGCTTTTAGCTCAAGCTAAAACAATGCTTGACCAAAACGTACCTATAGAAACTATATCTTCTCAGCTAGGTCTTGACAGAAATACTCTTAATAATCTATTAACGCAGAATATGCTTATGCCTGAATCAGTTATGCAACCTGATGACTATAGAAATAGTTATGGTGCTGGTATAACTGGTAGTAATACAGGTATTGACCCTACTACTCAAGTAATTATAGACGGTATGACTAGCGGTGAAGGAGAAGGGGCAGATATAAAAAGTTTCTTAGACGAAAGTTTGGGTGTCAATAAAGGTGAAGACGATGACTTAACCCTCGACCAAGCGGTAAACTCTGGTAGTATAGCTGGGGCTATGAATAATCAAGATTCTTTTATGTCATACCTTGAAAGTGCTAGTCTACTTGAAGGGTTAGCCGATAAAGAAAAAATGGATATCTACAAACAGGCAGCAGCGAACATGGTCGGTGAACTTGACTATGAAAGCCTAGTACAACAACCCGACAAGGTTATGCCCTACTTAGCAGCAGGGCTTTCGCTTAT
>Ga0213858_10000246_pt1 | contig 26476 bp, 27 predicted proteins | sample PICome_FD_160122 | JGI IMG/M metagenome (GOLD analysis project Ga0213858, IMG submission 160122) | Coastal seawater microbial communities near Pivers Island, North Carolina, United States - PICO245 | ecosystem: Environmental > Aquatic > Marine > Coastal | place: USA: North Carolina | collected... | reverse complement strand
TAATAAATCCTTTACAGGAGAATCGTCCAATATACCTACAACTAAAATACCTTCACCAACAGTGCTAATTTCATACCCAAGGTTATTAAGAGCAACTGCAATTGCAATGTTTTCAGAGGTCTTCATGTTTTGTAAGCTAATTTGGCTTAGTTCTTGAGGAGTAACACCTTTAGGTAGAATCACTTCTCTAGGGTACAAATCAATTGAATTATCTAAATATGACCACAGATAGACCAACATATTAGCTTCATCTCTTCGTACAGTTAATTGATACAAATTACCATCAAATTCATATGTTTCAATTTCTTCATATTCAATTTCCCACTGATATGGCGGTCCGGGAGACATAAAGTAAAAATCTGTGCTCACAAATGTCAAAGAAGAAACAGATATAAAAACAAATAAAATAGCAATCAAAATTTTTTTATTTTTATTTGAAAGATTTTTCATGTTATTTAGATATTAAAAGGATAAAAAAATAAAGAGCCGGCTTAAAAGCCGACTCTTTAAATTAATTTTTAAGTAATTAAATTATGAACAAGGTCCAGAAGTCCAATCATAGGATTCTGCACTAGTTCCAACATAATTACTAGCAAGTAGTCTTGTTCCACTAGCAATACTGCCATCAGGAATATTTATAAAGCTTTCTTTGTCTGCTCTATTTTGACCTAACTCTCTAGTTAGCATCATTCCGTCTGACTCTACGTAAACATTTGCTGCAGCTCTTCTAATACCAGCTCGTGTAAGATCTCCACCTTTTAGTGCAGCCTCTAATACACCTTTTAAGTGATATTGAGATGACCAACCAGCAACTAAGAATGAACTTGCAGATTCAACTCCCATTTGTGCAAGAGTTGCTCTCATAGTTGCATGTGCTGGAGTGTCAGCTTCGTATGGAGCTACCCATGCCATGGTATACATTGAACCAGATTCAAATAATGGTTTTAATGCGAACCCTTCTTGAACGAATGCATCGTTATATGAAGGTGCTGCAAGCATAGCAATTGGTGTCAATCCTTGTTGGAAAGCACCACCAGCGACTTGTGCCATTTGAGTTGGCCCAACTGCTGGGAAGTAAGCATCAACTGGTTGTGTTACCATAAGTCCTACAGCTTGAGCTACGTCAAACTCTAAAGTAGGTGGTAAGTATTCCCAAGCAACAGTAACTCCTGCTTTTTCAGCAGCATATTTAATACCGTTTGCCCAGTCTGTACCATAGTCACCAGCAAATCCCATAATTCCAATAGTTTTAATATCTACTGGAAGACTAGCCATCGCCCAATCAAGAGCATTCATTCCGTCTGCACAATAAGCAGAACCGAATTCAACAACTAATCCTTTATCAACACTTTTATATGACCATCCTGAATACCAGCTCATAGGTGCTCCAATTACATTATCTTTATCCATCTCATCCAAGATAAATAAAGTTTGTGGAGTACCAAGAGACATTGCTAAAGCAGCAATTTCTTCTCTTTGAGCATTGTATGCTTCAAGATGTTTTTGTGGATTGTAAGCGGTATCAACACCTTCTACAATCGCAACACTGTAATCTCCAATTCCACCAGCTGAGTTAGCCCATAGCCAGAAACCTCTTTGTGCTGTTTCTAACGCAGGTGCTACTGCTGCATATGGTCCTGTGTAGTCATTTAACATACCAAGGTATATACAGCCTTTGCTTGGATCTGCTCCAGTAGGAACACCTCCAATAGCTTCTGGGCATGGTTCGGCAGTTACACCAACACCAGTTTTAACACCTGAGGCAGTTGTTACTGCTGGAGAGTCAAGAGTTTCCACAACTTCTGGAGTTGTTTCTTCTACTGTCTCTTCAGCTGTTCCGCCACAAGCAGCCAGAATTAAGGCAAGAATTGAAAAAATAATGATTCCTTGCTTTCGCAACGGTTTCATATTTCCCCCTTAAATTAATTAGTACTAATTACTTTTAGATTACTAGAACTTTTTGAATCTAGTAGGAAAATGGCCAGGCTTTGAAATAATTACGTAACCTAAACCAAATGCCCCATAGGCCTCTAGGTTCAAAAATTAAGAATAATATGATAAATAAACCAAAAATTATTCTTTCGATTTGACCCATAGATAATGCAAGAGAAGAACCAACTAAATCAAATTGATGCAAAAGCGCTTGTATTCCACCAGGCATTAACGAAAAGAATAAAGCACCAAACAAAGGTCCTAGTACAGTTCCTCCACCTCCAATGATGACAATTGCAATAAAAGTAACTGAATATAACAAATTAAAGGTCCCTGGCTCTACACCACCAGAAACACTAAATAACAATGAACCAGCAATTCCGGCATAAAAACTTGACAAGGCAAAAGCTGATGATTTGTATCTATATAAATTAATACCAATAGCCTCAGCAGCTATGTCTTTATCTCTAATAGCGGAGTACGCTCTTCCAGCACGTGCTCTAGTTAAGTTTTTAACTCCTAATCCAGCAAGAACACAGATGAAGAGCGACAACAAATATGTTAAGTGATTTTTTTCAAGAACTATTGAACCAATATTTAAACCGTTTTCAAAATCAAAGCCAAATAAAACTAGTCTTGCTGCCTTTCTTCCTAATCCAGCTCCACCTGTCACTGACTTAAAATTAGAAAATAGATGAGAACCAATAAATACTAAAGCTAAAGTTACTAGACCTAGATTCAGACCCTTTAATCTAACTGATAATGGAGCAATAAGTAAACCTATCAAAGCTGCTACTAAGCCAGATACTGGAAGCCAAATTATCATATCTAACTCGTAGCCAATTACATAGCTTGTTGATATCCCTCCTAAAACAGCTGACGTATAAGTTCCAATACCAACAAATACACCATGGGCAAGACTAATTTGTCCAGCAAATCCAGAAACGATATTTAACCCCCAAGCTGCTATTGAAATCAATAATGCAGTTGTTAAAAGCAATATCCAATAGTCAGATCCAACAAAAACAAAACCAACAGATAATAACACGAGGAGAGTAAACCATATTTTTTGGGTATTGTTTGAAAATATTGCAGATTCTTTATTGTAATCTGTGTAAAGACTTGGCCTACCTCTCATACCCTCTCCACTTCTTCGGTTCCAAATAATCCATCAGGTTTTCTTAATAGAATTACAAACATAATTAGATAAGGTGCAACTAGAGAAAAACCACTTCCAAGACTAAATCCAACTAATGTTTCAATATTGGTTTGAAAGTAAGCTACGTAACCTTGAGTTAATCCAATAATTAAAGAGCCCACAACTGCACCAGGAATTGAATCCAAGCCGCCAATAACAACTGCAGGAAGTGCTCTTAGTGCCGAAATAAAGCTAAATTGAGTCAAAGTATTGAACCCACCAGTAATAAAAAATCCAGCTAAAGAAGCTAACATTCCTGCAATAAACCAAACTAACCCAAATATTTTTCCCACATCAATTCCTTGTGCCAATGCAGCCTCTTGATCAAAAGATGTTGCCCTCATAGCAACACCATATTTAGATTTTCTGAAAAATATTGAAAGTAAAATAATTACAATTACAGCTGTAAAAAAAGCACTTATTTCTAAATACTTCAAAACAACTCCACCTATATTAGTAGATCCAAAGTTTCCAAAGTTAGGAAATGGATCTCCTAAATATCTTGGATTTAACCCTATCCAATTATCAAGTACCGTTCTTAAAAGAATATCAATACCAATTGTTAAAATAGCGACTGAAAAAACTGGTTCTCCAACCATTGGTCTAAGAAAAGTTCTTTCAAGAATAAGACTCAATAACCCAGTTAGCAAAATACCTAAAATAAAAGCCAACCAAAAAGGTACTCCTCTATCAACAGCTAGTGAACTGATAATTGCAGCACCAACAACTGCGAGTGCTGGTTGAGCGAATGAAAGAACATCCATAGATTTATAAATTAAAACAAATCCAATTGCTACTAATGAGTAAACTGCCCCTAGAGCAAGTCCTTCAGCTGTTGCTTGTAAAAAAATTGTCAAGAATACATCTCCTCAATTAATTCCTCAAACTGTTCTATTAGTACATTTCTTTTTATTTTTTGAGTAGCTGTAAGTTCACCATCCTCATGATCAAGTTCTTTAGGAATCATCCTAAATTTTCTAACTTGTAAAGATGATGTTTGTTCATTAGCTTTAGTAATCTCTTTCCACACTAACTCCCTAACTTCTTCTTTTTCAGAGAGATCTCTATAAGTAGTGTGCGGTATATTTTTTCTTAAAGCCCAATTTGAAACAGTATCAAATTCAATTGCTATTAATGCTGATAAAAATTTTCTACCATCTCCAATTACTATTGCATCTTTAATAAATGGAGAAATTTTAATTTTATTTTCTATTTCTTGAGGGGATACATTTTTACCACCACTTGTTATTATGATGTCTTTTTTACGATCAACAATTTTTAAGAATTCTCCTTCAAAAACACCTACATCTCCAGTATGAAGCCATCCCTCTTCGTCAATTGTTTCTTTTGTAGCTTCTTCATTTTTGAAATATCCAGCAAAAACAGCTCCCCCTCTTGTTAATATTTCACCATCTTCAGCAAGCTTAATTTCCATACCAGCATTAGGAACACCAACTGTACCTAATTTTATTTTTTGGTCATTATTACCAGATGCATATCCACAATTTTCAGTCATTCCGTATCCTTCAAAAATTGGTACGCCTAATGCCATAAAAAACTTCAATATTTCAGGTGCTATAGGTGCAGCACCTGAAATTGCAGTTTCAGCCTTACTTAATCCAAGCTTCTTTCTTAAAGTCCTAAATGAAAGTACCCAACCTATACCCAAAAGTACTTTAGCAATGATGTCATCAAATCCTTTTTCAAGTTTTCTTTCAGCAGCAATATTTCCTAAGTACATTGAAACCTTAAACAACTGCCTCTTTATAAAACTTGCATCTCTCATTCTCACCATTGCGCCTGAGTGCATTCTTTCTAATATTCTTGGAACTGCTGGGAAAATAGTAGGTTGTATTTCAGCTAGATCCATTTGTACTGTGTCAATTGACTCTGCAAAATTAATTGTTGCCAAAGTATGAGAGGCTATTAAAAGATCTGTTAGTCTTCCAAAAATATGACAAAGTGGTAAATATGACAAAAATTGCGGTTCTTTTGCTTTAACATTTTCAACTAAAGAAAAATTAGGAATTTGGGATCCTACAAATTTTATATTCCCATGAGTAATCATTGAGCCCTTTGGTTTGCCAGTTGTTCCAGATGTGTAGACTAAAAAAGCTACATCATCATCATTTATTTGCTCTAATTGTTCATTAACGAACTCGGGATATGATTCAAATTCATCTTTGCCTATTTGCAAAAACTCATCAAATGTCATTAGCTTCGGATGGTCATATGAGTATAGACCTCTATCATCGAAATAAACTATCTTGTCTAACCCTGGCAAACTTTCAATAACCTCTAACGCTTTATCAACTTGTTCCTGGTCTTCAGCAAAAAGAATTTTAGATTCTGAGTGTGATAGTAGATATTCAACTTCGGAAGGAGGGTTAGTTGGGTACAGACCAACGCTAACAGCTCCAATAGACTGTATGCCTATATCGGCCAGAAACCATTCAGGCCTATTTTCAGAATGTATTGCTACAGAATTACCCTTCTCAATTCCAAAAAAACGTAAAGCCATTGAAACATAATTTGACTTCATCCAAAAATCTTCATAAGTAGTTTCTTGCCAAATACCGAATTCTTTATATCTCATAGCGACTCTATCTGGATATCTAGTAGCAGTTTGCTTAATTTTTTTTGAAGGTGTCATTCCTCCTTCTCTTAAGATTTCGTCATAAATTTCATTCATTGTTAACGCCATAATTAATTAACTCCTAAATATGCTTCTATTACTTTTTCGTCTTTGATTATTTCTTTCGGAGTACCTTCTGCAAGTTTTTCTCCAAAATTTAAAACCATCACCTTCTCTGCAATATCCATGACCATATTCATATCATGATCTACTAAGATTATTGTTTTTTTCATCTCTTCATGTATATCAATAATAAACCTTGCGATATCTTCAGTTTCTTCATTATTCATACCAGCTGCTGGCTCATCTAGTAAGACAACTTCTGGATTCATCGCTAAAGCTCTGCCAAGCTCTACTCTTTTTTGAACTCCATAAGGCAAAGACATGATATAGGAGTATCTATATTGCTCTATTTCTAAAAAGTCGATAATGTCCTCAGCAATTTTTCTAGCTTTTAACTCGCTCTTTCTAGTTTTTCTAGTAAATAATAAGCTTGAGATTGGTCCATAATCTAAGTGTCTATGTGCACCAATTAAGATATTGTCTAACACTGTCATGTTTTCAAATAATTCGATATTTTGGAAAGTTCTTGCAATTCCAAGTTCAGCAACTTCGTCAGGTCTCAATTCATTAATTTTCTTATCTGCATAAGAGACATGACCTTCCGTAGGTCTGTAGATCCCACTAATGCAGTTAAATATTGATGTTTTTCCAGCACCATTCGGTCCAATTATCGCAAATAACTCTCCAGAATTTACTTCAAAATCCACCCCGTTTAAAGCAGTGATTCCACCAAACTTTAAAGTCACATTGTCAAATTTTAATGTGCTCATGAAAGCCACCTTTTTTTCCTTTTATAGTGCTTAACATCTCTGAAAGACTTTCTGTTAGTACCTTCAGGATTCATACCTAAATAAAATTCTCTAACGTCTTGGTCTTTCAAAAGCATCTCACTTGGATTATCCATAACAATATTTCCAGTTTCCATTATGTAGCCATGGTCAGAAACATTTAGTGCCATATTTGCGTTTTGTTCAACAAGAAGAACCGTGACGCCTTGAGAGTTTATTTCTTTTATCAATTCGGCAATTTGATCAACTAATTTTGGAGCTAATCCCAAACTTGGCTCATCAAGAAGTAAATATGATGGATTAGACATTAATGCTCTTCCTATAGCAAGCATTTGTTGTTCTCCACCAGATAAGTATCCTGCTTCTCCTTTTGATCTTTTTTTAAGAATAGGAAATAAATCAAAAACTCTATCAATATTGGAATTAATTTCTTTACTATTTGTATGTCCACCAAGTCTTAAATTTTCAACGACATTTAATTCTGAAAATATTCTCCTACCTTCGAGTACTTGGGCGATACCTTTTTCTACTATTTTTGGTGGGCTTAAATTCGTAATATCATCACCATCAACAGTTATTTGTCCTTTTGTAATGTCTCCATTTTGTATATCCAATAAACCCGTAATAGACCTTATTGCTGTAGTTTTTCCTGAACCATTACTTCCAAGCAAAGAAACTATCTTACCCTTTGGGACATCAAAAGAGATTCCCCTTAAAACAAGTATTACATCTTGATAAACAACTTCTAAATTTTGAACTGATAGCATTAAATTCTTTAAATCTCCATAATTACTCTAAGGAAACATCACTTAAATTTCAAATCTCCTATATAAATATAAAAATAATACTGAAACCATTAAAAAATTTAATGTTATGAAAACGAGTTAAAACACCTCACATTTAAAATGTCACCTATGGAAGAAAACAATTATTCACAGCAAGAGCTTTTTGAACAAAAAAAATATATTTCTGACCTCATTGATGAGAAATCTCCAAAAAAAAGAAGTTCATTCAATGTTGTTTTTGGATCTGCAATTTTATCAAGCACTATCGTTTTATCCTTTCTGTATTTATTTGGATTATTCGATGAAGAAGAAATTACTATTCCAGAACCAATAACAATTACTGAAACAGTTAAAGAAAAAGAACTTGTTATGCCAAGAGTAGATACGACTGAAATTGTATCCATCGCAGAAATTGCAACAAAAACAATAGTTCAAGTTCAAGTTGGCAATCTTACTGATGAGGGTAACTTTATTCCAGCTGGTGGAGGCTCTGGAGTAGTTATTTCTGAAGAGGGTCTCATTATGACTAATCACCATGTAATAGATGGCTCTAATCAAGTAAGAGTTATATTTGAAGATGGTCGACTATACGAAGCTTCAATAATTGGCTCAGACAAATTAACTGATATTGGATTATTGAAAATAACCGCATCAAACCTTACAGCTATTGCCATTGGAAACAGTGATCAATTATTTGTTGGTGATCTGTCTGTTGCAATAGGACATCCTTTAACTTTAGGTGAAGCACCTACAGTAACTACTGGTATAGTTTCGGCTCTAGAAAGACGACTTGATGTTGGTGGAGACACCATGAATTCATCCGTAACATTATTTGGCCTCATTCAAACAGATGCTCCAATTACAAGAGGATCTAGTGGTGGTGCATTGCTTAATAATAATGGTGAATTAATTGGAATTACTACAGCTATAGCTACAGCTGATGTTGGTGCGGAAGGATTGGGTTTTGCAGTGCCTATCAATCTAGCACTCAATATTGCTGAAGATTTACTTGATGATGGATTAGTTTTCCATGCTTTTCTTGGCATTTTAGGGGCTCAACACTTTGAAATAGCTGATGATGGAGCGCGTGTATTTTCAGGAGTAATTATTCAAGAACTATATGGTCCAGCAAATGATGTATTTGCCATAGGTAAAGCAGGTGCACTACCAGGTGACATAATTAAAGAATTAAATGGAAACACAGTAAGGACTCTTGATGGATTAATAACTGAACTTAGAAAAAAGAGAGCAGGTGACGAAGTCGAAATTTTAATTCAAAGAGATCAACAAGAAATTACATTGGTATTCACACTTGACCTAAGACCATCTGATATTTAATGTCTGACGATATTTTTTCACAATTATTTAATCTATTTAATAACGATGATGGTGATGTTAACTGGAAGCTTGTAGAGCAAATCAGTAATCACATCAATAAAGACTCTGATGAAGTTCTCATATTGTCGAATTCAAGTCTTAACTATGAAGAAATATTTAGAACTATCGAATTAAGCCCTGAAGCAATTTCTACTGAAATAAATACTGTACAGGTTTTGAATCCAAAAGATTATGGTAATTGGATCATTAACTCAATTAAGCACTACGATTATTCAAATTTATCTATGGAAAATAATTCATTCAATTTAGGAGCAGCTCAATCTTCTTTAGTTGCGATGCAGTTGGGTAATATAGTTGGATTTGTTAGCAAAAACACTTGGGGTTTAAGTCATTTTGGATTTCTGCTGCCAAGAAGCAAAACATTATCATTAAACAACAAAAACTTTCAAAATAGAATATCTAAATTTGATATTGATGAAAATCAATTAGTTCTTGCTTTAATGACCTGTGAGTTTGTAGCACTTGAACTTGGAAAATACACAGCACCATTTAGCTATGTAATAAATCAAATGCAACTAAGCAACGAGGCTCTGATTGATGAACTGAAAGAAGCATCTCCAAATTTTGACCCTACTCAAATTACGAATCCTCAAGATATGTTTTCAAATGTACCTGAAATCAATAATTTAAATTTTGAAAATATTTTTGATTCAATGTTTGCACCACTAAGTTTTTACAGGTCAATAATTAAATTGCGTGCAAAATCAATTTTGGAATTTATTGATAGCAGTGTTGTAGATCTTGTAATGGATTTAAGTTTTTCAAGTGACGAAAATGGGTTGTCAGAATTTGAAAGTAAACTATCAAAATTTGATCAACAAGCTGATGAATTTATTACATTTTTAAATGATACAAAAAATATCCATACTACAGATGATATCTTGTCAGATGAGTCACTAATTCCAAATCAAAGCGAACTACAAGATCCATTAAGCTGGGCAGCAAGAACTTCTTTACCGCCTATATAAAAAATTAAATACTATTATTAATTCTCGGAAAGGAAATATATGTCTATAAATGTTGGAGACCGAATACCAGAATTCAATTTAATAAACACGGATAGAGAATTTTTAAGTGACAAAGACTTCTTAGGAAAGAAAACATCTTTTGTTTTCATTCCATTTCCATTCAGCTCAATATGTGACTCAGAAATCTGTGCTTTAAGAGATAATTTTTCAAATTCAAATGATTCTATACAAACTGTAGTTATTACAGTTTGTGCTCGACCTACTAATGGAACATGGGCAGATCATTACAATTTAGAATATCCAATTCTTGCTGACTTTTGGCCACACGGTGAAGTAAGTAAAAAATTTGGTTGCTTCAATGAAAATGTTGGTGTTTCAATGAGATATACCTATATTACTGATGAAGATAATGTAGTAACTCAGATAATCAAAACTGATGAGATTATTGAACCAAGAGATATTGAAGACTATAAAGCAGCTTTAAGCGACTAACCTACATCCTGTATGTCGAAATCTGAAGAGCGTTGGCGCTTGATTCGTCTTCTTTCTCTTTCTGACATGCCGCCCCAAATACCAAACTTTTCAGAGTTCTCTATTGCGTACTCTAAACATTCAGACTGAACGCTACAGGCTCTGCAGATAGCTTTTGCTTTTCTAGTAGAAGCTCCTCTCTCTGGAAAAAATAAATCAGCGTCTGCGCCTTTACAATTTGCTTCTTCAGTCCATGAAGGCATACCGCCAATCAATTCATCTATAATATTTAAATCCACCCGAAACTCCTTATAGTAAATTACACATATGTAATTTATTACTGATAGCCTCAAAAGTCAAGAGGGTATTTACCTATTTGATTTATATTTATTTTGAAAATATAGGATAATAAAATAATGCAAAATCAAAGTATTGTATCTGCTGGTTCAGTTTACAAAGGAAGAACCAGTATGTGGCTCTACCTGTTTCACAGAATTACTGGTGTTGCCCTGTTTGGATATTTATTACTACACATCATTTCAACTGCTTTAATATTGCTTGGGCCTGAAGTTTACGAAGGTGCTGAAGCAATTTACAAAAACTTTTATTTCAGAATTGGCGAAGTAGGACTCATGGCAGCCGTTTTAGCACATGCAATAAATGGTTTAAGAATTATTGCAGTTGATCTTTGGGCTAAAGGTTCAGATTATCAAAAATCTTTAAATGTAACTGCATTAATAATATTTTTAGCAGTTTTTGTTCCAACAACTTATAAAATGATAGATTCTTACTTTGAAATCTGTTTGGAAAAAAGCTCTGCAGGAACAACAATAGTAGATTGCATGGTTCGTCCCCTACCTGATTGGAAAACAAAATGAAAACAAATAAAAGAACTGATTGGGGAAGAAGGCAACCACCTATTGGGGGCTCTAACTTTGAATTGTATGCATGGTTTTTTATGAGAATAAGTGGATTGTTTTTAGTTCTACTTGCTGCTGGACATATGTTCATTATGCATGTATTTAACGACACTCTTAACTTGGATTATGAATTTGTGGCAGCAAGGTGGGACACGCCTTACTGGAGAACATTTGACTGGTTGCTGCTAACACTAAGCATTTTACATGGCACAAATGGACTTAGGATTGTAATGCACGACAACATCTCTAATATTTCAACTAAAAAATTAGCGTTAGCTGGACTTTATGTAACTTCTTTAGGGTTTTTCATTTTAGGAACGTACGTATTAGTAGCATTTGTGAGGCAAGCATGAAAATAGTAAAACATTCGTTTGATGGAGTAATAGTTGGAGCAGGTGGAGCTGGCCTAAGAGCAGCCATTGAAGCAGCTCCGCATATGAAACTAGCAGTTATAACAAAGTTATATCCAACTAGATCACACACTGGTGCAGCTCAGGGTGGGATGAGTGCAGCATTAGCTAATGTTGAAGAAGACAATTGGAACTGGCATGCATTCGACACAGTAAAGGGTTCTGATTATTTAGCAGACCAACCGGCTGTAGACATACTCTGTAAAGAGGCCATTGATTCAGTTATTGAACTAGAACATTGGGGACTACCTTTCAGTCGATTAGAAAACGGAAAAATTGCTCAAAGACGATTTGGTGGACATACCGTAAGAGAAGGTGAATCTCCTGCTTTTAGAGCCTGTTATGCTGCTGATAGAACTGGACATATGATTTTGCAAACGTTGTATCAAAAGTGTGTTTCTATGGGTGTAACATTTTTTGATGAATTCCAAGTTCTTGATATAAAAATTGATGATGGCGTATGCAAAGGTGTTATTGCTTATGAAATAGCTACCGGAGATATTCATATATTTGAAGCTAGAGCTGTAACATTCGCCACTGGTGGTTTTGGCAAAATATATAAAGTAAGTTCAAACGCACATACATTAACAGGAGATGGTCCTGGTATTTTATATCAAAAAGGTATCCCGTTAGAAGATATGGAGTTTTATCAGTTTCATCCAACAGGCATTTATAGACTTGGAATTCTGCTTTCAGAAGCTGCTCGAGGAGAAGGTGGTATTTTAAGAAATAAAGATGGTGAACGATTTATGGAAAGATACGCTCCATCTATTAAAGATTTAGCGCCTAGAGATATGGTCTCTAGAGCTATTGCTACAGAAATTAGTGAAGGCAATGGAGCTGGTCCTAATAATGATTTTGTATATTTAGACTTAACTCACTTAGGTGCAGAAACTATAAAGCAAAAATTACCTGACATTACAGACTTTGTAAGAACTTATGTAAAAATTGAACCTATCAATGAACCAATCCCTGTACAGCCAACTGCACATTATGCAATGGGAGGTATACCAACTGATATTGATGCACGAGTTTTAAGTGACAATAAGGGTACTGTTCTTCCAGGTGTTTACTCAGCAGGTGAATCTGCATGCGTCAGTGTACATGGCGCTAACAGACTAGGTACAAACTCATTACTGGATATTGTTGTTTTTGGAAAACGTGCAGGTCAAAGTATGGTTGACTATGTTTCGTCTACAAAATCATATTCCCTATCAGAAAATGCTGCAGAAGATCTAAAAAACAAAATAGTTAATCTGTTGGATAAAGAACATGATCAAAATTTCTCTGTTCCAAAGATTAGAGAAGAGTTGCAAGATTCAATGGAAGAAAATGCTAAGATTTTTAGATCAGAAGATAGCTTAAATAATCAAAAAGAAATTTTGAAAGACTTAAGAGACAGGTATAGCAACGTCACTATTTCTGATAAAAGTAAAATTTATAATACTGAATTGCTTGAAGCAATTGAGCTTGAGTATCTTCTTGATATGTCTGACACTACAGTTGCAAGCGCTTATGAAAGAAAAGAAAGCAGAGGCGCGCATTCAAGAGTTGATCACGTAAATAGAGATGACAAAGAATGGCTAAAGCACTCATTTGCGTTTAAAAATGGTGACGATGTGAAACTTGAATATAGAGATGTAGAATTAGGTAATTACGAACCAAAAGAAAGAAAATACTAATGGAAGTGAAAGTAAATATACTTCGATACAACCCAGAAACTGATCGAAAAGGGCATTGGGAAGAATATTCTTTAGACGCAGAGCCAGACGAAAGAATTCTAGACCTTTTACATAAAATAAAATGGTTTGATGACGGAAGTCTCTCATTTAGAAGATCTTGTGCACATGGTGTTTGTGGCTCGGATGCAATGGTTGTAAATGGAGAAAACATGCTTGCATGTCAAGTACTTGTCAAAGAAGTAAGCTCTCCAATTAAAATTGAGCCAATAAGAGGTTTGCCAGTAATTAAAGATTTAGTTGTAAATATGGAAACATTTTTTGATTCATACAAGAAAGTTATGCCGTTTTTAATAAACGATGAAGAACCTGGTGAAAGAGAAAGGCTTCAATCACCCGAGGATAGAGATCGATTTGAAGATACTACAAAGTGTATTCTTTGTGCAGCCTGTACAACCAGTTGTCCAGTGTTCTGGACAGCAGATAGTTATGTTGGGCCTGCAGCGATTGTTAATGCTCATAGATTTGTATTTGATTCACGAGATAAAGCCTCCAAACAAAGACTTGAAATATTAAAAGATGTTAATGGAGCATTCAGATGTAGAACAGCTTTTAACTGTACAACAGCTTGTCCTAGAGGAATTCAAGTTACAAAAGCTATTGAAGACGTAAAAAGAATTACGCTAACTGTTAATTGATTAAAGAATCATTACTCAATCTAAATAAAAAATTAGAAAATACTGGTATTAATTCTTCAAAAATCTACTTTGAGATATCAGATAAAGAAATAATTTATTCTGTTGAAACTGGTGAAAAAGCAGAAAAAAATGTTTATGTTAAATCCAACTTAGTTTTCAAAATGGAAGAAACAACATTTAACAATTTAGTAAATGGAGATATTCACCCTGAAGATCTAATGTTCAATGAAAAAATCAAAATCTTTGGAGATATAAATTTAATTTCAAATAAAAAAGGCGACTAAGTCGCCTTTTTTAAAAAGAGAATTTAAAAGAAGCTTAATTTAAAGCGTCTTTTAAACCTTTTGCAGCTTTAAAAGCTGGGGCATTTTTCGCAGCAATTTGGATTGTTTCACCAGTTGCAGGATTTCTACCTTCTCTCGCAGCCCTGTATCTTGACTCAAATGTACCAAAACCAGCAATAGAAACCTTATCGCCATTTTTCATACCATTTGTTACGCCACTAAACACGGCATCTACAGCTTTTTTAGCATCAGATTGTGACAATCCTACTTCTGCCGCAACCACGCTTGCTAATTGATCTTTATTCATGCTGTTTAGCCTTTCTTTATTGGATATTTTTTTAAATACCCTAAAAACATTATACTTTCTTAATCCTGTTTGTCTTTAAATACGAAATTTATTGACTTTTTAAAAAAAAAGCCTAATTTTATTGACTTATTATTGAATTTAACTCTTCAATTTTTGCTTTTACAGCTACTGAAGCATCTTTAAGAGCTTCATGTTCACTGTTTGTAAGCTCTAATTCAACTACTTCTGTGACTCCATTTTTTCCTAATTTTGTTGGAACTCCAAGAAATACATTATCAATACCGTACTCTCCCTGTAGCCATGAGCATGCAGGCATAACTTCATTAGAATCATTGATAATTGATTTAACCATAGTCGCTGCAGCTGAAGACGGAGCAAAGTATGCGCTACCAGTTTTAAGCAACGCAACTATCTCAGCACCTCCATCAGAAGTTTTTTGTACTAATTCATTAATTTCTTCAGCACTTAAAAGTTCAGTTAGGTTTTGATCTCCAACTTTACATTGAGATGGAACAGGTACCATAGTCTCTCCATGGCTACCTAAAGTCAACGCTTCCACTTTATTCATGGGAACGTTGAGTTTTTCAGAAATAAAATAGGCAAATCTTGAAGAATCTAAAACACCAGCTTGACCTATAACTTTATTTTTTGGTAAACCAGATACTTCAGAGACTAAGGAAGTCATTTGATCTAATGGATTTGTAACCACAATTATGATTGGTTCATTAGAATACTTTAAAATGTTTTCAGTAACTTCACTAACTATCTTTGCATTAACTTCAAGTAAATCCATTCGAGACATACCAGGTTTCCGCGGAAGACCTGCAGTTATAACAACAACATCACTTCCTTCAGTGTCTTTGTAGTCATTAGTGCCCATAATTTTGGAATTAAAATTTTCAACATATCTAGATTGATTCATATCTAAAGCCAAGCCTTGTGGAAGACCTTCAACTATATCTGTCATCACGACTGAATCTACAATGTCATATTCTGCAGTCCTTAATGCTGTCATGGAACCGTATTTCCCAGCTCCAACAATTGTTACTTTACTCATTAAAACCCCTCAATATTTTCTACTAAACTTTTAGCAAAGTCTAAAGATGATAAGACCTTTGCATTGTCTCTTCCTCTTGCTAAATCGTAAGTAACATTACCTTCACTTATAGATTTATCCATTGACTTAATTATTAAATCTGCAGCTTCATTCCAGCCCATATATCTAAACATCATCTCACCTGATAAAATTAAAGATCCTGGATTTGCCTTGTTTTGTCCAGCATACTTAGGAGCTGTACCATGAGTTGCTTCAAATACAGCCTTGCCATTTTCATAGTTGATATTTCCACCAGGACTAATGCCAATACCACCAATCTGTGCTGCTAGTGCATCAGATGCATAGTCTCCATTAAGATTTGTTGTTGCAATCACATCAAACTCTTCAGGCTTTATTAAAATTTGTTGAAGAAAAGCGTCAGCAATGACATCTTGGACTAGAATTTTGTCACCTGGATTACCATTGCATTCCTCCCACGAAACTGCAACATCTGAAAACTCATTTTTAACCAAATCATAACCCCATCCTCTAAAAGCTCCTTCAGTAAATTTCATAATGTTACCTTTATGAACCAGAGCAACATTCTTTTTACCATTTTCAACTGCATAATGTAAAGCAGAACGTATCAATCTTTCAGAAGCAGTTTTTGAAATTGGTTTTATTCCTATTCCGGAATCTTCTCTAATTTCCCAACCAAATTCATCTTTCAGATAATTGTTTAATTTTTCTACTTCAGATGATCCCATTTCTAATTCTTTCCCTGAGTAAACGTCTTCTGTATTTTCTCTAAAAAGAGCAATATCGACGTTCCCTGGATTTTTTGTAGGAGTTTCTACACCAGTGAACCAACGGAGTGGTCTTAAACATGCGTATAAATCTAATTTTTGTCTAATTGATACATTGATAGATCTAATCCCTCCCCCAACAGGTGTTGTTAAAGGCCCTTTTATTCCAATTCCGTTTTCATCAAATGAATCTAAAGTTGCTTGAGGAAGCCACTCTCCAGTATTATCAAAAGCTTTTTGTCCTGCTAGTACTTCAATCCAATTAATAGATCTCTGATTTGAGTATGCCTTATTTACAGCAGCATCAAATACGCTTTGAGATGCTGGCCAAATATCTATCCCAATGCCATCACCTTCTATGAATGGCACTACAGGGTTGTCTGTATCGAAAGATTTTCTAGTATTGTTAATTGCTATTTCTAGATCTTGCCTATTAAGATTCTCATTCATAATATATCCTTTATTGCTTCACCTATTCTTGTTGGATTGCTAACTACGTGTACTCCTGCATTTGTTAAAGCTTCAATTTTTGCTTTTGCAGTACCTTTATTTCCTGACACTATTGCACCAGCATGACCCATTTTTTTACCTGGAGGAGCTGTAACTCCAGCAATATAGGACACAACTGGTTTTTTAACGTATTCACTAATGAATTCAGCCGCTTCCTCTTCTGCGCTACCTCCAATTTCTCCAATCATTACTATTGCCTCAGTTTCACTATCGTCTTGAAAAAGTTTTAATACATCAATAAATGAAGTTCCAGGTACTGGGTCTCCACCAATTCCGATACAAGTAGTTTGACCTATGTTTAGTCTTGTTAACTCATGAACTGCTTGATATGTTAAAGTACCAGATCTAGAAACTACACCAACACTTCCCTCTTTTGTTATTTCATGAGGCATTATTCCAACATTTGACTTTCCTGGGGAAATTAATCCTGGGCAATTTGGACCTAAAAGTCTTGCATTTGTTGTTGTGTTTAAAACATCATACATAAAAGCTTCGTCTTTAGCAGGAATACCTTCTGTGATACACACAATTAATTCGCAATTAGCATTCGCTGCCTCTAAAACAGCATCTTTTGCAAAAGCAGGAGGGACAAATGTCATTGCAGTATTTGCTCCAGTTTCCTTTACAGCCTCTTCTACAGTATTAAATATAGGAATACCTTCAACAGACTCACCACCTTTTCCAGGTCTTGTGCCTGCAACTACTTTCGTGCCATAACTTCTATTTCTCAGTGCGTGGAATTGCCCTTCTCTACCAGTCAATCCCTGAACAACTACTTTGGTATTTTCATCAATTAAAATTGCCATTATTTTGCCTCTTTTACGGCAGCAATTGCTGCTTCATCCATTGAGTCAGAAATAATAATCTTCTCATTTTTGTTATCCTTTAAAATTTCAAGACCTTCTTTTGAATTTGTTCCATCAAGCCTAACTACTATCGGCCATTTTAGAACCTTCCCTTTTGTAGCTTCAACAATGCCTTCAGCAACTAGATCACATCTAGTAATTCCGCCAAATATATTTATGAGAACACTTTTCACTTCTGATTCTGACTCTAAAACTTCCAAGGCGGATGTCACAGTTTCTGCCTTCGCTCCTCCACCTATATCCAAAAAATTTGCAGCTTTACCACCATGCTCTGACACAACATCTAAAGTAGACATAACTAGACCTGCGCCATTACCTATTATCCCTACTGATCCATCTAATTTAATAAAATTAAGACCTAATTCTTTTGCATGCTGCTCGGATTTTGGTATTGGAATTTCATTTTCAAATTTTTCAAATTCTTCATGTCTATAATTTGCATTTGTATCTAAAGATACTTTTGAATCAAGTGCAGATACGCCTTTATCGGTAATCGCTAAAGGATTTACCTCGACTAAATCACAATCTCCTTCTACAAAAAGACGATATAAGTTAGATATCATGTCAATCAGTTCTTGTGTATAGTCAGAATTTAGCTTTGCTTCTTCTACTGCATTTGAAACCATTTCGTTGTCTAACCCTTTTGAAGGTGATATATGCAATTTGATTAAGTCATCTGGATTATTAGCTGCTACCTCTTCTATATCCATGCCACCTTTTGCACTTAACATCATCAAATATTTTTTTTCTGATCTATCAAGAGTAAAAGAGACATAATATTCTTCTTTAATTGTTGAAGCTTCTTCTATAAGTAAGCTCTCAACAATATGACCTTTGATGTCCATGCCCATTATTTCATTTGAAAAATCTTCTAACTCTTTCTCATTTTTGGCAACTTTGATTCCTCCAGCTTTGCCTCTTCCACCTACTTGTACTTGAGACTTAACAACTAGCGGAAAGTTTAAATTGTGATTTTTTAAAGTTTCTAACTCTGAAACAAAAAATGAATTTGGTGTATCTATACCATATTTTTTGTAAAGTTCTTTTCCTTGGTATTCAAATAGATTCATAATGGTTTAACAACATATTAGATTACAAAAAAATAAGACTTATGGCCACTTATTACAAGAATTTTATAGGTGCCCATTCGACATCTAAATACTTAGTTCCAACCTCATCTTTAAACTCAACTGTTATTTCATTTCCCTGAACTTCAGTTATAACACCTATTCCATACTTTTGATGTTCAACTTTTTGACCCACTGACCCATTGATTTCAGAATTATCATTTGCTTCAGCAATTTGATTAAAATCAATTGTATCGAAGTGATCACTTCCCTCTTCTAGAAACCTACTCGGAAGATTGTATACAGTACCACCAAATAAAGTTCTTGACCAAGCATGTGTCATATATAATTTTTTTTCTGCGCGAGTAATTCCTACGTAGCAAAGTCTTCTTTCTTCTTCAATTTCAAATTTAGATGATGACGTACTTCTTTCATGTGGAAATAGATTTTCCTCCATTCCTGTCATAAATACGTAAGGAAATTCAAGCCCTTTTGCATTATGAAGCGTCATTAGTAAGACATTATCGGATTCTCCTAAATTATCTGTTTCGGAAAATAATGCTATTGACTCTAGATAGTCACGTAATTTTGAAAAAGGCTCATCAATTTCATCATCATATAAATTCTCAAAATTATTAGCAGAAGTAATTAACTCTTCGATATTTTCCATTCTCATTTGAGCTTCTAATGTTCCTTCTTTAATTAATTCCAACTTATAACCAGTTAATTCAAGAATCATAGTTATTAGTTTTGATGGCCCTTCTAGTCCATAAGTCTTTAACTGAACTATTAAATCTTTAAATTCAGTGAGTTTAGATTTGATTCGAGGTGAGATATTATCAATAACCTCAATATCATTTAGTAAATCGTAAATTGAAATATTATTTTCGTTAATATAATTTCTTAACTTAGCAACACTAGATTCACCAATTCCTCTTCGTGGTACATTTACAATTCTTTCAAATGAGACTAAATCACTATCATTAATTACAAATTTTAGGTAAGAAACTATATCTTTAATTTCTTTTCTGTCATAAAACCTAACGCTCCCAATTAATTTATGGTTTATATTTAAGTAACGTAACTCTTCTTCAAATAACCTTGATTGACTATTTGTTCTGTAAAAAATTGCAATTTGATTATCACTATTTTCTTTTATTAACTTATCAACCTCACCTGCAACCCACCGTGCCTCATCTTTTTCTGATCTAAACCTTATTGAACTAATCTCTAAACCTTCTTCATTATCAGTCCAGAGATTTTTTTCAATTTTTCTTGGGTTATTTGAAATTACAGTGTTTGCTAAGTCAAGAATCCTCTTTGATGATCTATAATTTTTATCAAGTTGAATAACTTTGGCATTTATAAAATCTTTTTCAAATTCAACAATATTTCTAATATCTGCCCCTCTAAATGCATATATACTTTGATCTGAATCGCCTACAACACATACATTCTTATTATTAGACCCTAATAGTTCAACTAACTTGTACTGAACGAAGTTGGTATCCTGATATTCATCAACCATTATGTATTTAAATTTCTTTGCCCAAATTTCCAAAATATTTTCATGATTACTCAAAAGCTCAACAGTTTTTATTAATAAGTCATCGAAATCTAATGCGTTCGACATCATAAGTTTTCTTTCATATGCTGAATAAATTTCAGCAACTTTAACATCAAAAAATGACTCTGCATCTTCGAGTGCTTGTCCAGGTAGAATCATATTATTTTTTAAATTTGAAATATGTGCTTGAAACCTTTTGGGAGAATATTGTTTGAAATCTACGTTATTTTCGGACATACAATTTTTTATTACCTTGTTTGAATCAGATTGATCATAAATAGTAAAGTTATTTTTATAGCCCAGAACATTTCCGTTAATTCTTAAAATTTTTACACATAAACTATGAAAAGTAGATATCCATCTGGGAGAAATTTCAAGATTTAGCAAACTGCTAATTCTTGTTTTCATTTCCTCTGCTGCTTTATTCGTAAAAGTAATTGCAAGAATATTTTCAATATTTATTTTATGATTTTGAACTAAATGAGCATACCTGTGTGTTAAGACTCTAGTTTTACCTGAACCCGCTCCTGCCATAATTAGAACTGGTCCTTCCGTTGTTTCAATTGCCTCTATTTGGCTTGGGTTTAAAAACTCGTTCCATTTCTCTGGAACGTTTATTGGGTCAATCATTTAATTTCGAATACTAGTTAAGACCGATAGCTTCTTTAACAACAGAAATAGTCTTATCTGCTGATTCATTTGCTTTTGTTGCATTTTCTTTGAGTGTGTCTAGTACCTTCTCGTCAGAGTACTCATTAAAATTTTCTTGTATTGGATTAAGAAAATTAACTACAGATTCTCCTACGGCAATCTTAAATTCACCGTATTGAGAGTTTGAAAATTCTTTCTCTGAATCATCAATAGATATATTGTTTATAGAAGAATAGATTTCTAACAAATTACTTATCCCTTGTTTTGATTCTGTATCATACCTAATTTCACTTTCTGAATCCGTAACGGATGACTTGAATTTTTTCATGATCTCATCTTTAGAGTCACTTATGTAGACAGTTCCATTTAAATCATCAGCACTTTTAGACATCTTTTTATCAGGGTGTCTTAATGACATAACTCTTTTAGCAATTGAATTGCCAGTTTTTTCAGGAATTGGAAAAACATCACCAAAATAATTATTAAACCTTTCAGCAATATTTCTAGTCAATTCAAGATGCTGGGTCTGATCTTCTCCTACAGGAACTTCATTTGCTTTATGAATAAGAATGTCAGCAGCCATCAGTATTGGGTATGTAAAAAGACCCGCATGTGTTCCATGAGAAGACGATTTTTCTTTAAATTGTGTCATTCGTTGAAGTTCACCAATCTGACAATAGCTAGATAAAATCCATGACAAGTAAGAATGTTGAGGAAGATCACTTTGTAAATAAATAATTGAGTTGTTTAAATCAATCCCGGAAGAAAACAACGCTTTTGATGTAGAAACTATGCTTGAATTTAGCTCATTCCTTTTAGGTAGTGAAGTTAATGAATGTAAATCAACTATACAAAAGTAATTATTTGATTCTTCTTTAGATATTTTGGCCCAATTGTTTATAGCACCTAAAAGATTGCCCAAATGCACAATTCCGGTAGGCTGTATTCCAGAAAAAACTGTTTTCATATCTGCTATTCTAATAAATTAAATTAGATTGGAGAGTCATATCAAATCCGAATATTCTATGTCAATTTACTCAGGACTAAGAAACATTATTTTAATAGGTTCACTATTTGGATTTCACGGTCTGCTAAACAGAAGCTTAATACTTGATGGAATAAATGAAGTCCTCATTGTTACTCAAAGGATAACTTTAGTGACGATTCTAATGGCGCTGTATTGTTTTAAAGAGTTTAGAAAGGAAATTAGTTTATCTACTTTAAAAAAGGGAGGGTTAACCGGATTTCTAGCTATTTTTTTACCAGGTTGGACTTTTGTATTTGCACTTAAATACATATCCTCAGGACTTCAAAGTATTTTCATATCAACGATTCCATTATTTACAGTAATTTGGGTTTTTCTATTTTATAAAGAAGAAAAGATTACTAAGACTAAATTATTTTCTGTGATTTTGGGCCTATCAGGACTGATTGTGTTATTTCTATCTGGTGCAACAGGTATTAATAGTGGAGGAAATTTATTATTAGGAGGGACTCTAGCAATAGTAGGGGTACAAGGTCTTGCTCTTAGCAATATAACCAATAAAAGAGACTCGAAATTAATTCCTGCAAAGACATACTTGCTAACCCAGTGGTTAACAGGAACATTTATATCTCTTATTTTATTTTTACTTTTAGATGTAGAATTTTCAATTTTGACATTTGAAGGTTACTTAAAACTCTTGGGTTTAGTATTTATCGATATATTTAATTATTCATTATTTTTTTACACAATAAAACGATTGTCTGCAACCTTTACAACGTTAGTAGATTACATTGTGCCAATAGTTGGGATTTTTGTAGGCTATATTTTCTTAAATGAAGTTATAAGTAATATATTTTATTTCACATTATCTTTAATTTTTATTTCTCTGTATCTTGCTGTTAAAGATGAGTCTGAAAACTCAAGTTAAATTTAAATTAAAAAGCTTTTTTACCATATTTGCTGTTGCGCCCCATAAGACTTCATCTTCTATGTGATATATCCAATCTCCTTCATATCTCCCTCTGTAATTCCAATTATTTTTATTCATCAAGTTATCTATTGGAACATAAAAAACATTTTGAACTTCTTTTTTATTAAATGAATATGACTTATTTAACAAATTAAATAAAACAGGGTAAACATCAAATTTGTATTCAACTGTGTTAAATGAGTTCATAATTCCGAATGGCTCTATATCTGAATTATCGATCAATAACTCTTCGATAGCTTCTCGGGTTGCTGTGTCAACAATAGATTTATCTTCTTGTTCATACCTACCTCCTGGAAATGCTATTTGTCCCTTATGTGTTGGCATTTCATTAGATCGTTTAATGAATAATATTTCTGAATTTTTATAAATTAATATTGCTACTGACGCGTAACTCTTTGAAGTTTGAACTGGCTTATATTCAAGATTTTGAAAGTTAAAAAAATAATTCAACTATTTTTCTTGAGCGACAAGGCTTACAGAAATTCCTATAGGATTTAGAACCTCCCATGCATTGAATTTTGTAGGAGCATCAAATCCAAACCAAGTTGTATCAATTTCTGTAAACCCAGTTACGAATAGCTTTTCATCTTGAATATATGCAGTGATTGAAAAAGGCGTGTCTAGTTCAATTTCTCTAATTGTTAGTTTTCCTACAAAGACATCTTCAATTTTGGAATCAAAATTTTTATTTGGAATAGTTTCTTCATCAATGGTGAAAATTGCAATTGGAAAAAGTGCTGACTGAAGCCACTGATTGTTCATTGCTTGATCTCTTATTACACTTGAACTTTTTAAAGCAGATATATCAACTTTTATATAAAGATTAGAAATTGTAATACAAGAATCAGATGAGTCACAAGAATCAAGTGAAACATCAAATGAACCTTCAACCTCTCTTGTAATTCCTTCAACAGTTTCTAGACCTGAGTTTAAAAACTGTTTTGGTGCTAAATAAGAAGCTCTGGATTCTTCCTTAATTATTGTGTAAGTTCTATCTCTAAACGGATCAAGTTGACTAACTTCAACAAGCGTTGTTGTAGTTTCATCTTGAGTTAATACAGAAGTTTGAGTGGTTTCAACTTCATTAGATGCTTCAGTAAGAACATCTTCATTAGAAGTTTGATTACAAGATACAAGTAGTGCAAACAATATTACAAAGATTTTTCTCACATAATTATTTTAATTACTAACGATTGTAATCTGAACAGATGCCAAGAATTCTTAGACAATTATTTCAAGTTTTTTTTGGTACTTCATTAATTGGTGTTGGCATCTCTTTGAATTACCTAGCAAATCTTGGCTTAGGACCTTGGGGAGTATTTCACGACGGACTTTCCAAAACATTAGGAATAACTTATGGAAGAACAATTATTTATACAGGTATTTTTATTATGTTGCTGTGGATTCCACTGAAACAGAAACCAGGGATTGGAACTTTAATTGATGTCTTTCTAGTTGGTACAGTAGCAGATTTAATCATACCTTCTTTTAATGTAGCTTCTAATTTGTTTCAAAGTGGATTATTAATCTTTTTAGGAATTATTGCAATTGGATCCGGAACTGCGATATATGTTGGAGCAGGACTTGGCGTTGGGCCAAGAGATGGAATTATGACAGGTCTTGAAGCACTTGGTTTAAAAATCGGAATCGCAAGAAATATTATTGAATTATTTGCATTTTTAACTGGGTGGTTGCTTGGAGGACTTGTTGGTTACGTTACAATACTATTTGTAATTGGAATTGGACCAGTCGTACAAAAGGTACTTCCATATGTTGATATGAGAAAATGACAAAATTTATATTAAAAGAAATTCGATCATCAATATTGTCGATTTTTATTTTCTTATTTTTAATGTATTATTTCATAAATATTTTAATCCCTGGAGACTTTCTAACTCCTTTAAGGCTAATGATGAGCCAGCAAGAACTTGAAGAACTCAGAGCGTCGTTAGGGGCTGATGAACCTATTTACAAACAATACTTTCGGTGGGTGATCAGTGTATTTTCTGGAGAAATTACACCTGGCGGATTTATGAGAAACAGCAGCAAAGATATTACATCCACTATATTTCCTACATTACAGATTTTGATACCTTCATTTTTCCTTGCATATTTCACATCACGTATTTCTGCAATCAAAACTCCAATAAAACGCTTGTATAAAAATAAGATAATTTCGGATTCAATATCTACATTACTTATCAGCCTATTCCCACCTATTGTATACTTTTCAATAAGTGACAAAGTCGAAAACTATTTTTCTAAATTTACTCAGTACTTTGAAATAAAAAAAACTCCAACTTCTTTAATAGAGTTTTCAGAATTTACATTTAATTTTTATCTTTTTTTATTTTTAATAGCATTAGTTTTAATATTTATTTTTTTTACTGAGCTACTTTCAGGTATTAATTTTTCATATTTGAAACTTTTAATTTCTTTATCTGTAATGTCATATATTTTTATAGCGTTAGATGAAGTAATTTTTAATGAAATAATATTTGCTTCAAAGAACGCTACTAAAACAATAATTATTTTGACTGTATTTTTATTTGGAGAATATATGTTAATGAATAATGTTATCATTCAAAATATTTCAAGAGAACCCCACATATTGACTGCTAGAGCTTTGGGTTATTCAAAATCAACTATCTATAAACATCATATTCTCAATAACTCTTTTGGGCCATTTGCTAATAGGCTAGGATTAAGCTTACCGTATCTAATTGCATCTTTAGTGATTGTAGAATCAACAACTAGTTGGTCCGGCATGGGATCAATGCTATATAGAACAATCTTGAATCAAGATTCAAACGCTGCAATGGGTATATTTTTACTTTTAGCATTGCTTTCAACATTTTTAAGAATTGCTATAAGTCTTTTTCACGTTTACATAGATCCAAGAGTTAGAGATAATGTTTAAATATTTATTGAAAAGTACTTTTAAAACTTATCACGGAAAAATTGGATATTTATTTTTTATCTTTTTAATTTCTTTAAGTTTCTTACATTCGTTTCTACTTGGATCGTATTGGCCAGAAAACATATACGATCCAATTGTTGGATTTGATACTAGAGTCTTCCCTCACCCGACAGAGCCTTCATCTCAACACCTTTTAGGTACTGATCCACTTGGTAGAGATGTTCTCAGCATGTTCATGGCTGGATCTAGACCCTTAATCGAACTCTCCATATTTTCATTCTTAATAGGACTTATAATAAGCCTTTTCTTTGGCACAGTTATCCCTTTTATGTTTCGAAAAATAGATATTTTATTTAAGGAAATATCTTCAGGACTAATTCTCTTATCACCACCAATTGTATTGTTAATCATTGGCACTGGCGATTTTACAGACATACTTACCCCTATAAATGTTGGGATAATATATGGATTGCTTTCAGGATTTGGAGTTGCATATCTAGTCATAAGAGCCAAAGCAAAAGAGGTGTCAAATTCTGAATTC
>Ga0213858_10000245_pt1 | contig 26747 bp, 37 predicted proteins | sample PICome_FD_160122 | JGI IMG/M metagenome (GOLD analysis project Ga0213858, IMG submission 160122) | Coastal seawater microbial communities near Pivers Island, North Carolina, United States - PICO245 | ecosystem: Environmental > Aquatic > Marine > Coastal | place: USA: North Carolina | collected... | reverse complement strand
TGCATTTGCTTTTAAAGCTGATGATAATGAGCCGACAATCTATGGAGGACCAGCGGTAGCAGTATATAAATTTGAGGACAATGCGAATGATGTAACTGGGAATTTTAATGCAACTGCTTCTAATGTATCTTATGTTACAGGGTATTTTAATAAAGCAGCAGAATTTAATGGTAGTAATAGTACTATGTTTCTTGCTTCAAGTGGTAATAGTTTGGTTAATTATGATTCAGATTTTAGTGTTTCATTGTGGTTTAATGTTTCTTCTTGGGCTACATCAGTTTCTACTGATTTTTTATGGACTGGAGGTGGTACAAAAATTATAAATATAACCCTAAAAGGTTCAACTGGATTAGATGTTGATATTTGGAATTCAGGAAGTAATCTTGTCTCAACTACAGGTTTGTCTGAAAATACTTGGTATCATTTAGTTTTTACAAGGAGTAAAGCAAGTGGAATGAAATTATATATTAATGGTTCAGTTGTCGATACTAATTCATATACAGGTAATGCAGCTTCTTTAAGTGGAAAACAAGATTCAATCGGTACATATTGGGATAATACAAGGAATAATTTTACAGGTAAAATAGACCAGTTTAGAATATATCAAGGTGCTATAGCACAAGAACAAGTAACAGAACTATATAATGAAACTGCATCTGATAATGATGATTTAACTTTAGGTGGGCCACCTGAAATATTAATAAGTGCAAACGCTAACGCTGGTTTCTCTATAGTTGAATATACAGGAACTGGTAACAATACTAAAGTTCCTCACGGATTAAGTGCTGCTCCAGAAATGATGATAATAAAATCAACTTCTGCAGGTGGTTCATCTTATACTTGGGGAGTATATCATACAGGAATTGGTCCAACAAAATATTTAGAATTAAATTATACTAATGCAGCTGCAACTGCATCTACACCTTGGAATAATACAGCTCCAACATCTACAATATTTAATTTAGGTAGCTGGAGTGCTGTAAATGCTTTAAATCAAAAGTATATTGCCTACTGTTTCCATTCAGTATCTGGATATAGCAAGTTTGGAAGTTATACTGGGAATGGAAGTGCAACAGGACCAACTGTTACTTTAAATTTTGCTCCTGATTGGATAATGATTAAAATAGCTGACTCAACAGGTAGTTGGAGAGTTTGGGATAGTGTTAGAGATTCAAGCACACCAAATAATAATATATTAAAACTAAACGAAAGTGAAGCTGAAACAGTTAATGATTCAAATGCTAAAATTAATTTTTTAACTACAGGTTTTCAACCAGCATCTACACATTCATCAGTCAACACAAGTGGAGCAACTTATATATATATGGCATTTAAAATAAATTAAAATGAATGGATTTGAACCAACAGTATTAGGAATTAGTGTGTATATAATAACAATAGCAGAAATAAATGAAGTATTACAAGGACTTCTAATAATAGCAACGTTGGTTTATACTGTGATCAAAATATCGCAGTTATTAAAAAAATAATAACTTTATAAAAAAATAGTATTATGAAAAACTTTTTAAATAAAATTTGGGAAGGTATTAAAGATGCTTTCTGGGTACAAGTACCTTATATGATTTACTCAATAGTATGGGTATTTTTAACATTATTTTGGGCAACGCAATTTTTTAAGTGGTACGTTAAAAACTATATAGGATGAAACTTTCACAAAATTTAACATTAGCAGAAGCGTGTAGATCTGAAACTGCGAAACGCAAACACATAGATAACACACCTAGCGGTATAGAAATAGATAACTTAAAACTAACTGCAGAAAATATATTTCAACCCATAAGAGACCACTTTAAAAAACCAATATATGTAAGTAGTATGTATAGGTGTGAAAGATTAAATGGTTTAGTAGGTGGTACATCGCATAGCAAACACATTACAGGACAAGCTATAGATATAGACAACGATGGTACTGATGTATCTAATAAAGATATATTTAACTTTATAAAAGATAATTTAAAGTTTGATGTATTAATATGGGAGTTTGGTGACGATAGTCCTAACTGGGTACATTGTAGTTATGTAGAAGGTTTAAATAGAGGTCAAGTATATAGAAATACTAAGGATCAAGGTTTAATAGTTTATAAAGAACCTAAAAAAGTAAACAATGAGCAAAAAAAGAAAAAAGTTCAAGGAAACAAAACTAGGTCAGTTTCTACTGGGGAAGTCAGGAGTATTCCAAAGCCTAGCAGAGACGATTCCTGATAAAGGTGTTTTAGGCGTTTTAAAGAACTTAATTATTAAAGATGATAGCCTACCTCAACCAGATAAAGAAACTGCTCTTAAAATGCTTGATATTGAGTTACAAGAGATGGAATCGGTTACTCGTAGATGGGAAGCTGATGCATTATCTGATTCGTGGCTTAGCAAAAACGTAAGACCATTAACCCTAGTATTCTTTGCAATAGTATATACTGCAGGCTTTTTTTTAAAGTATGAACTAGGTGCTATAAACCAAATCTTATTACTTATAATAGGAGCCTACTTTGGTGGTAGATCTTTTGAGAAAATACAAAAGCTGTAATACAATATAGTATTGTACTATATAATATTATACTATATAATACAATACAATATAGTATAGTTTTTTATATATTTATATAATGCGACAAAAATTAATTAAAAAAATTGATAGGTTGTTTAGTGAATATATAAGATTAAAACACGCAGATCATTCAGGTAATTGTAAATGTATAACGTGTGGAAAAACTTATCATTATAAAGATATTGATGCTGGTCACTTTGTTAGTCGTAGGCATCTTATTGTTCGGTTCGATGAACTAAACGTACATCCCCAGTGTAAATATTGCAACAGATTTTTAAATGGATTACAATATGAATACGGTAAAGCTATAGATATGCTTTATGGTAAAGGTACTGCAGATAAGTTAGTTAGTCTATCTAAACAAACAACTAAAGTAGAAAATCACGAATTAGAAGAAAAATATTTGTTTTATAAAAAAAATTTGATAACTTTGAAGAAACAATTATAAAGTTATGTACACACAAAACGACTTAAATATTATAAAAACACAAGCTAATGGCTTTGTGAATGACCAGTTAAAATGGCAAAGACTAAGAATAGAATCTCTAGAAAAAGAGTTATCTAAGGAAAAACAAAAAACAAAAAAGCTAGAAGAACTTTTAGCATATGCAGATAAATTTAATTTAACAAACACACAATGAGTTTAGCAGAAAATCAAACTAGACAATCGACAATAGACTGGATCGAGGAAGGTAAAACTTGGTCTGGTAAAGATGGAACAGAGATGAGAGAATATAAAGTATCTCTAAAGAATGGTGATATACCAGTATTTAATTATCCATCTAACAAACCGTACCCATTTGCAAAAGGCGATACTGTTTCGTACCTTTTGAACGAAAGAATGGTAAATAAGAAAATAATTCAAAACGGTAAACAAATGAAAAAAGTAGAAAATAATCAAACTACAACAAATAGTACAGCTACAGAATCTTTAACACAGCAACAAAGTATAGCATTATCAGTTGCAGCTAAGTTAGGTTATGAAACTGTTACTAGCGATGCTTGGCAAAAAACATTAAAGTTTCAAGACACAGAAAAAAGAGCGCAAGCTCAAAGCGAGTTACTAAGTTCTATAGGACAAGTAACAATAGCTTATTATAATTTATTAACATCTAAACCACAAAACAATGGCTGATACAGTTTTTATTAATGGCTTATATACTTACAAGGGAAGTAAACCATATATAGTTTCTAAGAATAGTTTAAACGTAGAAAAGTTTAAGCAAATGTTAGAAGATCCTACGGTACAAAAACATATAAAAGAAAACGAAGGATTTTTAAAGTTTGTTACTATGGTTTCTAAAAACGATAAAGTTTATAGTAAGTTAGAAGATAATAGCTATAGAGAAGTAACAAGCAAACAACACAGTCCAGATCGAAACTCTAATGACGATGATGGACTACCATTCTAATTTAGTATCTTTAAGGTCGCAAGTCAGTAGGCTGAATGACATACGTAACGGTAAAGTTAAGGAAGGTCTACGACTTGGTGTACCAGAGATAGACGAGTACTGGAGATTTAAATTCTCATCTTTCAATGTAGTACTTGGACACGCATCAACAGGTAAAACCACAACACTACTTTATTTACTTTTATTATACGCTGTTAAGTATAATTTAAAATACTTAATATATAGTTCTGAGAATGAACCTAGCAGTATAAGTAAAAAGCTATGTGAATTTTTAGTAGGGTTACCATTTAATAAAATACCAGATAAGGTATGGAAAGAAAAAATTAAATGGATACACGAACACTTTAGATATATAGATATAGATCAAGTATATACATCTAGCGAATTATTAAAAAATGCAGAAGAAATAAAAAAAACATTTGATTATCAGGGATTTGTTATAGATCCCTATAATTCACTAGTAAGAGATAAAGAACTTATGAAAGTATACGGTGGACACGAATACGACTATGCTATAATGGGTGACTATAGATTATTTACTAGAAAAAATAAGTGTTCAATATTTTTAATAACACACGCAGTAACAGAAGCATTAAGACACAAACATCCAGGAGGACATAAGTTTGAAGGATACATACAACCGCCAAGTGCTGGTTCAGCTGAAGGTGGTTCGAAATTTCTAAATAAATCGGACAATTTTTTAATCCTTCATAGAATGACCAACCATCCAGAACTATGGACTAATACGTATTTAGCTGTAATTAAAATAAAAGAGATAGATAGTGGTGGTAGACCTACACCTATGGACAATCCTATAGAGTTTAGATCTATAGCAAACAATGTAGGGTTTAGTATAAATAATAAAAATTTATTACATTTAGTAACAAACGGTGATTCTTGAAATAGCATATAGGAAACATAAAGATTGGTTAAGGATATGTAAATCTTTTAACTGCGGTGATGACGACTGCAAAGATATTGTTTCAGAGCTATACTTAAAAATAGATGATCTTACTAAAAAAGGTAAAGATTTAAGTTATGGTGATAATGATATAAATTATTTCTACTGCTATAAAATAATATTTCATTCTTGTCTTAGATTAAAACAACATAACAATAAACGTAAAGATTTAATAGTTACTAGTGATAGTGAAAACTTTGATCTTAGTGCTGCACTTGCAAAGTATGGTATTAAAAGTACAATAGATGAAGATATGTTATTTAATAAGTTAGAAGAATTTACAGATGAGTATAGACAAAAACTTACCTGGTATGATATAACAATATTTGAATTACTATCAAGTGGTAAGAAAATATCAGAGTTACAAAGAGAAACTAATATAAGTTATGTATCTTTAAGAAACACATATTTAAAAGTAAAAGATTTTATAAAAAAACAGTATGAGAAATTCGATTGGACTAGGGGATCTAGCAGAAAAAATAATTAACATAATCACATTTGGTTATGGTAAAAGAATAGCTACAAGTATAGCAAAACTATTTGGCTATAAAGATTGCGGCTGTGATAAAAGAAAAGACGATTGGAATAAAATACAAATTAAAAGATGACAGATAAAGTACAAATGATAAAAGTTGATTACGATCAATGGACAAAATTTAAAGGCGTTAAAAATAACACAATAGCAAAAAACGAACTTAAATTAATCGAAACACTACACGCTAAGTATTTTAATCACCCATACGAAAGTTTATGCACTTGTAGGGGTGAACATATTATAGGTAGAATACAGGAGTTTGTAGATGAGCTAAATGTTATTTATAAAAATGGATATACAACAAGTACATAAATGGGAACAAACATTAGTGAATATATTAAATCTAGATAACTGGAATTTGACTTGGAGCGGTGGCGAGTTTAAACATTATGACGCTAGGGGATATACAAGAAAAAATAAAGAGTGTGTAATTGAAATGAAGTTTAGGGATAAATATTATGAAACAAAATTATTGGAAAAGTTTAAATATGATAAATTAATGGAGATGGATAAAGAGCTTACGAAATTATATTTAGTATTTGATCCTAAGGGTATGTATATATTTTGGTTAGATAAATTACAGCTACCAGAGTTAGAACAATTAAATTGTCCAGATACAACATTATGGACTAAAACAAAAAAACAAAAAGACGTATATTTATTAGAAGAATCACAAGCAAGTTATATAAACAATGAATCAGGATTTGATAGATGCTTATAAAAAGCTAGACGCAATTAAAGAGTTTGAGTGCGATCATAATATTACTATAATATTAGAGTTACTTAACAAATGGAATAAAAAAGCTAATAGTAATAAAGAGCTTAAAACAGTAATAGAATCTTTTTTAGATATACAATGGCATATTATAGAATTAAAACGTGATAGAGATTTAGCACTTAAAGCAGTAATGCAATATAAGATGCAAAGAGATGCAGCCTTAGATGAAAAGGGCAAAGCAATTAAACAACTAAAATTATATGAAGATAAAAATTTCAACTGATATACTAGGCACACAACCATCAGAAGATGTGGAAAACAAACTACTAGATACTATAAATGCTATGTGGTTAGACTTTGATACAGTACCAGAAGCAGGTAGTATGATAGAAGTAGATATATTTAGTTTTTTATTTAGGTTTACTCTAGAGAATAAAATATATAAATATGATGGTGAAGATATTGAAATTATATTATCATATAGACTAACAGAAGAAGTAATATGAATAAACACAAAAAGCGAAAACAAATACCAGTTTATTCTGGTGTAATTAAATATTTCCCTGATGCACTTAAAATGGTAGCACAGGTTAGTTATATAGGAAACCAGCAACACCATCCAGATAAACCTTTACACTGGGATAGAAGTAAATCTACAGATGAACTAGATGCTTTAGCCAGACATTTAATAGACTGCGGTACATTAGATGATGATGGTATACCACACGATGCTAAAGTAGCTTGGAGAGCATTAGCGAACCTACAGAAATATATAGAAAAGAATAAATAATTGGATCTTATAATATTAGATATGCTAGAAAATCAAATAAAACTATTAGACGGAAAATACTACGATAAAACAGAACTATTATCTAAAATGTTAGATGATGATTTTTATTATGGCTTTATGAATAAGTTTGCATTTAGCAGCTCAAGTATAAAACTATTATTAGAATCACCTAAAACATACTATAATGTAATGAAGTATGGATCACCTAAAAGTCAAGCACTAAGAGATGGGTGGTTATTTCACGCTGCAGTGCTAGAACCAGAGGTATTCGAATCACAGATATTTGTAGATGTACAAAGCAAAAACACTAACAAATATAAACTTGCTAAAGAACAGCACGGTGAAGTATTTACTATAAAAGAAAAGAATGATGCACAAAGATTAGCAGATGCTTTTTATCGTAATGAACCTGCTATGCAAATGATTAAAGGTTGTAAAACAGAATATCCAGGTGTAGCATTAGTACAAGGTCAACCATTTAGAGCAAAAGCAGATGTACTTGCTAAAGACTATGTGTGCGATCTTAAAACAACAAGTAACATAAAAGGTTTTGAACATAGCGCATACAACTTTCACTATGACGTACAAGCATACCTATACACAGAGATATTTAATACACCTAACTTTAGATTTATAGTAATGGATAAAGGTTCTAGAGATATAGGTATAAGTAAACCTGTAAGTAAAGAGTTTATACAAAGTGGTAGAGATAAAGTAGCATATGCACTTAATGTTTATGCACAACACTTTGAGCAAGACGAACCAGAACTAGACGACTATTATATAGAAATAAACCTTTGATATATTAAAAAATATTAATAATTTAGTAGACTATGACAGAAACATACAGAATAGCAAAAGAAGTTAAGAAGATAACAGGAGTTAACTTTTTAGAAAAGAAAAGACAAACAGAATATGTGGAAGCTAGATCATTCTTCGTACATATACTGAGAAACTATTACAAACTACGTAATAGAGATATAATAAATATATTTAACAATTTAGGATTTAATATGGATAGCGCAACACTATGTCACGCTATAAAAATGTTTGAAGTATACGAACATAATAATAAAAGAATGCAGGATTGGTTTGATAGTTTATTTGCTAAACCTGACTTTAAAAACAGAGCGAATACAACTGCATATATTAAATCTAAACTAAAATACTTACCAGAAGATACTTTAATTAAGATGGCAGCACAGATAGATGCTATGGTAAAAGATGAAGTGTTTTTAGATGAAAGTCAGTGGGAGTACTAAAAAAAGTGTAAAAAAAGTATTATATTATTGATTAATCAAGTTTTTTCAAGTTGGCAAGAAAGATAATAAGTACTTACATAGAGCGTCCTAAAAAGAAAAGACCAGGAGTACATAGTAAGAATGCAAGTAAGAATCAACCAGGTTGGAAAAAGAAATATAGAGGTCAAGGTAAAAAAAGATAACTATGAGTTGGGGTGGTAAAAGAGAAGGTTCTGGTAGAAAGTCTAAAGCTGATGAATTACAGTTATTAGATAAGCTGTCACCTATGGAAGATTTATTTATCCAAGTATTACACGATGGTTTAAAGAAGGGTGATTATAAGTTTGCACAACTATTTGCTAATTACTATTATGGTAAACCTAGAGAAACACAAGACATAACCCTAAACCAAGATACACCTTTATTTGAAGTAGTCGTAAAAGATAATGAACCAAGTACAGACTAATGTTGTATTTAATCACGCTTATAACTTTCACAGGTCAGATAAGAAGATACTAATAGAACAAGGTGGTTCTAGATCAGGTAAAACATTTAACATACTTATCTGGATAATATTTGACTACTGCTTTCAGAATAAGAATCATATAGTAACTATTACGAGACGTACTTTTCCGAGTTTGCGTGGAACTGTTATGCGTGACTTTTTAGATATACTAAAAGAGTATAATTTATATAGCGAAAAGGATCATAACAAAAGTAATAGCGAATACTATCTAAACAACAATACTATAGAGTTCATATCACTAGATCAGCCTGCTAAAATACGTGGTAGAAAGAGAAACTTATTATTTGTTAATGAGTGTAATGAAATAGACTGGGATAGCTGGCAACAATTAATATTTCGTACGGAAGGTCAGATAATAATAGATTATAACCCTAGTGAAGCAAATCACTGGATATATGATAAAGTAGAAACTAGAGATGATGCTGTGTTTTTTAAGACTACATATAAAGACAATCCATTTATAGATAAAACACTTGTACACGAATTAGAAAGACTAAAAGAAACAGATGAAGAATATTGGCAAGTATTTGGACTGGGTGAAAGAGCGTTATCCAGAACACAAATATTTAGCTTTACTACAATAAATAAAATACCAGAGGATGCTAAGTTCTTATCTATAGGTATGGACTTTGGTTATACTAATGATCCTACAGCTGCAGTAGAAGTATATCAGAAAGATCACAGTTTATATATTAATGAACTACTTTATAGAACTATGATGACTACCGCAGACATACATAGATTCTTTCTAGAGCATAATAAAGACAATAAGCTATGTTTTGGTGATTCAGCAGAAGTTCGTTTAATAGACGAGCTTAAAAGAATGGGAAACAATATAAGACCAAGTGTTAAAGGACAGAATAGTATTATGGCTGGTATAGATCTGTTAAAGCGATACAAACTACATATAACAGAAACATCTGTAAATGCTATAAGAGAGTTTAGAGATTATAGGTGGAAGAAAGATAAAGCTAATAGATTAACTAATATACCCAATGAAGGTGCAGACCATTTACCTGATGCTACCAGGTATGCTACTTATAGTTTAATGAGTAAGCCTAACTATGGTAAATATGCTATTCGTTAGAACTAATCAACATACTTTGATAATCTAGTGCTTCACGCTCACTTGTAAATATCTTAGACTTTAACCTACTACTTTCAAACCATAATAGCAAGAATGAATCTCTAGCTTCGTTAGTTGTAAGTCTTGTTTTAGTAATTTTCATAAACCAAATATAAATAAAAAAAAGTTATTAAATAATTTTGATAATTAAAATATAGTTATTAACTTAGTGGTATGAAACAGACATTATTAAACATATCATATATAGCAGTTATATTTATAGCTGTAGTATTATTCTTGTTATTTGAGAACTTTATAATGAATCTATAATGGAGACAAAATCATATAGAGATACAATGATTGCACTTAACCAAGTATTCGGTCATTATGATTTAGACTTCTTGAAAACACTAGATATATCACAGCTAGAAGATTTATTTGTACAAGACGCATTTAAAGATCCAATAAAACACGATCACTTTGAGTTACACAAAGACAACATAAATTTTAAAATAATAAAAGAACAACTTACATCTACATAATTTTTCTTTTTCAGAGTATTTTTCATATTAATTGGTTATAGGGAGTTTGTAGATGGCTCCCTTTTTTTATGAAAAAAACTTAAATTTGTTATTATATTATTATGAAACTTTCTATTAATGTACCAACAGAATTAAATGAACTGACATTAGGTCAATATCAAAAGTTTATTAAGGTACAAAAAGATAATGGCGATGGTACGTTTGTAGCACAGAAGATGATAGAGATATTTTGTGGTATAGATCTTAAAGATACATTCAAAATAAAGATTACAGATATGAATGAGATAATTAAGATACTAAATGATCTACTAGAGATAAAGCCAGAACTAATAAACAGATTTACACTAAACAACCAGGAATATGGTTTTATACCAATACTAGAAGATATATCATTAGGTGAGTATATAGATATAGAAAACTTTATGCAGAACTGGGATGAGATGCACAAAGCTATGTGTGTATTATATAGACCAATAAAACAAAAGTATAAAGACAAGTATGATATTGTAGAGTATGATGCTAAAGAAACCGATGTAATGAAAGATATGCCTTTAGATGTAGTTTTTAGTGCGGTGGTTTTTTTTTACAATTTAGGAATCGAGTTGTCGAGCAATATGATGGATTATTTAACGGAGGATCAAATGACGAGCCTTATGGAAGGTCAGCAAATTTTTCAAAGCGCTGGGGGTGGTTCACAGCAGTTTATGAACTCGCTCAGGGACGTGTTACAGAATTCGAAAATATCACTAAAGAAAGATTATTAAAATCGCTAAATGTATTATTATATATTAAAGAGAAAAACGAAGTAGAACAAGCAGAATTAAAAAGAAATGCCAGCAAACGTAGCCATTAGATCATATTATTTACTTAGCGAAGCGCTAGAAAGTTCACTACTAAACAACAATATAACCAAAACAGTAACAATAGGAGATGTATCTGATGTAGATTTAAGTAAGCAAACTATATTTCCACTAGCACATTTTATAGTTAACAATGTAGTATCTACAGAACAAACACTTGTATATAATATTACTATACTAGTTATGGATATTAAAGATACTAGTAAAGAAGAAGAAACAGATAAGTTTAGAAAAAACACAGACGAACAAGACATATTAAACACACAGTTAGGCGTATTAAATAAATTAATACAAACATTAAGATTTGGAGAGCTGCATACAACAGGATATAAGTTAACTAACGATCCTACTTGTGAACCATTTGTAGATAGGTTTGAAAACAATTTAGCAGGATGGAACGCAGACTTAGAAATAGAATTACCTAATGATCAGTATATATGTTAGTATTTTCAGATAAATTTAATGCAAGACTAGAGGAGTTCTTTAAAGCTGTTAAAAAACAAGCTAGACAGAATCTTAGCAAGGGTACTAAACTACAGCGTAAAAAGCGACCTATAAACAACACTAAAAAACTTTATAATAGTATTCAGTATAAAAAGCTATTTGAAAAGAAAAGTGGTATTGCATATGGTTTATTTATGGAGGACTATGGTGATTATATTGACAAAGGTGTAAAGGGTACTAAAAGTAATTATAGAGTTAATAAGAATACACCTTATAGTTTTAAAACTAAAATGCCTTATTCAGAAGCATTAGAGAATTGGGCAAAAGCTAGAAACATAAGATTTAGAAACGCACAAGGACAATTTACTAAAGGTAACTATAAACAAATAGGTTTTGTATTAGCTAGAAGTATTTATGAAAAAGGTATAAGAGCTAACAATTTTTTTACTATACCATTTGTTAATGAGTTTAAAAAATTACCGCAAGATCTACAAGATATATTTAGTGATGATATGATTATTGAAATGATTGAAGCGATGATAGAAGCAGATATAATTAAAAGAATATAATGGCAGCAATATTATTAAGAAGTCCGTATTACGAAACACATAGCCAGGCGTATGTAAGTCCTAACGTAGCAAAAAGTGCTACATTAACATTATCTGTAGATGGTACACAAATATCTGAAATGAGTAAAGATACTGTGTTGTCTGGAATTAGTGGTCAAGAAACTGGGACAGTAGCATTTGAGATAGCAGATCTATGTAGAGATTATTTAGATGTAACATTTAATAATTCTTATACTAGTCAAAGCATAGCAATAACAGGTACACTTACATTTAAAAGTGAAACAATAGATGATATTAATACAGGTAGCGCACCTACACAAGTAGGTAATGCTGTAAGTATATCTCACACAGGTTTAGATGGTTTTTATGAATTTATGGAAGGGTTAGGTACAGGGCAAAATAGCGCTAAAACAGTAGCAACAAATGATGTCTTACAAGATAATACTCAATTATATTACCCAGACAATACAGCAGGTGTAATTCCTTATTGGGATGGTACTGCAATAGTATATGATACATTTAGTGCTTCAGCTACAAATCATACTACAATATCAACTGCATTTACAATAAATAGAGTATGTAATAAACACACAGCGTATAAAGTAACATTTGTAAATAAATATGGAGCATTACAAGACTTCTATTTTAATGGTAGAACAACAGAAAATATTAATGTAAGTAAAACTACATTTAAAAGAAACATAGCAAACAGCAGCTTTGAGTATGATAAACAAAAACATTCTATAAGACAGTTTAATACTTTAGCTAATGAAACACTTATATTAAATACACCTCCTATGAGCTATGATAATGTAAACGAAGCTATAAAACAATTATTAGTAAGTGAGCAAGTATGGATAAGAAAAGAAGAAGGTGGATCAGAACAAACTATACCAATTAATATAACCGATACACAACAAACATTTAAAACAGGCGTCAACGATAAAGTAGTACAATATACAATTACTGCAGAGTATGCCTTTGATATGATAAGTAATATTAGGTAATGAATGATATTCAATTATATGTTAAAGAACCTACTGATGTAAATTATACTAGGTTAGATTTATTTAAAGATGAAACAATATCTTTAACACAAACTATACAAGACGTAAAAGATCCTGGAAAGGTATTTACAAACTTTAGTAAAACATTTAGTTTACCTGCTAGTAAAACAAATAACAAATTTTTTAAGCATTACGAAAACTTTATACAATCATCAGAATATTCTTTTGATGCACGTAAAAAGAAAGAAGCTAAAATAGAATTAAATAGTTTACCATTTCAAAAAGGTAAAATAAGATTAGAAGGTGTAGATTTAAAAAATGGTAGACCAGATACATATAGAATAACTTTTTTTGGTGATTTAGATTTAAAAGAAGTATTAGGTGATTTAAAGTTACAAGACTTAGATTGGTTAGATAACTTTGATGTTACTTATACTGCAACTAATGTTAAAACAGCTTTAGAAGAAACAACAGGTTCTGGTACCGTTACTGTAGATAGTGTAGATTATACAGTGCCAACTTTAGTATCATTAATAGGTAATTCACAAAGAGGTTTTTATTCTACATCTAATACACCAGCATATTATGATACAACAAAACAAGAAGTAAATATATCAGGTGGTAACCTTAACCCAAACCAAGCAACAGCTATGTCTGGTTATTATTGGAAAGATTTAGTTTATAGTATTAGGTTATATGTAATAATTAAAGCTATAGAAAATTCAGATTCAACTAAAGATGAAGACGGAAATAAACAAATTATATTTAGTGATGATTTCTTTAATGATACTAATACTGGTTTTTATAATTTGTATATGCTTTGTCAAAGGAATGCTGGTAAAATATTAGAAGGTTTAGGAAGCTCGTATACACCAAATCAACAAAGTGGTAAAACATACCTTACAACTAATAATCACCCTAACAATTTATTTTTAGGTACAAAAATATTTACTGTATATAATTTAACGTCAACAGAAAGATTTCAATTTATATTTAATGTAACTTATTCAACTTCTTCAGGAAATAAATATGTAGATCTAAGAGAAAAAAACAGCAATACAATAATTACTACTTTTACTTACTCAAGTGGACAAACAAGCGGTACAAGAAGTTTTAGTATAGGGAATGGTAGATATGAACTAGTATTTAGAGCTGATAATACAGAAACAGTCGCAAGTTTTTCAATTGAATTTGCGGCAACATTTGGTCAATATCAAACTACAACTATACCTAGTAGTGGTTTAGATTCTAATTTTACAATTCCTACCGAAGGTTTTGCAATAAAATCTAATATACCAGATATAAAGATTATAGACTTTTTATCAGGATTATTTAAAATGTTTAATCTAACAGCTTATAAAGAAGATGGTAAAATATATGTTAAAACACTAGATAGTTATTACACAGGAGGAACTGTTCGTGATATTACAGAGTATGTAGATAGCACAAGCAAAACAGTAGATAAAGCTCTACCATATAGGGAAATAGAATTTAAATATGAAGATACTAATAACATATTAGCTAAAAACCACAAAGAGCAATTTCAGTCAGATTGGGGTTCTGCATTATATAATGATGATGGAACATTAGATAGCAATAATGAAAAATATGAAATAGTGTTGCCTTTTCAGCATATGAAATTCGAAAAGTTAACTACAGGGTTACAGGTTGGGCATTTACTAGATGATAAACAAGCAGCGTATTTAGGTAAACCAGTAATATATTATCCTATACACAGCTCTAACACAGGCGAAAGTGCTACTGATATAAATTTACTAACTGAGATAAATGGTTATGATAATGGGTCTTCTGATACTGAAGCTAGTGTAGAAACATATTGGATCCCTAGTAATACGCCAGCAATATTAAATACAAGTTCTGGATATCCTGAATCTATACATTTTAACAAAGAATTAAACGAATGGAACGGAAGCGATGCGTTTAGTGACACTTTATTTGAAAAATATTATAAATCATATATAACAAATGTATTTAGGTTTAATGAAAGGTTAACAAAGATAAAAGCTAGGTTACCTTTAAGTTTCTTACAAGAATATAGTTTAGCAGACGAATTACAGATAGGTGATTTAACTTATAGAATAAATAGTATAACAACTAACTTACAAACAGGTGAATCTAGTTTAGAATTATTAAATGGTAGCGAAGCAGTAGTATCATCAGGGGTTGGTTCAGTTAGTATATTAATATCTTCATCTAATAGCACAACACCTAGCACTGCTTGTGGATATACGTTAAATACAACTGTACATTATACAGGTTTATTAGGAAACACAACACAGCTATTTACAGATTCAGCGTTAACAACTAATTATACAGGATCAGGAAACTATCACGCTTTTCCAGGTAGTAACTATGGAACAATTGATACTAATGGTTATATATCTAATTATCAACCTTGCCCTACACAAGCACCTACAATGACTACAAGTACAGCTACAAATGTTACATATCAATCATTTACAATGAATGGTAGTTTAGATGTAACTAATGGAACTGTAACAGAAAAAGGTTTTTATTGGGGTACAGACGCAACTTACAGCAATAATACAAAAGTAGCAGAAGGAACAACAAGTAGCGGATCTTATCAAAAAACAATATCTAGTGGTGTGTCAGCAAATACACTTTATTATGTTACAGCATATGGTATTAATCAACACGGAGAAGGTATAGGAACTACTATAAGTTTTACAACTCCATCAGCGCCAATTCCACCAACAGTTACATCAGAACCTGTAGATAATTTAGGTTATGATAGTTTTACTGCAGAATTAGAAATAACTAGTGATGGTGGAGCAACAATAAATGGAGCAGGGTTTTATATGGGAACTAATAGCGCAGCAGCAACAAATAACCCACATTATGACATAACACCTGCACCAACTAGCACAGGAACTAAGCAATATGATTTTGGAAGTGCAGAGGGTATATTAGCTAATACTACTTATTATTATTGGGGAACAGCTACAAATACTTATAGCACTACAAAAGGTGTGTCATCTACATATACAACCTTTACAACAGATCCTGCACCTTCAGCGCCTAGTGTAGTAACACAAAGTGAAACATCTTTAACATCTACAAGTTTTACAGGTAATATAAATATAACAGCGGATAATGGTTCAAGTATAACAAGTGCAGGTATTTGGATGGGTACAAACAATACTGCTTATAATGCATCAGGAAATACTTTTTATAGTATATCTACTACATCAACTGGAGTTAAATCATTAAACTTTACTGGATTATCAGGAAGTACAAATTATTATTATTGGGGTTCTGCTACTAATAGCGCAGGAACAACAGTATCTAGCGCTTATGAAACTGTAACAACTCCAGCACAGTCATATCCTTATAATAATACGTACTATAATGCTAATGATGCGTATTATGCTTGTATTAGTAGTAGTTCACAAACATATTATTCTACATCAAGTACTTTTGGTGCAGGTATAGTTTTATATACGGATGTATCATTAACTACATTAGTACCGGACGGTTATTATTCAAGAAACAATTATTCATATCAGGTATCAGGAGGTAATGGTACTTTAGGTACAGAAACATCTTGTCCTACACAAACAGTGTATAGAGTTCGTATAACTAGCGCATATCCATCAACAAATTATTATGATATGACAACTGTAGAAGCTGCAGGTTTAAGCACTACAAATGTTATGTATTTTACAGCTTATTGGGGTTCAGGTAGGGTTATGTATTCAGATGTAAATGTTACAAACACTTATACAGGTTCAGGTACTTGGAAAACTGATCAAGGTTCAACCGCTTTTCAATATGGAAGATATCCTGAAGGAAAATTATTTTTTGCACGTAGACAAAATTATATAAATGGAGCTTGGACTGATTTAACATCATCTATCACTACAAGCGGATATGATGATTATATATGTCAAGTAAGTGCTGCAGGTGTTCTTGAAATAATTTATTGGAATTATGACACAGGCGCATTAGCTATAACAGGTTCAGCAAGTATGAGTGGTATAAAAATATCTAGTTCAGGAAGTGTTGATGCAGTAACAGCTTGTGCTACTACACCATCTACGATAGTCTATTATGACGGTACAAGTATAAGTAATGGTACTGTAATTTATACTGATTCTGTTTCAGCTGGTACATCAGCTAGTACTGATAAATTTAATGGTGGTGGAAACTGGTATAAATTTGAAAATAATTATAGAGCGCAAATAAGTAGCAGCGGTGTAGTATCTAATTATGCAAGTTGTTAAAAAAATAGAATAATATTATTATATATATATGATATCTAGCATAATCGAATTATTAAAATACTCTAAAAGCAAAAGCGAGAATGTACAAATAGCTAAAGGTAAATATAAACTACCTAGTAGCGTAAAAGAAGCGTATAACCAATTTAAACAAGAGCTTAAATGGCAGTCAAAAAAACAATAGAGTTAGAAGTAGAGGTTGGTGATCTTAAAAAAGATTTAGAAGCAATACAAAAAGAGTTTGCTGAAATAAAAGGTTCTATAGAAAATGTAGAAAAACAAAGTAAAAAACAAACTAAAGCTACTGAAAAAGGTTTTAAAAGATTACAAGCTACCACTAGTAAAGTTAGAAAAGGTATAAGTGGTATAGGCGCTGCATTTAAAGCTATACCAATAGCAGCAGCTTTACAAGCATTTCAATTTTTAGCTAAGGCTTTTAATTCAAATAGAGAAGCAGCCGATGCATTTGCAACAGTAACTGGTACTGTACAAAAAATAATTAGAGATTTTGTTGATTTAGTAGTAAATAATTTTGGTCCTGTAACAGATTCACTAAAAGCATTTTTTGAAGATCCTATAGAAAACATAAAAGAATTTGCAGATGCTATAAAAGAAGGTATTATAGATAGATTTAACGAGTTTAAAGAAACTTTAGGTATAATAGGTCAAGCTGTAGGCAAACTATTCAAAGGAGACTTTGCAGGTGCCGTAGAAGATTTAAAAACAGCTGGTAAAGAAGCAGTAGATGTTATTACAGGTGTAGATGGTAGTTTTGACGATGTAAAAGAAAAAGTAACAAATGCTGCAGGTGCAATAAAAGATTATGTAACTGAAACAGCCAAATCAGTAAAGAATTCTGTTGATTTGGCAAACGCAGCTAGAATAGCAGCAGCAGAGCAAGAAAAACAAAGATTAGTTACATTACAGGCGGCAGAAGAACAAAGACAAATAAGAGATGATGTAAGCCAAAGTATAGAAGATAGAATAGCAGCTAATGAAAAACTAGGTCAAATATTACAAGAAGGTGCCGAAGAAGAACTTAGATTAGCTAAATTACAAGTTGCTGCAGCAGAAGCAAAAGCTGCACTAAATGAAGATAGCATAGAAACGCAAGAAGAATTAATTAGAGCGCAAAACTTATTGCTAGAAGTAACTGAAAGAATAGGTGGTATAGAATCTGAACAATTAACTAATAGAAATGCTTTAATACAAGAATCTGTAGACCTACAAACTACACTTTTACAACAAACATTTGATTTAGAAGAAGCTGAAAGACAATCGTTAATAAACTTAACAGATAACGAGTTTGAAAAACTTAGAATACAACAAGAATCTGCAGAAGCTAGAAAACAATTAGCATTAGATACATTTGCAGAACAAGAAAGATTATTAGATAAAGAATCAGCTGCATTTAAAGAAGCACAAGCAGAAAAAACTAGATTAGTAGCAGAAGCTAATGCAGAAGAAGAGCTATTAGACAAACAATTAGCTGATATGAAATTTACTTTAGCTCAAAATGGTTTAAAAGCAATAGCAGGTGCATTAAATGAAAATAGTGCAGCAGCTAAAGCAGCATTAACAGCAGAAGCAATTATGAGTACATATAAAGCAGCTACTACAGCATTAGATAGTAAACCATTTTTTCCATTAGGTTTAATTGGGTTTGCTACAGCACTTACAACAGGTTTTAGCGCAGTAAAAAATATAGTTAGCACAAAAGTTCCTGGAGGTGGAGCAGGAGTAGCAGGTGTATCAGCAGCAGCGGCATCACCAGTAGCACAAGCACCAGCGTTTAATGTAGTAGGACAATCACCATTAAATCAAATAGCTGAAACACTAAACAACCAACCGCCAACAAAAGCATATGTAGTTTCTGGAGAAGTAACAACTGCTCAACAATTAGATAGAAATATTATAAACGAAAGTGGAATATAAAAAAAACAAGAATAAATATATTATATAATTATGAAGATAGTAGAACTTATTTTAGACGAAGAACAAGAGTATTCAGGTATTGAAGCTATATCTATTGTAGAGAAACCAGCTATTGAAGAAGATTTTATTACACTTAACGCTGATGTAGAATATAAACTAGCGCAAGTAGATGATGAAAAAAGAATATTACTAGGTGCGTTACTAATACCTAATAAACCTATACTTAGAGTTAACGAAGATGGCGAATACTATATATATTTTAGTAAAGATACAGTTCGCAAAGCTAGTGAGTTATATTTAATGGAGGGTAACCAAAATAATGCAACCCTAGAACACCAAATGCAACTTAAAGGTCTTAGTTTAGTAGAAAGCTGGATAGTAGAAGATCAAAACAAAGATAAAACTGCTTTTTATGGTTTAAAATACCCTGTAGGAACTTGGGTAGGATCTGTAAAGGTAAATTCTGATAAAGTATGGCAAGAATTTGTAAAAACAGGTGCTGTAAAAGGTTTTTCTATAGAAGGGTACTTCCAAGACAAGTCTACATATAGAAAAGATGATTTAAGTGCTATAGAAACAGCAGAAGCAGAATATTTACTATCAAATATTAAAGATATTGTTAATGGTGTAGAAGTTACACTAGAAAGTTATAACGATTATCCAGATTCTGTTGCAAATAACGCTAAAAGAGGTATAGAACTTAACGAAAAGGTAAATAATAAGTGTGCAACTGATGTAGGTAAAATAAGAGCGCAACAATTAGCTAAAAAAGAGAAAATAAGTACTGAAACTATAAAAAGAATGTATAGTTATCTATCTAGAGCAGAGGAATACTATGATGAAAGCGATACAACTGCTTGTGGTACAATAAGTTACTTATTATGGGGTGGTAAGTCTGCTAAAAGTTGGGCAGAAGCTAAAATGAAAGAATTAGATTTAGCTATTGAAGAAGAATTAAAAGAACCTTGTCAAGCAGGATACGAAATGATAGGGTTTAAAATTAAAAATGGTAGAAAAGTACCTAACTGTGTCCCTATAAAACGATAAATATGTGTAACTGCGAATATTGTATTTGTAAATAATGCCTAGAAAAGATAAACATTATAAAACACCTAGTAGAACATCACCTAGAAGCTCTAGGAGAGCTTGTTTATGCGAAGATAATACTTATAGTATAAAATGCTGTGATGGTTCATTACAAGCGCAAGGAATAGGTCGTATTTAAAAATACTTCAATACAAAATATAAAAAAAATAGTGGTATTTATTATATAGTTATGAATGCTACAGAGATATTATCAAAGGTCAAGACCTTACTTGGTGTTGAACCGAGTGATCTTGATGTACAATTAGAACAAATTTCTTTAGAAGAAATAACTCTCGAAAATGGTACTGTGCTTACAGCTGATAAATTTGAATCAGGTAGCGAAGTATTTATTAAGACAGAGGATCAGAACGTACCCTTGCCAATTGGTGAGTACGAACTATCGGACAATAGAATATTAATCGTTAAAACAGAAGGTATGATAGAAGATATCAAAAATTCAGATGAGGTAGTAGAAGAAACTGCAGAATTAGCAGCAGAAGATACTAACCTAGAAGAAGCGCCAGTTCAAGAAGAAGAAAAAGAATTGAACTACGCTACTAAAGATGAGCTTACAGCTTTAGCAGAATCTGTTGAAGAAGTAAAAGGGCAAATCAAAGAACTTATCGATGCTATATCAGGCGATAAGGAAAAAGAGGAAATGTCACAGCAGCAAGAAGAACTTTCTAAGCCTGCGGCAGAAGGAATCAAACATTCACCTGAAAACGTTGAAGAAAAATTAGGTGCAAGGTTTGCAATCAACTCAAATCAAAACACTACGTATGGTAGAGTGTTACAAGCAATTTCTAACAATAATTAAATAAATAATGGCAACAACAACTTCAATAACAACAACGTATGCTGGAGAATTTGCAGGGAAGTATATTTCAGCTGCTCTATTATCTGGTAAAACATTAGCAGAAGGTAACATTACAACTGTACCTAATGTTAAATATAAACAAGTAATGAAAAAAGTGGCAACTGATGCAATCGTTAAGAATGCAACTTGTGACTTTACAGATACTTCAACTTTAACTTTAACTGAAAGAATTCTACAACCAGAAGAATTCCAAGTAAACTTAGAGTTATGTAAAAAAGACTTTAGATCTGACTGGGAAGCAGTACAAATGGGATATTCTGCATTTGATAACTTACCTCCTAAGTTTAGTGACTTTTTAATTGCTCACGTAGCAGATAAAGTAGCACAAAGAATGGAGCAAAACATTTGGACTGGTACTAACGCAACTGAAGGACAATTTGATGGATTCATCACTACTTTAGGTGCTGATGGTGACGTAAACGATGTAACAGGTACAGCTTCTACTTCTGCTAACGTAATCGAAGAATTAGGTAAAATAGCTGATGCTATCCCAACTGCTGTATATGGTGCAGAAGATTTAACTATCTACTTACCATCTAATATGTACAGAAACTATATTAGAGCATTAGGTGGATTTGGTGCATCAGGATTAGGAGCAGCTGGTACTAACGCTCAAGGTACTCAATGGTACAATATGGGTAACGCATTATCGTTTGATGGAATTAAGGTAGTTAACGCTCCTGGACTTTCAGACAACGATGCTGTTGCAGCTCAAGCAAGTAACCTATTCTTTGGAACTGGATTAATGTCAGACCAAAACGAAGTTAAGGTAATTGATATGGCAGACCTAGATGGATCTCAAAATGTAAGAGTTATAATGAGATTTACAGCAGGTATTCAGCACGCAATCGGTGGTGACATTGTATTATACGCTACAGCGTAATTAAAAATAATTGTATAACATAAAAAGGGTAGGTGGCATAGACTACCACCCTTTTTTTTTAAAATAAAATAAATTATGGCTTGTGCATTAACAACAGGAAGACAGTTACCTTGTAAAGAATCGGTAGGTGGATTAAACAGAGTATATTTTGCAGATTATGGTACTTTAGGTACAGCAACAATTTCTGCAGGTAGTATTACTGCATTATCAGGAACACCATCATTTTTTGAATACGATTTAAAAGGTGCTACTAGTTCTTTAACAACAAATATTATAAGTTCTAGAGATACAGGTACAACTGTATATGAAACAACACTAGAATTAACATTTACACATCTAGACGTAGCTACGCAAGAAGAAATTAAACTTTTAGCAGCAGCTAGACCTCACGTAGTAGTAGAAGATAACAATAGAGTAACAGGTGCATCAGTAGATCCTGATACTGATAGTACTGCTAACTATTTAATGGTAGGTTTCCATCAAGGAGCTGAAGTTACAGCAGGTACTATTGTAAGTGGAGCAGCATATTCTGACTTGAGTGGGTTTACTTTAACATTCACAGCTACAGAAGTTATACCACCGTTATTCGTAACAGGATCGGTAATTACTGCGTTAGCGAGTGGAACACAAATTAATCCAACTTCATAACAGTTTTTTGTTTTTGTGTGTTTTTAAAGGGGAGTTTTTAACTTCCCTTTTTTATTATATAAAAAATATATTTTTTTTTATTATATATGTATGAAGATTTTAACAACTAGTACTTCAGCACAAACTTTAACTTTTGCACCGAGAGCATATCCGTCAGAAGTTATTGTATCTATTAGAGATAATAGTACTAATACCACAACAAGAACAGAAAGCGTAACACTAACAAGAGCAAACGATAACGCATCAATATCTACTACATTTAGTTTAAAAGAAGGTAGATTTTATGATTTAAAAATATTACAAGGTATAGGCGCTTTATGGAACACTTATAATGTAATATGGGAAGCTGCTAGCGATAATTGGGAAAGTATAACAACATCTGAAGAAACTATTTATTTAGATAAAATATTTTGTACTGACCAAACTATAAATCAAGCAGAGAATAACTATTATACTATTAATAGCGGAGAATACACACAAACAACTAATTATCCTGATGATGATTATATAATAATAAACTAATGAGTAATATTAGAGTAGTAAATTTAAGCACATATACAGCACCTAAGATAACAGAGGAAAAGAATAAAGATTTTGTATCATATGGTGAAGATAATAACTATTATCAATATTTAATAGACCAATATCAAGGTAGTCCAACTAATAACGCAATTATTAATGGTATTACAGAAATGATATATGGTAAAGGTTTAGGCGCAACTAATAGCGATAAAAAACCTATGGAATATGCAGAAGCGGTAACACTTTTTACTAAAGATGATCTTAAAAAGATATGTTCTGATTTTTATTTATTAGGTCAAGCTACACTGCAAGTTTATTATAATGTAGATAGAAGTAAAATAGTAAAAGTAGAACATTTTCCAGTACAAACATTACGTGCTGAAAAAGCAGATAAAAAAGGTGATATAAAAGGGTATTATTATTTTCACGATTGGAGCAAATACACAAACAGAGATAAACTAACTAGAATACCAGCATTTGGTAGCGGTAATAATGCAATAGAAATACTTTGTATTAAACCATATAGAGCAGGTTATTTTTATTATACACCTGTAACATATCAAGGAGCTTTACCATACTGTGAATTAGAAGCAGAGGTAGCAAACTATCATATTAATAATATACAAAACGGAATGGCACCTAGTATGTTAATTAACTTTAACAATGGTACGCCAGATGAAGAAGCTAGAGAACTAATAGAAAAAAGAATATACGATAAGTTTAGCGGAAGCAGTAATGCAGGTAAATTTATATTAGCATTTAATGACAATCAAGAAAGTGCAGCTACTATAGATCCAGTACAACTGTCAGACGCACATAATCAGTATCAATTTTTAAGTGACGAAGCAACTAATAAAATATTAGTAGGACACAGATTATCATCACCTTTATTATTAGGTATTAGAACAGGTAATAATGGTTTAGGTAGTAATGCTGATGAATTAAAACAAGCTAGTATATTATTTGATAATATGGTTATTAGAGTACAACAAGAATATATATTAGATGCTTTAGATGCTATTTTAGCATTTAATAATGTATCGCTTAACTTATACTTTAAAACACTTCAACCATTAGAGTTTACTGATTTAGAAGGTAATTTAGTAGATGATGAAACTAGAGAAGAAGAAACTGGTGTTGACTTAGAAGATAAAGCAGAACTATCTAGCGATAAAACTGATTTACAAGAACTATTAGATTTAGGTGAAGATGAAGATTTAGATAATTGGGAATTAATAGAATCAGCGCCTGTAGATTATGAAAAAGATGATGAGTTAAATCAAAAGTTAGAATTAGCTAGTACAGGTAGTGCTAAGTCAAATGCTAAAAGTGGTCAAGACGGAGAAAATAAAGAAGGTTTTAAATATAAAGTAAGATATCAATATGCACCTTTAGAATCTGATGGTAGCAGTAGAGAATTTTGTAATAAAATGGTAGCTGCTAAAAAAGTATATCGTAAAGAAGATATTATTGCTATGAGTAGCAAATCTGTTAATCCAGGTTGGGGACCTGATGGCGCTAATACATATGATATATGGTTATATAAAGGCGGTGGTTCTTGTAGACATTTTTGGGAACGTAGAGTATATATGGCTAAAACAGTTACACCTGATGCTAAAAACCCTAGATCAGAAATTAGTGTAAACGAAGCTAAAAAGCAAGGTTTTAAACCAGAAACTAATGACCCTAAAGTAGCTAAAAGACCTAGAGATATGAAGAACAGAGGTTTTAAAAAGAAAAAAGATTTTACAACACCGAAAGGTAAAGCATTTTAGTAATGGCACAAGTATTATTTATAAAAGTACAGGATTTAAAAAAGAATACAATACTAGATGGTAATGTAGATGTAGACAAGTTATTGCCTTATATCAAATTAGCACAAGAAATACATATACAAAATTTCTTAGGTACTAAACTATATGAAGCAATAGAAACTAAAATTACTGATGATACTTTAACAGGTAATTATTTAACATTAGTGAATAAATATGTACAACCTGCTTTAATACATTTTGCTATGATGGATTATTTACCATTTGCAGCATACCAAGTAAAAAATGCAGGAGTATTTAAACACGTTAGCGAAAATGCTGAAAGTATAACTAAATCAGAAGTAGATTATTTAGTAAATAAAGAAAGAGAGTTTGCAGAATATTATATAAGAAGAATGATTGATTATTTAAGTTTTAATAACAATTTATTTCCAGAATATAATACGAACTCTAACGAGGATGTATATCCAGACAAAGACAATTTATTTAATGGTTGGGTATTATGAAAAACAGATATAAAATAAAAGACAAAAATATAGTAAAATTAAAAAAGTATATAAATAATAAATTAAACAAAAATGGCGACATTAACTGGAAATTCAATAAGTAGTACTTATACATCGCTGTTAAAAGTAGGTGATAACGGAACACTATCGGCAACATTACAATCTATTTCAGATGGAGCAGGTAACACTACTGGACTAAGTATGAATACAGGCGGTGATTTAACTGCTATTGGTACTGTAACTGCAAATGCTTTTAGTGGACCTTTAACTGGGAACGTAACAGGGAATTTGACAGGTAATGTTACTGGTAATGTTACAGGTGATATAACTGGAAATGTAACTGGAAATCTAACAGGTGATGTAACAGGGAATGCAGATACAGCAACTGCATTAGAAACAGCAAGAACAATAGCAGGTGTTAGTTTTGACGGTACTGCTAATATAAGTTTAACAACCGATAATATTACAGAGGGATCTAATGAATATTATACTGCAGAAAAAGTAGATGACCAAGTAAATACATTAGTAGTAGCAGGCACAGGTATTAGTAAAACCTATGATGATGTAAATGGAACATTAACTATTGCAAATACTAGTCCTGATCAAACTGTATCTTTAAGTGCAGGTTCAGGAATATCTACTAGCGGTACATACCCTAGTTTTACAATAACAAATACACAACCTGACCAAACAGTTAGTTTAACTGCAGGTACAGGTATAACAGTAAGTGGTACTTATCCTAATTTCACGATAGCTAATAGTGGAGCAGGAATAAGTTTAACAGATTTATCTGCAAATGATACTGGCGGACTTGGAAGTTTTAGCTATGATAATACAACAGGTGTGTTTACTTACACTGGACCTTCGGATGCAAATGTAAGAGCTTTAATTAGTGCTGTAGACAATGGCGGTGATGGTTCACTCTCTTACAATAGTTCAACAGGAGTTATTTCCTATACTGGACCAAGCTCAAGTGAAGTACAAGCACACATTACTAAAACATATGTCGATAGCATAAGGAT
>Ga0213858_10000244_pt1 | contig 26773 bp, 25 predicted proteins | sample PICome_FD_160122 | JGI IMG/M metagenome (GOLD analysis project Ga0213858, IMG submission 160122) | Coastal seawater microbial communities near Pivers Island, North Carolina, United States - PICO245 | ecosystem: Environmental > Aquatic > Marine > Coastal | place: USA: North Carolina | collected... | reverse complement strand
GCGTTTGGTTTACCCGATCGGGTTGCGGCTTCGATGTCATAATTCTCGATCGCTTTGAGACAGTTCTCGACTGCGTCCATGACCATCTCTTCACGATAGGTGTAACGAACAAAGTTTGCCTTGTGGGAGAGACCCTCTGCGATCTTTAGAAAACAGGAAGCGATATAATCTGTGACGATTGGTGTAGATTTACCTTCGTCCTTTGCCTCTTGGACAGAGGTACAATACGCGACTACCGCTTCAGAGAACTCCCTGTTATTAACGTAATGTGGTTTTTCTTTAGGTTTCATAATATACAACTTCCATTTTTTAATACGGTAATTATACCCTATTTTGACTTATATGTCAATCCAATTCCGGAGTTGTAAGCGACTCTTTGACGCAGTTCACTTGACGCGAAACGGTGCGAACGTTCATTAAAATAGAACTCTATGCCGCGTTTACGTCCGATATCCTTGCCCGTGAAATCCTTCTCACGATACTCCTCACCCAGTATCTGGATGTCCAAATTATATAGAGACAAAATATCTTCAAGATCTCTTTCAGTCTCATAGGGTATAATCTCATCGACATACCGAACCGCCTTCAGTTGAGTGTATCTCTCGACCAAAGTCTGTATGGGTTTGTTCTTGGTATCGGGTCGGTCAATGGTAGGATCTGTTTGTAGACCCACGATCAGATAGTCGCATTGATCCTTCGCGTGTCTAAGGAGCTGGACATGACCTGCATGTAAGAGGTCAAATGTAGAGCAAGTAAAACCTATTTTCATAATATTTAAAAAATGTCTTGACAGAATCGCATTTATACTGTATAATCTCTTTAACCAAAGGGGAGAATAGTATACCCTAGTTCATAATCATTCCGTCAGTATCAGAATCCATGAGATCATTCTCACGGTCCATATCATTCAAGAACTCTTCAAGTGACAAATCATTTTCCCACTCATCACGTTCCATCTGTTTGAGTTCTTGTTCCTCATTGTATGCAGCCATCTCTTTGACAGCTGCGGTGTACTGTCGATCCATTTCTTCCGTTGGAACGGCAATAGACATAATCTTGTCGGAGAACACGACCATGACATTCTGTGGACTGTCTTGATAGATCATATACGTCTTGAACGCATAGTACTTGTCTCCACTACTTAGTTCCTTCTCAATCAAGGAAAGTGCGTTACGAATAATAATTGAGTCGCCACTCTCAGTCATCAACTCGCATACCAGTTCTTCACCAGTGATAAGCTTCAAGTGCTTAATCGAAGAGGTTGCTTTCGACATCTGTTTCTACTCTTATTGGTTTAAGGTTTATGGGATAGATCTTGTATCTGAATCCCTCTTTAGTATATATCCTAATCCTTTCAGCGCTATGTTTCAGTGTAAAGTTCTTGTGACTTCTAATATGAAGATCATCAGCAATATCAAAAAGTCGAGTAGTCCGACCATCATCAGACTTACGAAGCCCACGACCAATCGATTGGAGAACTTTGACTTGAGACTTGGACGGAGTCGCAAATACAATATTATGCAGATTGCGGATGTTAATACCAGTACTAAAAGTACCAAGAGAAGCAACGATAATTGCATCATTTTCTTTTTCTACTATCCCTCTTATTTGTTCTCTGTCCGTGGCATCTACTTCACCAGATACGTAGAATACTTTACGACCTTCTTCAGCCATAGACTTGATCATCTCGTGCAGAACCTTACCATGTTTCTCAACAAATTGGAACATCACGAGGGTGTTGCCCGTTTGATCGAGCGCCAGTTTACTGATAAATCGATTACGGGGTTCATAGGTGACAATCGTATCCAACTCTTCCTGATACGACATCTCCTTGACTTGGTGGCAGACATCATTGTGATACCTCAAGAGGAGAACAGAGATATCCAAGTCTGCGAGTTGATTTTCCTTCTGGAGTTGAACCGTTCGTGTTACGGTGAACGTAGGCCCGAACAGACCTTCCAGAACCAGTTTGTTTGTCTCAGTCCCATCGAGAGTACCCGTAAGACCGAAACGGTATTTTGCATTGACACACTTGTCCATCATGGTAGTCAGTGACTTCGCCTTGAACAAGTGGACCTCATCACCAAAGACTGAGTCGAACTGTTCGAACCACTCCTTGCCGAATTTGTAAATGGATTGCCATGTGGATATGATGACACGTTTGTCTGTGACCTTCTCCTTACCGGAGTAGATGCGGTGACAGAATTCCTCTACGTCGTAACCGTATTCCTCGAAGTCCTTGTACATCTGTTCTACCAACGACGTGGTTGGGACGATGACTAGGATCTTTCCTTCGGTGACCTCGTAACAATATCGCAGTAGGTTATAAATGATAAATGACTTGCCGCTACCAGTAGGACTAAGTAGAATACAACGTCGGTGCTCGACACCGTGTGAAATAGCTTTGTACTGATAATCTCTAGGTTTGAATGGCGCATCAAGGAGAGATAGAAAATCGATAAGAGCGGGATGATCGATGTCCTCCTTAAAAGAGGGAATTCCATAAGTCTCGTGTTCAATGATCTCCAGTGGGTAGAATCGATCCGCGCAGAACTTACGTAGGTGCGTGTAGAGACCCACGTTCATCTGTTTGGTCATCATATTGTACAGTTTGACTTTGCCGTCCCAGTGTCGGGACTTGTATGCGGGCATGTATTTGTAGCCGGGTACAAAGAACGAGAAGTATTCCTTCAACTCGTTCTCTTGAGCAGGATGAGCTTCCACCATAAAGTGAGAGTAGTCCTTCATCCTAATGCGAATCTTGTTATCCACCAGCCTCGAATCGACGATAATCAATCATATTCTTGATCGTCGAATGCCTCCATTTGATCATGTTAAGAATATCTGTAAGACTATCTATCTGTGCTTTAAGTGCGAAGATTCTGTCTTCAGACTTCGAGATCTCTGGGTCAGAGTCATAGTAGTAGTCCATCTCACCCTTGAGAATCTTGAGACCGTTGAATGGATCTGGATCCCACCCTTTCTCCTGTAGAGTCTGCTGGTCCATCTTACCGTTATAGTACAACCACTTCTCCTTCAACAGGATCTTCTGCGCAGCCTCTGCGCGACGTAGGGTCAGTTTGGTTACGGTGAGGTATTCTAAATACTTTGCGTGTAGCATGGGGATTTGACGTGATGTCTCGTCCAGTTGGTGCATAGGAATGACAGAGTCCTCTGCCCACTCCTTGTGTATCGCTTCAATATTAAGCATGTATAATCCGTGGGGTTTTCAAAACTACATTATATCACACATTGGTGATCGTTTCAATACAATCTTTCCAATAATCTTCGTCGTGACCCAACACGTAACTGAGGGTCATACGGTAACACCCTGTCCTCGCCGCGTGGTAGACGACATTCCCTGAGTCGTAGTCACCGAAGTAACCAGCCTTACAGTTCCACCCATGTTCGTCTTGAACCGTGATTACCTGTTCGGTCTTTGGATCGACATACTTGAACCATCCGTCTCCCTTCTCGGACCACGTGAAGATCACGTTGTATGCGGATGCGTCTGCATTGTTATGCCAACCGATGAAACCGCCTGGCGGATATAGTGTTGATAACGCACTATGTTGCACACCTAGTTCCTCCATCAAACTGGAGTTCAGTGCGTTCCACGTCTTGCGGTATTCTTCTGGGTGTGTCCCGAAGTAGTGATCGGGTTTGATTGGGTGACAGACGGAGTTTTCTGCGGCACCTCTGTGGTCACGACCTTCGTCGATGACACGCCACATCTCTTCGTCACCTGTGTAGTGGTCTGCCTGTCCACGCAGTTCCTCGACCAGACATCGGTTTGTCTGTTCGGGTTGATACAACTCTCGATACGTATATCGGAAGTCCTCCAGAATCTCTAAGAGGTTCCGGTTCTTTATATCCAGTTTTACCATCATGATATAGTGAATTTAGTATACTTAAATGTTGCGTCGTATGTTATATATGCAACGTCTCCACTCGTGGAGTTCAGTTCAACAGATCCAAGTTGGACAGGAAGGCATCCTTCATACTTGATCTTTATGTTTGCGTTGTTGTGACTGGTGAGGATGATGACTGTAATGTCTTGAGACAGGTCTTCTGAGGTGTCGACTGTGCGTTGCATCCAATCCTGCATTTCCTTGTATGCGACCATGTCTTCATCTAGGATCAACTGCATTGACAGATCCGTATACTCGATGGTATCTGCGGCAACAGGGAATCTCTGAATCTTTGCGATCGGACGATCCACTGCGTTCGCACTAGAGCCTGGGTGAGTTACTGACTGCGCAAAGAATTCTAGGTTTCCGTATTTTGCGCGTTCGATGACGACACGGAATCCCGTAGGTTGCAAGAAGTTTGTGTTGGATGTTACGCTCATAATGAATCCTCTTAGTCACTTTATTTATACGCATAAAAAAAGGGAGTCCGAAGACTCCCTAAAAAATGACTAATGAATAGTTCTTTTTATTATGATCCTTGAACCATTAGGTTGTCAACACGGAAGATGCGGTAGTATGTGTTCGCACCTGCTGTGTTAGCCATGTCGTGTTGGCCTGGACCTGATACGAATGGGTTTGCAGCCATACCGTAACGAGTCTTGAAACCAATCTTAGGCTGGAACGTATCTTCTGCAACTGCCTTGACCATCTGTAGTGGTACGTATGGGCAGTAGAACATACCTGCGTCGTATGCGTTTGTTCCCTTATAACCAACTGTTAGGTAATCAACAGTTGCATATGGGTCGATGAATACGCGTAGACGACCGTTTAGAGTACCAGCGAATGTGTTACCAGTATCATCTACTGATAGACCAGCGCCTGGTGTGTAGTCTAGTTGACCAGAAGCTGCAAGTGCAGTAGCAACGTCAGATGAACATACAACGATGTTACCCTTACCACGACGTGTAGCCTTCGCGATTGCGTTTGCTTCACGATCGATTTGCATTGCTAGACCCTTGAACTTCTCAGCAGACCAGCGACCGTCGCCGTCTGTTGATACGTCAAAGATGCCTGGAGCAGCGACGTTAGAAGTCTGTGCACCTAGAACCGCTTGAGAGTTGATTGTGCGAACGATTTCGCGGTTGATCTCTGCAAGGATTTCTGTAGACAGAATGTTTGCTAGTTCTGTCTCTGCGTCAAGACCGTGGATTGCCTTTAGGTCTTGTGCAAGTTCTAGTGAGTACTCAGCCTTCAGTGCGCGTGACTTAGCAACAACGCTCTGCTTCTCGATTGAGAAACCCATTTCCTTGAATGAACCGTCAACTTCACCTAGAGACTCAGCAGCGCCTGTAGACATTGGACGGCCTGGTAGACCTAGTTCACGACCAGTTCCGTCAGTTTGTAGACCAGCAAGACCTGAAGATTCGCCTGCTGCATCGACTGCACCAGAGAAACCAGATTGTGGCTCGTCAAGACCTAGAGCTTCTGGACCTGTCTGTGAGTTGTAGTGCGACTTCATCGCGAAGATTAGACCAGTTGGACCAGACATTGGCTGGACACCACATAGGTCGTATGCCATTAGGTTTGGCATTGCGCGACGTACTAGTGAGATTAGAACTGGATCCCAGTTCGCGACTGCACCGCCAGTTGAGTTAGTTGGTGCTTCTGCTAGGAAACCTGCTGTTGCATTGCGCTCTTCCATTAGAGCACGTTCTTGGTTTTCTAGGACGGCAGCAGTTACTGCCTTACGTAGTGGATCAGTGATCGCGCCAGCAGATTCTTCGTTAAGTACTGGTGACCACTTTTCAATCAATGTATCGAATGATTGCATTTTACTATTCCTTATTGCTTAGTGGTTTTACGAAGAGCGTGTAGGTAGTTCTCCATTACAGATGAAACCTCTACTTCTTCCTCTGCCGATTCTTCGACAGATTCTTCAAGTTGCTCTGGGATTTCTTTTGAGAAGTATGATTCCTTGACAGTGTTTACTTTAGCAACGAAAGATTCTTCGTTATCAAAGTCAACGCTTTCTAGGAGACCCTTTAGCTTCTCCGCTTGTGTATCTGCTAAATCACGTGATGCCTCAGCGATGATAGTGTTACGCTTATAAGTTTCAAGTTCTTCAGCTAGTGAAATTGCATCGCCAGTAGTGTTGTTTAGACGTTCTTCTAACTCTTCTACTTGTCCTGCAAGTTCGTCAACTAGGTCGACCTTGGTTTCTGGAACTTCGATGTATGACTCTACGAATAGGTCACGCATGTTGTTCATGAAAGTTTCTGCGATTTCAGTACGTAGACCGTTCTGAATAGCAATCTTGTTGTCTTCCATCCAAGTTTCAACTACATAGTTTAGGTATGAATCAACCTTACCGACTAGGTCAGTTTTGATTGTTTCGACTTCTTCAGCAAGTTCTACCGCGTAGTTCTCTTCAAGACGTGTGATCTCTTCAGATAGCTTTGACTTTACAGCCGCTTCGAAGATTACAGATGTCTTTTGCTTGAACTCTTCAGATAGAGTCGCTTCACCTTCAACAATCGCAGCAAGTTCAGAAGCAGTATCTACTTCCTCGACTGCAAGTTCAGCGTCAGCATTTGCAACGTCTTCATACATCTTTTCATAAGCAGCTTGAACATCTGCCTTAGAAGATGTCATTAGCTTATTGTGCATAGCGTTGATCATGCCTGCTTTGGTTTTTGGCGGGGCAGTCTTTGAAGTAGCATCAGCCGCCTTGTCAACCGAAGCGATTGCTTCTGGTTCTGTGACCGCATCCTTGTTTTCTGGAGCTGCTTCTTCGAGAGTTTCCTCCACGATTTCGTTAGTTTCAATCTCGGTATCGCGGATTTCACTTTCTGCTGCTTTATTTAAATCAGTCATAGTGACTCCTTATAGTTTAGATTTGATTAACGAGAGGAAATTCTTGAATTCACGAATCTGCACTTCAGGTTGATGTGCGATAGGTGCTTGCTTAATTTCAGTCTCTATATCTTCAATAGCTTGAGGTTCTAGGATTCCGTTATTCCACACCCAATCTACACCTTCCATAATCCCATTAACAAATGCTTCCGGTGCCGATGGATCTTGTACGATATCTACCGTAGCAAGAATAAAATCATCCTTGACGTACATTACGCCGTTTTTACTCTCAAGACTTCCCATTCCACGAGTTGACACACCTAGTTGAACACCGCCCTCTAAGAGACCTTTCACTATCTGACCCATTGGGGTGTCCAATATTTGCGCCTTTCCAACCACATCATTTCCTTCAAATTTCAAGTCAGTAATGAGGTGAGAAACTTTATCCAAGTTAACAGTCGGACCCTCTGGGTGATTCAATTCACCGACAGCGCGTTTTTTGCTAACCTGATTTTCAACATACGTATTTACCGCATTCTCCATGATTGGTTTTGGGTAGATACGTCCGTTACGATTCTTTTTGTCTGCTTGAGCGAATACACCTTCAATGACATAGTTCTTCTCGCCATTCTCTTTGGCTTCAACGATGCATTCAATGTCGTTTTCTACGAATTCGCTAATCAGTTTCATTTTATTTTCCTAAGTCCTTCAGGACTTGTTTAGCGGTAGACTCCGCTTCTTTCTGCGACTTAAACGTATCGACAGAGTCTCCATCGATCGTTAGGTGAAAACCCTTCGGTACCTTGGTGATGACAACAGGGTAACCGGACATTTTCTTGTTGAAAACGACCTTATCCTTTGCTTCACGAATTTCTTGAAAAGTTTTCATTCTTGTCTCCCTATTGGAGTATTTATACACAAAAAGATTTTAACCGCGATTTTATTCGAAATCGTCTGCTTCTTCACCGAACTCCACGTCCTCGAAGTCGTCAGACTCAAGCGCCGCGGTGATTTCTTCGTCGGTTACTTCTAAATCTTCTTCTTCAACACCATTGAAAATCTGATCCGCAACACTAACCTTCTCTGCGTCCAGTGCATCTTGCACCTTGGTATGCATAAGAGTGTTGAATAGATCCTCGGCAGAAGTGAAGTTGCCGACCTCTAGTGCGTTGACTAGATTTTCTGTTGGTGATAGTTCAACCGTTTCATTTTCGCTCATTACATATACTCCTTAAAAGTCATCATCCATATCGTCGCTGTTTGCATTCTCAGCTTCGACTTGTTTCGCCATCTCTGCGATGTCCTCATCATTGAACATCATGACGTTCTTCATAACCCACTCACGTGAGAAGTACTCTCCCACGTAACCGGAAATCTGATCCATAGTCTGTAGTCGTTCGCGCAGTATTTCTGCTTCCTTCAATTCGACAAAGTGGTTGTCGCGGTTGAAGTCGATCTGAATGTGGTTCTTCCACGACTCCCAGTCTTGTTCAGTACATATGCCCTTCAGTAACACCTGCTTACGTAGAATACCCGTGAACAAGTTTGCGAACTTGCGGCGCATCCTGTCAATGAACTTCTGAAACTTCACCTCATCACGGTTGATCTCTGTCGCACGACCTAGTGCGAACTGTTGTTCTTGTTCGAGACGTGATAGAGGTACGTTCAGTGAACGGTACAACTTCTTTTGAAAATAAATGATGTCATCGATCTGACCAAGATTCTCACCGCCTGGCAGTGTACTAATCTCTGTCCCTCGACCACCTTCACGACGTGGTAACCAGAAGTCCTCAAGCATTGACATATGCTTGCGATCATCCTTGATCTCACCCGTGTTCGCATCATAGACGATCTTGTTGCGGTAACGCGCCATGATGTCCTTGATGTATTGTTCTGATTTACCCTTCGGTAAGTTACCCACGTCGATGTAGAAGATACGACGTTCAGGTGCGCGAGACATACGATAGATGACTAACGAGTCCTCCATCATGCGCAGCTGGTTTACGGGTTTGACTGCTTTCTGTAGGTAGGATAGGACACGCTTCTTTGAGTTGTCCAATAGACCTGAAGTGATATACGAAACAGAATCAGAGGTCAACTTGACACCAGTGCCTGTACCGCCTTTGTCTTGGTAGATGTAAAACTCGTTTACCTTGTCTACCAACTTCGCGCCAGTTGCTGGATCTGTTTTGTGTTTCACCTCTTTGACCTTGCGGATCTTCGCAGCGTCGATCGGACGAATCTCTTGGATTCCCATCTTAGGATTGGATGTGTCGACCACAAGGTGGTGATATAGACGACCATCGACATACCATGAACGGAACATGTCGTGGCCGTATTCCTCGAAGTTCAACATCGAAACGATGTTGTCAAACTCTTCGAGTAATGTGTTTTTGATTTTGTCTGAAGTGTCGACCTTGTCTAGGTTCAACGCAACAGTAGATTCTAGTTCACCCGCGACGATAGATTCGTTTAGGATGTCTTCGATTGCAGCATCGACTTCCGGATGTTCCGCGATCTGTCGATACTTAGTGATGAGACTGTGATTATCTTTAGCAGAACCGCCTTCCATGTCGATGTATTGTCCGAAGTACGAACCCGACGCGGTGACGTAACCAGCACCATCCTCATCCACTTTAGGGACGATAGACGTTACCTTCTTTCCATCTTTTTCTTTTGACGCTCTCTTCAGTTCGAAACCGAACGCAGAGAAAACGTTTGAGTCATTATCTGCCATAAGATCCTCAGTTCAAGTATAAGGGGGTGCAAGGCACCCCCATCAAACTTACTTATAATACCTTTAACTAGTGGTATTTGACTCCCAGTATTGGATTGCGAAAGTTGCAGTGAACTCTTCGATAGAGTCTCCAGTTCCATAATCCAGTTCAATAGCACCCAATGCCGTAGGAAATGCACCACGGAATTTATATGTCTTTAGGACACTTCCGTCTTTATCTAGTTGTTCGACAACCATGTCTGCCTGATAAAGTGTTGGTGATGTGATACCTGAGTTGGCGCTGTGTCCATTGATACCGTTCATCCAACGTTCCAATGCATCACGAACCGCGAAGTCAGTGTCGTTGATGATGGTTACTTCCCAATCATCAAATGTACGTTCGCCCGCAATCTTTAGAACACGACCACGGAAAGGAACGTCAACTGCCGCGACAGTCGAAGCGGGTAGTGCCGTTGTCTTACACATGAATGACGCAAGTTCCGCATCACCACCTGCGTATGCAGGGAAGTTCATTAGAACACGGAATAGGTTAGGACGTGCACCGCCACCTTTCAACTTTGCTTTAAAATCGTCTACTCTTAATGTCATGATCGTTCTCCTTAGATTTGACCGACCACTTCTTCAAACTCGACGCCAGTACGGACTGCGACGAAGTTGAGAGTGACGTAGTTGATTGAACGTGCTGGCTTGATGAAGCAAGACGCGACGAATTCGTTGCGGTCAATGACCTCTGCTGTGTTGTTTGTTTCGTCACATACAACACGGAAGTCAGTGATACCACGACGACCTTGGACTTCACGTAGGAATGGTTCTACGATGTTAGTAAACTCCGCACGTGTGAAGTCGTCGTTCAGTTCGAACATGACGTTCTTCGCAGCTTCGCCGATTGCACGTTCGATGACTAGGAATAGTCGACGGACGTTGATACGGTCGAATGCAGACGGACGTGATAATGCAGTCTTGTCACCGAATAGTACGGTTCCTTGGCCTGGCATAGACACGATTGGGTTGACGCGCGCTTTGTACATCACATCGCGATCACCCTTTGTTGGGTTGAACGCAAGTGCAGATACACCGAAGTACTGACCACGACGTGTTCCCGCAGGGGAGAACCAAGGTGCCGCTTCCAGATCAGTTGCCGCCATGATACCCGCAGTTGATGAACATGCTGGGATCATTTCGTACTTATCTAAGTACTTGTTGTATACCTGTACCCAGTTGCCGTCAAGCACTAGGTAAGATGATGATGGAAGAGAATTTGCCCATCCGGTAACAGTATCTGTAGATGCAGGTGCTGTAGGTGGTGACGCAACCGCAACACAGTCCTTACGACCTTGTGCGATATCTAGTGCAGTGTTTACTGAAATGTTGTGTGCGCAAACAAAGTCGATTTGGATTTGGTCGACATCACCGAACGCAGCAACCGCGGCCGCATCAAATCCAGATGAAGTGACTGTTCCTGCGCCAGCAAGATCATAGATTCCGACAAAAGCATCAGTGTCCCCTGCAGCGTCTTCTACTGCGATCCACTGTGAACGACGCGAGATTACTTCTTTCCAGAAGTTTGTATCTCCTGACTGACCTTCACCGCTATTGGTTGATCCTGCGGTAACAGACAAGAATGGGAAAGACTCTACAAGACTTCCACCTGTCCTTATTGGAGTTCCGTCACTGTCCTGTCCCTCTTCAGAGCCGTACCAAACTTCGATGTCGATTCCTGAGAATCCGTCTGTGTTATTATCATTCACGACGACGACAAGTTCATTACCTGACTCGCCTAGATGTTTTGCTTTGAAAGGTGATGCGGATGCTTCTGAGCCTGAACCGACACGAACAACAAATGCACTACCTGAATATTTTAAAAATTGAGAGACCGCTAGGAAATCAGATGAACTCCCACCGTCTTTCGGAGACCCGAATTTAGAAACCAGTTCTGACTCGTTTGAAACGAAGACTGGTGTTCCTACTGGGCCCCATGCGAAGTCACCTACGAACGCACCTGTAGTAGAAGTGACTGAAGGGACAGTTCCCGACAAGTCAAATTCTTTAATAGTTACGCCTGGCGACTCGTTTGATTTAAGAGCCATGATTGTATCCTTCTAGTTAAGGTATAATAAGTTAAACATAATACGGAGTAATATCGTCAATAACACTATTTATAACTTACCAGTTTTCACCGTAATTTGTATCGAATGGGGTCTGAAAGTTCGTCCATTCTGCACCATCTGTTGACGGGGGTTCGACCAGATCTCTACCATCATCGATGATACCGAATGGTGGTAGGTCTTCCTCGATCTGCGCCATCCTCTCTTCGAACAGAAGGTTCTTGATGTTCATGTCAAAGTTGTCACCGAACGATTGGGTGGAGACGAAGTATCCGAACATCACTAAGTTCATCATCAAGTCGTCGTGGTTACCGTCACTCGCTTCGTAGGACACGCCCTTGGCGACAAAGGTAGATATCTCTAGGATAGTATCTTCGTCAACCACTTGCAATTTGTTGTTTTCCAGAATGTCCTTAATAGAAGAACACCCGATGCGTTTAACCTTTCGAGTCATTGTCACACCGATCGCGTCGGACTTGATTGCGGACTCCAAGAACATGTTCTCATATTCTAAGTCTTGATAGAGACCGACTGCAACGAGCATACCTGCATCGTTGTTCTCTACGACACATAATGCTTCGTTATAAAGATTTGCGTACTTATAAATAATACTTGGGTAGAGCAAGGGAGAAATATTGTTGTTTCGATATACAGCCACTTGCTTGAATGGCCTTTGTGATACATCGATTACCGTAAATGTCGAGTAATCCTGACCTCTACCTTTACTTACATCCACGGTCATGATATACTCATGATCCTTTACGGGTTTCTCATATACCTTGAGATCCCCACCTTCCAATAGATTTATTGGTTGTCGCGCACGTAGATCCAACAGGGTATTACCCTCGATCAACGTGTCACCCGTCCCGAAGAAGGTATTCCCAAATTCCTGATCAAACTGGAGTTGGGATGTATTCGCGATGGTCTCCTCTTTCCACTTCTCATCTCGCCCAGGCACGTCCCACCAATCCACACGGAAGGGTTTGTATTCGTTTACGTTTTGGACCGCCCCCTCCCAGATCTTGTGGTATGTGTTGCCGATACCGTTCGCGGTAGACGTGATGATTACCTTGGTGTCCGTACCGGACGAAACCACCGGATAGGTTGACGTATAGAATTCTGCCGCGTTCTCTACGAATGCAAACTCATCTAGGAATAGTAGGTTGACTGACATACCACGAATCGACGATCCGGATGTCGCACTTGCGATGATACGCGAGTTGTTTGATAGTTCAATGGACCCCTTGTTGAGTGCCTTACATCCCGGCTGCAAGAAGAACGGTAAGTTTTCCATCATCAATGTTACACGTGCCAGCATCTCACGTGCAGTCGCACCCTTGTTTGCGAGGATCGCAATGGTCTTCTCTGGATGGAATAAGGCATACCATAGGATGTACCCGACTGAACTAATCGACTTACCGGACTGACGACACGCAAGCACAATGGAAAATCGATTCTCCTCGAAGTGGTCGAACATGTCTTCCTGATACGGGTAGAGATCAAAGGGAACAAGACCCTTGTCTAGGTGGATGACCTTGACGTATTGCTTGCAGAAGTACGAGGGATCCTCCATGCATTTCTTATACTCACGGAGTTTCGTGGCGTCCCATTCTTCTGCGACACCATCTCGTTTAATTAGGGGATTGCCTAGGTAGGAATTCTTACTATAACTACTCATCGTCTTGGTCTATGACCTTCTCATCCTTGTCCCCCAATAGGAAACGCTGGAGTTCAGTTGTCGACCCGATGAACAGATTGTTGTTCGTGGTGTTTGTCTCTTTAGGTTTTTCGTCTTGCAACAGTTCTTTTTGTTTCTTGTTAAGTTCCATCAGCTTGTCGTTGACATTAGCGATGTCCTTTATCATATTAGACAACACCTCGAATGCTCGGGGATGTTCTGATTCACGCGCGACCTGAATCATTAGGTCAAGCGATTCTCGACCTTTCTCGATTAGATCATAGTAGGTATCACGGGAGTACTCGTAGTCCTGTTCGTGGACAAAGTTCTTTCGTTGATCGTCCGTGATAATCGTTGGGGGGTTATGACTGTCTGTCATCATTTATCTCTATATTAAAACCAAAGTCTCCGTCTGGACTTACGTCAATGGGATCTGGTGTCACACGTACATTACTTAGGAAATCTGTATCTCCTGCATCTGAAACGATGGCATTAAGTTCTGTGTTTACTTCGCGGATCTCCACACCTGTCTTCACAGGCCCGTAGAAGTTCGCATTCATATCAAAGGATAGAGTGTATATTATAGTTCGTCTTTGTTCGATTGGGCCCTCAAAGTCGTCAGAGAAGTTGACCCCCGTCAGAGTGATCGGGATGTCTTCTTTGATCTCTGGGTAATCGGAGAACGGTTTGACCGACAGGGAATACTGAGGGGCAAAGTATGGTAATATTTGTTCGACCACTTGTAGTGCGTCGTCCTGAGACTTCGCGTAGATATTCAGTTCGAATCCTACCTTGTAAGGGACGCCGCAGAACACGTCCTTTCGAGTTCCGTCACCTTGACTGGCGACACTGACCTGATTGATCTTTGGTAACTGCCTTGGTGCGTCATACGCGATTGACACGATTTCAAAAGACATGCGAGGTAGTTTCAGTGCGACCTTACGTTCGGACTGTTCTCCCTTACTCATCTCCTCCAATCGTGAGATAAAGTTCCTGCGCGGCGCGTATGTCAAAGGCAACTTGACCTGAGACAACACCTTACCATCCGCAGCGGTTCGCAGTATGTGCATGTCGTCGAACATAGATCCGAACAAAGCAACACATGTGCGCACACGTTTGTGATAGAAGTGTCCACCCATCATTAGATTATATCTCCAAACGGATTCGTCTCGGTGAAGTCAAGGAAATCCTCTTCCCAGTTATTAAATATTTCGTTCTGTGCATCCGCTTGTATCATATATATGTTCTCAGAGACAGACTCTGGAGTCATATGTGCAGACGGTCCTACGACCTCTCGGTCGGTTGTCCACATGTGATATTTACCGTCAGTGGCTCCTGTATGTGCAATCCTTAACACACGAGTGTCACCATTCCATGAGGTGACCTCACCATTTAGTATGTAGTCGTCGAACACCTGTTGAACATCGTCGCCAACAAGGTAGTATGTTTCATCTCCTTCGACAAAAGGAGGCATCTGTAGTTCGTACTGGAACGCACCCTCGACCTCGATGTTGTCGATATCCGGAATGCCAGTGTCGAAGTCTTCGTCTGAGAACTCGAACAACTCGCACTGCATACGGAACGTAGGTAGTTGCGACAACTGGTAGAACGGAGTTTCTGTCTCTACCTTCATCACTTGGAATAGTGATTCAGACATAGGTAGGTAGATTACGTCACCCTCACGTGGACGGAACTGCGCATCGGCAAGACGGTCACCGACCAGTTCTCTCCATCGACGACGTGCGATGACAAAGGTGGCTTGGTCACGGATCTCAATACCAAACTTGGTAAAGATGTCCCCTTCTCCATCGAAACCTTCTGCGTTCTCGATGTAGACCTCGACCTTGTATGCGTCACCGAACTGAGACTGGATGCTGTCTAGGAAGATGTCCTCCTTCTCCACGATCTCACGCGGTAGGTAGTACACATCTTGACCGTAGAACTTGATGGACTCGATAATCAAGTCCTCATACAAACTCTGTTCGGATCGGTTCTTCTGACTGATATATGGATTAGTCGCCATGGTTTACCCCATAAAGAACATTGGACCTTCGTCCTCTTCCAATCGGAACTTCTCCATGATCTTGTCGATGTCTGCGATTGCGTCATCATAGATTTGACGACCATTGATAGTGACCCCGCCAGGCAACTGCATACCGTCAAACTTGATTAGATTGATACCCCACTGACGTTTGATCAGCGCGGTTGTGTATTCTTTCAGGAAGCGGTGGTTCCATAGGTTGTTGTATTCGGATACTGTATCGTCCGGACTGCGAATACCATAGACCTCGAACACGACGAAGTCTCCCGCTGTTAGTTTCGTTTTAGAAACAAGTAGATTCACACGATTATACTGTCGATCAAAGGTCATCTGTGGTTGACCCATCAACTTCATGTCGAGCAGTGATAGTTGTTGTTGCATACCTTCGTAATATGCCAGATCACCCAACACTCCGTTTGCACGAGTGAAGTCTGATATGGTATACTGGAGGTACTGCCACGCGTCACTAAACCACCCCTGAGAGTTCGAAAGGGTGACTGGTAACATACGTACCACCGCAGTCAAATCAAGGTCGTCCGGTAGATCTACGGTCTGTGTGTCGATGTCCTGTTGCGTTAGTTGATGTTTGAGGTAGTATCTCTTCGACCCGTCTGGGTGGTTCTCACGGAACCATTGGAGTGCCTCATCAACACGATCATCTAATTGTTCGTCATCGATATTGATCTCTACGACTGGGTGTCCCAGTGCACGTAGGCAATACTCGATTAGTTCTTCTCTGTCAGTAGCGTACATCTAATGTGTCTCGAAGTTACGTGTGTGTCTCTCTATTTATACGATTTTATTTATAGACATAAAAAAAGGGAGTCCGAAGACTCCCTCTTTCATCGAAGTTCTAAGAACTTGGATTAGTTGACAACAGTACCGTTGACATCGTAAACGTCGATACGGTAGTGTGAACCGTGTTGTCCGTCTAGTTTGTCCGCGTTAGTTGAGTTGTCTGGTACTAGAGCACCGGCAGTCTCTGATAGATCTAGTGAGAACTTACCAGCAGCCTGATCGTAGTCTAGGCATGAACCTGCGTCCGCACCGACACATGCCTTCGCACGTGCTTCAGTGAAGTATAGGTTAGTTGAACCTTCTGATACGTTATCAGTGTCCCATGCTTCGATTGCAGTTACACCACTTTCTAGTACAGAGATGCGAGATGTGTTAGAGTTAACAACACCTGTGATCGAACCATCAGCAGACTGGAATGCAGCAACGATCTCTGTTAGAGAATCTAATGCAGCGGAGTCAGTGTTGGAAATGATGTTGTTGATCTGGTTTTGCAGACTTGAGTCAGCAGCGTTACGTTGTTGCGCTTCCGCATCAACCGCAGCGATACGTGCCGCAACTTCATCATCGATATCTGACTGTAATGCAGCATCAGCAGCTTGACGGTTTGTCGCCTCACCATCGATGTCGTCTTGCATTAATAGATCAGCAGCTTCACGTGCAGATGTTTCTGCCGCAAGTGCAGTCTGTAGTGAAGTGATGTCGTTATCGTTAGACGTGATCTGTGCTTGTAGGTTAGACTTGTCACCAGTTGTTGAGTTGTCTAGTGCATCGATCTGTGACTGTAGACCGTTGTCCGCAAGGATGCGAGCGTTAGTCTCAGCAGTGATCGCGTTCTGACGTGCAGTTTGTTCAGCACTTACTGCCGCCGCACGAGCACTTGCTTCCGCGTCGATTGCGTCTTGTAGATCGTCATCCGCCGCCGTACGAGCAACTGCTTCCGCAGTGATTGCAGCAGTGTTAGATGAAGTCGCAGTTTCAGTCGCATCCATCTCTGATTCTAGGGTTGATACACGACCCGTTAGGGCAGATGCGTCACCACCTAGGTTATCGATCAGAGTTTGTAGACTTGCATCAGCACCTTCGTATGCAGCAACTAGTTCTGTCAACTGGTTCAGTGTTTCTGGTGAACCGTTAGTGATTGCAGATACTGCCGCAGATACTGTGTCGATGTTAGACTGTAGAGTGTTGTCCGCACCAGTACGAGCACTTGCTTCTGCATCGATGTTTGACTGTAGGACAGCGTCTGCAGCGATACGAGCAGCTTCTTCTGCGTCGATTGCGTCTTGTAGTGACTGACGACCAGATACACCTGTTGATGATACTGAGTCGATCTGTGACTGTAGAGAACCCTCTACCGCAACCGCACGTGCAGTCTCAACGTTTACTTCGTTTGAGTTTGCAACGTCACCCGCGATACGTGCAGCAGTTTCCGCAGATAGATCACTACCTGAAGAAGTTGATGCCGCATCAACGTATGCCTTAGTTGCCGCATCTTGTGCAGAACTTGGGTCAGCCATGTTAGTAACTGCGTTACCGTCCATGTCGACATCAGCAGTCATCTGAATGTTAGCTGAACCTGAAGATGTGCTGATACCAGAAGTACGTGCGTTTGCAGCAGCAATTGCCGCCGCGTTAGCTGCGATGTCTGTGTCGTTAGAAGTTACTTGACTTTGTAGGTCAGCAACGTCTGTTGGTGTTGCAACACCGTTCGTTAGAGTAGTGTTGATTGTTGCGATGTCAGTTGCGTTCTGAGCAGCTGCCGCAGAGTTTGCAGCGACAGATGCAGTCAGAGAACTATCTGCACTTTCGAATGCAGCAACAATTTCCTGAAGCGTATCAAGCGTTTCTGGGGAAGTCCCTAGAATAGCACTTACCTGCGCTTGTAGGTCTGCGATGTCAGAAGAAGTCAGACCTGCAACAGCATCGGCGATCGCGGCAGGTACAACCTTACCGTCTGCGCCGATTACAGTTACGTCGTTGATAGAGATGTCACCATTCGATACGTCAACGCCGTTCTGTATTCTAAATTTCTTATTTGTAGACATTTTTGTTTACCTTTTAGAATTTTAATGGAGGGGGAGAGCTGATCCCTCCCCCGACTATTATCTAAGTTTCCTTATGCGTCAACGTATGTTACTGAGACAGAAACTACCGCACCTGCTGATTCAGCGGTGTATAGTAGTTCGATACTTTCTCCGTTAACTTGTACGTCTGTATCACCTAGGAATGATGAACCAGTGAATACGACACCATACTCAACGATGTAAGCAGATGTTCCATCGTGGACAACTAGTGCCTCACGAGTTTCGAATTCACCACCTGACTCTACTGTTACAACATACTTTGCAGAACGGTACTGAGACTTGTTGAATGCAGAAACTACTGTAGCAGAAGTTCCAGCGACAATGTCGTTACCCTGTTCGAAGACCTTGATGTTATCAGCAAGAGTTTCCAGACCTACCGACTTAGGATCTAGTACACCAACCGAGTTAGTAGACTGAGCGATTACAACCGCTTGTGTACCAACTGGGATTGCAGCGTTGAATGTGATCAACTGGTTGATCGCATCAATGTTGTAGTGTACGCCTGGATCCTGAATAACACCACCAACGAAGACGATTGCGTTTTGGTCTTGCGTGTAGAAGTCTAGTGCGAATGTAGTCTGTGCACCATCACCAGCCATTGTCTGACGTTGTGCGTTGTTGAATGCCAACTGAGTTGGATCCTGTAGAGACATTCCGTCTAGTGTGTTACTTACACGTAGAACGTAACCGTTCTTACCGTCGTATGATGAATCAGCAACGTCTACTAGTTCTAGGATAGACTTAGCAGTGTCAACTGAGAATGCACCAGTCGATGGATCGTAAGATACCTTACCTTCACCAGCAGTGTCGACCGCAGATACTGAGGCACGTGCACGAGCAGTTGTGAAGTATAGGTTGTCGCCTTCAGCAACATCTGTAGTTGAGAACTGCGAGATGTGTTGTGCAGCAAGACCTGCATCCAACTGTCCCTTGTTTACTGCGTCTGTTGATGCAGTACCGTTTGCAACGTTCTCGACTTTGTTGCCAGACATGTTCAAGACACCAGACATTGAGTCGCCGGACTTCTTAACACGTCCGTCAATTTGTACCTGTAGAGCAACGTCAGCTGAAGCGAACTCTGCACGAATCGACGCACCCTGTGATGCACGATCAGTGATCTCTTGTGCAAGTCCAGAAGCGTTAGTAGCGATGTCTGTTTGGTTAGTTTGGATTAGAGTTAGTAGATCACCATCACCAGACTGAAGTGCAGCAACGATCTCTGTTAGAGAATCTAGTGCAGCAGAGTCAGTGTTAGATACGACGAAGTCGATCTGTGACTGTAGTGATGTCTCAACACCCTGCGCACGTGCAGCTTCTGCAGCGATTGACTGAGCGTTAGTTGTGATCAGTTCACCTAGGTCAGATTCCGCACCAGTTGCACGAGCGATTTCGCCGTTGATTAGTGTGGTGTTTGCAGCTTCTGCAGCAGTCGCACGTGCGATCTCTGCGTCAATCTGTGACTGTAGGTTACCCTTGTTTCCGTTGTGAGAGTTATCAACTGCCTTGATTGCCGCGTCTAGTTTCGCAGCAGCATCTGCCAATGAAGTAGATGCATCAATGTAGTTGGAACCTGTTGGAGTGATGTAAGTACCATCAGCGTTTACACCAGCAGCAAGTTGAGTTGCAGTCATCTCTGTCTCAACAACTGTTAGACGTGAGTCTAGTCCGTTGTCAGCGATTTGACGTGCAGTTGCTTCTGCGTCGATGTTACCCTGTAGAGTTGCGTCAGCACCAGCGCGTAGAGCAGCTTCGTTTGCAACGATGCCGTCTGCGTATGTCTTAGCAGCAGCTTCTGCGTCGTCCGCTTCTGCTTCTGCGTATGATTGTGCAGATGCAAGGACAACCGCGTCACGTGCGATGTAGTCTGATTGGTCAGTTGTACGATCAGCAGCTAGATCAATACGGATCTGTGTGTCCGCAGCAGTACGATCAGCGATCTCTTGTACAAGAGCGTCACTGTCCGCGTCAGCGCGAGACTCAGCAGCAGTCATACGACCTTCAACTGCGTCTAGTTCACCGTGAACTTCGTTCACAGCACCAGAGATTGTCTGTGCAGTTGTGTCGAATGCTTCAGCACCGACCTTCGCTTCAAGAGCATCGATGTCTGCTTCGTTGACAGTTAGACGACCAGCTTGTAGTGTCTGTTCTGTCTCTAGCGCAGTAGCACGAGTCTCTAGTGAAGTTGCACGACCTTCAACCGCGTCCATCTCACCTTCTAGGGTAGAGATACGACCTTCGTCTACGTCTGTCTGAGCGTGTAACTCGTTGACAGCAGCAGTAACAGTTGATGCAGTTGTTGTTAGTACTTGTGAACCCATCTGACCCTGTAGAACGTCAACGTGACCTTCTTCAGTTGTCATGCGTGATTCTAGTGAAGTTGCGCGACCTTCGACTGCATCCATTTCTGATTGCAGTGTATCGATCTCACCTTCAGCAGTAGTTACGCGACCTTCTAGTGATGTTAGGTCACCAACTTCTACGTCTAGTTCAGCGTGTAGTTCGTTGATTGCAGCAGATAGATCAGTTGCAACAGTTGCAAGAGATGCAGTTCCGACCTTAGCTTCTAGGTCATCGATGTCACCTTCGTTTACAGTTGCGCGACCTTCAAGAGCAGTTGCACGTGCTTCGACGGCATCCATATCTGCTTGTAGTTCGTCAACGTTTGCTTCTTCTGTGGTCACACGAGCTTCTAGTGCAGTTAGATCAGCAGCTTCGCCATCGATCTCTGCGTGTAGTTCGTTAATCGCGTCAGAAACGTTTGTTGCAGTTGTGTGTAGAAGTGCAGAACCTTGCTTGGTTTCTAGTGCAGTAGCACGTCCTTCAACACCACTCAAACGAGTGTTTTGTACGATCTGATCAGAATCTAAACCGTTTAGGCGGTTAGTGTGAGCAACGTCTTTTGCTTCTAGGTCAGTAGCACGTAGTTCGACTGCGTCCATTTCTGATTCTAGGGTAGTTAGACGACCACCGTTAGCATCGATAACACCTTGTAGATCTGAATCTGCTTCTTGGAATGCAGATACGATTTCTGTTAGTGAATCTAGTGCAGCGCCATCTTCGTTAGAAACGATAAAGTCAACACGACCTTCCAGAGTTGTTAGGTCTGTGCGGATACCAGTTTCAACACCAGTAGCACGAACAATTTCTGCGTCCAACTGGTTCTGTAGGTCTGTAACGTCACCTGCTTGTAGATTTTGTAGAGCAAGGATGTCAGAGTCGTTTGCAGTAACCTGCGCCTGTACACTATCTACGTCAGTGCGTAGACCAGCTTCGATACCTTCAGCACGTGCCTGTTCTGCGTCGATGTTAGACTGTAGGACGCCTTCTGCGGCAGTCGCACGGTTAACTTCAGCAGTGATCTGTGCTTGGTTATCGTTGTGATCAGATGCCTGTAGGATCTGAAGTGCAAGGATGTCTGAATCGTTTGCAGTGATTTGTGCTTGGTTAGAATCAACGTCTGTACGTAGACCTGCTTCAACACCTTCTGCACGATTCTTCTCAGCGACGATTGCAGCAGCGTTAACACCTTCTGCTGTAGTTGCACGAGAAACCTCTGCATCTAACTGAGCTTGTAGATCGTCAACATCGTTACCTACTAGGTTCTGTAGAGCAAGGATGTCTGAATCGTTTTCAGTGATCTGCGATTGTAGACTAGTTGTAGTTGCAGTTAGTACTGATTCTGCACCAGATGCACGGGCGACTTCTGCGAAGATCTGAGCTTGTAGATCAGAGTCAACGTTTGTGAAACCTTCTTCTAGGTTATCAACGCGAGTCGATAGTGCCGCATCACCAGCGATACGTGCAGCTTGCTCGATCGTGATGTTTCCTGCGTTTGTAGAGATGTTGCCAATGTTTGTGTTTACGTCAGCGCGTAGACCTGCTTCAACACCTTCTGCACGTTGACGTTCTGTAACGACAGATGCCGCGTTTGTTGCTTCCGCAGCAGATGCGCGAGTAACTTCCGCAGTGATCTGTGCTTGTAGATCATCAACTTCGATTGTAGTGTTGGAGTTTAGTGCGTCGACCTGTGCTTGTAGGTCTGAGTCACCAGATGCACGTGCAACTTCTTCTGCACGTAGGTCTGTTTCGTTCTGAGAAGATAGAGTCTCAACAGCGTCCATCTCACCTTCTAGTACTGTTGTACGTAGAGATAGTGCGGTGTCAGCAGCGATACGAGCAGCTTCTTCTGTAGATACGATTGCGTTTGCGTGTGATACTGCCTGTTGCTTCGCAGTTGCGATACGGTCAGTGATTGTGTTTCCACCAGTACCGTTTACAGATGCGTCACCAATTAGTGCAGTGTCTTGTGCGTCAGCGTGTTGCTTAGCTTCCGCCATGTGCGAATCAGCTTCTTGATCCGTGTATGCCTTCGCTTGATCTAGTACGTCTTGTGTTGAGATGTTGATGTCAACATTGATCTGGTCGATCTGAGACTGTAGACCCGCATCCGCAGTTGAACGCGTTGATGCTTCTGCGTCGATGTTACCCTGTAGAGTAGTATCAGCAGATGCACGAGTTGATGCTTCGTTCGAGATCGCAGTAGTGTTAGATGCGATTAGAGCGGACATATCTGAGTCCGCAGACTGGAACGCACCAACGATTTCTGTTAGTGAGTCTAGTGCCGCTGGATCAGTGTTAGAAGTGATGAAGTCTACCTGAGTTTGTAGACCTGCTTCGACACCTTCCGCACGTGCTTTTTCTGCCGCGACTTCTGCTGAGTTAGCAGCGTCACCAGCAAGACGATCAGCGATTTCTTGATCAACGCGAGCGTTTAGATCAGAGTCGCCTGCGATACGTGCAGCGTTCTCGATTGCAACTGAGTTGCTTGATTCAGTGATTGCTTCTGCTTTTGCAGTTGCAATACGATCTGTGATTGTGTTGCCTGTAGTACCGTCAACAGTCTCATCACCGATCATTGTCGCGTCTTGCGATTCAGCGTGTGCCTTCGCCGCAGCTTCTGCCGCGTCGATGTCTGCGCCTAGATCAGTACGAACTTGGTTGTCAGCAACTGCACGTGCAACGATCTCATCTTGGATGTTTTGTGCGTTTGCAGCTTCTGCACTAGTTGCACGAGAGATCTCGCCGTCAAGACGACCTTCGATGCGTGACTCTTCGCCAGTAGCGCGGTTGACTTCAGCAGTGATCTGAGACTGTAGAGAAGTAGACTTAGTCTCTTCTGTGTCTAGTCGTGCAGATAGTGCGTTGTCGCCAGCGATACGTGCAGTCTCTTCTGCACCGATTAGACCAGCAAGTGAAGTTTCTGCTGATTGTGCGCGAGAGATTTCGACAGTAACACGGTCGTTGATTTCTGTTTCTTTTGCAACAGCACGGTTAACTTCGTTTGTGATTGCAGTAGAGTTTGCGATGATAGAAGCAGATAGTGCGTCGTCCGCGTTCTGGAATGCTTCTACGATTTCTGCTAGAGAGTCTAGTGAATCGCTGTCTACGTTGTTGATGAAGTTACTGATCTGCTGTTGTAGTGCAGCGTCAGCCGCAATGTATGCAGCTTCGATTGAATCTTCACGTGCCTTTGCGCGTGTCTCTTCCGCAGTGATGTTAGCCTGTAGGGTAACGTCTGCTTGAGCACGAGCACTTGCTTCTGCGTCGATATTGTTCTGTAGTAGTGTTTCGGCAGCTTGTGCGCGTTGTGTTTCTACTAGAACGTCTGCGTCGATTTGAGCAGCAACATCAGCATTAGCACGATCAGCGGTATAGTATAGGTTAGAACCTTCCGCTAGGTCAGACGTGCTGAACGAAGCGAAGAACTGGTCTGCACCAATCTTCTTTAGTGAGTCAGAACCCACATCGTAAAGAAGAGTAAAGCAGTCAGAAGGATTTACCATACCTTGAAGGGTTGATTGTCCCTGTACCGCACTTTCGTCAAGTTTGGTATTGATTACCGCCTTGTCCGCTAATGCAGGGGATTTAATCTGCCTAAATGCCATTAGGTTATCTCCTAGTTGGTTAGTGTTGGAATTAAACGTTTAATAATATACTAACGAAATTTTATGTAGATGTCCGTACCTTGCGGTGGGATCTCAAAAAATTGAATAGTATCTCCGATGGTTTCATATACTTCTTCAGGATGTTGAAGTACATCATTGACCCATACATCAATTAAGTCATCACGTGCCGGTGTCCCGTTCAATGTGAATATGGCTGTATCGCCTGGGGCAATGAACGCTTGTGATTCAGGGATCACAGTGCGGTCATTAGTTGATGATGAGGTACCTTCGATAAGTTCGAATAACTGAGTTTCCTGGCCTGGAGTAGCAGTAACTTCGTCTTGCTTCTTTTTAGCCAGATTGAACAGACTTTCGGCAAGCACCCTGTTAAAGGACTTATTATTGATCATATCTTGGAGTACTACAGATGGTTAATATACGTCTTTATTTATACTAAAAACGAGTTTAACCTGTTAGTTATTTTTAGGATCTAAACTGAAGTAATTCTTGTAGTAGTTCAGTCACATCTTGCAGATCGGAATCTAAAGAATCCATTCGTGCATTCAGTGCATCTACTTCAGTTTGGCTTGCAACGGGTTGTCCGTTCAGTGTGTAGTTACCTAAGAGTTGGACTCCCGCATCGTCCATGATTAATCTATCATCATTCTCATGTTGAATTTTGAACTGACTATCGTTAAACCCTAAGTGCTTAATGATAGTGTCTGTCCCGTTATGATAGAATCGGGTCTCTTCATTTGTGCCTACGATAAAGGCAAAATGATCATCTAGGATTAAGTCGTTTCCAAAAGAAACGCCTGTAGAGTGATACGCGGCAACTTGGATTACTTGTTCGTCGTCAACCACGTGGGTTAGGGAGATAGTGCTCCCATCATTTGCAACGTAGTCTATTCCTTGATGGAGTAAGACACCGTTCAAATATACTTGGATTCGAGATGGGGTGTTTGGATCTGGGTCGTACTGTAATACGTTACCCTTGTCATCCGCACCTGATATAACCTCTAGTGTTCCGTCAGAGGTATAGATGTATGCGTTGAATGTGGTTGTCGCGGCGAGACTTCCGTCTCCCACTGCGCCAATCTCCACAATGGTTTGAACCCCACCATCATACTCACGTTTGATATAGAGTTTACCGTCCTGAGTATTTATACCGATCTCGCCCAGTTTTAACTCTTCAATACTGGGAATATCACCAAGACCGTCAAACGTCTTGATGTTCGCACCGATGTTCTGTACGACATTACTGATAGGTCTGCCAACAGTGACGCGCTTGACCTTGGTTCCAGAACCGAAACCACTTATGGATGCTACGCCTGTTATACCACCTACTCTTCTTATTGGCATGTCGTTACCTCGTGACAGAAGGGTTGACTTTTATCTTGCCTTCTAGTATTCTTTCTATAATGGTGTGACCTTCATGATCGACGAAAGCAATTTCAACATCATAGACATATCTACCACGAGTGGATAGAGCGTCGGTTTGTAAATTAGTAAGGGATAGTGTGACGACCCCTTCGAGTGCAGGGTCGGGAATCACGGCAGTGAAGTCAACTGACTCTTCACTTCTATACGTCTTCTTCATCTTCGCATAGGCAGTATAACCAGTAAGATCTTTCTTAGATCCGTCCGGATTCACTAACTCTATCTGTAGAGCTAGGTCTGCACCCTGATCAATTGTGAAGTCTTCGTAAGTCGCCATAGTCATCAAGACCCTAAGTTGTAAAACGTTCTGTGACTATTTATACAACTTAGGGTGCGTGATATTTTGTTTTATTCTGAAGCGATGTCTTCTAAGACCATCTCACGGAATTCTTCCGAAGTCTCAGACCAGTCGAAGACGTAAGAAACTGTTACGCGCCAGTCATCTTCTGAAGATGCAGCGTGGTACATTAGTTTTTCTTGTTCTCCGTAGTGTCCGAAGTATGCTGCCTTACAAGTCCACTGACCTGGCTTGTCTTGACAACGGATAACTGCTTTAGTTTCCGGATGGATGTAGTCGAACCAACCTGAACCACTCTCTGAGTAAGAGAAGATTAGGTTAAAGCCTGGCGCGTTAGCGTTGTTGTGCCATGCAATGAAACCGCCTGGCGGGTATACCGCTGCAAGCGCATTGTGCTTGACTGACAGGAAGTTCATCATCTTGTCGTTTAGATCCGACAACATGTGCGTCATGTCACGCTTGAAGATTGGATCCGCATCGGACTCGAACATCTGGTGAGCGCGATCTGATAGTTTAAAGTTATAACCTACCATCTCATCTGGGAAACCTTCGTGTTGCGTTCCCTCATCTACAATCTCTTGCATGTACTTTGGTCCAACGTACCAGTTACGCTGACGCATACGTTCCTTGGATGTGCAGTGACAGTTCTCTGCAAAGCCAGGAATCTTAGGTAGTCCAGCGTAGTTGTCCAGAATCGCAAGCAACTCAGGGTTCTTAACTTCGACGTGCTTTAGATATTGGTCGTTTAACTGTGTCATACGATTGGTGTATCCTTATTTAAACCAGCAGAGAAATGACGAATAATCACTGGCCCTGTGTCTGGTTTTGTTATTGCCCAATTAAGTGCGTTGTAGTAGTTCCATCTCAAGTCGTCATTTCTCTG
>Ga0213858_10000243_pt1 | contig 26886 bp, 30 predicted proteins | sample PICome_FD_160122 | JGI IMG/M metagenome (GOLD analysis project Ga0213858, IMG submission 160122) | Coastal seawater microbial communities near Pivers Island, North Carolina, United States - PICO245 | ecosystem: Environmental > Aquatic > Marine > Coastal | place: USA: North Carolina | collected... | reverse complement strand
TTCACCAATCACAATTACCTCTATATAAGGTTTTAAACTATTAATTAATAATTCACTAGCAGAAGCCGTTCTTCTATTTGTGGTCAATACATATATTCTTGATAGATTCAAGCTGTTAATAGATCCACCACCTTCAATAGAATTAGTAAAAAGATAATCTCTGTTACTACTAATTAAGTTATCATTATACCTTAATTGGGAATATACTTCACCATTGAACTGCCCTGTAATCATGCTTCCTAAATAAGCAGCTGTTTCAACAGACCCACCACCATTATATCTCAAATCAATAACAAGTTCATCAATATTTGCATTGTGAAATGTTCCAAATGAGTCGTTCAATTCGTCATCAAAACTACTTAAGAAACTATTATATACTAAATATCCTATTGAGGTATTGTCTATTTCCAATACGTCTGTATAATGAATTGGGTTTTCAGAAAAACCTTGCTTAGTCAGCGTAATGCTATCTCCATTTGATGTAACTGAATCATCTTCCGCCTCTGGAGTGCCATTATCATTGTATTCTGCAAAATTAAGAGTGTAAGTTGTTTGACCTAATAGACTACTTAAATTGCTTGTGTTTAAATCTTCACCATCAATGGCTCTAAAAATCATTCCTCTTTCTAAACCTTCGTTATCGGCAACACTATTATTTAACACTAATGTTATAGCACCAAAAACTTCAAATTCACTTCCAGGCACAAAGTATAGGTTAAATTCAAGACCATTAGTTATTGAATTGCCTTGTAATAAATTTTGAAGATCAAAATAATTTGAAAACAATCGGCTAAATCTATCTATATCTTCAGGCAAGTATATTAATGACTCAAATAAATCTTCTGGAGATTCAAATCCATTAAGGTATTCTGCATACTCTTCGTCAGAAGAAAATCTATCATTCGCTAGGTTAGGTATCTCAGATTTGTATAAGTAAGCGGCGTTCATACCTTTCCAAATAAAATCTGTAATCTCTGAGGCATTAATAGCATTGTCATCAAGGTCTTCAAAACAACTGGTAGCAAAAAATAGCACCAGACAACCTATTGTTAAGGTCAGTATCTTTTTCATCATTTCCTTTTTAAAGTAGCAATATTTTACTTCTGTCTGTAAAACTCTAAATTTACTTACATTATTGTGAAAAAAAAAACTTTGTAACAAAATGTAATGTCTATCGTCTTAATGTTGAAGAAGGATAAAAACCAACTTTACCACCAATCAAATTAGTAATGAAACAAGCAGCTTTTGTAAGCTTAGTAATGCCATTTAAGGATAAAGTGTTTCGTTTGGCAAAACGATTACTGGTTTCTAGAGAAGAAGCAGAAGATGCCACACAAGAGATTTTACTTAAGCTGTGGAGAAATAAGGAAAAGATTGGTGAGTATAAAAATGTTGAGGCTTTTTCAATGACAATGACCAAGAATTTTTGCCTAGATAGGTTAAAGTCCAAACAAGCCCAAAATTTAAAAATTATTCACAGTAATTATACGGATAATAATTTGTCATTACAGAAGCAAGTAGAGGCAAAAGACAGTATAGACTGGGTTTCTAAAATAATGGAAGAATTACCAGAACAACAAAAAATAATAGTGCAACTAAGAGATATAGAACAATACGATTTTGCAGAAATTTCTAAAATGTTGGATATGAACGAAACAGCAATTAGAGTAGCGTTATCTAGAGCACGTAAAACGATTAGAGAAAGGTTAACTAATACACATAGTTATGGTATTAAATAATATAGATAAACTTATAGAGAAGTATAATAATGCTGAAACATCGCTTAAGGAAGAAGCTCAATTAAGAGCATATTTTAAAAGCAATAGTGTAGCGCCTCACTTAGAGCACTATAAGCCATTATTTCAATATTTCTCTATGGCACAAGAAGAGCAGTACACAAAAGACGTTCCATTAAAACCTAAGAACAGAACAGTATTTTATCAGTGGATTTCTGTCGCAGCGGTCGCAATTCTAATGCTAGGCATACTCATACCAAATTGGTTTGGAGGGCCAAAGACTCTTGCAGATTACTCGCAAGAAGAACAAGAAATGTATTTGGAAGCTAAAGAAGCTTTAGCAATGCTTTCGAATAATTTTAATCAAGGGACTACAAGTATAAATACATTGAACTTGGCTTCCGAAAACTTTAATGTTGGTTTAGAAAAAGCTAACCACATTACAGAATTTAGTCAAACAACAAACAAATTATTAAAGAATTAAAAACAAGAAATCATGAAAAAATTAGTTTTAATCATCGCAGTAGTTTTTACATCAATGACTGGTTTTAGTCAGAGTGTATTTGATAAGTATGAGGATAATGAAGAAGTAGCTTCTGTTATTTTGAATCAGAAAATGTTTAAAATGTTAGCTACCATGGGAGTAGACATAGATGATCCAGAAATGAAAGAATATGCAGAAATGGCAAGTAGCATTACAGGATTTAAAGTTTTCACAACTGGAGATGAAAAAGTATCTGCAGATATGAAAGCAACTGTAAATAGATACCTTAAGTCATCTGACCTTGAAGAATTAATGAGAATTAAAGATGGTGACCAAACTGTTAATTTCTATGTAAAAGAAGGTAAGGACGATAACCATGTTAAGGAATTATTGATGCATATCACAGGTCTTAAAGAAATGACTAAAGACTCTAATATTGAAATTAATGGTCAGAAGCGTGAATTTGAAACCGTAGTTATGACATTAACTGGAGATATAGATTTAAGACAAGTGTCAAAAATCACTAACCAAATGGATATTCCAGGTGGTGAGCAGCTTAAGAAAGCTGGGAAGAAAAATTAATGAAACATGACAAAATCAATCAAAAAATTAATGGTAATGTTGCTTTTGGTTACAGCTATTACAAGTTGTAACCAAGGGCCTACCTTACAGACTTATTATGTAAATAATGAGTTGCAACCTGGATTTTCTTCTTTTGATGTTCCAACTAGTGTGGTCAATGTAGAAAAAGTTGAAATGACAGATGAGCAACGCGAAGCATATAATTCTGTTGACAAACTCAACGTACTAACCTTTGTGTTAAATGACACTAATGCAAATGACTATAAAGTTGAATTAGACAAGGTTAATACTATTTTAAAGAATCCAAAATACGAGGAATTGATGCGTGGGTCTACAACAGAGGGTAGGTTTATAGTTAAATTTCTTGGGGATTCTGAAACTAGTATTGATGAATTAATACTGTTTGGAAGTGCAAGTGACAAGGGGTTTGCAATAGCACGAATTTTGGGTGATGACATGAATGCCGGAAAAATATTTCAATTAGGAGAAGTTCTTCAGAATGCCAATATAGAAGATTCTCAACTAAATGGCCTAACGGAATTTTTTAAATAAACTGACAATTATTTAAAATGTTAATGAGAATCGTCTTGAAGTTTATCTTCAAGGCGATTTTTTCTGTTTTTAACCGCAAAGAAAATTGCAACAGCAACCAGGCCAATATAACCGCAAATCAATAGAAATTTGATAATCAAATAGTCTAAAACTTCAAAAAGTCCAGCTATAAAAAAACCAAGTGTCACTATAATTACAAATAGTAAGGCGATTGTATTTTTATTTATTGGAAACCACTTCATATACCAGTATAGTTACTTGGTGATATAGCTTTTAATTCGGTTTTAATTGAGTCGTTAACGTCTAAAGAATCAATAAAACTTGATATTGATTGCTCTGTAATTGCTTCGTTGGTTCTTGTAAGACCCTTTAATGCTTCATATGGATTTGGATAGTTTTCGCGTCTTAAGATAGTTTGTATTGCTTCAGCTACTACAGCCCAATTGTTGTCTAAATCTTGTTCAAATTTGGAGGCATTGAGCAATAACTTACCTAATCCTTTTAATGTAGATTTAAATCCAATTAGAGTATGTCCAAAAGGCACGCCAACATTACGTAAAACCGTGCTGTCTGTTAGATCACGTTGTAATCTTGAAACTGGTAGTTTGGCAGATAAGTGCTCAAAGATTGCATTTGCAATTCCTAAGTTTCCTTCACTATTTTCAAAATCAATAGGGTTAACTTTATGTGGCATCGCCGAGCTACCAACTTCACCCTTCTTTATTTTTTGCTTAAAATAATCCATGGATACATATGTCCATATATCTCGATCTAAGTCAATAATTATTGTGTTAATTCTTTTTAAGGCATCAAAAAGAGCAGCCATATGATCGTAATGCTCTATTTGAGTTGTAGGGAATGAGTGTTGGAGTCCCAATTTCTCTTGTACAAATTTTGTTCCGAAAGCCTTCCAATCTATATTTGGATATGCAACGTTGTGAGCATTAAAGTTACCTGTAGCTCCACCAAACTTAGCTACACTTGGTACGTCGTTCAGTAAATTGAATTGCTCCTTTAACCTTACAGCAAAAACCATTATTTCTTTACCTAATCTAGTTGGTGATGCAGGTTGACCATGAGTTCTAGCCAGCATTGGTACATCGCTCCATTCATTTGCTAACCCCTCAATCTTTTCTAAAAGTGTAAAATATTCAGGAACGTAAATATCATTCATAGCATCTTTGATGCTTAATGGAATTGCAGTGTTGTTAATATCCTGAGATGTTAACCCAAAATGAATAAACTCCTTGAATTCTGATAAACCAAGCTCATTAAATTTCTCTTTTATAAAATATTCAACAGCCTTAACATCGTGGTTTGTAACCTTTTCAATTTCTTTTATTTCAGAAGCATCGACTGGAGTAAAATTTTGATAAATAGCCCGAAGATTTTCAAAACTAGAAGGTGAGATCGATTTTAACTGAGGTAATGGAATTTCGCAAAGGGCAATGAAATACTCAATCTCAACCAATACTCTATATTTTATTAGGGCCTCTTCAGAAAAGTATTTTCCTAAGGTATCAACTTTAGATCTGTATCTGCCGTCTATTGGTGAAATTGCATTGAGCGTTGTAATTGCCATTTTGTTATAAATTTTGAAGCATCAAATATAACGAAGATAGTTAAGAGTATTTTATAGATTTTTGGTTTTTTGTGTATTAATTCTTCTTAAAATTTGTCTGGTTCTGGCTTTATATCCAGTACTTTAATTTGCATATTCTCTACCTAATATTTCACTGAGGTCAGGATAAATCCAAACATATTCGATACCTAAATAATAGAATGAATTCATACTGTACACTTTTACAGCAATTTCTTCATCCTTTATCATCCAATCAAAACTAACTTCTATGATGTCTTCTTTGTTCTTTTTACTTAAAGATTTTTTATTACTGTATTTTCCTTTTTGTAATAAAGCTCAATTATAATTTCAATAATTTTTGCACAGGGTCTAATGGCTGAGTCTAATTTAAGTTTTGGTAGATTTTCTAGAAAAAAGTCTAAATGTGGCAAAATGAGATTAATATTTTGTTTACATGCAAATTCTAACATCCAAGCAGCACGTGTAGAAATTTTGTCATCCATCATAAACAGAATATCTAGTATAGGCTTTATTAAATCAGAATTATTGAGGATTATATTGGCATATTTTGTCCTGCATGCTCGCGTTGCATTTACATAATTTAATTCATCATAAAGTTGGTCTTTTGTCAAAACGTTTATTATTTTTAATCCTTCTAAATTAATTAAAAATCATGATAAAAACACTTCTTAAAAAATTAGGTTTGGCTATTCTAATTGTGGTTGTATTAGCACAATTTTTCGGACCAGATAAAAATGATGGAGACGTTGTAAGTATTGAACCTTTCTTAGCTGATACTAATCCGCCAGAGGATGTGAAGTTAATTTTGAAAAACGCATGTTTTGATTGCCACAGTGACCATACTCGTTATCCTTGGTACAATGATATTACTCCAATCAATTATTGGTTGGCAGATCATGTAAGACACGGTAAGGGTGATTTTAATGTATCTAAATGGACCGAGTACTCGGACAAAAAGAAGGATCACAAACTTGAGGAACTGACAGAGGAAGTTGAAAAAAAGCACATGCCTTTACCAAGTTATACCTGGACTCATTCTGATGCTGATTTAACTCAAGAGCAAATCAAAGCGGTTAAGGAATGGGTGAAAACGGCTAGAATTAAATATGCCTTTTTAAAAGAGGCAGAGTGATTAAAAAGCTTCTGATTATTGGTTTTGTGTGGCCTGAGCCTAAGAGCTCTGCGGCAGGAAGGCGAATGCTTCAACTGATTTTATTTTTTCAAAAACAAGACTATAAAATCACGTTCAGTTGTGCAGCAAATAAAACAGACAAATCATTTGATTTGGAACAAATGGGTGTGTGCACAGACTCAATTTTATTAAATGATGCATCCTTTGATGATTTTCTAAAAAAGTTGAATCCAGATATTGTTTTATTTGACCGGTTTATGACCGAAGAACAATTTGGTTGGCGCGTATCAGAGCAATCCCCTAATGCTCTCAAAATATTAGATACTGAGGATTTACATGGTCTAAGAAAAGGCAGGGAAATTGCATTAAAAGCAGAGGAAGAATTTAGTACACAACATCTTTATAATGATGTAACAAAACGTGAGATTGCAAGTATATATAGATGTGATTTAACCTTGATAATTTCTAAGTTTGAGATGGATATTTTAGTTAATGACTTTAAACTACCTCAAGAATTACTTCAATATTTACCATTTCTAATTGAGGATGCAAACAAGGTAAGAGATGATTTGCCCAACTTTGATTCACGAAAAAATTTCATAATAATTGGTAATTTTTTGCATGTACCCAATTACGATAGTATTATCTATTTAAAGAACTCCATTTGGCCATTAATAAGGAAGGAGTTACCAAATGCTCAATTACATGTTTATGGAGCTTATGAGTCTCAAAAGGTTTCACAATTATCAAACAGTAAAGAAGGATTTATAATCAAGGGTTTTGCAGACGATGTAAACGTTGTTATGCAGAATAGTAGAGTATGTTTAGCACCATTGAGATTTGGGGCAGGATTAAAAGGAAAGGTTATTGATGCATTTATTAACGGAACACCTTGTGTTCTATCTTATATTGCTTCTGAAGGTATAATTGAGAATTCATATTTAATTCAAGATGACCCTGAGCTATTTGCAAAGAAAGCAATTGAACTCTATAAAGATTCGAATGCATGGAATGAAGCTAAAGATACTGGATTTAAAATATTGAATAAAAATTTCTCAAAACCTGTTTTTGAAGAAAAATTTAGTGCGAAACTTTCCGTATTATGCGATTCATTATATAATCATCGCGAACACAATTTTATTGGTCAAATGCTGATGCATCAAACTATGCAAAGCACTAAGTATATGAGTAAGTGGATTGAAGAAAAAAACAGAAAATAAATATTTATGTCTTTGTATTAAGTGTACTGAGCTGTTTACCAAATATCGCAGCAATTCCACTTGAAATACCACCCACTAATCCTGTAATAGTAAGTAATAAATAGATATTTCCTTGAAGATCTAGTAGTTCTGCAATTCGCTTACCTAAAATAAAGTCATTGTTAGACCCTAAAATGAAACTATAGATTAGCCAAAACACAAATATTGCCAAAAACGGAACAAAGAAAACCGCAAAACGTTTGAGTGGAATTAATAGTGCCGTTAAAGAAGATGCCACCATCACAGAATACCAATTCATAAATAATGAAAGAACATAGGCAATAATAATTGTTGCAATAAAATTTATAATATTCTTATTCATTTGAAATTGGTTTTAGGATTTGACTGCCAATAATTTTGTCAGTAGCTTTGTTAGATTGAAGAAAATTAAGCTCATGATATGAACCTTCAGCCCATTCATCAATGAAATTATCGTAATACTTACTTCCTGGATTTCCTGACTGCCCACCAGGATATATACCTAAAGCAGTAGGAGGTGAGGTCATCTCAACAATCATTCGCCAAGAGGGTCCGTGATTTTCTGATGTAGCATTAACTATATTGCGATCTCCTCCTACAGGTATATTAAATACTGAAAATGCTGGTAATGCTTGTAAAAGGTGACCTGCATAAGTGGCTTTGTAATTATACCAATTATAGTCTCCGTTCTCATTTTTCCAATTGTTTAACGATGTAACTGCCTCACTAAAACTTAATTGAAATAAATCCTTTGAGGTCTCTTTTTCTGGTGTATGAACGATATCCATAAACTCGTTATCACCATTATTTTTTAACATATGAATTGTTTGGTATGCAAAAGGAGACTTCATGACACTATCTTCCACATCAAATTCGTCCCATGTTAGATTATAAACTGCTTTCCACCATTCGCGCCATATACTCGGTCCAACTTCATTTATATCATTGTTAAATTGCCATGATTTAGCCTCATTATATACTTCTTTTTCAGCCTCATTTAATTTACTAGTGTCTATGTTATCAAGCATATACGGCATTAACTCAGCAGCTTTGAGATTGTAATTGTTATTATGTAAGGCCTTGAAATCGTCAACGCTAATTTTTTCCTTTGAATTAAAATAATCGTTGATCACCCTATTTCGGTATGTTTCAAAGCGATCATTAAAAACAAAATATGGATAATTTTCATCTACTGGATGTTGGTTAGCAGAACTAACAAACCCGCGTTCAGGATTCTTTGAGTGGGCATTATATTTTTGAGGAATAAAGCCTTGCCAATCATTTTCAGAAACACTTCCATCCATTACAAATTTGCCTTGACCTTCCCACTTATTAGGCAGTTTACCTTGAATCCAAAGCGCAATATCACCTTTTACAGAAGCAAATACAAAATTCTGAGCAGGTGCATTCCAGTATTGCAATGCTTTGGTATATTGGTCATAATTTTTAGCTTTATTTAAATCTATAAATGTGCGTTGGTTATTACCTCCCATGTGTCCAATCCATTTCATGGCATAACCTGCTAGTTCCATGTCAGATTTGAAGTTTTTGTCATATACTACAGGACCATGATGTGTATATAATACAGTGTCTTTGTAACTTTCTTTACCTTTAATTTTGATGTCTTCAACTCTAATTCTTGCATCTTTCCATTCACCATCAAATTTATACTTGCTACGATCTTCATTAAATTCTATTTTGTACCAGTCTATAACATCTCTTGTTGCATTGGTTTCACCCCAAGCTATGTGCTCATTAAATCCTGAAATTATACCTAACGCACCAGGTATTGTAGCTCCAAATGCTTTATGATTTGGTGTGCTAAGTTGCATTACAAACCATATTGAAGGTAGGTTAAGGCCTAAATGAGGATCGTTAGCCAATATAGTATTCCCGGTGGCAGATTTTTCCTTAGAAATAGCCCAATTATTACTGCCATTATCTGGATTTGGTTGATCTATAACTTCACGGATTGTATCTAACACAATTTGCTGGTTTGCAGGAAGTGGAGTTTGAGGTACATCTATAAAACTCCAATCTGTTTCTTTTGGTATTACAGGATCAGTGATGTCAAAAAAATCAGGAAACAGCATATCAAACCGGTCTTTTCCAAAAAGTCTTAAGGCATTGGTGTATTGCATATCAGAGTCTGCACCAGCAAGCATTTTTGTCATATACATTAGTAGTAATGCAGTTTTATTAACACTCCAAGGTTCTGGTTTGTAGTCTAATAATTTATATTCAACAGGATAACTTTCAGGAGTTAACTGATTTATGTAGGCGTTTACACCATTGGCATAAGCTTGTACCAATTTAAAAGTTTCAGGATTCTCTTTCATTACCTTTACCGCTTGGTCGGCGCCATAACCCATTCCTCTTCTTCGCTCCTGTCGGTCATAGTTTAGAGCCTTTTCACCTAGTATTTCTGACAATCTTCCTGCAGCAGCATAAGTCTGAAAATCCATTTGCCAAAGTCGGTGTTTTGCCGTAAGATAGCCTTGGGTTAAATATAAATCTTCCTCGTTTTGAGCGAAGGCATGTGGAATTATTTGTTCGTCGTAATGTACAGTTACTTTGTTCTTTAATCCTTTTATCAAAACTTCACCAGATAAGGATTCATCAGTCTCATTTTGCCAAACTCCCGAGTATGGATTTAGAAATTTACCTATAGGTGGAATTGAGCCAAACTTTGTATTTAGAGTATAAAAAATCCCTATGGTAAGTGCCAAGGAAATCAAAATTTTGAGGTATTTCATTAGTTATTGTTTATGAAGTATCTAAAGTATCGAATATTATTTATTCTATGGAAATTGAATCTATGAGAAGTCTAAATTCTTCTTGTTTTTTATTAGAAATTAAAAAGGCTATCTCTTGCATCTGGTCACCTTTAAAGTTTGGAATATCTAACCTATATCCTCTAAAAGACGCGTACATTTTATTATACGGAATCTCTATTGTTTGCCATTCTCCAGTGGTCTTAAACTCAGAAATGTAAGAATAGCGATTGTATGTGTTGTCTTTTACTCTGAATTGGTAGTTTTTCCCATCACCCTTAAGTCTCAATACAAACTTTGAATAGTTATGGCTATCAATTTTTTTGAAATTGTATCTAATAGAAGAAAACCCACCATTATTTTCTGTAGAAACCTTTCCGAAAAATTCCCCATGACCATCATTATTAATCCTAAAATTCCCATCAGATCTTCCACCCATTACTACATCATCAACAATATTCCAATTGGTTAAGCTACTGTTTTCATTAAAATCGAAAATGGTCATATTTTGAATAAAAATTGAAATTATTAATATGTACAAATACCTCATTTCACTGCTTTTTGTAAAGATACAAACGCAGTATCAATTTGGATTTTACTTTTTGAAAACTTTATAAATTGGTTTTAAAAACCAAAACAACTTTCTTAAGAAGTGAATTGACCTGAAGTATGTTACCTTAAAGAGTTTTCCTTGATACTCTGAAACTACTATGGATTCTATTCTTTTATCAGGTTTTAATTGAATTAGTCCGAATCCGCCCCACATTTCTCGGTTCAGACCATCGTGGTTGAATGCACCATTTACATAGTCTAACTCAACTTTATGTACATAATCATTGTTACTGTAGTTATAGGCTTTCATTCCTTTTCTGCACGCTGGGTTAAAACTATCATGGAGAATTATTATGATAGGTTTTTTAGGTATAATTTTTAAAATATTGGTAATATCTTCTAAAACACCTTTTGTGCTATGGTCGCCATCTATCAAAACAAATTCTATGTTTTCATTTGAATCATTGATTTTATTAATTAATTGTGGAATCATTACTTTAGAATCTCCTAAAAGGTATTCTACATTTTTGAGCCTATTACATTGCTCATCTCTATATTCTGGAGTAATATCTATCGCATAGACTTTTTCTGAAAATTCACTCAAAACCTGCAAGCTACCACCATTGTATGTCCCTATTTCTATGGCAACTTCTGGTCGTATATTTTGTAGTAGTTGAATTAATGTAGCTTTCTCAGCCCTAGTCATGGACCATGGAATAGGAAAGTTGCTAGAAATCATATCTTCCATGGGACTATCTCAAGACTAATTTTTTTACTATTTCTTTACCAAGAGATTCGTTGAGCATATTCACGATTTTTTCATTGCCATAGCTTAATTCTTCTCGCAAAACACTTGAACTCAGTTGAACATATAATGTATCATTTTTTAGCTCTATAGCCTTAGTATAATTATTCACACCATTTCCCATAAGATTAGCCCATGCCTCACGAACATTAACCTTATCTAATCCAGATTGAAGGTTATTGCTTTGTACAAATTCCTTAAGGATATCTTGAATGGGTTGATTATCGTTTTTTCGCTTGGACATTATTTGGCTTTAATATAATGGTCTAGTTATTCGATTTCTATATTAATTGGTTGATAGCGCTTATATAAATATACAACGTTATTCTCATTGCGTACTTTTAATTGATTCTCATCTGCATCTAATACAGTTTCTTTCCAATTGAAATATAATGTTGAGTAATATAGATTCAATTCATTGTCCTCAATTTTAGCGGTAATGGCTTCAGCGTCATCAGAAGTAAAATAAGTATCATTTATTCCTGGTTTCATTTTTTTTCTAAACCCTTTAAGACTGTTATTGAGTTGAATATAGTCAATAGTTTCATTGATTGAATATTCTCGTTTTTTGCCGTCAGCAAAAACAACCTCTTTTATTTCCCAATAACCATTTATGTGTTCAATATATTCTTCTGGATTATTTGAACAAGACATTACCACCATGAAAAAAATCAGAACAAACTTTCTCATAATTTAAAAAGTTTATAAGATTGATGTATTTGTTTTACAATATTTTCGGTTCGGTCAGCATGTGTATCACTTATAAATATTTGACCGAAATGATCATCGTCAACCAAACTTATTATTTGAGATACTCTATTTTCATCTAGTTTATCAAAAATATCATCAAGAAGAAGAATAGGAGATACACCACTTTGTTGTTTAATAAAATCGAATTGAGCTAACTTAAGAGCAATTAAAAAAGACTTTTGTTGTCCTTGGCTACCAAACTTTTTAATTGGAAATCCATCAATTAAAAAAATTAAATCATCTTTGTGAATACCAACGCTTGTATATTGAAGCGCTTTATCCTTGTTAAGATTTTGGTCTAAAAGTTCATTGAGATCATTTTGAAATAAATCACTTTTGTATTTTAAGTTGATAGATTCTTTACTTAAACTTATAGCATTATACCGTTGAAGAAAAATGGGTATAAAAATCTTTAAAAACTCATCACGCTTTTTGAAAATTTCGTTACCATAACCTGTCATTTGCTCATTGTATACAGCCAGAGTATCGGAATTAAATGTACTGTTAAGAGCGAAGTACTTTAAAAGTGCATTACGCTGCGACAAGACCTTATTATAAGAAATTAAGGTGGATAAATAGCTCTTGTCGCTTTGGGAAATAACACTGTCTATAAATTTTCTTCGTGTATCACTACCTTCTATAATTAAATTACGATCGGCTGGTGAAATTATTACTAGTGGAATAAAACCAATATGTTCACTAAACTTCTCATAAGCTTTGCCGTTTCTTTTTATAACTTTCTTTTGACCTCTTTTAAGGGAAACAACTATTTTTTCTTTACGCTCATTTTTAGTAAATGACCCGTCGATTACGAAGAATTCTTCACCATGTTTAATATTTTGAAGTGCTACAGGATTAAAGTAACTTTTACCAAAAGCCAAATGATAGATGGCATCTAATGCATTTGTTTTACCAATTCCATTTGCACCCACAAAACAGTTGATTTTAGAATCAAAATCAAAAACCTGACTTTCAAAATTTTTATAATTAACTAAGGATAGTGTGTTTAGATTCATATAAAACGAATACTTCGCCTATTTTTGTTGCCCTAGCTGAGGGTTTACGAGTAAAAAATTATTCAAAAATAACAAATAAATAGGCTTTTAAATCCCAATAAAAATTTTATTTTTGCGCACGCATAAATTGACAAAATATGGCAACGTACAAGAAAAGAGGCTATAAACCAAAAACCAAAAAAGAGAAGGTGGAAATTGTTGAGGAAAACTCAACAACAGCTGAGGTATTTAAGTCTTTGGACGAAGGAGCTTCTAAAACCGAGCAATGGGTTGTAAAAAATCAAAACTATATTTTTGGTGTAATAGGAGCAATCGCCTTAGTGGTATTAGGATATCTAGGATACAATAAGTTTGTAGCTGAGCCTCAACAAAAAGAGGCAATGAATGAAATGTACCAAGCTAAAAAATATTTTGAAGAAGCTGTAAATGGAGTAGAGTCTGATTCATTGTATAACATGGCCTTAAATGGTGGTGAAGGAAAGTATGGTATGTTAGATATAGTATACGAATATAGTGGAACTCCTGCTGCAAATCTAGCAAACTATTATGCTGGTATGGCTTATCTTAATTTAAAAGATTATCAAAATGCAATTACTTATCTAAGTGATTTTTCTAGCGATGATAAAATGTTAAATCCAATCTCAAAAGGGGGTATTGGAGATGCATTTGTTCAATTAGAACAATTAGAGGAAGGTTTAGAATATTACGAAAAGGCAATAAACGCAAGTACTAACGATTTCACAACACCGCTATATTTATTAAAAGCGGCTAGAGTATCTATTGACCTTGGAGATAATGCTAAAGCATTAGATTTTTTAAATCGTATCAAAAAAGAATTTTCTTCATCAACTGAAGTAACTCAGGCTGATGTGTTAATAGGTAAAGTACAAGCAAGCTTATAGAATATGGCCACTGCAAATCAGAATTTATCAGATTATGATAAAGCCACAATCCCAAACGCGAAAGATTTTCGGTTTGGGATTGTTGTTTCTGAATGGAACACTAAGATCACAGAAGGTCTTTGGCAAGGTGCTTTCGATGCTTTAATAGATTGTGGCGCACTAAAGGAAAACATTGTTCGTTGGAATGTTCCAGGAACATTAGAGCTAACCTATGGTGCGGCTAGAATGTCCAAGAGCATATACGCAGATTCTGGAATGCTAGACGCAATAATCGTCATTGGGTGCGTAATACAAGGGGAAACTAGGCATTTTGATTTTGTCTGCGAAGGTGTTACACAAGGCATTAAAGATCTTAATCTAAAAGGTGATATTCCTGTAATATTTTGCGTTCTAACGGATAACAATTTACAGCAATCAATCGAACGTTCTGGTGGTAAGCACGGTAATAAAGGTACAGAAGCAGCGATAACAGCCATAAAAATGGCTGAACTAAGAAAGACTACAAATTAGTACTGATTTCGTTTAAAAAACTTTTTATTTAAATTTTCTTTAGACAATTGGGTTTGTAAGTTGGCAGGCTTTTTGTTGATAATTTTAAGGAATCATTAAGCAATATATCTCAGTATTTTAAGTACTTTTGAGATATAACAGGTTAAGTAAAAATCCTTTTGTTTAAGCAAAGAAATAATAAACGATTTAGCTATAAACCACGCTTTAATGATTCTTCTGAAGAAAAATTAAAAGATAGTTTTGAGGCTAAGTGGAATGAAGCAAGAGGAAAAACTAAGCGCAGAGGAAGTTTTTTAACATCATTGCCGGCCTTAATTTTAATGCTAGTTGCAATTGTTATATTAATGTATATTCTAGATGGATATATGAAATAAGAGAAGATTATGGGACCTATAAAGTTTACGCTAATTAAAAGACTTCCTCGTAATAAGAGGTTTAATTATACGCCAAGGTATTATAAGGGTAAGAAAGAGGCGGATCATTCAAAATACACAACTAAGTTTGATGCCTACGCAGACACCTATAATAAGAATGATTTTTCTGGTCAATGGCATGAAAGCAGAATAAGAAACAGAACTAGAGATAATTCTGGGTTGAATAGTATTATACTAATCTTAATTGCCATTTTTATTTTAATCTTCTTGTTTATTATAGATTTTGATTTATCCATATTCTCTTTAGGTAGCTAATGGCAGATATCATTCAACTATTACCAGACCATGTTGCGAATCAAATTGCGGCAGGTGAAGTAGTGCAACGACCAGCTTCCGTGGTTAAAGAGCTATTAGAAAATTCTATTGATGCTAATGCAACCGACATCAAACTTATTATAAAAGATGCAGGCAAGACTCTAGTGCAAGTTATCGATAACGGTAAGGGAATGAGTGTAACTGATGCACGGCTAAGTTTTGAGCGTCATGCTACTTCAAAAATTAGAAATGCAGAGGATTTATTTCAACTAAACACTAAGGGATTTAGAGGGGAGGCATTGGCAAGTATTGCAGCAATTGCACATGTAGAGTTAAAGACAAAAAAAGAAGAAGAAGATCTTGGTACTGCAATTGAAATTGAAGGTAGTAAAGTTGTATCTCAAGAAGTTTCTGTTACACCATCAGGGACTTCAGTGGCAGTTAAAAATCTATTTTTTAATATACCAGCGAGACGAAATTTTTTAAAGTCTGATACTGTAGAGCTAAGGCACATTACAGATGAGTTTCACCGTGTTGCATTGGCTCATCCTAATATTAGTTTTACGTTCTATCACAATGGAGGTGAGTTATTTAATTTACCTCAAGAAAACTATAGACAACGCATTGTTCATGTTTTTGGATCTAAAACCAATGAGCGTTTAGTGCCAGTTGAAGAGTCCACTGAAGTATTGAAAATAGACGGTTTTGTTGGTAAACCAGAATTTTCAAAAAAGACCAAGTCAGAACAGTTTTTCTTTGTTAATAATCGATTTATTAAAAGTCCTTATTTAAATCACGCTGTGAAAGCAGCATTTGAAGGTTTAATAAAAAACGGTTATCATCCGAGTTATTTTTTAAATCTAACGGTCGACCCTAAAACAATAGATATCAATATTCATCCGACAAAGACTGAAATTAAGTTTGATGACGAACATACTTTATATGCAATTTTGAGATCTTCAATAAAACATAGTCTGGGTCAATTTAATATTGCTCCAGTTTTAGATTTTGAGCATCAAGAACAATTGAATACGCCCTATAATTACAAGGATAAGGTGGTAAAATCACCTCAGGTTCAGATAGATAGGGACTTTAATCCATTTAAAGATGAAAACTTAAAAAAAAGTTCTTCATTTACAGATTCCTTTACCAGAAAGTCTAAAGAATCTTGGGAAGGATTATATATTGGTTTAGAATCTGATAGTAATTCTTTAAAACAACCATTTGGAGAGACTGTATTTGAAAGTGATGCTCAAACTAAATCTATTTTTGAAAATAATCAATTGGTAGAATCACGGAATACAACCTTTCAGTTGCAATACAAATATATTGTTAGCACCATTAAATCGGGTATGTTAATAATAGACCAAAATAGAGCGCATCAGCGTATTTTGTATGAAGGCTTTTTAAAACATATTACAATTAAAGAAGCCATAAGTCAGCAACTATTATTTCCGATTGAATTGAATTTTGCATCAAATGAGCTTAATATTATTAGTCAACTAAAAAGCGATTTAGAGTTTACGGGATTCGATTTTAAAGATATAAATGAGAAAGGAATTATAATTTCGGGTATTCCAGTTGGTGTTCCTGAAAGTGAGGTTTCAATTATTTTAGAGCAACTCATTAGCGATGTAGAAAACGAAGTGCCAGATGCTAATTTTAGCCCAACGGATTTATTGGCTAAATCAATGGCAAAAAGCTTAGCTATTAAAAATGGTCAAACTCTAGGTAATACTGAGCAAGAACATTTAGTAAATAGTCTTTTTGCATGTAAAGAACCAAATTTATCACCAACCAATAGGCCAACATTTATAACATGGAGTGTTGATGATATTGAAAAAAAATTCAAGTAAAGAAGTATGAGACAATCAATGACAGAAGGTGTAAAGCACTTGTTGATTATTAATGTTATCATGTATGCTGGTATGATGCTAATGGGTAATAACGGTGAGCTATTTATGCAGTGGTTTGCATTATTCTTTCCGAAAAATGAATTATTTCAGCCTTGGCAAGTATTAACTCACATGTTTATGCATAGCAATGCCACTTTTGCACACATCTTATTTAATATGTTTGCATTATGGATGTTTGGAACAGCAGTAGAACAGATATTTGGGATGCGCAAATTTTTAATTTTCTACTTATTATCAGGATTTGGTGCGGCAACAATTCAAATTGCATTTTTATATTTTCAATTTAACACTGGTTTGTCAACATTATTAGGCGCCGGCTTTGGAGAGATTGAGATATTAAGTACGCTAGCAAATGGAGAGTATAATACGCGATGGGTTCCAATTTTGGGAGAAGATTTAAGTAGTTTCGTAGGTTCTTATATTGCACCTATGGTCGGTGCATCAGGAGCAATTATGGGTGTGTTAGTGGCCTTTGGTATGTTGTTTCCAGAATCGAAGTTAATGCTCATTTTCCTGCCTATACCAATTAAGGCAAAATATTTTATTCCTGCTATAATAGGTTTGGATTTGTTTTCTGCATTGACAGGTAGCTCAATTTTTAGTCCAAGTAATACGGCATATATGGCTCACGTTGGTGGTGCATTAACAGGATTTTTACTCATGTATTTTTGGAAGAAAAATGAGACTGATAAATATCGTTGGAATTAGTTATGAGTAACTTTAATAATCTTAAATACAAGTATAATAACCTTGATCTATTCGGTAAAATAATTGTTGTAAACTCCGTTATTTTTGTTTTCTGTTTTTTGATAAGCGTTTTATTAAAATGGGATATTGCACAATATTTTGTGCTACCATCTAATTTTATGGATGCTATACTTCAACCTTGGTCAATTCTCACTTATGGTTTTTTTCACAGTGGTTTCTGGCATATTCTTTTTAACATGTTATTGCTGTTTTATCTAGCCAGAGTGACTACAAATTTATTTAGACCTAAAATGATGCTCAATGTGTTTTTTTTGGGTATTATTTCTGGTGGATTAACCTATTTGACAGTGGCAAATATTCTACCAACAAATTTTGTGAGAACACGTGGCGTACTTTTGGGTTCTTCAGCTGGTATTTCTGCACTATTAATGTTTGTTGCAGTATATATGCCAGAAAACCAAATAAGACTTTTTAACGCCTTTACAGTAAAATGGAAGCACATAGCTATGGCTTTTGTAGTATACGATATATTTAGATTTTTTCTAGGTTTTAATCAAGGTGGATATGTTGCGCATTTTGGTGGTTACCTATTTGGTTATTTACATGCATCAAATCTATTGAAGGGAAAGGATATTGGTTTAGGCTTTGAACGAATGATTAATGGATTGTTTAGTTGGTTTAAACCAAAGTCAAAGCTAAAGACAGTTCACAGAAAAAAAGGAAAAAGTGGCTATACTGGTAAAACAAAGCAAGAGTTTGATGCCTTTAATAAACAAAAGAAAATTGATATGATACTGGATAAGATTGGTAAAAGCGGTTACGACAGTCTTAATTCAGAAGAAAAGGAATTTCTATTTAAAGCCGGTAAGGATTAAAAATTAATGAAAAAATTAAATTTATGGAATAAAATAGTTTTCACCATCAATTCATTGGTGGCTTTTTTGTTGCTGATTTCTTATTTGTTGCCCTATGTTCCGCCTAAAAGCTTCGCGACGATATCTGCTCTAAGTTTAAGTGTGCCAGTTTTAATAATATTAAACATATTGTTTTTTATTTATTGGTTAATGCGTGTTAAGAAACAACTCCTTTTATCCTTATTGGTATTAGTTCTCGGATGGAATCATGTGACCTCCCTTTATAAATTCTCATCATCATTAAATAAGAAGGATAAGGACAATATTTCTATAATGTCTTTTAATGTCAGATTATTTAACCATTATAATTGGATACCAGATAAATCGGTAAGGGAAGATATTATTGTATTCTTTGAAAGTGAAAGCCCAGAAGTAATTTGTTTACAAGAATATACAAGAGGTTTGCCGATAAAGCTCGAAGGTTATAACCATTTCAATGCTCGATATATGAAAAATGTTAGAGGTGGAATGGCAATGTTTTCAAAATATCCAATTATCAATGGTGGTTCCTTGGACTTCCCAGATTCTTATAATAATGGATTATTTATGGATATAGTTAAGGGAAAGGACACCATTAGAGTTTATAATGTTCATCTTCAGTCCTCTGGTATTAATACGGATGTAGAAGCATTAAAAAATGAACCTTCAGATGGGTTATTTTCTCAAATAAAAAATGTATTTCAAAAACAACAAGAACAAGCTGAACTTATAAATCAGCATAGATCTGAAACAAGTTATAAGACAATTCTAGCTGGAGACTTCAATAACACTGCACATTCGTATGTATACAATGAAATTAAAGGCGATTTACTAGATACATTCGAAGAGGTTGGCAATGGTTTTGGTCGAACTTTTGACTTTAAGTTTTTTCCGTTTCGAATTGACTTTATTCTTGTTGATAAAGCTTTTAAGGTAAATGGGTTTAAGAATTACAATAAAAAATTATCCGACCATTATCCAATTAAGGCAACGGTTAAATTAAATCAATAGGCAATCTGCACTATCAGCAATAATATGGCTTAACAAACCAATTGCGAAAAGTCTTGTTTTACCTGGTATTAATAAAACGAGATATAACATAATGGCATAATAAGAATGAAGAGGGTGAAAGTTGATACTGCATCTACTTGAATCAAATATTGGTGAAGCAAGCAAGTGGTCTAAATCAATAATAAACGCTAGGAGCATTATTAAATACGCTTTAAGCCATTTTTTTCTATAAAACAATAATGACAAGGCCAAGGGCAGAAAAAGATGTATTCCGTAATAAATTATTGGTTTAAGCATTAATCAATTTGATGTCTATTCAAATACAATTCTGTATTTGGACCTTCATTAAATAATAAATCGAGTATGCTTAGATTAGGTATAAATCCATGTTTTTGTAAAAAAACTTGAGTATAAGGTTTCAATTTAATAGCATTAAATTTCTTATTAACTAGATGCCTGTAATCATTAACATTAGGTGGTGATTTTTCATACTGATTTGTGAAAGCCAAGCTCAAATCAAGTTGAAGGCATTCTTTAATAATTTGAAAACACTTTAAATTTAGATCTACAATAAATTTGAAATTATCTTCAAATATTGGCATAATATCATCAATATAGAATTCGTAAAAAGGTGACATGCGATAGGCAGATTCTAATGATTTTAAGTGAATCTTTTGCCAGTCATTTTCATTGGAAATTTTAACATCTTTATACAATTGCCTGTTTTTTTGAGTGTAAATAACAGGCACAGTTAATGCTAATTTACCATTGGCGCCATAGATCTCAAAACGATTTCTAAAGGTTTGCTTTTGGTAATTGTCACAGATTTCAAAATAAATTTTATCTGTATTAACAGTAGCTACAAAATGAGCAATATTTGGAAAGTAAGTTGGATGTAGTAAGCTCTGCATTATTTATTTAAACTACTTGCTTGCCTTCGCTTTCTTCTTTTTTCTCCATTTATTCAAGAATGTAATGCTAAAAACAACAACAATAAATGGGATTAAGTACGATGTCCTTTTACCACTCCCGCTAACAGTTGTAAATATTCTGTCCCAACGAAAGCTCCAATTTTTTACACCTTTCATTAAACCATCTATACTCATCCATATAAAAACCGGCTTCCCAAACACATGGTCGTAAGGCACAAATCCCCAAAATCTACTATCAATAGAATTATGTCTATTGTCTCCCATCATCCAGTAATAGTCTTGCCTGAATGTATATGAGGTTGTAGGGACATTGTCAATTAAAATTTCATTTCCTCTAGTTACTACATTGTGCCCCTCATATTCTGAAATGGCACGTTTATATAAGGCTATATTTTCTGTGTTCAATTGAACAGTTGCTCCTTTTTTAGGTATATAAACTGGTCCAAAATTGTCAATATTCCAACTATAATTTGGATCTCTTGGGAATATATCTTCTTGAAAACCCTTTTCTTTTTTTATTGGAATTATCTCTGCAACCTCTGGATGCGCTTTTAATCTGGTAATTGCCCCATCTGTTGCAGCTGGTATTCTGTAATATCCTTCCTGAGTTCCATAACCCAATCCATCAGTGATATCATGTTTATCTAAAATATCATAAATTCTCGAAGGCTGAAGGTTTCTCTTAAACCTTATATCATATGAAAATTGAATATGTGATCGAGGAGGTAATTTATTCTGCTCACTATCAATGAACACATATCCATCTCTAATTTCTAATGTGTCTCCAGCAACACCTACACAACGTTTAACCAAATTAGTCTTTTTATCTATAGGTTTGTAATAATTACGATCTGGTTTAAATTTATTCATATCCAGAAGTGTATCAGCCGGTTGATTGAATACCACTATATCATTTCGCTCAATTTTTTCAAAACCAGGTAACCTAAAATAGGGTAGCTGAAGTTTGTTAAGTAAACTGGTATTTCTATCCTCAAATTTATCACTAAACAAATATGATTTCTTCTTTAAAACCGGAATTGTATCATGAACCATTGGCGTTGCAACAGTTGTCATAGGTGCCCTTGCACCGTAGTGAATTTTACTAACGATAAGGAAATCTCCTATTAGTAATGACTTTTCTAATGATGATGATGGAATAACAAATGGCTGAAAAAAATAAGTATGTACAATTGTTGCGGCTACTATGGCAAAAAGTATGGATGTAATCCACTCACCTGACGATGTTTTGGGTTTTAGCCTTCTGTTTTCAATATATGTTACATCTTCAACATAATTAAGGTAAAATAGATAAAACCCTAACGTTACTATACAAATAAGAGCATCTTTCTTAGTGTCTTTACCAAAACTACGTGCAGTTTCTACCCAAACTGCAGGTATCATTATTAGGTTTACTATTGGTAAGAACATTAATATTATCCACCACCAGGGACGGCTAATTATTTTCATCAATATCACCCCATTATATATTGGTAAAAAAGCTTCCCAAGCTTTTCTCCCTGTTTTAGTATATAATTTCCATGTGCCAAGCCCATGAATTATTTGTATAACTATTAAAAAGATGAACCACTGTGTCCAGGTCATAATATTATGTTTAGTCTAATAGGTTGAAAAATATTTTAAAATGTTTCAATTCAAAGTTTAATTAACCAATGTTTAACACATCTTTCATTGTATAAACACCTTTTTTGTCTCTAATCCATTCTGCCGCAATTACAGCACCTAAGGCAAATCCTTGTCTATTATGAGCAGTATGCTTAATATTAATTGAATCTATTTTAGAATCATAGGATATTTCGTGCGTACCAGGAACATCTATAATTCTTTTAGCGTTTATATAAATTTCATTGGCTTCAGGCTTTTCTATTGTCCAATTTTTATAATGCGTTTTATCAATAATTTGCTCCGCAAGTGTAATTGCTGTGCCACTTGGTGCATCTAATTTTTGAGTATGGTGTATTTCTTCCATGGATACGGAATAATCATTAAGCCCTCCCATTAATTCGATTAATACTTTATTGAGCTCAAAAAATATGTTCACTCCTAAACTGAAATTAGACGCATATAAGAATGTTCCATTTTTTTTATTACAATAATCTACTATTGATTCATAGTCTTCAAGCCAACCAGTTGTCCCGGAAATTACAGGTATATTAGCATCTAGAGCTTTTGTTATATTCCTTACTGCTGCACTTGGAACGCTAAAATCTATGGCAACATCGCAATTTGAAAAATCAAATTTATCTTCCGGTTCGGAAATTTTTAATATTATATGATGATTTCGATCAATGGCAATTTTTTCAATACTTTTACCCATTCTGCCATATCCGAGTAATGCAATATTCATATTCTAAAATTTAAAATTTACAGTTACTCCTAAATCCGAACTATTCTCCATTTTATTATATTGGTAATGTGGCCTCAATGATAAATTTTCATCAACATTAAATTGAAGTAGATGTGCATCAACATTTGCATCTATAATGTTCAATGCGTATAAACCTATAGTGATTAACAAAGAGACCTCCTTATTTCGCCGGAATTGTTCTTGAGCACGTATAAGTCCGTCATCAGAGATTTGAGGAGTTGAGCCATCTCCATAAAACTCGTCATCAGTAAAACCAGCTAATCTACGTTTATATGCATCACGTAACCTATCGAACTGCTTATCATTTCTAACATAAAAGTAAACGCCTGTTCCAATAGCTCCCCAAACAATTGGGATTTTCCAGTATTTTTTATTGTAAGCTTGTCCTAATCCTGGTAATATTGCCGAATAAAAGGCTGCTCTAGACGGACTCAGAGGATCAATTGGTGTTGTTTCAACTATACTTTGATTAATTTGAACGAGATCTTTGTCTAATCCAATGTTTGCGCTGTCCTTTTCCTTTTGAGAAAATAATAGGCAGACTGAAAATAAGCACAGGCAAAGTGTATATAAATGCTTATTTAGCACGTTGAACTAATTTTTTTATTCTATTAAAATCTTCTTCTGAATGAAATGGTATAGTAATTTTACCACTGCCATTTTTGGCTAGTTTAACATCTATTTTATGACCAAAATATTCAGAGAAATCTTTAATTCCTTTCTTAATAAACTTAGGCATTTCAGAAGTTGACTCTTCTTTTTTGTCGTCTTGTGGACCATTTAAGTTTTTTACCAATTGCTCTGTCGCTCTTACTGAAAGTTTGTTGGAGATAACTTTTTCATAAATTTCAAGCTGGTCTATTTGGCTTTCAATATTAACCATAGCTCTACCGTGGCCCATGCTAATAAAACCATCACGCATTCCAGTTTGAATAATTGGATCTAGTTTTAATAGGCGCAAGTAGTTTGCTATTGTGGAGCGTTTTTTTCCAACACGCTCACTCATTTGTTCTTGGGTAAGATTGATTTCGTCAATTAATCGTTGGTAGGATAAAGCAATTTCAATTGGATCTAAGTCTTGTCTTTGAATGTTTTCAACCAAAGCCATTTCTAAAGACTCTTGATCGTTCGCAATTCTAATATATGCTGGAATTGTCTTTAACCCAATTAGTCTAGAGGCTCTATATCGTCTTTCACCAGATACAAGTTGATATTTGTTAAACGCTAATTTTCTAACCGTAATGGGCTGAATCACACCTAGTTCCCTAATAGAGGAAGCCAATTCTCTTAAGGGCTCTTCGTTAAAATTAGTTCTAGGTTGAAATGGATTTACCTCAATACTTTCTATATCTAATTCTACAATATTACCGACAACCTTATCCGCATTTTTATCCTCTGTAGAATTAATATCATTATCTGGATCCTTCAATAAAGCGGAAAGTCCTCTTCCTAAAGCTTGTTTTTTAGTTGCTTTCGCCATATACTTCATTTTTATTAATCAACTCTTTGGCTAAACTCAAATAGTTTGATGCTCCCTTACTGCTAATGTCATAATTTATAATGCTTTCACCGTAGCTAGGGGCTTCACCTAATCTTACATTTCGTTGAATAATAGTTTCAAATACCATATTACTAAAATGTTTTTGTACCTCTTCAACCACTTGATTAGAAAGCCTCAGGCGAGAATCAAACATGGTTAATAACATACCTTCTATATCTAACGCTTCATTGTGTATTTTCTGTACACTTTTAATAGTATTTAACAGTTTACCAAGACCTTCAAGTGCAAAATATTCGCACTGAATCGGTATTATGACTGAATCTGAAGCAGTTAACGCATTTAAAGTTAATAATCCTAAGGAAGGTGCACAATCAATTAAAATATAATCGTAATCTGATTTGATATCTGCAATCGCCTTTTTTAGCATGTACTCACGCTCATCTTTGTCAACTAGTTCAATTTCTATTGCAACTAGATCAATATGCGCTGGTATAATATCAACGTTTGGTGCATTTGATTTTACAATGGTATCTTTTGCTGATTGTGTATGCTCGAGCACTTGATAAGAACCAATTTTAACAGCATCTACATTTACGCCTAAACCAGAACTGGCATTGGCTTGAGGATCTGCGTCAATAAGTAGGACTTTCTTTTCTAATACACCAAGTGAGGCCGCTAAATTAACCGATGTTGTGGTTTTGCCGACACCTCCTTTTTGGTTAGCAATTGCAATGATTTTACCCATTAAATGATTTGGTTTTAATAGGGTTTAAAAATACAATTAATTATGGGTTTTGAAAACGGAAGTTGTTAACAGGTTATCCTTTATTTTTTTGAATAATTTACAATTGTTAAGCTATTAATATCTCTAAAATTTGAATTGCAGCTTCACTTATCTTAGTTCCTGGTCCAAATACAGCTACTGCACCGGTATCGAATAAAAATTGGTAGTCTTGCTTAGGGATTACACCTCCAACAATAACCATAATATCATCTCTTCCGTAAGATTTCAATTCTTCAATAACTTGAGGGACTAGTGTTTTGTGGCCAGCTGCCAACGAAGAAACTCCAAGTATATGTACATCATTTTCTACCGCTTGCTTTGCTGCTTCTTTTGGTGTTTGAAAGAGAGGGCCAATATCTACATCAAAGCCAACATCAGCATAGCCTGTTGCCACTACTTTAGCACCTCTATCATGACCGTCTTGTCCCATTTTGGCAATCATAATACGAGGTCTGCGACCGTCTTGCTCAGCAAACTTATCAGCTAATTCCCTTGCTTTTTTAAAGCTTCTATCATCTTTGATTTCTTTACTATACACTCCTGAAAAAGATTTAATTTGTGCTTTGTAACGTCCAAATTCTGCTTCTAGCGCATCACTTATTTCACCTAAAGTTGCGCGTTTTCTTGCTGCATCTACTGCCAAATCTAGTAAATTTTCATGTCCTGTTTTAGCAGCTTCAGTTAATTTTTTCAATGCAGTTTCAACATCTTTCCTATTACGCTCTGCCTTTAACTTATCTAATCGTTCTATTTGTTGATTTCTAACAGTCTGATTATCTACTTCTAAAATATGCAGCGGGTCCTCTTGTTCTAACTGATATGCATTAACACCTACGATTATATCTTGTCCAGAATCTATTCTAGCCTGTTTTCTAGCAGCGGCTTCTTCAATTCTAAGTTTTGGAATACCTGCTTCAATAGCCTTAGTCATTCCGCCTAATTCTTCAACTTCTTCAATAAGTTTCCAAGCTTTATGGGCAATTTCATTGGTTAGACTTTCTACGTAATAACTTCCAGCCCAGGGATCTACAGTTTTGGTTATATGTGTTTCTTCCTGCAGATAAATCTGTGTATTTCTTGCTATCCTCGCAGAGAAATCGGTAGGTAGTGCAATCGCTTCGTCTAATGCATTGGTGTGTAAACTTTGTGTACCACCAAATGCAGCAGCCGCAGCCTCAATACAAGTTCTTGCCACATTGTTAAAAGGGTCTTGTTCTGTTAAGCTCCAACCGGATGTTTGACTGTGTGTGCGCAATGTCAATGATTTTGGATTCTTGGGATTGAATTGTTTTACCAATTTAGCCCATAGCATACGCGCTGCACGCATTTTTGCAATTTCCATAAAGTGATTCATTCCTATAGCCCAGAAGAATGAAAGTCTAGGAGCAAAGGTATCTATATCCATACCAGCTTCCAGTCCTTTTCTTATA
>Ga0213858_10000242_pt1 | contig 26923 bp, 36 predicted proteins | sample PICome_FD_160122 | JGI IMG/M metagenome (GOLD analysis project Ga0213858, IMG submission 160122) | Coastal seawater microbial communities near Pivers Island, North Carolina, United States - PICO245 | ecosystem: Environmental > Aquatic > Marine > Coastal | place: USA: North Carolina | collected... | reverse complement strand
TCAACTGAGAGATTGGGTATTGGGACTACGAGTCCAAGTCGAGCATTAAGTGTTGAAGGAAAAATATTTTTATCAGGTGATGGTCAACATGTTTATTTTGGTGGCAATAATACTTTTATAGGTGAAAGGTCTAACTCAACGCACTTACAATTAAGAGGTGGTGGTAATAGCAATGCACAAACTGTTTACATAGATAATAATGGTAGACTAGGTTTAGGAACTGCTTCACCAAGTGAGAAACTACACGTTATTGGTGGTGCATTTTTAGGTAGCACAACTCATGCTTCTGACAGCAGAGTTACAATCAACGGAAGTGTTGGCGGTATAAGTAATGCTTTAACAGTTAAAAATAGTTCTGCTTCAACAAGTGGTCGTGGTACAAGAATTAATCTTGCAAGTAGTAATACTGAAATAGGACGTATTGAAGCTAAGACTGTAACAGACAGCACATCAGGTAGCTTATCTTTATCAACTGCATCATCAGGAAGTTTGTCTACTGCTTTGTTTATTGATTCTAGTCAACGTGTTGGAATAGGCACAACTGCACCACAAGGCAATCTTCATGTAGAAGGTGCAGCAGGTGCATCAGGCGGTGGTATTATTTATGTTACTGATGCTGATAATGGAAGCACAGCAAGTGATGCTTTACAAATCTCTAAATCAGGCGATACAGCTTTTATCTACAATAGAGAAACTTTAGGTAATTTACAATTAGGTGCAGGTGGTAATGCAAACCACATTATTGTTAGAACTGATGGTAAGGTTGGAATTGGAACGACATCACCACAAACCTTACTTCACATATCAGGTGCAAACCCTGAAATAAGATTATCTGATACAACCAATACTAACTATAACGGTATAAAGAATATTGATGGCAATATGATTTACATGGCTGACAGTGGTAGTCAAATGGGCAATAGTAGGCATAGATGGGAAATAGACGGAAGTGAAAAAGCTAGACTGGACTCATCAGGCAATCTGTTGGTTGGGAAGACTTCTGTAGGTACTCAGTATGCAGGTTTTGAAGCTAGAGCAAATGGCGTAACTGGATGTACAGCTAATAGCCTTACACCTTTAATAATAGATAGGAGAGGCAATGATGGTCAACTTTTATCTTTTAAAAATGACGGAGTTGAGATTGGTGAATTTTCAGTTAAAGGTACGAGTTTAATTTTAGGTTATCAATCTACTGCAATAAGATTCCAAGATGGTAATACAAGATTAGCACCATTTAGTTTGACAACAAATGGCATAAATGATGCAGCGATAGATATAGGTTATTCAGGTGGTAGATTCAAAGACCTCTACCTTTCAGGAACTCTAACAAACGATGGTACTGGCGGCATATCTATTGATACATCAGGCAACGTTGGAATTGGAACGACTAGTCCTTCGACAGCTTTAGACGTAACAGGAACAGTTACAAGTGATGCACTTACTGTAAGCAACGGAACAAACACAACCTCTATTCCTACAACTTCTGATAGAGTAGCTTTTACAGGTGCATATTTAAATTATGTTCAAAGTGCTGGTAATTTATTTATACAGCCAACTGGTGATTTAACTTTAAATGGTAGTGGCTCAGAAATAATGAGACTTAAAGATGGCAAAGTTGGAATAGGTACAAATTCGCCAAGTAAAATTTTACATATATCAGATACTACAGACAGTTGCCAAATGATGATTACTTCATCGAATACAACAACTGCTGGTATTATTTTTGGTGATTCGGATGATTCAGCTACAGGACACATATTATATAATCATACAGATGATGCTTTAGCTTTCGGTGGCTATAACAACACAGAACGCATGAGAATTGACTCATCAGGCAATCTGTTGGTTTCTACCACAACTAATCCAGTTTCTTCATCGGGTGTTACAGGTCTTTATTACGAAGCTGATAACTATTTAGCTGTGGCAACAGCAGGTATTACATCATATTTTAACAGGCAAGGCTCTGATGGTGACATTACACATTTTAGAAAAAATGGAACATCAGTTGGAAGTATTGGTGTTAGTTCAGGAACTATATACATAGATGGCGGAACGGGTTCTACAGGTTTATATTTTGGAAGTTCTAATATTTATCCTAGAGATAATGGTGCTGCAGTAGATGATGCAGTTGATATAGGTCATGCTTCTTATAGATTTCAAGACATTTACGCATCTAACGGAACTATACAAACATCAGACATAAATGAAAAACAAGACATAGAAGATTTATCAGAAGCAGAAACTAGAGTTGCAATTGCAGCTAAAGGATTGCTTAAAAAGTACAGATGGAAGTCTGCTGTAGCTGATAAAGGTGATGATGCTAGAATACATTTTGGTATAATGGCACAAGATTTAGAAAATGCCTTTGCAAATGAAGGACTTGATGCAGGTGATTATGGTATGTTTATATCAACCACTTGGACAGACGAAGCAACAGGTGAAGAAAAAACAAGACTAGGAGTAAGGTATAATGAACTTCTAGCATTTATAATTGCTGCAATATAGGAGAATAACATGGCAAATACATATGAATGGAACTGCAAAACAGTAGACGTGCATCCTACATACGAATCGGAAACTGATGTCGTTTATAACGTACATTGGAGATTAAACGCTGAAAGCAGCGAGACACATGAAGTAGATGGTGAGCAAGTACCATATACAGCTAGTGTTTATGGAACTCAGTCATTATCATTAGAAGATATTGGTTCTGACTTTATTCCATTCGCTGATTTAACCAACGAAATTGTAACTGGTTGGGTAGAAGGCATTATGGGTGAAGAAGAAGTAGCTAATTTAAAGTCTGCTTTAGATTCAAAAATAGCTGAAGAAATAAACCCAACTTCAGAAACTAAAACTATAGGAGAGTAAAATGAGTGAAGATAAAGTTATCATCAACTTTAACGGTAGAGAGTATAAAGCAGAAGATTTAAACGATGATCAGATGCAATTAGCTATGAAGCTAAATACAGCAGGTAAACAATTATTAAGATTACAAGATGCTGCTGATACTTATGCCATTATTAACGAGCATAAAAATATTCTTATTGAAGCATTTGATAAAACTTTAACCAAAGAGGAAGAAGTAATAGAGGAAGAATAATGCCTAGAAAGACCGCTAATGAAGTTCATACACAATTACAAGTACATGAAAAGATGTGTGAGGAAAGGTGGAAGACTATCTATAAAAAAACTGATGCATTACAAGAATCAGTAGATAGTACAAAACTATGGCTTCTTGGTGGTCTTACAACAATAGTAACAGCATTAATTACTCTTATTATAAAAACATCTATATAAGATGATAGACAAGCTTATAGAGCCAGTCAGTAATATTCTTGACAAGTTTATTGCAGACAAAGATCTGAAACAAAAACTAGCACACGAAATAGCTACTATGTCGCAAAGACATATACATGAGATAGCTAAAGCACAAATAGAAGTTAACAAAGAAGAAGCAAAGGGTAACTGGTTTCAATCAGGATGGAGACCTGCTACTGCATGGATTTGTGTATGTGGCTTTGCTGTTAATTTCTTAATTAGTCCACTAGCTGCACCATTTGGTTTTGCTATACCACAAGCTGATACGTCAACTATGTTGCCAGTTTTAATGGGTATGTTAGGATTAGGTGGATTAAGAACTTATGAGAGAGTACAAGGAGTAGGAAAGTGATAACAAGAGAGATTAGAGATATGTTAGTGAGACATGAAGGCATAAGGACTTTTCCTTATCATTGCTCAGAAAATAGACTAACAATTGGTATTGGAAGGAATATAGAGCAAAACGGTATAAGCGAAGAAGAAGCATACTACTTATTAGAAAATGACATTAAGAGAGTTATGAGCAATTTAGATAAGTCATTTCAAATGTGGCGATGTATGCCTAAAAAAGCAAGAATGGTATGTATTGATATGGCTTTTCAAATGGGAATACGAGGATTTTTAGGATTTAGAAAAACTTTAGCCCTTATGCAGATGAATATGTGGCTAGAAGCATCTGAGGAGTTGCTAGACAGCAAGTATGCAATACAGACACCAAATAGAGCAGCATACAATTCAAGACAACTGGCATTGTGTCATGGCGAGAAAATCAAGCGAGGAACATCAAGGTAATTCAAGGTTAGGTGCATTAGGTGAAAGTCTAGTGCAAACTTTCTTGCTTGAATTTTGTGACTTTGTTTATCCTACACAAGACAAGCATCCTGCAGATATTTTAGCTGAAGTATCTAACTGCAAATACACAGTACAAGTAAAAGCTAGGAGAGAAACTAAAGAAGGCAAATATGTATTTGCAACTGAAACATCTAGGTCTATGTCTGATGTTTATAAGAACTATCATTGTGACATCTTAGCTTTTGTTTTTGTTAATCAAGAACATAAACGAATACTATTTAAACCCAATACATCATCACAAACTTATTACACTTTTGATAAGAAAATCATTACACCTGATATGGAGATCATATCGTTGCAACAAACCTTAGATGCACTTAGTAAAGTGCCAGTATTAAATCCAGTAATAAAATAGCTTTACATATATATATTTTTATGTATATAATGATATTTTTATAGGAGAGGATTATGAGTAAATCAAAAAAACAAAATATAAGCAGAGACTTTGCACAGACAATAAATGCTGATGCAACTGCAACATTTACATTGAAGCAACTAAATGCACTTAATAAACTGTTAGATGGAAAAGCTACAAAAAAAGATTATGAAGTTTTATATAGGAGAGGAAAATGAAATATTTAGTAAAAGTTAAATTACCAATAGGATGGTGGACTGCATTTCAGACACCTAGTTTTACAGAAGCACTTGATAAATACGCTAGACTTGCAAAGCAAAAGCATAGTGTAAGGTTGGTGAGTTATGATTGATTTGCAAGTATTACCATTCTTAGTTTTTATGGCTATCTGTTTATACGGTATAGCTTTATTACTTAACGATAGAAGATGAAAGAGTTTATTAATAAATGTATTGTTATGTTTATGAATCTGTTTGATCGTGGTGACGATATAGACTGGTTAAATATGCACAATGATATGATACAAAAAGGAGAGAGAAATGAGAGCAAATAGAAATATAAGATTTAATTTAATTGGTGGTGGTACTTTATATCTACCGCCTAGAGAGGTTAAAGGTTTTTATAAAGACTTTATAACTGGTCACAATGTTGTTGAAGTTAATAACGATAAATTTGAAGTTAGAAACTCGCAAGAAGAAATACAGGAACAACTAAGTAGAACATGAATATAAAAGATTTAGAAAAGTATGACTTTAAAAAGGTTGGTAATGCAATCATAGTTAAAGACTTACCTAATGACGTATATCATGCAGGACTAGGTGTTAGTAGTAGTAGCATAAGAAGATTCGGAGAATCACAGTTACATGCTATAGAACAAAAGCTAGAATCTAGTCCTACACTTAAATTTGGAACTGCAGCACATAGTTATTTATTAGAGGGAGAAGAAGCATTTAAACGTGATGTAGTTATTATGACTGGTTCACCTTATACAAAAGCTAATAAAGAATTAAAAGAAGAATATGAAGCTAATGGTCTTATTGTTTTAAAAGAGTCTGATATGGAGATCATACAGGGTATGAAGGACAATATGATTTATGAAGGTAATGCATATATAAATGCAAAAGATAAAATAGCTGAATCTAGTATTTATTGGTATGAAGATGATGTTATTTGTAAATGCAGACCTGATGTGCTTTGTAAACCTATAGATAAACCACATACAGATAATGAAATAGTTATAGTGGATTATAAAACTACACAGTCTTGTGACCCAAGACAGTTTGGCTATTCAGTTAGAAAGTATGGTTATGATTTACAAGCTGCATTTTATAGACGTGGTGTAGAAGCTGCAGGTTATAAAGTAAAAGAATTTGTATTTGTAGCACAAGAAAAGGTGCATCCTTATGCAGCTAAAGTATTTAGAATTACACAAGAGCATATGGATTATGCATGGCATACAGTAGAGACGTATTTAGAAGAATATAAAGAATATAAGAAAGGTAAACCGCTAACTATTTATAATAGTCCTAATGTGGTTGATTTGGAAATTTAGAAGGGCGAACAAGCAAATGAGAGTATTAGACAGAAGGAGAGTTTCGCTAGTCGCCCTAACTTGATTATAAACCAAATAAAGAATAATATTGATAATGGAGAGTCAAAAAATGGAAAATAATAAAAAAGCATTATGGGTGAGTGAGGACATGCACCATGAACTTAGTGTATTTGCTGCTGTTAATAAAATAGACATTGGCAAAGCGACTGAACTTTTAGTAAAGTTAGGAATGATAGAACACAAAAATACAAATGACTAATAGCAGGACTAAAGGACATAATTTCGAGAGACTTATCGTTAAGATGATAAACCAATTTATTACTTTAAAAGGTGGCACTAAATTAGTTAGTAGAAACTTAGATCAAGCACAGTACAAAGGACAAGCTGATATTTACTGGGATAACTTTGCAATTGAATGTAAAAGATACGGACAGACAGCAACTAACATGTATAAACAAGCATGGTGGGAACAAGTTTTAGTAGCTGCTAGGGATAAATACATTCCTATCTTAGTTTATAAGTTTGATAGAAAAGAAATTTATTGTGTTATACCTGCATGGTTAGTTAGTGACAATGTGCCACAAGATAATCAGGTTACTTATATGTGTAGCCTTAGAACTTTATGTAAAGAGCATAAACAAATATTGAAGAAAGCTAGTGTATTCAATAAATGAAGAAGATTTTGAGAGTTTTTGTCGTGATGCATACGACAGAATGAACGTAGTATTGGAAGTATTAGGAATAATAAATGACGATACATACGAGGACTTTAAGGAGAGGAATTATCATCGTCTTGAAGTCGAATATTTAACCAGTATAGATAAGCTATCTATACACTAACATAAGGAGAGTATTATGGTTGATATATTAGGTGGAATGTCTAGTGGTAGTCCTACTAGTTCATTTCTTGCATTTAAAGCTGCTGACAAGCGATTTTATGTAGGCGAGGAAGCATTGGATGTTAAATACATTCAGTTAGACCCTGCTACATTTCAATCGGGTTGGGGTAGATATACACCTAATACAGGCTATGAGTTTGTATGGGATGATAAATTTACTGTAGTTGGCGACAAACCTGCTGATGATTATAAAAGAGCATTTTCTGCTTGGTTATATACAGACGCTTTAGACAGACCTTTGTTATGGCAAAGATACAGTTATTCTGAATCTTCTGCATTTAACAAGATGTTAGGTAAATTTTGGAATTCACAGGAAGCTAAAGAAGGCTTACCTATATTTGAATTTAAAGGTGCTACTGACATACAGGTTGGAAAAGGCAGATCAGCAGATATTGAAATTGATTTTCTTGGTTACAAACCTAGAAATAATAATTTTATAATACCTGAATGGGCATCTAATACAGATGTCGGAGTGCAAGAAACTGAATCAAAAGGACTAACGGATGACGATATCCCTTTCTGATGCAGACTGGGTGCGAATAGCACCTGATATTGCAAAACAGCTATTTGGCGAACCTACTAAAGTTACTCCTAAAGAACTGAGGTGGGGTCGTCATGGCTCTAAATCTTTGAATTTAGAGACAGGACAATGGTATGACCACGAAGCAGGTACTGGCGGTGGTGTAACTGATTTAATTAAGATATATAATTTAGATATAAAACAAGTTTTAAAACAGTACGGTTATAACGTGGCATCGTCTGACGTTTCTCATATGATTCCCCTTACTAAAAAGTCAGACGGTGCTAAGTTATTATCAAAAGAAAAAGTGGCGGAGTTGCAAGGACATGCAATTGTGTATCTGCAGTACACAAGTAAATTTAAGGTAATGCGATTTCCGCCACATCATTACATAAAGCAAAAATATGCACCATTTAGTGAAAATCCTGATGGTACATGGGTTATGCGAAGACCTGAAGGTTTATTGCCAATTTATTACAAAGCAGAGCATGAAGATAAACCAATAATTATTAATGAGGGAGAAAAAGCAGCAATAGGATGTAAGAAGATAGCAAAAGACTATGATGCTGTTACATGGCATGGTGGGGCTACAGGATGGCAAAAATCAGACTGGAGTCCTATATTTAATAAAGAGGTATATATATTTCCTGATAACGATGAAGCGGGTAAACAGTGTGCTAGTGAATTATCTGCATATTTAAAGAAAAATGGCTGCATAGTAACAATTGCTAAACCACCTGCAGACTTTGATGCAAAAGATGATTTATGGGATGCATATGAGAAAGAATATTTTAAAGATCAAGATGCATTAATTAAATACATTATTTGCAATCCTATGAAACCAATAGGACAAATCACATTCACTAGAGCAGATAATGTTTTGCAACAAGTTACAAATCCTGAGTGGTTGATTAAAGATGTTTGTGAAAAAGAAGCATTGATGTGTATATTTGGTAAACCTAAAAGTGGTAAATCATTTATAGCTATCTCTATGGCATGTGCAATAGCAAAGGGTAGAAACTTTTACGGTAATGAGTCTAATAAAGCATCAGTTTTATATTTATGTGGTGAAGGTCAAAGAGGTGTTAAAAGAAGATTGGCTGCATGGCAGCAGGGTATGTATGACTTAAAAGAAGTACCATTATATTTATCTGATAGGGCAGTTAGAGTCAATGAAGAAGATGATTTTGTAAAGCTAAAGGATGAAATTAACTACATACAAAATATAGAGGGCAATATAGGTATGATAATTATTGACACCTTTCAGAGAAACTTTGTAGGTAATGAGAATAGTGCAGAAGATGTTGGTAATTTCATTAATAAGTTAGATAGCCTAATATCTGAGTATAAGTGTTGTGTTTGTTTAGTACATCATACTGGACATGGTAATGGTGATAGAGCAAGAGGTTCAAGTGTATTAGGTGCATCATTAGATTATGAATTTAAAGTAGAGAGACAAGATAAGGCATTAGGTGCAGATAAAAAAGAAGATATGTATGTAACTTTTGAGCAAACTTTAAATAAAGACGGACAAGGAATGCAGGAAAAAGCATTTGTTTTTAAAGAAGTAGATATAATAGGTGACGGTCTTAATTTAACATCAGGATATTTAGAAGAAACAGATGTTGATTTGACTAAAAAACAGCAACCAATATTAAGAGGTAATCAAAAAAATGTTTTAGCACAGCTTAAGATAGAAGCTATAGAACGTAACCCACAAGCACCACAAGATGTTAAATTACAAACTTCTGATTTAGTAGGAAAAGTTAAGAATAAAGATGATGAAGATTTAAACCCAAATCAAATACAAAAAACATTAACAGCATTAAGAGATAAAAACTTAGTTATACATGATAAAGAGAATAATAATTGGCAACATGCAGATTATAAAGATATACCACCTGATTTTGATGGGTCTGCCTAACTCTGCCATTACTCTGCCATTTTTAGTAAAAAATAGGCAGAGCAAGGCAAAATGCCATATATTTGCTCAGCCACCCCTGCAGCAGTTCTTTAGAACTGCAGGGTAGGCAGAGTAGAATGGGTAGAATAAGATGAAAACATATTTAGAGAGACAAATAGATAATAGATTAAATGACTTGCGAAATTATGAAGCAGAGATATTTAAAAAGTATGGCAATATGAGACGTATTTATAAGTTAGTAGGCACAGATTTAGAGATTAAATACGGTAGAGCAAAAATTCTTTTTGATAAATCTTTAAGCAAAGATACAGATAAAAAGAAGCTACAAATGATAGAAATGATGTTTCGTGCATATGATGCACTGGTAGAAAAGATAAAAGCTAATGGATATAAAGAATTAGAGCCATATATTAGATGTTATGAATTTAATAAAAAAACTATTTTAGTATGTGACTATAACAATGAGAAAAAGATGATGATGGAAATGCATAAAAATGAAAAAGACGTTATGTTTTTTAGCATGGAGGAAATGTTTAAATCTATTCCGTCTGATTTTATTGAAGCAAAGCATTTTTTAACTAACAAACATGGTGACGTAACATTTGAGAGAATTACATATGAGTAAAGGCGACAAGGACAGAACTAAAGACCATAAGTCTTATAGAGACAACTGGGATAAGATATTTAAGAAGAAGAAAAAGAAAAAGAATGAGACCATATTACGAAAGTAAAGCAGATTTACAAAACGAAAAGGATATAGCTACATATCTTGAAGATAAGTGGTCATGTAATTTTATAAAGCTAAATCCAGTCAAATACAAAGTAGATTATTTAATTAAAAAAGATGATGTGTATACATGGTGCGAGATAAAAAAAGCTAACATTAACTATGGTCAATATATATTTATGATTAGTTACAAAAAAATAGAAGCAGCAAAATTATTGCATGATACAAGTGGTTGTGACTTCATATTAATATTTAATTGCAATGACAAGCTGTGTTATCACAAATGGGATTTCACAAAAGCATATAAGTTTGAGTTTAGTGGTAGAACTTTAACAACAAGAGACGATCAAGACATAGAGCCAATCTTTAGAATACCGCCTGAAGATTGTGTAATTATTAATGGTTTTAAATAAGGAGATAAAATGGACAGCATAAATCCACCACATTACAAGAAGGGTAAGGTAGAGTGTATAGACTATATACAACAACAATTAGGTCAGCACTTTCCTTATTATCTTGAAGGTCAAATAATAAAGTACATACATAGAAACCGTTTGAAGAACAGCAACATAGAAGACCTTAACAAGGCAAAGTGGTATATTAATAAGTTAATAACATACTATGAAGAACTATGACAATTAACATACATGTAAAGACAAACGAGAAAGAACTCAAGAAAAAGCTAGGATTGTTTAAGCGTAAGTACCTACCTGATGCGACTGCAGAAGCTATCAACAATGTAGGTGCAAAGGTAGTTAATGCACAAAGAGCACAACTACAGAAACGATTGGATAGACCTACACCATTTACTGTTAAGTCAGTAGATATGCCTAAGAAGTTTAGAGCCAAACGAAACGATCTATCTGCACTTATCTTTGTTAAAGATATAGCAGCTAAATACTTAACCTATGTGTATGAAGGTGGTATAGAGAGAGCAAAGAAGACAAGCATATTAGCACCAGTCACATCAGCAGGTGGTGAGAGATTAAATAAGTTCGGTAACATAATTGGTAAGAAGGCTAACAAAGCTGATGCACCTAAGAAGTTATTCTTTCATAACGGTGCACTATGGAAGCGAGAAGGTAGAGAAGGTAAGAAGCTATTAGCAGTAGCCAAACCATTCATCAAGCATAGAAAGTTCTTAGATTTCTTTAAGATAGCAGTAGGTGTAGTCAACAATAACTACAAGAAAGAACTAGACAAGCAGATAAAGAGAGCAGCTAGGCTATGACTAGGTTCTTACTCAACGACAAAAGCATCGAAGGTTGCGATTTTTTTATTTTTTTAGCACGACCTTTGAAAAATCAACCTTATTTAAGCTAACGTATGGCTACGCAGAAGGAATTAGCAGAACATTTGGGCATGAGTCCTCAATCAGTCGGAGAACTTGTTAAAAAGGGCATATTTACAATTAAAAAAGGTAGATCACCAGTAGATTTAGACGTATGCAGAATAGAATACATAAATCATCTTAGAAAAAGTGCTAACCACTTTAAAAAGAGTGGAACTAAAGGTGATATCGTAGAAGAAACAACGAGACTTAAAAAGTTTCAAGCAGATAAAGCAGAATTAGAAGTAAACCAATTAGAAGGTAGATTAATACCTGCAAACCTAGTAGAGAGTACATGGAGTTCATTAGTATCAAATGCACATGCTAAATTTTTAAATATACCTGATAATCTAGCACATAGAGTTGCAGGTGCTAATGATTACAACGAGAGACGTGATTTAATACAAAAAGAGATATACGAAGCATTGGAGGAGTTATCTAGCGATGGAATACCAACAGAATATGCAGAACGTACTGAACAAAGTACAAAAGCTGTGGAGACCACCAACACAACTGAAGATAAGTGAGTGGGCGGATGAATATAGGTATTTATCACCTGAATCATCAGCAGTAAGCGGAAAATACAGAACAGACTATGCACCATATCAAAAAGAAATTATGGATGCTTTCAACGACCCTAATATTGAGAGAATAGTTTGGATGAAGTCAGCACAGGTTGGTGCAACTGAAATTCTAAATAATGTTGTTGGTTATTACATTCACATGCAACCCAGTCCAATATTAGTTATGCAACCTACTTTACAGATGGCACAAGCATACAGTAAAGAAAAACTAGCTAACATGTTAAGAGACACACCAGTCTTAAAAGCAAGACTAAATGAAGTAAAAAGCAAAGATTCATCAAATACTGTTTTATCTAAGAAGTTTATAGGCGGTACTACTTTAAACATGGTAGGAAGTAACTCAGCAGCTTCAGTTGCTAGTAGAGCAGTAAGAATACTTTGTGTTGATGAAGTTGACAGAATGGAAGCAAGTGTAGGTAGTGAGGGAGACCCTATACTTCTTGCAAGTAAAAGAACACAGACATTCTTTAATAGAAAAATTTATTTATGCAGTACACCAACAATACAAGGCTTATCTAGAATAGAAGCAGCTTTTGAAGAATCAGATCAACGTTATTACTATGTGCCATGTCCTGAATGTAACAAAATGCAGACTTTAAAGTGGTCAAATGTGATATGGGAAGAAGATCAACCTGAAACTGCTATATATTCATGTGAAAATGGTTGTGTCATAGAAGAATCAAAGAAATACTGGATGTTAAAGCATGGAGAGTGGAGAGCAACTAAAGAAACTGGCAAAACAGCAGGATTTCACTTAAATGAACTATATTCAGTCTTTTCTACATGGGCATCTATGGCAGAAAACTTTTTAGAAGCAAAAAAACAACCTGAAATGTTAAAAACGTTTATTAACACTTCTTTAGGCGAGACATGGCAACCTGAACCTGAAGAAGCAGTTGAAGCAGCAGGTTTATTAGGTAGACGTGAAAGCTATGATGAACAAACTATACCTGATGAAGCATTAGTACTCACTTGTGGTGTAGATGTGCAAAAAAACAGGTTAGAGTGTCAAGTAGTAGCATTTTCACACAATTATGAAATGTGGGTTGTAGAATACAAAATACTATACGGTTCTACTGGTCAACAAGATGTTTGGAATCAATTAGACAAATATTTGCTTACAAGATTCAAAACACATTCAGGTAGAGTTATGAATATTGCATGTACTACTATAGATTCAGGATTCCAAACGCAAATGGTCTATGCTTTTACTAAAAACAAAAAAGGTAGAAGAATCTTTGCAGTTAAGGGTCAATCACAAAGTGGTAAGACAGTTGTAGGTAGACCTAGTAAAGTAGGCAAAGAAAATAACACCTTATATCCAGTAGGTAGTGATTCTGCAAAAGAAGTTATTTATTCAAGACTTGCAGCAGAATATGGTTATTCTACATTACACTTTCCATCAACAGTAGATGAAGAATATTTTAATCAACTTACAGCAGAACAAAGATTTGTTAAATTTGTAAAAGGTAGAAAAACTTTATACTGGAAACAAATAAGAGAAAGAAACGAAGCACTAGACACCATTTGTTATGCTTTAGCTGCCGCATATATACTAAATCCTAACTTTGACATACTAGAACAAAGACTATTAACAGGTAATGCTAGTGAGCCTGATGAAAATAGAGTAAAACAAGCAAAAAAAGGCATAAATCGTAAAAACTTTGCGACTTCATGGAAATATTAATATTTCTTGTTAGGTTATTGCAAATTTGCACAGATACCCTTAGTATTAGATAAGATATATCTAACTTTAATGAGGTTTTTGTTTGAGCAACAAATTTGATTCAACTAATTATCCTACAAATGTACCTGCTGTTTTACAGCTAGGTGATTTTTGGGCATGGAAAAAAGACAACTTAGCTACTGATTATCCTACAGCAGATTATTCATTATCTTATGAGTTTAATTTAATTGACGGTGCTACTGCATCTAATTTTACTTTAATTGCAACAGAATCTAATGATGAATATATTATTGAGACTAGTACAACCACAAGTTACACAAAAGGCGAATATAACTGGGTAGAATACATAACAAGATCATCAGATTCAGCTAGAGTTAAACTATCTGAAGGTTTTACAGAAATTCAAGACAATTATGCGACTACTACTGCTTCAGTTAGAAGTCATGCAAAGATTGTTTTAGATGCTGTAAAGGCTGTAATAGAAAATAGAGCAACTATGGATCAAAGTTCTATGTCTATTGCAGGGAGATCACTTTCAAGAATGTCAATTGACGAATTATTTACCTTAAAAGACAGATATCAAGCAGAATACAATAAAGAAGTGAAACAAGCGAGAATAGCTAACGGTCAAGGTTCAGGAAATACAATAAAAGTTAAGTTTGGTTCACAAAAGACAATAAATCCAACAAGTTACACATAAAATGGCATGGTACAACAGAATATTTAACTTTGGTTCTAAACCAACAGTAAAAAAGAAGTTTAAAATGCAAAGAAGTTATGCAGGTGCAAATACTGGTAGACTTTTTGCAGATTTTATAACAAGTTCAGCATCAGCAGATGCAGAAATAAAAGATAATCTTAGAGTTTTAAGAGATAGAGCAAGAGAACTAGCTAGAAATGACTCACATATAGCAAGATATCTAAATTTAATGATATCTAATGTTATAGGTAAAGCAGGAATAAGAGTTAGTTCTAAAGTTAGACTTGATGATGAAGTAAATGGTGGCAAATTAGACATCTTAGCTAATAAACTTATTGAGTCAGCATGGAAAGAATGGACAAAAAAGGGCAATTGCACAGCTAATGGTAGGTTATCATTCTTAGATTGCCAAAAAATAGCTATAGAATCACTAGCTAGAGACGGTGAAGTGCTAATTAGGAAACTAAAAATGCCTGATTCACCATTTGGCTTTCAAATACAGTTTTTAGAAGCAGATCATTTAGATGAAGACCTAAATAGACATGATGCTAAGACAGGTAATGAGATAAAGATGGGTGTAGAAGTAGATAAGTACGATAAACCAGTTGCTTATCATATTTATAAGAGACATCCGTTTGATAAGACATATTTAAATGAAAATGAGCACATAAGAGTACCTGCAGATGAGATAATTCATCTTTATATGCCATCAAGAGCAGAACAAACTAGAGGAGTCAGCAGTATTGCTACTGTAATGGCAAATGTTAAGCAATTAAATGCATATTTAGAAGCAGAAATAGTAGCTGCAAGAACAGCAGCATCAAAAATGGGCTTTTTCACTTCACCTGATGGTGAAGGATATGTAGGTGATGGTGAATACGAAGATATTTATAATCCAGTAACTACTGCAAATGCAGGAACATTTGAACAGTTACCTGCAGGTGTATCATTTCAATCATTTGACCCACAACACCCTACAAGTGCTTTTGATAGTTTTACATCTAGCGTTTTAAGAAGCATAGCATCAGGTTTAAACATTTCTTATCATGCTTTAAGCAACGATTTAACATCAGTAAACTATTCTTCTATAAGACAAGGTGCTTTAGAAGATAGAAGCACTTTCCAAATATGGCAACAGTTTATGGTAGAACACATGATACAGCCTATATTTAATGAATGGCTAGAAATGGCTATATCTACAGGTTATTTATCATTGCCTATAGAAAAAGTAGAAAAATTTAGATCATCAGTTACATATATACCAAGAAACTTTGCATGGATTGACCCACTTAAAGAAATGAACGCTAATGTAGTAGGATTGCAAAATGGAACAGTAACTTATAGTGACATAAGTGCTAACTATGGCAGAGATGTTGAAGAACTTTTTGAACAACATCAAAAAGAGGTAGAATTAGCTAAAGAATATGATATAGAATTAGCTTATCAACCATTTGGTGCTAATAAGATACCAGTTGACCCTAAAATAGAAGGTGGTGAAGACGATGCCTAAACCTACTGATGGCATGAAGTCTGAAGCACAAAAAGGTTTAGACTGGCGAGAAGAATTTGGTAGAGGTGGTACAAGAGTAGGTGCTATAAGAGCAAGACAAATTGTAGCAGGTGAAAATCTATCAGATGATACTGTTAAAAGAATGTATAGTTTTTTTAGCAGACATGAAGTTGATAAACAAGCTGAAGGGTTTAGTGCAGGTGAAGATGGCTATCCCTCAAATGGTAGAATAGCTTGGGCACTTTGGGGTGGCGATGCAGGTTATACATGGTCACGAAGAATTGTCGAAAAATTAAAAAAAGAGGAAAAATCTATGAAAGATAAAGAAGATAGACATATATTAAACGTAAGCGAAACAGATGAATCTGTAATTGTTGAGTTTGCAAAAGAGCATGAGGAAGAAGTAGAAGTTGAAGAAGAAACTGAAGCTGAAAGACCTTATCATGATGAAGATGAAGATAGAAAGGTTGTAGACATGCCTATGAGATACAGAAACATAGATTTATCAAGAGCAAAATTTATAGATGAAGAAACAAGAACAGTAAGAATCGGTGTTTCTTCAGAAGAACCAGTTGAAAGGTCATTTGGTTTAGAGATATTGAGCCACAAAGCTGAAGATATAAACATGGAGTTTATTAACAGCGGACGTGCACCCTTACTTCTCGATCATGACATGACCAAACAAATTGGTGTTATAGAAGATTTCAGACTAGATGAAACAGCTAAAAGGACAATTGCTGTAGTTCGATTTGGTAAAAGTCGACTTGCTTCAGAAGTGTTTGAAGATGTAAAAAGTGGTATACGAATGAATATTTCAGTCGGATATCGTGTAAATAAACTAATGAGAATGAAAGATGCTAAAGAAGTTAGCTATAGAGCAGCATGGACGCCTATGGAAGTCAGTTCCGTTGCAATTCCGGCTGACGCCAGTCGACTTGTCGGGGTCGGTCGTTCTCAATCTTTTAAGGAGATTAAAATGGATAACGAAGTCAATTTAGACGAAGTTAAAGCTAAATCTGCTGAAGAAGTCAAAGCTGAATTAAAAAGAAACTCACAAGAGATTTATAAGTTAGCTGAAAGACACAATCAAAAGGAATTAGCTGCAAAAGCAATTGCTGAACACAAAACAATTGAAGAATTTAGAGGTGAATTACTAGAAACTATTGCTAGTCAGCCACTAGAAACTCCAAATGATATTGGTTTGAGCAAAAAAGAACTAAAGAGATTTTCTTTAGTAAGAGGTATAAACGCACTAGCAAATCCATCAGATAGGAAAGCACAAGCTGATGCTGCTTTTGAATTTGAGTGTTCTGCTGCTGCTGCTGAAGCTTATGGTAGAAGCACACAAGGTCTTATGCTACCACCTGAAGTATTAGCACAATGGTCAAAAAGAGAATTGAACACAACTGATGATGCAGGTGCAGTAGGTCAAGACTTCAGAGGTGGAGACTTTATTGATGCATTAAGAAATTCATCTTCTGTGATGGCTGCAGGTGCAACATTACTAAGAGGACTACAAGGCGATGTTAAGATTCCTAAAAAAACTGGTACATCAACTGCTGCTTTCGTATCAAGCGAAGGAACTGCTGTTGCTGAGTCAGATATGACTATTGGAAGCGTAACAATGTCACCTAAAACTTTAGGTTGCTTTACAGACGTAACAAGACAACTTTTAGTTCAGTCTTCATTAGATGTTGAAAACTTAATTAGAAATGACATAGCACAAAGCATGGCTTTAGCTATTGATGCAGGTGCTTTAGAAGGTTCAGGCACATCAGGTAATCCAACAGGTATTAAAAATACTTCAGGTATTAATACTGTAACATTTGGTGCTGCTAACCCAACTTGGGCAGAAACAGTAGATATGGAGAGCCAAGTAGCTGTAGAAAATGCTTTATTAGGAAATCTCTCTTACATCATGAGAGCAGACGACTATGGTTCATTAAAAACAACTGAAAAAGCTACTGGTACTGCTCAGTTTGTTGTAGATAGAGACGGAAGAATCAATAATTACGGTGTTGTTGTTTCTAATCAACCTACATCAGGCGACCATTACTTTGGTAACTTCTCAGATCTATTAGTAGGATTTTTTGGCGGTCTTGATATAGTTGTAGACCCTTATTCAAATTCAACTAAAGGTGCTGTAAGAGTTGTTGGTATTCAAATGATAGATGTAGCTGTTAGAAATGCAGTTTCATTCTGTCTAGGTAATGACGGTTAATGTTAACTACTGAAAACGGTGGGGTGAAAAGCCCCACCACTAATGAAGTGAAAAAATATATAATTTTGAGAGACACTATTGCTAATAAACAAAGAGTTTATGTAGGTGATATTGTAGAGTTAGATGAAGCACAAGGTTATGCACTTGTGTCAAACAAAAAAGCAGAACTTTACAAAGAAACTGCTAAACCAAAAAAAGCAAATAGAAGTGTAGGTTTAAAAAAATCTGAAACTAAACCAGTTAAGAAAAGAGCCAAAAAATAATGCCTTTAGAAAGTGCTGCAGATTTTAACTCTTATGTAGACACTACAACTGGTCATGGGGTAACAGGTGTTTTTATTGAAATACAGAATAACCTTTGGGATTCAAGAACACGTTTAATTGATACTTGGTACGATATAGACTCAGGCGATTCTTACCCAATTAACTTAATTATAGATCAAGAATACTTTAGTATTGCAGGTGGTACTGTATCAGTTGACGGATATCAACCAAGAGCAATAATAAAGGCTACAGATGCACCTTATATATCACAAGGTGACAAAATATTATTACATGCAATAACTACCAATAAAGGTAATACATTAGTACCTGAAACAACATTTTTAGTTGTTACTGTAGAGCCTGATAATACAGGCTTAATACAGTTAGTCTTAGAGGAACAATAATGTCACAGTACATGCTAGAAACTGAAGAAGATATGTTGGCATATTTAGATACTAGCTATGGTCATGGCTTAGATGCAGTTTACATAAGGGGTGGTGTATCTACTAATATTAAAATAATACTGAATAATGAATACACAGAACAAGATTTAGGTACTGGTGTAGAAGCACTTAAACCAGTTGCATATTGTAGAAGTGTAGATATACCAAATGTAGCATACGGTGATTTATTAAATGCTAGTGCAGTTACAGATATACATGGTAATATTCTAAAAGCAGCACAAAACTACACTATAGTTAATGTGCAAAAAGATAGAACTGGATTTACTGCTTTAATGTTAGAGGAAGTGTAATGGCAAATCATGTGAGACAACAAATAAGAGAATACTTTGGTACTACACTAACAGGTTTAACAACTACTGGTTCTAATGTCTATGAATCAAGAGTTTATCCTATAGAAAATACAAAGCTACCTACATTAGTTATCTATACTAAATCAGAAGCATCTGAGCCTATTGTTATAGGTACAGATAGAGTTATGAGTAGAGAACTAGCTGTAGTTGTAGAAGGCTATGCAAAAGCTACTAGCAACTTTGACGATACTATTGATACAATAAGCAAAGAAGTAGAAGAAGCTATAGCAGCAGATAGAACATTAGGCGGTTTAGCAAAAGATACTTATTTAGAATCAACTGAAATTGATTTTAATGGTGAAGCAGAAAAGCCTTTAGGTTATGTTTCACTAACTTTTTTAACTAACTACTATGTACAGGAAACTAATCCTGATGTGGCAGTTTAACAGGAGATAATTATGAAATTAATTAGTCCAAATGGTAAGATTACTGTAATTGCTCATCCTACACAGGTTGAGTATTATTTAAGTAAAGGGTGGAAGGAAGATGCACCTAAATCTAAATCATCTTCTAAAAAATCTAAAAAAGAGGTAGAAAATGGCGATACATAAAGGAAGTGAAGGTACTGTTAAAGTAGGTTCAGATTCAGTTGCACACATTAGGTCATACTCAATTGAGGAAACTGCTGCAACAATAGAATCTACTGTTATGGGTGCTGATGCTAGGTCTTATGAATCATCTTTAAAAGATGGTACAGGAACTATTGATGTCTACTGGGATGAACTTGATACAGCACAAAATGCACTAACTATTGGTACAAGTGTAACTGTTAATTTTTATCCTGAGGGTTCAGATTCGGGTGATACTTATTATACTGGTACTGCTATAGTTACAGGTATAACAAGGACAGCATCATTTGATGGTTTAGTAGAAGCAACTGTTAATGTACAATTTTCAGGTGGCATTACTAGCACAACAGTATAACTATGAAACTCATTGATAAAGCAAAAGAACACTTTAATACTTTAGAAATTAAATGTATTGAAGTACCTGAATGGAGTGATGAGAATGAAGTGGTTAAAATTTATGCAAAGCCATTAACGTTAGCAGAAATGTCTAAATTGCAAAAATTTGCAAAAGATGATGATGTTGCATTAATGGCTTATTGCTTAATTTATAAAGCACTTGATGAAGAAGGTAATAAGGTGTTTGATTTATCTGATAAACAAACTTTAATGAACAATGTAGACAAAGATGTGTTAGCTAGATTAGCTACTGAAATAATGTCTACACCAACTGTAGATGAACAAAGAAAAAAGTAGCGGAAGATAAGGAATTATTTGCAAAATATTATTTAGCTGAACTTTTACATGTTACAGTTGAAGAACTAGAAAACAAAATGTCCTTATCTGAATTTACTGGATGGATGGCATACTTAGAAGAAAAGAATAGGCAAATGAAACATGGCAACTGATTATAAATTTAGAATCACCGCAAAAGATCAAACAAAAGGTGCATTTGGTTCTGTTAATAGAAATGTAAACAGCACACAGGCTGCTATGAAAAAACTTGCAGGTGCTTTTGCAGGTGTTTTTGCTGTTAGACAAATAGTTCAGTTTGGTAATGAAGCATTAGCATTAGCAGATAGTATTGGTAAGGTTGCTGATTCTATTGGTGTATCTACAGAATTTTTACAAAAATATCAATTTGCTGCACAGCAGTCAGGTCTTGCTACTGAAGAATTTAACAAAGGTATGCAAAACTTTACCAAGATGGTTGGTCAAGCACAATTAAGAACTACTGAAGCAGGAAGAACTTTAGAGAAATTAGGCGTACAAGTTAAAAATACAGACGGTAGTGTAAAAAATGCAGAAGAAGTATTTGTAGAATTATTTGAAGCATTAGATGGTGTAGGTAGTCAGTTTGAGAAAAATGCTATTTTAGCTGATCTTATGGGTAGAGCAGGTGTAAAACTTGCTGTAATGGGTAAAGATGGTGCAGAAGCTATGAAAGAATTAGCTGAATCTGCTACTGGTGTAATGCCTGAAGAAACCATAAGACAAGCAGAAAGATTTAACGACACCATGAACAGGTTAAAAAGAGAAATATTAACACCATTACAAGCTAGAATTATTGATGTTGCAAATAGCTTTTTAGATTTCTTAGATGCTATGGGTCTTATAAGTGCTGAAACAAAAACACTTACTTTATTAACCTACGATTTAGAAAAAGCACAAATAAGATTACAAAAAGTACAAGAGCAATTAAATAGTGGAACATTAGGTCAAGGTAAAAGGGCAGCAAAACAAAGACAAGCTAATCTACAAAAAGAAATAGATGATCTAAATGAATTAATATCTACAAAGAAAAAAGAACAAGAAGAAGAAAACAACAGAAGAAAAAAATACACAGCAACATTTACTGAAATAGAAGATGCTAGTGCAAATGTTACTAAAACAATTGAAGACAACATAACAGTAGTAAAACAATTCAACGATACTATAGCAGGACAACTAACAAATGCATTTACAGACTTCTTTGACTTTGCAAATAAAGAATTTATGGATTTTAAAAATTTAGCTACTAATGTAGCACAAGCAGTTATAAATGAATTAATACAAATATATTTAGTTAAGAATTTAGTAGGTTTTGTGCAAAGTGGCATAACTAGCTTCACACAATCATTTAAAACAGGCGGAACAGGTGGCATAAGTGCAGCAGAAAGTGCTTACAATACACTTAATACTGGTACTGCAACACAAGTACAAACTGCAAGTCCTACGGTAAACTTCAATATATCTACAGTAGATGCAGCAGGTTTTGACCAGTTACTAACATCAAGAAAAGGCACAATAACAACAATAATTAATGATGCTATGAATACACAAGGCAAAATGGGGATAATCTAATGGCAGGTACTTTTCCAACTACACCAAACTTTGCATCTATAAACTTTGTAGATAATAGACCAGTATTAATGAATCAAACTTTATCAGGTAAAAAATCTGCAAGACAAATAGGTGCACAATACTTTTCTTTTACAGTTAATATGCCACCTATGGAACAAACTACAGCACAGGAAATATTTGCATTTTTAGCAAAACAAAAAGGTGGTTATGAAAACTTTGATATTACAGCACCCTTACATAATAAAGGTACTGGACATAATGAAACTGATATTTTAGTAAATGGTGCACAAACTGCAGGTGATAGCAGTATTGCAATTGATGGTTTTAGTGGACATAACAAAGTTTTAGAAGCAGGTGACATAATACAATTTGCAGGACATTCTAAAGTTTATATGGTAGAAGATACAGTTAATGCATCAGGAGGTGCTGCTACAGTTAATATATTGCCTAATTTAGTTGCTGATCTTGCTGATAATGAAGCTGTAACTGTTACTAAACCTACATTTAAAGTATATCTAACAAGCGATGAGATCAGATATACAACTGATGCTAGTGGACTTTACAGAATATCATTTGATGTAAGAGAGGTCATTGAGTAATGCCTAGAAGCCTATCAGCAGCATTACAAACACAAGTATCTGCACAACAAACCAAGATAGCTTTTTTAGTAGAATTAAATCTATCTACCGTCATAAGACTTACAGATTTTTATAGGGATGTAACTTATAACTCAGAAACTTATGAAGCAGGTGGTTCTTTTTTATCTGTTAGTCAAACAGCAGAAACAGGACAATTACAAATAGATGAAATACAGCTAGGTTTTTCAAATGTTACAGATCAAGTAAGAAGCCTTGTACAAGATGGTGAATTCAATAATAAAAAAGTAGAAATATACATAGCATACTTTGATGTTAATGAAGATTTAGTAGGTGCGATAAGTTATTTTTCAGGAAATATAAGACATGTAGCTATTAAAGAAAATATCAATGATTCAATTTTAACTTTAACTGTTGCTTCACATTGGTCTAACTGGAACTTGACAAAAGGTAGGCATTATACAGATGAATCACAACAATCAGTTTATGCAGGTGATAGAGGTTTAGAGTATGCAACTGAAACTAAGTCTGATGTTAGGTGGGGCAGTTAAATGGTTTGGCAATCAGTAATTAAATTTTTTAAAGCTGTAGGTGCATTTTTAGCTAATCCATATACACAAGCTGTCTTAACTGCATATACAGTTTATACAGGTGTAAAAAACTATCAACAAGCTAGAGACATGTTAGCTAAAGGTGCAGAAATAATGGCTAACAAAACTTCTGCAGGTGGCAAGATACCAGTCATATATGGAACAAGAAGGGTTGGTGCACAAGTAATATACATGGATACAAAAAACAATAGGTCTAAAGATTTATTTGTTGTATATGCATTATGTGTCGGTGAAGTAGAAGAAATTATGGGTCATACAATAGAAATAGATGGAAATTCTATTTTAGATGGCAATATATATAAAGGTGGTGGCTATGTAGGTAGTGATAAAAGCATACCTAGTGCTGCGAATCTTAATACAGCAAGTCAAGTTGGTGATGTGCAATATTCACAAGCAGGTAGATTAGGCACAGACCCCACACTAAGATATTCTTTTGTTTTTAATTTGCATCATGGCTCAGCTAGTCAAACAGCAGACCCTATGTTGACTGCATCTATACCTGAAGCATGGACTTCTAATCATAAATTAAATGGCATAGCTTATATTGCTGCTGCATTTGATTATGATAAAAAGGGAATGTATAGAGGTGTACCACAAATTACAGTACAGGTTAGAGGAAAAAAAGTTTATGACCCTAGAAGTGAAAGCACAATTTTTTCTAGTAATCCTGCTTTATGCTTTCTTGATTACATACAAAATGATGAATATGGAAAAGGTCTAGCAACAGCAGATATTAATATGTCTACATTTGAAGATGCTGCTGATATATGTGATGTTTTTTATAATAATCCATTTTATGGTGGTAGTTATCAAAATGTAACATGGAGTGCAGAAGCTGATACTAATATTGTTACTGTTGACGATTTTGATGATGCTTTTCAAAACAAAGTAGATGAAAAAATAAGCATAAAAGATAGTAGTGATAATCTTATTGTTGATGGTGTAAAAATTGAAGCATTTAATAGCTATCAATTCTATTCTGAAAGTCAAGTCAATGAAATTACAATTGATGACACCATTCTTGATGATTATACAGATGAGAATGGAGTGATATTAGCTGTAGTGCAGAGATTTCATTGTAACGGTTATGTAGATACCAATAAGAATGTAATGGACAACGCAAAAGAATTACTAGCAAACATGAGAGGTATTTTTACTTATATAGATGGTAAATATGAACTTAAAATTGAAGATACTGGCAGTTCTACATTTAGTATTACTGATGATCATATTATAGCTGATACAGGCATTTCAGTTGACTATGGCAATAAAGATAAAAAAGCTAACAAAGTAATAGTAGAGTTTTTTAATGCAAATAAAAAATACGAATTAGATACAGTTACAGAATTGCATGATGCGACACCTAATTATTATTCTGATGATGGTGAGATTTTAGAGATAAAAGCAGAATTTCCATATATAACAGACCCTTATATTGCTAGTAATATGGCAAAAGCTATATTAGGTAGAAGTAGGAATCAAACTACAGTGCAATTTTTAGGCACACCTGAAATATATAAATTAAATGTAGGTGACATAGTAGATTTAACATATGCAGGTTTAGGATTTAGTTCAAAACTATTTAGAATTGAAGCCCTAGAATTACAACCTGATGGATTGGTTAGTGTTTCTATGATTGAGTATTTAGATATTTATTCGTGGCTTGTGCCTTTACAAGAAGCTACAGCAGACCCTACAACACCACCAACAGCAGGTGCATTAGCAGCACCTGAGAATGTAACTTTTACTGATACTGATGCATCTGCAATAAATAGACCCTTTATATCTTGGGATAACCCAACAGACTTTCCAGTAAAAGAATTTAGATTAGATGTCACTGATAGTTCAGATAATCCAGTATTTAGTAAGATAGTTGACACTAATCAAGCAGATCTATCATTTATTGCTAAAGGTAGTGACTATAATTATTCTGTAACTGCTTTCAATGGTTTAGGTATAGAGTCAAATGCAACTACAGGTACTTTTACTATTGCAGATGACCCAGTAAAAACTACTGAAGTAGAAATAGATGGAGTTACATTATCTACAGTTGAATCTTATGGAACTACAACAGGTAAGACAGGAAACTATGTAAAGTTTACAAACCAAGTAGTAATGGAAGATGAGTTTTTATGTAAAGACTTTGCTGAATTTACTGGTAGTGGTGGTGTTTTAATTGATGGCGGCGACTTAACTATATCGGGTGCAGGTTTAAGTGCACAAGGCAGAATTAATGCTGATGGTGGTTTAAAGATTAGTAGTGGTGCACCTGCTTCTGCTACATCTACTGGTACAGCAGGTCAAATACAATGGGATTCAAACTACATTTATGTATGTGTTGCTACAAATACATGGAAAAGGGTAGCGATTAGCACATGGTAAAGGTAATATATAACAAAGAGATTTAATATGGCACAACACGATTACAATTTAGCAAACCAATCAGGTGCAGACTTTAGAGCAGATTTAAATAATGCTTTATCTGCTATTGCAACAACCAATAGCGGTGCAACTTCACCTAGTACAACTTTTGCACATCAGTTATGGGTAGATACAGCAAATAGCGTATTAAAAATAAGAAACTCAGCTAACGATGCATGGATTACAACTGGTGTAAGTATTACAGCAGATAATACTTTTGATATTAATGGTGGAACTGTAAATGGCATAACTTCGTTTAGCTTTTCTACAGGCTCTACTGTAACTAGCATTTTAGATGAAGATGATTTATCTTCTGATTCTGCTACAGCTTTAGCAACACAACAATCAATCAAAGCCTATGTAGATAGCCAAGTAGGAAGCGTAGATACATTAGCTGAAATACTTTTAAATGGTAATACTACAGGCGGTACTGATATTGAGTTTGGCGATAATGACAAAGCCATATTCGGTACAGGCTCAGATTTATCTATATATCATTCAGGCACTAATAGCCATATAGCTGATACGGGAGAAGGTAATTTATATTTAGATGCTACCAACTTAATTGTTAGAAATGGTACTGGTACTGAAACATACATGACTGCTGCTAATAATGGCGGTGTAGTTTTATACCATGATAATACAAGTCGTTTTTCTACAACCAGTTCAGGTATAGACGTAACAGGAACAGTTGTAAGTGATGGATTGACTGTTGATGGTGTTGCATCAATAGATGCAGGTGGAAATAATGCACATACAATTGGTAGGCTTATCATTGATTATGCTAGTAGTGGTAATCCAAAACTTATGTCAGAAGGTGGAGACGAAATAGCTATAGTAGCAGACCTAAATATAGTTGGCGGTGAAGTTATAAAATCAACAACACAACCAAGTCATTTTAATTTTAAACAAGCTAGAACAGGTTACGATATTGCTTTCTATACATCACCTACAGCTAATAATACTTTTGTAAAAGCATTAGAGATTGATGCTAACGGCGACATATCCTTCTACGATGATACAGGTACAACGCAAGGTTTATTTTGGGATGCATCAACAGAGAGATTAGGTATTGGGACTACGAGTCCAAGTCGAGCATTAAGTGTTGAAGGAAAAATATTTTTATCAGGTGATGGTCAACATGTTTATTTTGGTGGCAATAATACTTTTATAGGTGAAAGGTCTAA
>Ga0213858_10000240_pt1 | contig 26955 bp, 25 predicted proteins | sample PICome_FD_160122 | JGI IMG/M metagenome (GOLD analysis project Ga0213858, IMG submission 160122) | Coastal seawater microbial communities near Pivers Island, North Carolina, United States - PICO245 | ecosystem: Environmental > Aquatic > Marine > Coastal | place: USA: North Carolina | collected... | reverse complement strand
CAAAAAAAGATTTAAGGTAAGAGCTGTGAAAAAGTATATCAAGTAACTTAGGAGAGGTATCAAGCCTATAAGGATAAAGGAAACATAGGTAGCAGAGGCAACTCTAAATGGTACTTTAAATTGATTTTCGGAACCCAAGTCTTCAATTAAAAGGGTCTCCGTCATAAGTGCTTTATTCTGACAATAGCAAGCAACATTTTGCTCTAGCAATTCTCCTTGAATGCCTTTTGCCTCTAGAATATCTTTGATTCTATTCTTAACCGCTTCAAATTCCGATTCAATCTTTTGACTTATCTTTTGCTTCTGCTTTTGAAAATTATCAATTGCAGATTTTGTAGACAGATAAGATCCAATAGACATTGCAAAACCATCAGCCAAAAGATTAGCAATACCTAAAATAATTATTACAGAGCTTTCAAGTCCTGCCCCAACTGAACCTGCAACTACCCCAAAGGTAGTAACACATCCATCTATACCGCCATATACAAACTCGCTTAGGTAGTCACTATAATGATGAGCTTCCTTCTCTTGATTTGATTTATTTTTAAGCATCGAACCTATTCAAAATTAATGGGATTCAATATGTCACAAAGTCTTGTGTAGTCCTTTTCTAAGATGTATTCAAATTCTACAAGGCTGGGATTAATAACATACTTTTTCTTGTTTTTATCATTTTCAACAGCTACTACTTGATCGGTAATGTCATTAATTTTGTTTTCTACATTTGGAATCTCAATAAGCTCCCATTTCAATGCTCCATCAGGTAAAGGTGTAATCATAAATGTCATCCAGTTACTATTATCATCTTGGTAATTAATAAACAAATGACCTTTATGGTATTTAAGTACCTCACCTTCACGAAAAGCAAATAAGGTGTCTATATCATAGATTATTGCTGTAATCGAATCTCCGCCGATATATTCAAATGGAACGCACTCTTGTCTTCCAGGTAAATAAATACCTCCATCTACTATAGAACATCCTTCCGTTTCTTTTACCTTTTGTAAGGTAGTTTTAAATTCAAAGTGTGATTCTTGATAAACTATAAATCTATCAGAATAAATAATAGAGCTATCACTCTCACATAGATAAACACCTTGAAAGATAGTTGGTACTTGGTCAATCGCTTCTATACCCGGCGGAACAGCTTTATCAAAAAGAACATTAAGTTCACAACCAAAGAAAACAGAGATACAAACGAAGTATATAATAATATTTCTTGTCATGCTTTATTGTTTAATCGTAATCTATACTTAAGATTGGAACATCCACTTTATTAATAATAGTTTCGACTGTACTGCCTGAAAACAATCTCTTAAGCGGGTGCTGAAAATGGTTGGAAATTCCAATTAAATCAATTTCAAACTCTTCTTTAAAATGCCTTACACCCGCATTAACACTATAGTCAGAATAGAAATGCGTGTCAACATCATAATGCTTAGCTAAATTCTTAAAATCCTCGAGCGCATCCTTCATTAAAACTGAAGGCTGAGAGAAATAACTAAATGTATCAACAGTCAAGACGTGCACTTCATTGACATCAAAGTGTTTGATTATTCTTAAAAACTCTTTGAATGCTTTCTGATCTTCTTTATCTAAACCAGTTACAAAAACAACTTCTTTTACATCTAAATTCAGAGGTGACTGTTTTACTACTAAAACATTTCGTTTTATTTTCCTTAATACTTGAGTAGTAGAAGATCCTACTCGCCATTCTGGTCTACTGTGAGCTCCCTGGGATCCTACGATTACTAAATCATACTCATCCTCTGCCAATAGCTCTTGCAAGCCATCTATATACTTTCCTTTTATTAATTTATGATCAACCTGCCTAAATGCCCCTTTTATCTCCTCTACTTTATTGGCTAATTTGTTTAGCTCTGCTTGCTCTACACTCTGTAAAATATTAGTCTTTTGATCCTCAGGCAAACTTAGATTCTCAATACTAGGCCAGGCATCTATCATATGACACAATGTCAAGTCAAATTTGTTATGATCCACAAATTTCTTTGCAAACTCTAATGCATAATTAGAGTAATCAGAATAGTCAATAGGTAGTAAGAATTTCATATGTTATAGCTTATAGGCGTACTAGCAATTATTTGTTATGCACACTGTGATAGTGCTTTTCCTTATACTTTTCTATGAGAACTTTCATTTTAGCTATTGCACCAGTGAATGCCTTATGTTCATTTGCATCCTCATGACTCACATAGTTCATTACGCTCTTCTCTGGTTTAAAAAGAATCGATACTTTTGTTTTGTTTCCTTCTTCTACAAACTTCACATCTACGTTCTTAAGAAAGGGGTAGTTCCCAAATTTTTTATTCAATATCTGACTACAATAATCTTGTAACTCAATTTGATTTTTATGCCCTGGTGCTTCTAATTTAATATCCATATTAAGTAGTTTGAATTGAGTGAAGACCTTTAGTATTTTGTTTCCCTAGTGACCAATCATCAGTTTTAGTAGTCTGTATCCATATGGCATTTGATCTACGGAATACCTGGACGTGTAGGCCTAATTTATTTTCCATCATTTGCTCAAAATCATTGACTGACATATCATCACTTATAGTAAATTCCAAAGGTAAATCTTGATTTAACAAAGATGCCATTAAGGTCTCATCACTTAGCGTGTTTTGAACATGTGTACCTTGATATGGCTCATGAGCATTCTCATAAAACTCTATTTTAAGTCCTTCGTATCTGTTTGAAAATTGCTCTTTAAAATTTCTTAGATCAGTATCTTGATTAATCTTCATTGTATTAATATTTTCTATAAATGTATTTATTGATCAAAGAAATCGAAATGACCTAAATCATTTTACTAGCTAATTTTCATCATATTTATATTGTGGCGTGGCTCATAGTTTTATAAAAAATTTATTCAGATGATGAAAGTTATTGTACCCTGCGAATTCTCAGAAGTTTCTATGAATGCATTTTCTTATGCATATAAGATGTTTGAAGATGCTGAATTTACTGTCTTACATGTTCACTCTGGAATCTTATCAAAACGAGAACCTGTATACCTTGAGTCAGGTATGACTAAAGACAAACTTCTCAAGAAAGAAATGATTAGAGATGTATGTATGGCAGTCAATAGAAATAACCTTCCTGAAAACGTGACTGTAGAAGTCAAGGCAGGTGACATTATTGAGATAATTAACAATTACGTCAAAGAAAATCAATTTGATCTTCTAGTAAGTGGTACTAGAGATAAGTACACATTGTTTGATAAGGTATTTGGGACCATTTCCCTAGGAATGGTGAAGGCTACTGATATACCAGTCATTATGGTGCCTAGATTTGCAAAGTATAAAGTTATTGATCAAATATTATTTGCCCCAGATAGAGTTGGAAAGGATGTACAAAAATTTCTATCCCTCGTAGATAAATTAAATACAGAAGACCCTTACATTTCATTTATAGAAATTGATACCTCTGGTGGTAAAAATGAAATTAGAGATGATAAAATGAAAGAAACTCTCGCAGGCTATAAGATTAAATACAAGTATGGCTTTGAACTTATTGAAGCTAATGACATCAGTAAATCTATCTTGTCTGTGGCATACAATAAGCATTCTGACATTATTGCCATATCTCCCCATCATCAAAACTTTATAGAGACATTATTATTTAAATCAGTGTCAAAAGATCTAATACTTGATTCTAAAATGCCTCTACTATTTGTGAAGTAATTCCTTAAATCTTAAGTTTTAAGGAATTAACTCCAAGTACTAAATGGCCGAACTAAATTTTTGCTGCGATTCCAATGTAAACTGAAACGGATCAATGGCCGCACAAATGTTGCGAATAAAAAATTGACCCAGGTCTGTAACTTTAATACTACAGTCACTAATCATGATAAGTTGATCCTTTTCAAATTGTTGCATTTGTAATAATTGGTCCTTTATTAATTCATATAATGGATCATTGTCAGACCAACTTAACTCTCCCTGACACATCAACTTAAGTATTGACTCTCTCATGATTTTTTCTGAGTATGTCAATCTATGGCCTTTTATAATTGGAAGTTCTGAATTAGCAATTCTTTCTTGGTAAGATTCTAGTGACTTTTCATTTTGTACATACATACCCCATGCATCACTGATTGATGACATACCTAAGCCTATACTAATTGAGCTATAACTTGCAGTATAACCCATAAAATTTCTATGAAGCGTTCTGTCATTTAGAGACTGAAATAACTTGTCTGTAGGCAAACAAAAATGATCCATACCTATTGGTTCATAACCCAGAGCAGTCAGTGTATTATAGCCTTCTAAAAACAAATTGAGTTTAGTCAATCCTTTGGGGACATTGTCTATGGTAAATGCCCTTTGACTTGGACTTTTCCACGGAACATGAGCATAGCTGTAAAATGCAATTCTATCTGGCATTAACTCTTCTATGAATGCCATATTATCCTTTATGTGATTTAAGTCTTGAAATGGCAGACCATAAATAAGATCATAGTTTATAGATTCGTATCCAAGACGTCTAGCCTCTAAAGTCACTCTTCTCACATCCTCGACAGTTTGTCTTCTATTAATCGCTTCTAATATCATACTGGAAATATCCTGCACACCCAGACTCAATCTATTAAATCCCAAAGTCCTTAATGTTTCTAAATGCTCTCTGGTTGTGCTATTGGGATGAGCTTCAAAACTCATTTCACAATCCTGCGGAACAATACAATCATCTAAAATTGATCCTAACAGAAAAGCTAAGTTAGCCGGCGAGAAAAAAGTAGGTGTGCCCCCTCCCAAATGCAATTCTTTCAATTTGGGTTTATCATTAAACTGTTGTCGATATAATCTCCACTCTTCTAAAACAGCTCGGATATATGGTATCTCATAAGAATGATTCTTGGTGATTCTTTTATTGCACCCACAATAAGTACACAAATTTTCACAGAATGGAAGGTGAATATAAATACTTAAACCTTCAGAAGGATTGTAATTATTAAGGAGTGTTTTTAACCATTGAGATTGTGTCGGCACCTCTTTATCCCAATCAGGTACTGTAGGATAACTCGTATATCTGGGTACTTGATAATTATACTTTTCAACCAGTTTTTTATCTATCATGCTATTAGTATTGATTCTCAAAGATAGTTTGCGTGGCAAGCCCATAAATTGAGTTATATCATAGCTATAATTGATATAGATCATATGCCTTAAGACTTTCAAAAAGTACTTTTGATTATATAAGACAAAAGAAATGACTCAAATAAGTACCAAAAGATTTTTGTTGGTCTCGTTCCTGATTCTATTTTTCTTTGTGCTAATAGGATTGTCTATGATTTTCTTGGTTTTTCTTAATGCCTAATCAGCTTGAAAAATCAAAGTGAAATCAAGATTCCTTGTGCACATTGTGGCATCCCATGTGAATCAACGGATCTGCAGGTAAATGACAACTATTTTTGTTGTCATGGCTGTCACACTGTTTTTCAATTGCTACACGAACATCAACTGGATGATTACTACAGATTTTCTGCCTCGCCTGGTCTTAACCCAAATATCGAGAATCAGGAATATGAATTTTTGGAAGACCAGGCGATCATCCAAAAGCTATTAGATTTCCAAGAGGATAAACTATCTAAAGTAACTCTTCATCTACCTCAAATTCATTGTAGCTCTTGTCTCTTCTTATTAGAAAATCTTAATAGACTAAATGCTGGAATTTTAGAATCAAAAGTGAATTTCAACGCTAAAAAAGCAGCAATCTTTTTTGATTCACAAAAAGTCAGCCTTCGAGAACTGGTTTATTTATTAAGCAAGATTGGTTATGCACCTAGGTTAAACTTAGATAGTCTCGAATCCCAAAACCAAGAAAACAAAAAGCACAAACGCTTACTTTATCAAATAGGATTAGCTGGATTTTCATTTGGCAACATTATGTTGTTGAGCTTCCCAGAATATCTTGGCTTTGATAAGGCAAGTTACCTGTTTCATATTGGTTACATTAATATCATACTAGCCACACCTCTACTTTTGTATAGCAGTTTTGATTATATCAAATCAGCATGGCAAGGTATAAAGATGAATCATTTAAACATCGATTTACCTATTGCCTTGGGTATGGTTACACTTTATTTACGGAGTTGCTATGAAATATTAGGGCATCACGGCGAAGGTTATCTAGATAGTTTTGCAGGCTTTATCTTTTTCTTACTAATTGGTAAATGGTTTCAGCAGAAAACATTTGACAGATTAGACTTTGACAGAAATTACAAATCTTACTTTCCTATCTCAGTACTCATTAAGCAAGGCGAAGATTGGATCTCCCAATCGATTGACAAACTCAATAAAGGAGATTTAATGCTCATTAAGAATCAGCAATTGATCCCAGCTGATGGTATTCTTATAAAAGGTAAAGCTAGATTAGATTATAGTTTTGTCACTGGTGAATCTGAATTGATCAATAAAACAAAAGGGGAACAGTTATTTGCAGGCGGAAGGCATAATGGTTCTAATATCGAAGTTGAGGTAAATAAACAGGTAGATCAATCTTACTTGACCCAGCTATGGAATAATGAAACCTTTAATAAGCAGAGTATTTCAAATACTCAAAACCTGATCAATAACATCAGTAAATATTTTACCATTATCGTACTTATAATAGCACTAGCTACATTTATAAGTTGGTATATTATTGACCCTACTAAGATGTATCAGGTGTTTACTGCGGTTTTAATAGTTGCTTGTCCCTGTGCTTTAGCCTTATCGATTCCATTTTCTTATGGTAATATTCTAAGACTATTATCAAGCATTGGTTTGTACATTAAGGATACATCTACTATTGAGAAAATTCAAGATATAGATCACATTATCTTAGATAAAACTGGGACTATTACTGACAGCTCTGAAATGGACGTTCGTTTAGACTCTAAATTCAAAATGACCAGTAAGATTGCTACACTTATTAAAACCAGTTGCTTCCATTCTTCTCATCCATTGAGTAAGGCTATAGTCCAATATTTTGAGAAAGAAGCATTGACTGATATTGATGAGTTCAAAGAGCATGTTGGACAAGGTATTGAATCCAAGGTATTATCACATCGTTTAAAAATAGGCAGTAGCGCATTCTTATTTAATTCAGTAAATACTGTTGGCAGTCAATCTGTGTTCATTGAAATAGATGGAAAATACTATGGCAGATTTACATTTAAACCAAAACTGAGAGAAGGAATTGATGCTGTAATCAATGCACTGTCAGAGGAGTATGAATTATCTATGTTATCAGGCGATAATAACACTCAAAAATCTGAGATGGCTAATCTTTTTGGAAGTACTCAAAACCTGTTCTTTGACAAGAGTCCACATGACAAGCTAGAGTACGTTAAAAGACTTCAGCAAGAAGGAAAAAAAGTCATGATGATTGGTGACGGATTAAATGATGCCGGTGCATTAAAGCAGAGCGATGTAGGTATAGTTATTTCTGATAAAGTCAATAACTTTTCACCCTCTTGTGATGCGATTTTAGAAGCTAAACTATTTGGTAAGTTTAAAGCTATAATTGCTTTTCTCCGAGTGTCTAGATACCTAATCTTCGGAGCATTCGGCCTTGCTTTTCTTTATAACTTTATTGGCTTATCCTTCGCAGTTACTGCCAAGCTTACTCCAGTTGTGGCTGCCATTCTAATGCCAATAAGTTCGATTACCGTAATTATCTATGGTCTTGTTGGCACCTATCTTTTATTCCTTAGTCTTTCAAAAAAATTATCTCTACTAAACTAATTTACTCCAGCTCATCTATAGGCTCTACCTCTCCTACTGGTTCTACTTCATCTAACCGCTCTTCAATATCTATCGCTTCTACTTCATTTAATGGCTCTTCATTTTGTAATACCTCACTATTAAAAGGTTGATCGAATTCTTCGCTCGATACATATGGTGTTAATTCAAACATTAATATGATGGCTAAGATGAGTGCTATCGCGTAAAATATGATTCTCTTCATAATGGGAAATTTACCTGTTAAACTAGGTTCAACACCGCATCTGTTACACAATCAGAGAAAATCTAAAATAATTTAACTTAATGGCACATGATAGGATTCTTAATGGCCATCCAAAAGTCCAATTCTCGTGGCATATCTACCATTAAACCGCGATAGATTAAGAATACACCAAAGATCATACTTATCAAAGGAAGTATGTTGCTGAGTTTAGATCTAAAACTTGCAGGAATCAACTGATAACCAAAACTTAGTGCAAATAGAAGTGGGAGTGTTCCTAATCCAAAAAGACCCATAAATAAAACACCGGAGAAAATAGAGCCACTTGCCAAAGCACCGGCTAAGGCAACATAAACTAAACCACAAGGCAATAAACCATTAAGCATGCCCAAGGTAAATGGATGGTGACTTTTTGATTTTATGATTAAGCTTTGTACTATATTTTGGTACTTGCTATACCATTTATTAAGCGCACCAGACTGCAATACCTTTTTCCCGAGTTTTAACCCAAATAAAGAAGAAATTACTAACAATACTCCAAGTGAAATGGATAAAAGTTTTTGTAAGTCCGATAATACTAAAACACTTCCCAGAGCACCAAACAATAATCCAATCCCTGCATAGGTAAGGGTACGACCAAGGTTATAGCTTAATGCACTAGAAGCACTCTGCATGCGATTCAAACCTGGCCTATATGTAAACGCAATAGCTAATGGGCCACACATACCAAGGCAATGAAGTGAACCAAATAAGCCGAGTGTAAAGGCCATGTAAAGCATAATTAGATGTAAATCGTTTCTTCTAAATAAACTGCCTCTCCATCTACTAAACATTCCATTTTTACAATCCACTTGCCATTAGCAATTTGATTAGTAGAAATCTTATGAAGAGGCTTGTCCATACTTAAACTAAAATCTTTACTCTTATCAGATGGTCTGTAGAATAGAGCTGTACCTGATACCTTTTGTGTATCCTTAAACTCTATGACTATTTCTTCTGTGGAATTATCAACTTTTATTTGAATATTATTCAAATCCATAGCCCTCGACTCCTTTTCATATCTTGATTGATACTCAATATCTTTTTGGTAATAATCATCAACTACTAAACTGTGGTCTACCCCAAAACTTGACACTAATGCAAAAACTACCACGCCAACAAACACGGTGTAAAAGATGGCTATTCCGTGTCCCCAGTTAAATTTCGAAAACATAAGCTTTATTTAATTGGTCCAAAAAAATTGGTGTTGGCCTCACTTACCAATTCACCTTTGTTATATACTTCTATCTTAACTTTATTCTTTCTACCCTTAAGTTGTTCTTCAGGTATTTTAATGAAAACAGCTCCTTCTGTAATCTCAAATGGTACTGCATTCACTCCCATCCCCACAGGTTCTATCAGTATTCCCTCTATACTTTCAGACTTAAATTGAATTTCTCCCTCGATTTCTGATTTATTAATCAGTTGGTAGTTATATAGATTGCTGATGTAACCGTCATCCTGCCTTTGAAACAGCATCCCTGGAGTCCTTAAAAAAAGTGTCTCCATACTACTTCTAGACATAAATAAAAATGACTCTAAACCTATCAGCATGACTAGCACAATTGAATATGCTACTACCCTGGTATTAAGAAGCGATTTCGTTCTATTCTTAATACCGTTGTAGCTATCTATTCTTACCAGACCTAGAGGTCGGTCAATTTTTTCCATTACCTGGTCACAGGCATCCATACATGCTGTGCAGTTGACACATTCCAATTGAGTGCCATTTCTAATATCTATACCTGTAGGGCACACTTGAACACACAATCTGCAGTCAACACAATCTCCAAGTGGAGGAGCCTCAGTTTGTTTGTTTTTTCTAATCTTTCCTCTAGGTTCTCCACGTTCATAATCATAGGCTACAGCTAAAGAGTTGTCATCCAATAACACGCCTTGTAATCTTCCATACGGACATACTGTTGTACAAACTTGTTCTCTTAGAAATGCAAATACGCCATAAAAAACAGCAGTGAAAACTACCATAGCTACAAAGCCTTTCCAATGCTCACTCAAGGGTTCTGTAACTAATTTGTACAATTCATCTACCCCTATTATATATGATAGAAAGGTATGCGCTATAACCACCGCGATTAAAACAAAAATGATGTGTTTAGCCGTTTTCTTAACTACTTTATCTGTATTCCATTCAGACTTATCTAGTCTTCGCTGTGCATTTGCATCACCTTCAATCCAGTATTCAATTCGTCTGAATACCATTTCCATGAAGATTGTTTGCGGACATACCCATCCGCAAAATAGTCGACCAAAAATAACGGTAAACAAAACGATGAACACCATGCCGATAAGCATGGCTACTACGAATAAATGGAAGTCTTGTGGTGCAAAATAAACGCCGAATAAAATGAATTCTGTCTCAGGTATATTAAACTGAACAAATGGTCTGCCTTTGCACTTAATAAAAGGTAATATAAAGAGTACGACTAATAAAAGGTAAGAGATCCATTTTCGCCAGTTATAGAATTTACCTACTGGTTGCTTAGGATAAATCCAAATTCGTTTCCCAGATTGATCCACAGTAGCAATACTGTCTCTAAAAATTTCCTGATCTTCTATTTCATCGTACTCTTTCACCCGACATTATTACTTTACAATTGAAGAATTTAATTCTGTAGCTTCTCCGCCTGCAGTTAGTTCTATTAATTCACCTTCCGGCTTCTTTTGATTAGGTGGATCTGTCCCTACTAAGGTCATAATGTAGCTTGCAACCTTTTGCATACTAGCAGGTCTTAATTGTGTCTTCCAAGAAATCATACCTTTTTCAGGCACACCGTATTTAATCGTCCTAAATATGCTACCGATATCTCCACCATGAATCCAATAGTTATCAGTCATATTAGGCCCTACACCTCCTTCTCCTAACATCCCATGGCAAGAAGCACATTGACTTTTAAATAGCTGTGCACCTTCTGCTAGGTCGGCTGCATCTGTTAACTGTATTACATTAGATTCGTTTACAGCATTAGCTTGCTTAAACATCACAGCTCTTCTTTGCTCTTCCGCTATATCCATCGCTTTTTCATACTCTACTTGCTGAGAATCACCTATATCAGAAAAGTGATAGACATAGATATATACCGCAGACCAAGCGATCGTAAAATAGAACAGATACAACCACCAAGGAGGTAAACTATTATCTAACTCACGGATGCCATCATAATCATGTCCTAAATCAATATCTTTTTCTTGCTCTATAGGAATCATTCCGACGAGCTTATCCCAAAACTTTTGAAAGATATTTTCACTTGATCCTACTTCATCAGGTAGGCTAATACCATGTTCAGCAAGAAATTCTTTTTGCTTATTCTTTACAATAGTTTCCATTGTATAGAATAGAGAAAACAAGGCTCCTAATACTAAGCCAGCTATTACAATCAATAATATATTATCATAGATCCAATCTAACGAGGTGTTAGATTTAGCTGCACCTTGAGCCATCACCATCGCTGGCAATGAAAGTATAGATGCTATCGCTAATAATCTTTTATAAGTATTCATTTTAAAGTTTGTTTTGATTAGTTATCATCAGCTAATGGTAAATTGGCGATCTCGTCTAGATCACTGGAGTTTTTGATAAATGCCAGATAAATCGACATAGAAAACACAATGAAGAATGTTAGTAAGGCAAACAATGCCATCCAATTAATATTCCCTGCTGATTCTAATATGTATTTATACATGATCTTCGTTTTATTAGTTTTTAACCATTTTATCAGGCTTAATATCAGTACCTAATCTTTGTAAGTAGGCTATCAAGGCTACCATTTCTGTCTTCTCTAAATTTTCTTGTTCAATACCTTGCTCGTTAAGTTCTCTAGCAATTTTTCTCGCTTGCCTTTGTAGATCCTCGACTGCTGTCTCCTCATAATTCTGAGGATAAGGTGTATTTAACATCCTCAATACCTTAATTTTTGCAGAAGTATATTTTGTATTTAATTCCTGCTCTGCTAACCATGGGTATGGTGGCATAATCGATCCTGGTGACAAGGACTCTGGATCTATCATATGGTTGTAGTGCCAGCTATGTGGATATTTCCCACCTACTCTATGTAAGTCCGGACCAGTCCGCTTACTTCCCCACAAGAATGGTCTATCATAAACAAATTCACCTGACTTACTAAACTCTCCATAACGCTCCGTTTCTGATCTAAACGGTCTCACCATTTGAGAATGACAACCTAAGCATCCTTCTCTGATATATAGATCACGACCCTCGAGTTCTAATGCTGTATAAGGTTTTACACTTTCGATTTTAGGTACATTATCATCAATTAATAACATTGGGAAAATCTCAACCAACCCTCCGATTAATACTAGAGTTGCACTAGCTAGTAACATTTGAACTGGTCTTCTTTCTATCAATCTATGCCAATGTTCTTTTGCATGAGATACATAAGCAACTCTTGCAGGTGCAGTAGTTTCTACATTCTTGATGAGTGTCCCAGCTTTAGAAGTCTTATATAAGTTATAAGCCATTAAGAAAGCACCGATTAAATAAATCAAGCCTCCTAAAGATCTAAACATATACATTGGTATAATCTGGGTAACGGTTTCTAAGAAGTTGGTGTACACTAAAAATCCATCAGTACTAAATTTCTTCCACATCATACTTTGAGTCCAACCTGCCCAGTACAATGGAATTGTGTAGAAAATTGTACCTAGAGTACCTAACCAAAAGTGCGTGTTAGCAAGCTTTACTGAATGTAATTTAGTACCGTATAATCTAGGCCATAACCAATATAATACACCAAAGGTTAACATACCATTCCAACCTAAAGTACCTACGTGAACATGACCAACAGTCCAGTCAGTATAATGGCTAATCGCATTAATTGATTTAATGGATAATAAAGGTCCTTCCAAAGTAGCCATACCATAAGCAGTAACAGCTACTACCATAAACTTTAATATTGGATCTTTTCGAACTCTATCCCAGGCTCCTCTCAATGTCAATAAACCATTTAACATACCACCCCAAGACGGAGCAATCAACATTAAACTAAATACTGATCCTAATGACTGTGCCCAGTCAGGAAGTGAGGTATAAAGTAAGTGATGCGGTCCAGCCCAGATATAAATAAAGATCAAAGCCCAAAAGTGTACAATGGATAACTTATATGAAAACACTGGCCTGTTTGCCGCCTTTGGTAAAAAGTAATACATTAAACCCAGGTAAGGCGTAGTTAAGAAGAATGCAACAGCATTATGACCATACCACCATTGAATCAAAGCATCCTGCACACCGGCAAAAACAGGTATACTATCCCACATACTAACAGGAATCTCCAGGTTCTTAACTACATGCAGTAAGGTGACGGTTATCCAGGTACCTATATAGAACCAAACTGCTACATAAAGGTGATTCTCTCTTCTTTTTAAGATTGTACCAAACATATTAATACCAAATACAATCCAGACAAGTGCAATAGCGATATCTATTGGCCACTCTAACTCTGCGTATTCTGAGGCACTCGTTATACCAAGAGGTAAAGTGATTGCAGCAGATAAGATGATTAACTGCCAACCCCAAAAATGAATCTTTGACAGTAAATCACTATACATTCTGGCTTTCATTAATCTTTGCAAAGAGTAATAAACACCCATGTAAATACCATTACCTACAAATGCAAAAATCACTGCATTGGTATGTAGTGGTCTGATTCTTCCAAATGTAAAATACTGTGTTATATTAAATTCTGGCCAAACCATCTGTAAGGCCACTATTAAACCGACAAGCATTCCAACAATACCCCAAACCGTAGTAGCAATCCCAAAGTCTCGGACTATCTTGTTATCATAGCTAAATGTTTGTACTTCAGACATGTTGATTTTTATTTAGTTTTTTGATTATCTGTTATTTTCTGATCCATAAGCATATCATCCTCTACTAGTATTCTCATTGATGGAGAGAAGTCATCATCATACTGACCATCCTTGACTGCCCAGAAAAAGGCAAATAAAAAACCTACTGCGACGAGTAGACTTAAAATGATTAGCATCAAAATGATTTTCATAGGATTATCTTAATCTTCTGCAATTTATAAGTGTATGGATCTTTCTTAGATGACAGCTGTCATGAGGACTTATGTCCTTGGTCATACTAAGCAATCTGCTGAACGTAACGCATGATATCAAAGGATGTAATAATGCCAACTAAGAGCTCATCTTTAATAACAGGGAGACAATTAATACGGTACTTTACCATAATATTAACTGCTTCTACCACCGTAGCCTCTTCAGCTATAGTAATAGGGTTTCTCTTCATTATTGACTCTACCAAATCAAAGCCCATATTGCCAATTTCCATATTAGAAATTATCTGTAATTTGGAATTGATATCTCTTGCAAAAAGGAGGTCGCCATAACTTAATATGCCGACCACTTTATTATGCACAGTAATTGGTAAATGATGAATTTTGTGCAGATTGCATAAATCATATGCGTTGTTTATTTTCTCTTTCGGGTGAAGAGTCAACACATTTATTGACATTATATCCTTTACCTTCATATTGTTATACTCTTGAAAGGTTGGCGTGCTTTAATGCCTGTTGTCCAGGATATGTTTTCTCTTTAGTTACAACTTGTTTCTTCTCTTTCTTTTTAAAAGTAAAACCTATGCCCGTTAAGCAAGTAAAAAATACAGGAACAGATAAAAGAGCTAAAAATTCTACACCGACCAAGAATGGAACGATGACTAATAACATCATTAAATAATATCTAAGTAATAATTGATCGAAAGATAAATTGTACATTTTCATAGTAAAATAATTTACTATAAATGTCTCTGTTTAAAAGCGCACATAGAGTGACTACTGTCAACTATGAAAATGATATTGATCAGTTAGGAATTAAATATTGAGCCAATAGGTGAACTTAGCTACAATACCCCTATTTCTAGAAGTGAATTGGCTACCTTCTTCTAAAAGGTAATTATCAGAATAAACCAAAAAGAAATCAGATACAGGCGCGAAACGCCATTGTAGTCTAGTATTGGTAGAGAGATTATCAATCTGATTATTATATTGTATAAAGCTAGTCAAGAATAATTTCTTGCTGAAGCTAACATCAATCCTAGGGCCAATTAACCATAAGTCTGCTACTTCAAACTCATCGTTAATATCAATGTGGTTATAATTTATTCTTAAACCAATATTTAGATAAGGTTGGACTCTAAATTCAAGGTTTGTATCGAATCCATATCTTTTACCTGAAAAGAATGTTCCATAAAGCGGTTCAAATCTGACACGATAATCTTTTCTTCTATCTGAGTTAAACTCCATACTGAATAAGAAGTTTTTATACTCATTACCTGCAGCTAAAAAAACATCATCTTCTTGTATCCGAGTAGGATCAAAATCTTCTAATAGTATTAATTGATTATACCTGGAATTAAATTGTAATTCCATTCCAGAGTTCCATCTTAACTCAAATTCTGATTCGAAACTGTTTTCAATATTTTGGAAACCATCAAGAATACTTTCATTATCATCACCAAGTTGATAAAATGTCTGGTAGTTAAATCTTAGGTTAATCAAGTTTATCTCGCTGTCCTTAGGATAAATATTAAAGCCAATACCAGGACCGAATTGTAAAATATCTCTTCGTGGGACAAAACCTACTTGTGCATCAAAGCCATTGCCTATGATACTATGAAACCAACTAGCATTGAAAGTTCGCTTATTATATCTAAGTTCAGCCATGTGCGCATACTCCTTATCTTCATCTGCAACAGTAAATGCTTTTTGAAAGGATAATTTACCGGCCCATACATTATCAGGTGTTGCTAATCTATATTCAAGCGCAGCTACTCTATTATATGTATCATTTGTTTCACCAAAATCTGAGGCAGACACGGCTTGCTTGTTAATTAGTGCAAATGCAATATTAGATCTATCAAAAACTTGTTGCTCTACTGCTAATACACCAAAATTAAAACTCGGTAAATCATTCTCCTCTTGCGAAGCTGTTTGCATGTTTAAGAATCCAACACGTAATTTATCATTCAACTTTCCACTAATACGTACTCCTCCGTGAATGGTATTTTGAATAGTCTCATCTGAAGTGGTATCCGTAGAAATACCTATCCTCCTAGAAAAGAATGGATTAATCCTACGTGTTCCAAACCCACTAAATAAATCTGCATTTTCAATGAAGAATTGTCTCCTTTCAGGAAAAAAGATTTCAAAACGATCAAGATTAGTTACCTGCCTATCAACCTCAACCTGTGAAAAATCTGGATTAGCAGTTAAATCCATATTCAAACTAGAAGTTAAAGCAACTTTAGCATCACCACCAAAAGCAAAATTACGATCAGTACCTTCTTGATGCTCATCTTCAAAATCTCTGGTTGCTGCTGTAGTAACAAATGGAATAATAGAAATATTAGAACCTGGTTTAGGAAGCCCTTCGTTCCAATAAAGTCTACCCATAAAAGTGATATCCGCTAAGATATTGTTATTAGGTATCTTGATCCAAGTAGAAATTTCATTGCCTTCTGTATCATTTCTGTATGTATTGAATCTCCAATACTCAGTATCTTGATTATATCTTAATGTACTAAATGGGATAGCGATTTCAGTAATATACTTATCATCGTAAATTTTTGCATCCCCGTTCCATTTATTATCCCAGGCAAAAGAGAAATCTCTGAAGTTTCTACCTCCATTTGATATTAGAGCCTCCCTTCTCACACCTAAAGGATTTATACCAAAAACAAAGGCATTTGTTTTGTCACCAAAAGTGTCAAACAAAAAAGTAACGTTATCACTTCCCCTAAAGCTATAATCCCTTCGCAAAGAAGGAATCACTAAATTCTCTTCTTTTAAATAAGCTATACAGGCAACGTAAATATTATTATCATCATAGGTAATAAAAACCTCAGATTTGTTCATTGCAGGAACAGTATCCGTCGGTGTATATTGAGAATAATTATAAAACTTCTCACACTTAGACCAAACTGCTTCATCTAATACACCGTCAAGCTTGATAGTCGCGTTAGTTTTATAAACAGTAATTTCTGGTATGTTTCCGTCAAATATTGAATTCTCCTGAGCAAAGGAGTTGCTCAACATACAAAATAATATACAGCCAAGAGTTATTAAGAATCTAATCACGGGGCGAAATTAGCACTTTTCTAAAGCTCTACCCACTTATCGTCTAATTTTCCTGACTTTATTACTTTGTCAATAAATAGCATTCCTCTGACTCCTTCGTTTACATCAGGATAGTCTTTAAAAAGTGGATGGACAGTCTCATTTTTCAATCTTGCCTGAATACACTTAGCCACATTTCTATAAATATTGGCAAAAGCTTCAAGATAGCCTTCAGGATGTCCTGCTGGTAAACGTGTGTGAGCCATAGCTTCTTCGCTTAAATCTCCCACACCTGTTCTTACTATTTGAGTAGATTGATCAAGCCATCTCATTATTAGGCTATTCGGTTCCATTTGAGACCATTCTATACTTCCTTTCTCGCCATATATTCTAATTCGCAAATTATTCTCTTCACCTGCAGAAATCTGGCTAGCTATTAATGTCCCAGTAGCACCATTTTCATACTTTATCAAAATATTGCTGTCATCATCCAATAGCCTTCCTTCAACTAAAATATTTACATCAGCATATATCTTTTCCATTCTCAATCCTGACATGTACTCAGCTAAATTAGCTGCATGTGTACCTATATCTCCAATGGCACCAGCTTTGCCTGATCGTTTAGGATCAGTTCTCCAAGCAGCCTGCTTTTGGTTACTTTGTTCTAAAGCGGTTGACAACCAACCTTGGGGATATTCTACAACCACTTTTCTTATCGCACCTAAATCTCCATTTTCAATTCTATGCTTGGCCTCTTTAACCATCGGATAGGCTGTATAATTATGCGTTAAAGCAAAAATTAACCCTGAGTCATTTACTACCCTTTGTAAGTCCAATGCTTCTTCAAGAGAAAAGCACATTGGTTTATCGCATACAACATGAAAGCCATACTCAATAGCCATCTTAGCCGGTGCGTAATGCATATGATTAGGTGTTACTATAGAAACAAAATCCATTCTCACATCCTCAGGCAGTTTTGACTCTGCAATAATCATTTGTTCATAGTTATCATAGACTCTGTCTGCCGGCAGATATAGCGACTCACCCGAAGCTTTTGACTTCTCTGCATTACTACTAAATGCGCCACAAACGAGTTCTATATGGCCATCCATTCTTGATGCAATTCTATGTACTTCACCAATGAAGGCTCCAAGTCCTCCACCGATCATTCCCATTCTAATTTTTCTCATCGTTTAATTGTGTTTCTATGTACTTTAAAATGATTGCCTCTAATGTTTTCAAAGGAACTGATCCATTCCTTAAAATTGTCTGATGGAAACTCCTGATATTAAATTTATCACCAAGCTTTTCTTCAGCAAATTTTCTTAATTCCCTAATTTTTAATTCTCCTATTTTATAGGAAACAGCCTGACCGGGCCAGCCAATATATCTGTCGATTTCCGTCTTCACTTCGTGTAAAGAAAGAGCAGTATTGGAAGCCATATAGTCCATTGCTTTTTCTCTTGACCAATTAAAATAGTGCATACCTGGGTCAACCACTAATCTACATGCTCTCCACATTTCATATGACAATCTTCCAAACTCTTCATACAAACTAGAATAATATCCAGCTTCTTTGCCAAGGTATTCGCAATACAAAGCCCATCCTTCACCGTAGGCACTGATATAGGTTCTATTTCTAATCGCTGGTACTCCTTCCATTTCTTGAGCTAAACTTCCTTGCAAATGATGTCCAGGGACTGCTTCATGCAAGGTTAAAGCCGGCATAAGATATAATGGTCTGCTCTTTAGGTCAAAAGTGTTTACCCAATAGGCGCCAGGTCTATTTTGTGAATAAGATCCTCCAGAGTATCTTCCAGCTGTATAAGTAGGTGCTATATCATCTGGTACTGGCTTAACAGTAAACGGCATCCTGGGTAATTGCTCAAAATATCTAGGTAAGAAAGCTTCAGCCTGCTTTGATAACCAAGAAGCATAATGCAATAATTGGGCAGGGCTATTAACATAAAACTGAGGGTCCGTCCGCAAGAAGTTTAAAAAATCATCAAAACTCCCTTCAAAGCCTAATTCGGAAATTATTTGATGCATCTCAGATTTAATTCTAGCTACCTCAGACAGGCCTACATCAAATACCTCTTGAGGACTCATATTTAGAGTGGTGAAATATTCTACTCTTTGTTCATAAAATGCTTTACCGTTACTATTATTAATAATACCCACTTCCTCTCTTACCTTTGGTAAATAATCATTTTGAAAAAAAGATTGCAGCCTATTAAAAGCAGGTCGTACTGCTTCTGAGAATATCTTCAATGCAGTATGAATGGTTTCTTCTCTTTGAGATTTAATAGCTGGTTTAATTAAAAAGTGGTTACTATCAGATTTTTCTAATTGATGATTTAGTATGTCTAAGCAATTTTTAACAACCAATTTTGGTACCGTGATACCTTGATCATAACCCTCTTTAATGAGTGATATCTGCTGATCAATAAACCTCGGCGTATCCTTAAGTTTTTCCAGATAACTCGAATCAGAACTTTCTTCATTTAACTGAAAGTACTGCATCTCATAAAACATAGAGGTCAAAAATCCACCTTCTGAACTCAAAGGAATTAAATAATGCTTATTGTTAATTTGCTCTAACCTATCCTTGATGACTAATTGAAGAAAATCAAATGTTATTTGATCCGAAATATTTAATGAATCTTTTTGAATAGATCTGAGGGAATCTAACATCATTGAGTAAGCTGACTTATCAGATTCTAGATGCTTTTTTACATGACCCCATGTACTTCCATAATCAGAATATCTTTGCTTACTAAAACTGGATTCTTGCTCTAGTACAGCCTCTAATTTCAGGCTATTCACATTGGTATCCTGTGAAAATGCTAGACAATAAGTAATAGATAACAGGTATAGAGAAATTATAAGCTTATTCATGGCACTAAAATTCATAAAAAAAATGGAATGATCACATCTGATAAAGAGATTTAATCCTTTATTTTATACCATATGAAAACCAAGCAAGGCTTAAATCAATTAAAAAAAGATCCAATTTTGGATGAGATTATCAGTGTATTGGAAGATCCCAAACCAATTGTCTCTGATGGTGTTTATGCAGATTTAGTAAAAGCGATTATTTACCAACAGATATCTACCAAAGCTGCTGATAAGATTTATGAGAGATTTACAGCTCTACTTGATTTTGATTTACAAACACCTCAAAAACTTTTGAGCATAGAATTTGAAGCCTTAAGAGCTGCTGGTTTAAGTAGACAAAAAGCAAGCTATGTATTAAACATTGCTGAGTTTTTTGTAGAAGAGAAAATCACAGATAATATTTGGACAAGTCTTAGTGATCAAGATATTGTAGATTACCTGTGCCAAATAAAAGGGGTGGGCAAATGGACCGTAGAGATGATGTTAATCTTTACATTAGGAAGACCTGATGTTTTTCCAGATAGAGATTATGCTATACAGATGGTCATTAAAGATCTGTATAGTTTAAAAACTGAAATGACTGCTCTAATTAAAGAGATTAATAAAATAGCAGAAAACTGGAGACCTCATAGAACACTTGCAACACTCTATTTGTGGCAATGGGTCAGATATTTAAGGTCAAAAAATTAATCTTATTGAACAACTAATTTAGCATGTTCAGACTTGCCTGCAGTGTTTTCAAGAGTTAGGATGTATAAACCAGCCGACATGCCATATTTGCTAAAATCAATGTTAATAAAAGTCTCTTGGTTTAAAGGAATAACTGAAATTACCTTTCCTGATAAATCCACAATTTTTACCCTTTCAAAATTATGATTTATATCAAAATTAATTCTTGATGATATACTTGCTGGATTTGGATGAATAGATAATGCGTTAACGATAACTTCACCAAAATCTATAGACCTTATCTCAGAGTACTCAAAGCTTCCATCAATATCAATCATTTTTAAGCGATAATAGTAAGTGCCTTGAGCTTGGGTAGTACTGTTTATATCTTTATACTCATAAGGTACATTAACACTACTGTTGCCCACTGCTTTTACTTCATCAACATAGGACCAATTAGCTGCATCAGTACTTTTCTCTATCTCAAAATGAGAAACATTCACCTCCGTTATTGTCCCCCAAATTAAATGTGCTCCTCCATTGTTTTTGAAGACTTCAAATTTTCCTAAAACTGCAGGTAAAACGGTAAAAAATGCAGATCCGTTTATAGTAGGTGTGAAGTCATCAATTGTTGCTCCGTCAAAGGAAATACCAATGTTAGGATCTGTCGTAACATCAAACCCAACTTCTGCTATCTCTATAGTCCCACTAAAATCGCCAGCATTACTGGCAACAGTTGCAATTTCTATCCATGTGTTTGTTGACCAATCTTCAGGAAATAAGAAAGGTGGAGAACCATTGAACGCAAATGCTTGAAACTCTTCGCCACTATTAACACTTTCGGTTCCTGATTTGGCAATACTGTATCCATTAGAATTATCTACACTACCTAGATCATTACCGGCGCCATCATCCCACTTAAGACCAAATACTAAATCAACTAATACATCCGAAGTAGTAGGCATTGTTCCTGAAACCACTCTCATCTCAATGCCAACAGTAGCACCATCAACCATAGTTGCTCTAATCTCAAAATCTTGAGAAGAAAGTGAAGCTGAGCAAATTAAAAGTGCAACTAATATTTTAAATTTTATTTTCATCGACCTAGTCTGGTATTTGTTCAAAAATAATATTGTTAGGGGTAAAAAGCCCAACTGAAGATAGAACAGTATTTTTATCATTTGAGGATCCATTATATTTTACGAATCCATCCATATTAACATCCTCATTTAAATAACCCTCTTCTACGTTATTAGGTGTAAAAAGGCCGACCTCTCCTAGAATATCGTTCTTGTCATTTGAAGACCCATTGTATTTTACATTGTCGTCCATATTGGCATTTCCTGGCCACATTCCAAAAATGCCTGAGTCTATTTCAAATTGTGCGTCTGTACCATAAATATCTAAACTTTCATCAGTGAAATCATAATCGTTTAAGCCCGATATATCTATTGCATCGTCTGACATCACTCCTAGGTGGTTTCTATGTCTGACAGCTATATAATACAGACCGTAATCAACTGCAGAACAATCAACTCTAGACACACCATCTACATCTACAATATTACCATCACGCTGAATTAAAGCTGCCCTAGAATATACTACATCTGTATTGTCAAGAATACTTCTAAGTTCTAAAACTACCCAATCGACAATAGCATTATCTCCTTGAACCATTAAAATATTCAAATCTGTGATTTCTTCACCTCCACCACCACCAGTGAATATATACCCCAAATCAGAATATGGTTCTTCTAGTGGCATGTAGCCTCCTCTTTTTACCTCATCACTCATCAAACCATCAGCTTCTTTGTAAGGACCAGTTAAAATTGTTTTGACTGAAACACAATTAACTTCATCATCTATATCACCATTACAATTATTATCAATACCATCACATAGTTCAGGAACTCCTGGATTTATATTTGGATCATTGTCATCACAATCCACATCAGCACAATAACCATCTTCATCAAGATCTGGCTCACATGGCTCATCATATCTTAGTACAAATAATCCATTATTAATATCTGTTGCTAGTATGTTTCCTGAAGGTAAGAATGGATATGTTCCCCAATTTCCTTCGGTCCCCGTATATACCCCATTGATATGTGTATCATAATGCCCAATTAAGACTGGATTTTCAGGATCAGCCACATCATACATTTTTAAACCATCCTCATAATAACTTACGTACAATGTATCTCCTTTAATAAATGGATTATGAGGTGTTGGAAACCCACTTCCTAATAATGCATCTTGGAAAGTTGTAACCAGATTTAACTCGTTATTATCAGAGCCCATGTTTTCTAAGTCAACTACCCCAAGTGGAAGACCTTGACCTACTTCTTCGGCAAAGATGATATAATCATCATTTTTCGTAATCCAACAGCTATGGTTGTAATTGCCAGTATCATAGTAGCCTAAATCATCCGGATTTGCAGGATCTGTCAAATCCCAAATCTGGAAACCGGTCCATCCATGGTTACAGTATGCGATATTATCTTTTACAAAAACATCATGAACATAATAGTTTGATCCAAAATCGATGTTTTCTATTACACCAATATTGTCTTCGGTAGGATCTGAAATATCAATAACAATTAAATCTGTAGAACCAGGTACTCCTGCCGCATATAAACGATGATTTTCTTCGTCGATAAAAATATTATGAGATTTAGGAAAAAATTCAGTGGTAGTGTATTCATGTGTAACCGTTGCACCATCTGCAGTAAAAACATGCAAGCCCTCAGTACAACTGTCACAGACACCAAAGATATACAGAACAGGATCCTCACCTTCTGCTTGATAAGTATAGGTTTTAAAGTCTCTCCAAATTTCTGGACTTCCAGCATCAAATTGTAAAATAAGTGTAGGATTCGATGGATCAGTTACATCAATAAAGAGGATGTGTTCTGCACCTCCAACAATAGCAAATTCTCCAGCCTCATTTGAATATCCCCATACATCGTTATATTCTAGTCCTCCAGTTGAGGGTAAGTTGTCATCATCATATTGACCTAATAATTCAATATTAAGTGGATCCTCCTGCGTAATAACAGGAGCGATGAATGCTAAAAGCAAGGGTATAAATAAAATCAGTTTTAATTTCATTATCTACTAATTTTTAATTGATGACATTAAATTCATCAATAAGCCAGCATAAACTATCAATGTGCTAAGGGGATTGAGGACTAAAATTAATCAAAAACATCTTTTCAAAAGTGTCAGGATGAAGCTTTTTTAGTTAAAATATCACTTGATTTTATGATAGCACTGCCATAAAAGAAACAGAAAAAGGCGATACTATAGGATCTTTCGAGTGTATTTTCTACTAAAAAGGATATCAGAAACAAAATACCCATCATAATAAACAAGAGTTCACCAGACTTAAATTGTAACCAAGGTGTAAAAAAAGCTATACAGAAAAGGATGAATCCAATGATGCCGATACCTGATAAAAAGAATATAAATTGATTGTGTGGATATTTATCAGGATAATAGTTTAAGACTTCTCTCATTCGTTTAGAGCAAATCTCTCTTAGGTCACCAATACCAACACCTAATACAGGATTTTCTTTGAATAATTCTAAGCCTGTTTGTATAGATACCCATCTTTCAGAGTCAGAATACTGAGATCCACCCCCTTTTAAGTATTCATTTATATCATACCTCATATATCCTATTTTCGCTTCCAAGCTAGGTATGGTCTTATACATCACAATTGGAGAAGCGATGGAAAAAAGTAATAATGCTATCAGCCACTTATATTTTTTCAATCTTATAATATAAATCAAAGCGACGGCTATCAATACTGCATAAAACAAAGCTAAACCACTTCTTACCGCCATTAAATGGAGTAATACAAAGCCTGTAATCGAAAAGATGAGATAAAACCACTTCGGAACCGGGATCATTTCTACTTTCTCCTTGGTAATTAAAATTAAAGAAGCAAGGATTGAAAAGGCCAAAAAGATTGAGTACTTAATATGATCAACTGGCGTTTCTGCTGAATGCCCTACCCCTAATGCTTTTAAATGGGCTTCATAATCGGATAAGATGTAGTAAAAAACACTGAACGTACTGAAAAAAATAACGGCTATGAACAGCTGAAAAAACAATCCATAATACTTAATGACCATATCCTTGAAAACCCAAAGGCTAAATGGAATAACCAAATAAGGCAACTTCATCTTGAGATGGTGTAGCCATTCAGATAGATTTTCTGAGTTAATGCCTGAAATCAACATAATCAAAAAGACCAGAGATAAGACTGATAGTTTGTAGTTAGATATGTATGCTCCTAATGAATGCTTATCCCGAATAGATTTTAGAATTGCCAATGCCAACATAATTATAATACTGACTGACAATAGAAACTTTGAATAAACGATGGATATCAATAACAGTATACAGGTAAACAGAAATGATTTATTCAAATTTAAGGACATGGAGTCTGTTGGTTTTCTCTATGATTCAACGTTAATCCAGTATACTTATTTTAATTTTTACGACGCTTTATTTAAGTTATCTAAACGCTTTTGAGCACGTTCGTATGATGGGTTAAAATTTAAGCAGGTTTGGTAATTATTAATAGCAGCAGATATATCACCTTTTTGTTCTTTGACTAAGCCTCTGTAAAAATAAGCCAAGAAAAACTTAGGGTCCACACCTACTAGTATTTCAAACTGCTCCTCTGCCTGTTCTAACTCCTCACGCTCTAAATATAAGATACCAGCATTCAAGTAAGCATCTCTATAATTTTTATTGATCAAATTAATTTGTCGGTAGGTTTCAAGGGCAAGATCAATTTCATTACTATTTTGATAATAGAAAGCCTTAGAATGGAGTGCCTGAACATTATTCGGGTCAATTTCTGTTGCCCCATTGTAATAGGTCAATGCTAATGGATTCTTTTCATCTTCATAAATACTACCTAATATCAGCCAAGCATCAATCAACTCTGCATCAAATTCTATTGCAGCTTGAAGTGCATTTTTAGCCTTTTCAATATCATCAGTTTCTCTTAGCATTAAGCCCATCATAAAGTAAGCTTCTGCATTTTGTGGGTCTTTAGAGATAATTCTTCTCAATGTAATATTCATCTCCTCATACTTTCTAAGAATCATTTGGGTTTCTGAAAGCTTAAGTAAAGTCAATATCCTATCAGGAAATAGCATCGCTGCCCGCTCCATCACTTGCAAGGATTGCTTAGACTTAAAATAATCCATATAGGCATTGGACAGCATATGGAAATAATCTACTTGAGTAGAGTCAATAGAAATAGCCTTATTTAAGTCAGATATAGCCTCATCAAATAATTCGTTTTGATAAAACTGTTCACCTCTTAAAAAATATAAACTCGCATCATTGGGGTTTTGAGCAAGCTGAGATGAAATTTGATCAATAACAGGATTACCCGTTTTATACAATTGAGAATTTCCTTGTTTTTCTTTACATGAAAACAAGAATACGATGCTTATACAAACTAGAACAATATATCTAAACTTCATAGTTATCCTTTCTTAGAGAACGAAAATAAAGGCACAAAAATATGATTCTATTCTATATTAAATGCGGCATAATAAATGCATTAATTATTTATTCAATCTTAGGGTATGAAAATATTAATTGTTGGAGGTGGTAATATGGGTATGACTTATGGCAAAAGCTTTATAAATGCACATATTGTAAATCATGAAAATCTCATAATTCTAGAAAAATCTGCTGGTAAGGCTGAGCACTTAAGACAGCAAAACATAGGAACAGTCTATGGTTCACCAGATGACTACATAAAAACAGCAGATTTGATTGTACTGGCAGTCAAACCACAGGACTTTAAAGCTCTGGCGCCAAATATTAAAGAACATATTGATGAACAACAAGTCATTTTATCAATAATGGCTGGTGTTAAGATTAAAACCATCAGTGAAGCCCTAGGCGCCGATAAAATTATAAGAGCAATGCCAAACCTCCCTGCACAAATAGGTTCTGGAATGACTGTATTTAATGCATCAGCGGAAGTGACCAGAATAGAATTAGTAACTGTTCAAAACTTAATCAACGCTACTGGTAAATCAATTTATGTCGATGATGAAGTTCAAATAGATGCAGCAACGGCTATTTCGGGTTCTGGACCTGCCTATGTATTCTTTTTTATGAATGCCATTATTAATACTGCGAGAAATATGGGTTTTAATGAATCGGAAGCAGAATTACTTTGTTACCAAACATTCAAAGGCACAATCAATCTATTTAGAAAAGGAGA
>Ga0213858_10000239_pt1 | contig 26984 bp, 28 predicted proteins | sample PICome_FD_160122 | JGI IMG/M metagenome (GOLD analysis project Ga0213858, IMG submission 160122) | Coastal seawater microbial communities near Pivers Island, North Carolina, United States - PICO245 | ecosystem: Environmental > Aquatic > Marine > Coastal | place: USA: North Carolina | collected... | reverse complement strand
TTCTCCTTGCGTGTTCGCTTCCCCTTGTTCTTGCCCCATGCCCTGTGCTGTTCCTGCATTGTGAGGGCAACCGTCTTTTCTACGTTAAACATCCCGTCTATATGTCCACCCACATATTTTAAAATTTTGGACTGCTTGAAACCGGGCACCGTAATTTTTCGTTTAAGGTAGACCTCCGCTTCCTGTCTAATCAACTTTTCCAGTTTTAATCCCCACTGTACTGCTTGATTATTGGAAAGGTCTGGGGGTTCAACCTTGCCCGTCTTTTCCTCCCAAACCTCTGTCCTCGTCTTCCACTTGGACTTCCCCAGAATAGGACCGGAATCTGTGCCCCCAATATAGGTTTTATAGTCTGGTCTTTCTTTCGCCATTTTGGACCTCTTTAAAAGAGATGAAACGGGTTTTTAATCCCGTGTTAAAAAACGGGTAATAGCATTGGACAAAAGCCTTTCCTCTTGCTTTACCCTTTGAATAGTTGCCGTTTTGCTCAACTCTGGCTTTAGTTCACCACGCAACCCGGCAACTTGCTCCCGTAGTTCCTTCACCTCTGAGGTGAGCAACTGGAGTGTTTCCAAAAGTTCAGTTTGTTTTTGTTGCATATTTTTGAACATCTGATAGTAATGAATCTGATGTGTTAATCTTATTAAACACTTTGTTAATTATCAAGAGAAAACAAGATGTTTTGTCTCATTATTTCAATTCATGGGGCACTGGTCTTGCCCATTAAAGATTAGGCAAGATGCCTCTACCCTAAAGGCGACACAATGGCACTGAATAGAGAGAATATTTTAAACCGTTTGCAAGAACTTTTTGAAATGTCTCATTACCGCACTAAAACCGAATTTTGCCAAGCAATGGGCATTTCTCCGCAAGTTCTTGGTAATGTTCAAAATCCCAAAAACGTTAACCGTGACATTCCTAAATCTATCCTCGCTGGGCTATCAAGATTGGGATATAACACACAATGGCTACTGTACGGAACAGGAGGACCAAGGGCTAACGCTAAATCTGAACAAGAAGAATTAAGAATACTAAGGGAGCAAGTGAGGGCACTTGAAAAACTTGCTTACCTCAAACAAGAGGAGAAAAGTCTTGGAGTTGCGACACCAGAACCACTTAGAGAACCATCTCAAGAAAAAAAGACTTCAATTATGTAAAGATGCTGGAATTCAAGAAGTTTGTACCCTTCCGGAAACAGACTGCAATTTAAACCTTTCCGTATTGCAAGAGGTAATGCGTCTTGCAGAATTGGGAATTATAGAGGGGAAGAAATACCACGGTTTACAAAACACGGTATTTGCCCAGATTTTAAAACTAATCACGGAAGCAATACCCATCCACACCTACCAACATTATGAGGCCCAAAACCTACATAGGGAAAGACCAAAAGAGGAAAGTCTACTACGGGAGGTTTTACAGACAGGGGAAAACTTGTCTAAAACGGGACCTCATCCCAATAGATGAATTAGACTTCAAGGACACAAAACGGGGGACTGTTTCCCGTTCTGAAATGGAAAGAACCAACATTTTAAAACGGTTGTATTCCCAAGAAGAAAGCAGAATAAAAGAGAAGAATGAAGTAATTGCTTCCCCCACCGTCCGTGCTTGTCTAAATGAATTTATGGATCATGTCAAACGGTCTAGGGCCACCAGCACACACCAGCATTATGGGTACAGTCTGGAAACCTTTGCCAATAAGTTTGGACACTACCAGCCAGAACAACTAGAGGTCAAGCACCTGTCGATGGTGCTGGAAACATTTAAAAAGAAAGGCTGGGCCAGTGCTTCCATAAATTCCGCAATGCGTGATGTAGCTATTTTCTCAAGTACCTACGGGAATTGGGAAGAATGCCTAGACGTTTAAAGGTGCCCTATATTCGTTACACACGCAAAGCCCCAAAGACCTACACATTAGAAGACATGGGCACAATGGAGGAGTATCTGGAACCGTTGTTGGACCTCCGGGGAAGGTTGCTTTTCCGTGCCCACCTTATGCTCCGCTACACGGGCATACGGGCAAGTGAATTGAGGGGGATGAGATGGGACCAGATTGACTTAGTAAGACAAACCATCCTCATTACCTCCGGACTGGATGAAGTCAAAAGTAGAGAAGAAAGAACCCTACCTATTCACCCAAGACTTTTGGAATTCCTCCAGTTTCAAGAACAAGCCACTTATTACCTAGAAGATCCACGCACTCAAGAACCTTTCTGGTCTACTCGTATTGGACTGTCTTTGGCTTTTAAAAGGGTCTTTGAAAAACTAGGAATAGGGGAAGGGGTCAAGACTCTTCACGGATACAGACACACCTTTGCCACCAACCTCTTAGCGGACTCTTCCGTGTCTCCTGTCCACGTTCAGAAACTCATGGGCCACAAGGACTTGTCCACTACCATGAGATACTTGAATCGGGACCACATCACTCTTGAAGATACTATAAAGAAATTGCTCTAACTCTTCCCACTTTTGGCAATGAATTGTCTACGGGTCAAGGAGGGTGTGCTGGAGGTTCCCAGCATGGCTAGAATTTGTGGGGGGTTGGGAGGATTTTAAAATGAAATGTTTGCTTGGCATTGGATCAAGTTTTTGAACCCATTTGACACAAGTTGGATTAACCGCTATCCCTTGCAGTTTCTGCCCTCTACGGGTCCAAACCTTCACAAAAAACTTTTTCCAGTAATTGGCAATAACTGGCAAAGGTCCTCTTTTAATTGGCTATGAATTGGCAATACACACCGTTTAAAAATTAAGTTGTTCTGGCAACAAAAAGGACTCTAGAACAGAAAAACCAATGAAGAAGAGAATCATAACTAAAATCCATAAAACCAAGTTTTTCCCCTCTTGCATAGGCAAACAGGACAGGGGTTAGCCTGTCCTTCCAAAACTCACAGGATGCACATTAAGGAGTAAGAAGCAAAAAAACCCCGGTATTTGTTAAACACCCAGAAGAGGTTAACATTAGGGCACCCCTGCAATTGAGGGATAAGAGGTGCCCATCCTTCTAGGTCCAAGTACCAGTTGCTAAAATCTCTGCTATTTCCTCTGCCCTGCTGGGCGTTTGTCGTGCCCATTGGCTGTTTAATGCCTCCTTCTTTGCCCCTTCCCAGTCCTGTTCTCTGAGTGCCTTGAGCATATTCTGGAAATTCAACAGCCCAGTAAAGCCCATCTGGAAGCCCATATTCATTAGAGCATAGTAACGGGCTGGTCCTATCTCATCCATTGGGGGCAAGTCTGGGTGTCCCAACATCCTGCGGCCTAAATCCTCAATGTCGTTGTCTAACAGGACATCCGCTTCTTGGGCATTTATTCCCACATCATCCAAGTTTCTTCCCACCCCTATGGTAAGTTTCCCGGCTGGGCAATAATAAGGCTTTAGTCTAATTCCCTCATGCCGTCTTAATTGCGTTTTAAAATCCTGCACGTTAGGGATAAATTCTTCCATGATTCCCTTTTTAAAATGATTGTTTACCCAATTGGTGTAGGTCCTTCTGGTTCATCCGTCACTATTGGGTCTGGTTCACTTACAACAGGTTCCTCCGGTTGTGGTTGTGTATTACTCGTTCCATTCACTACCTCTGGCTCTGAGGGGTAGGGGTCAAGATACACAATGCTGTCTTCTTCAAACAGAGGGTCGAAATCAACTCCTGTCTGCCATGCCTTGGCAATGGTCCGGAACTTCTCAATAGAAGCCACATATCCATTATCACAAAGTTGTCCTACTAGACTCTGGTCAGAGTGGTCCGGGGGGTAGGTGTTTGTGCATTTGACTACCCACGCAAACCCAGCACTAACCCATTCGTTGGTTGTAAACTTGGTTCTGTTGGTCTGTCCACAATAAGGACAACGGGTAGTTATTGCGTCTATATGAACTAAAGCCATTTTTAATACCCCGTAAAACCCAGATAAAGGGTGGTTGCAATTGCTGCCAAAATAACAAGGGTTGCATAAGTAACCATATTCCTCTTGCTTTTCATGAGTTATAGCCTGTGAGCAGATCGTCTTCTACGCAACTCTAGCTTGGTGGGCTTTTTACCGTCACAGGGGTTAAACTTAATCTGGAACGTTCCGTTTAAATGACAGGCTGGAGTGCTGGAGCAACCCCCCAGCACTGACACCATGAGCAGAACAGCCCACAATAATTTCCAGTTCACGGCAAACGGGTAATGGTCTTGACCAAAGAACAGGTCCCGGACATCAACACTTCTACATTTGCCTTTGTGCTGTCATACATGACCATGTCATAAAACCCTTTGGTAAAAGACATGGCCTTGGTGGTGGTGTGGTCAAGAATTAGGTGGATCATGTTGGTGGTGGTCCCATCCACGCTAATTTGTCCACTTACTGAGGAAAGACTAAAAATAATCTCTGGGCTGTTTGGGTGTTGCTTACAGTCCAGTTTAAAATCATTTCCGCTTAGTGTCCGGGGGAGGTTGTCATCATCATAAAATTCCACGGTAATGTCATGGGTGGAACCTTGGACAATGGTAAAATCAAAATTCTTGGTAGACATGGCACCCTTTCACGGTTTTTAAAATTAAGAATTACCGGAAGACTTCCGGGAAGTAGAGGACCTTCCCCCGTTTCCCGTTGTCCTCCGTTCTTCACCGTCCCATCTCTGATGGACACGGTCAAAATTGGTAGCAACAGCCATTTTTAACTCTAAGATGCTGGCCTTCAATTCATGGCTATGGGCTTCCAACACCTTGGATAAATCCCCAATTGTAGTTTGTGTGGTTTGTACGATTTGCAGGAGGTTGGTCTGGGACTTTTCCATAGCGGCAACCATAGCGGCATCACTATTGGAATCCTTGTCTAAATGGGTCCGCCTTTCTTCATTCCACTCTGTTCTTTCTTTCTCTCTTTCATCTCGTACTCTTACCCTCTCTGCTGTGAAGGCTTCCCTCATCTGTTGTCTTTCCTTGTCGTGCATTGCCAGCAACCGGACCAGCAACCAACCAGCAAAGGTTAGACTTCCAAGGGTTCCCCCTAAATCTGCGAACACACTTATAAATTCGGCACCCTGCATAACGTTCCCCTGCACTTGTGGAAGCATACTGGACGGGTCTTGGGCCATTGCCTCCGGTATATACCACGGTCTTAAATCCATTTTAAAACCTTGTTAAAATTAGATTGGGTCCACCTCTTGTGCAGGTTCTTTTACTCCTGCACACTGATACGCAAACCGTAAAGAAAGGTCTTTCTGTTGTTCTTGGGTTAAGCCCACAAAACGGTCAGAGGACATAGACAACCGTATCTTGTCCATAACACAAGCACACTGAAGGACAGCAGTTTGTGTGGCTACCGCATTTGGGAACCCTTTTAAAATCAATTCATTCCTAACACCCGTCCCACAAAAGGACATAAAATGGTTTATTAAACCGGATGGGTAGTCTAATTTGTGGTTGCCAATAACACCATACTTAGAAGGGAATTCATTTGTAATTTACATTTAGCATGATTCTTGGTTCGTCTGTTGTTGGTGTCGTGGAAGAATGAAAAATCAATCCATCAAAGAATACCACTTGGTTTGCTTGAGGTTTTACAGACTTCATTTTTGTAAATTTTTCTGAAACCTTGTCACTACCTACTACATATTTTTCTTTGTAGAAATCTGTGGGGCCACTGTCTCCAGACAAACAAATTAAGGCTGTTTTGTGTTCCTCGTAATAATCCACATGAGGCAAATGTGTGATTGGCTTTGCAGTCCTTGGAATCAGCCCTAACCTAAGTCTGCCAATTGTTTCAAAATCCTCATTAGCATTGTCAAATATGGTCAACACCATATCTAGAAACATCTGACAAAATGGGCTTTCAAAATCATTCTCTAGCAATATATGGCTAAAGCTAGCATCTGCTGCTTGGTGAAAACTAATTTTAGCTTCTGGTGGGTATGCTGTGCTTCGCAAATAGTACCAAGGAAAATTTGGGGCAGTAAGTTCTTGGATCACATATTTGAACTGACGCTGCCCCACAACCTCAGTAAGTATTTTCATTTCAACTTTTTAAATTTAAATTTAACACAATGCTCGTCTTTCTTCCGCTGTTTACATATGGGCTAAGATGTTTAATGTGTGCTGGCATGATAAGAAAATCCCCTTCATTTATATCAATTTCCGCTTGCCCGTGATATTTGGTTTTTATCGAATTGTCTGGTAGTTCTAAATAATAAACGGAACTGAAATTACAGTCATCATGTGAATGAATGCCGTGATAATCTCCAGCCTCATATTGCTGAAACCAAAATTGTTTTATTTCTAAGCCTTCTAGTGGGAAGTAGCTGATTAAAACAGGCATAACGATGTCGGCATACGCCCGTACATGGGAAACATTCAAATGCCAATCGGTGTGAGAAATTCGCTGATCCTCGCAGTAATAAGAAAACTTCCCCATTTGCTCAATTGCGTTCAGAGCAGCATCTTTTATTTCTTGATGTTCCTTAATTGCGAACTTATAGGCAAAATCTTGAATTGGAATCTCAAAGTCCCTCAATTTTCCTCAATTCTGAATGTTGAATTTGCTGCTGTGCATTGACCATTTCATTTCTGAATGACTCAACCGCTGCACCCGTTTGCCGTGACTGTTGGGCGTTTTCTATCAAGAGGATTGGGGTCCATGCCATTGCACAACCCCAATCATCGATCTCTTCTCCGGTGTTTGGATTATGTCCACGGATTTGAATAAACCAAGCACACTCTAGCCCTTTGCATTTTTTAAAATTATTCAAAGGGCAACTTGCTTCGGGTTTTATTTTCATGGCTTTACGGGCCAAGAGTTAAACTGGATAGCAAAATCCGGAAAGTACTCCGAACCATTATTGACCACCGTAGGTTCTGGCAATTTTCCAGATTCAATCTCTGATGGAAGATTCCGGAGGTCTTGCCGATATTTTGCCCACTCCGGAGGAATAGCTTCCCCATTTTCTAAAAACCTTAATATCGTAATATCAGCCTCTTGCAGTAAATCAGACCGTACCCCTCGTAACATGTCCAATTTTTCTGCAAGCGTTGGTTCCGGTGGAATATCCTCTTTCAGTGTCGTGTCGATAAGCTGATGCAACTTATCCCAGTTTGGAATATCCGTTAATTTTTCAAGAGGGAAATCCCTAACTTCTTTGGTCTTCTCCTCAGTTTCCTCATCTACAATTTCCACAATTTTTTGTATGAAATTGGGTTCTGGCCCAGCCGACCACTGAATCCGTAAAACGTCTGCGCCAAGAAAGGCTAAGTCAAATTTCTGATTTATTTGAACAAATACATCTTCTTCATCTGCTTGATTTATAGTAACTACATCTTCATCAACGTGAACAACAAGCCAAGTAATTTCAAACATTTTTTAATCCTTTTGTGCAATGATAAAATCAACGTATTGAACTCGCATATCTATGTTAGAACCTCTGAAAGAGGAAGAGGAAGAGGAAGAAGCAGAGGCAGAGTGTTTGTGTGATCCGTTCCCCCCAGTATATTCCGTGTATTGATGGTGTACAGTCCCCCACCCCGTACCAGCAGAAAGCTGGGTGCCACCATATCCACCTCTGTGCTTTTTAATGTGACGGTGACTTGGCATATAATGAGCGTTTGATGAACCCCAATTGCCGATAGAAACGCTAGTGCTAGTGCTAGTGCTGACGCTACCCGAAACGCCTTTGGAAGCAAATGCCGTTGTAAAAGCGTGATTTCCACCAGTTGAAACAGAGCCACTTACTATCCGTAAAGCCTTGTTGTTGTGTGTTGTGGATTTAGTCCATCCGACCGGAGCCGTTGACTGCTGGAATAGCATCATCGTGCCGCTAGCAAAAGTATGTGCCGGAGTGACTCGTTCCGTGCCGTTCTTGTCTTTCCAAACTAGATAATCTAGTTCCAGTTCTACTGCTGGTGCTGCTGCCATTTTGTTGACTCCTTAATTAAACAATTTAATCCGCAAATTGCCGTTGGATTGAGTGGTTGTTTGTGACTTCATGCCACCAAGCATTTCTTGTTGAATTTCAGCCCGTAATTCCTCAATTTTTGGAACAACCACTTGAGTAGAACTTGCTGCACCCCCTTGAGCCAATAGCACGGCTCTACCACTTACTGGGTCAGAAAAAGGAATCTCAATATTATTGTCATCAAGGAAAGTCACTGGTGGATTCGCAACCAGCCTATAGCTTCCATCCGTGGTGTTGTTGCTGTAGACAGTCACAATCAAAAACTGATTGTTTAGTCCGTGGGTAATACTCCAAGTCTCTGATGCAACTGCTTGGTTGTGGACATAGGTTGCTTTGGGCTGGGTAATGGGGTGCCAAGACTGAACTCCAGACATTGTGCCGTAGTTCCACAACTGGCCTTGCTTCATCAACAATTCTCCATCATAGGCTGTTGGTGGAAAGTCCTCGCCCTCTTCAAGGTTGGGAATAATAAGGTGTCCGTGGGACCTTACGGTGTTTAAAAGTCTTTGCTCTGCCATTTTAAAAACTCCTTGTTTTGGTGTGGCCCCATTTCTGGGGCCTAATTAAACCGTTTTATGCTGCGTTTGCTGTTACGGCTGTTACGGATGTTACAAGGATTTTTACCTGTGCTGCTTGGGTCAATAAACATCCAATGTTGTTGTCATCAACCACAGTCACGGGGACAATGTCATTGCGCCATGCTCCACTTGGATCTTGTACCCACACTTGAACATTCAAGTCTGTGGTCCCCAGATTGTGGCTAAAGTTGTGGGCAAGGGCAGCACTTGGGGAAGCGTACTTGTAAATCTTGCTGTTAATAGAGGCTAGCAAGTCATTGACACGGGCATTGAGGGTGGACTGTCCTGTGGTAACTTCTGTCTCCACGTTGGACAATGCCGTTGCCACATCTCCGGGGTTGAGGGTGTCGTTAATAACACCCTTGGACCAAGAACCGTCTGAGGCAATACCCAAGGCTGTCCGGATGGTGGTGTCCCGGTCCTCGCTTGCTTGCTTGTTGCTGTCGTTCTGCCCGTCAACCTCATTGATTGCGGCAACAATGTTAGTCTTATCATCGGTGGTTAGACTGTTCTTGTCACCAATGTTTCCATTTACCTGTGACTCAACCGTGGTTAAACGGGTATCAATTGCCGTTTCTGCGGCTGTTGCTCTGCTCGTCTCCGTGTCGAGTGCATCACTAACAGCCTTTAAACTGCTGTCCAGCTTAATGGTAGCATCGTGGACACTGGTTGCTGTGGCAATGTAGTTAGAGCCAGCACTGGGGACATAAGAACCGTCTGTGGCTATCCCTGTGGCTGTTTGGTTTGCAGCAACCAAACTGTCCATGCTGTCTGCACGGGACTCCACGGTGGACATCCGTGTCTTAAACTCTGCGGCAACATCAACAGAGAATCCGGTGTCTGTGCTTCCAGTAACGGTAATAAACTGGTCTGTTCCGGAAACCTCACTGTTGGTATTGTCAAACTTGTCTAGTCCTCCGTCTGGGTTCCAGATGAGGCTATCCCCGGCATTAACGTAGAATGCTGCGGCTGTCCCAATCTTTACATAACCAGAACCAATAATTTTATAGTAGTCTCCGGGTTGCTTTTGCGTTAGCCCGTCCATGTCAAATGCTGTGCTGGCATCTGCTCCGGGGGTTACGCTTCCGCAATATTCAAAGGCATGTCCAAGAGAAGCAAACTTGTCATCTACATATAGCTTGTTGACAGCGTCACCGTCATTTGTTGGTGCTGCAAGGTTGCGGACTTGATTGCTTGCTGCATCAATATCCCCACTCATTGCCCGTCTGCCATCCGCATAGAACGTTTCAGCTTCTAGAGTACTGATTCGTCCCCTCTCCACGTCCATAGCTTCTTTGGTGGTAAATGTCCGTACCACCAAGGTGCCGTTGCTGTCTGCAACAGCCATACGGAAAACGTTGTCCGTGCTGTTGTACCATTGCCGTCCAACAACCAACTCCCCACTTGCTGGGTCTGCTGTTCTGGTTTCAAAGACTAGGTTGTGAATCTGTGCGTTTTGGGCTAATTCAATCCCATGATAAAGGGGGTAGCTTGCCATTTTAAAAACTCCTAAAAGAAAAATAATTTTGTGACATCACAATTTTTGCTTCTTAACAGGGCATTCCTGCCCATTCACCCCTCGTTAAAATAATATTGAAACTTTTTCTTCCCTCTTTTTTACCATGCAAGAGGAATGAATCTTCAAGGTGTTTGTGACAGGGTCTTTACAATTAACCTGTCATTGGGATAAGTCTGACATGCCCAGCCAATTCTTGCTCAAACTTCAACTGGACAATCTGGTTGTTTACTACGTTCTTCTGGAAGGCAAAATGCTGTCTGTCTTCCTCGTCAAAAACTTGGCATTTTATTTTTCGGATGTTGAGGCTATGGCTTATCACCCATTCATTGCTTGCCGTTGGGAAGTCCTCCTCATAAATCTGGACAGTCTGACAAACAGGGGTGACTCCCAAATCATTTAGGGGCCTGTTTTTTGGTTGAAGTGCCCACATCTGGACACGTCCTGCAATTGCTTCATTAAAATAAATCCTAACCGTGTTCCCGTCCATATATTCCCGTGTCCATCCAAAATGCTGTCGGTCTGTTGTGTCGTAAATTTCAAAATAAAACCGCTTGCATCCAAAGTTATGGACCACTTCCCAGATTAAAGCCTCTTCCTCAAATGTGAACTCATAGCCCGGATAGGGTGGGCTAGTAGTATCAGAAAGACTTCCTTCCCCTCCTCCTTCTGTTGTCTCATCATCATTTCCTTGTACAGACTTCCACTTCCAAGGATGTGTCTCTGGACTCTCTGTTGGTTCTGCCCGTTGTAGACATTCCCAGATTTCAAAGGCAAAGAAAACGTTTTGTCCTTTGTGGTAAGTCTCATCTGGAAACCAAATCCTTAAAATCCGCCTTTCGGAAAATGCTGGGACCTTCTCCACTTCTGGGAGTTGTTCCAAGGCATCCGAAAGGTGTGACCAGTACATTGCCATCCCCGGATAGGTTCCCGGCATGGACGCATTACTGGCAATGTGTGGCTCTGGATATTTGCAGACATAAAGGGCACCCTTGAAGGCTACACGGTCAAATTCAAAGTATTCCTTTTCCTTTGTCCATGTCCCCCGGTCTGTAATTGCTGTTGTCAACTTCAGTACCCAATGAACCTATATCTTACGTTAGTGGCTGTCTTGTTTTTAATCTCTAAATAACGGGTGTCTAAAGCTAAAACCTCTGACCAACCCGTTGAACCCGTGGCACCGGGAATTTCTCCAGCATTGCAAATACGGTTTGCAATATAGATTGCGTTTATATAGGTAACCATCTCCCCCTCGTAGTAGGTGGTCGCACTGTGCCAGTGTCCCATTAGGGTGCTGTCGGGATTAAATCCTAATGTTATCCCCTCAAATAGTTTGGTGTATTCTGCGGACACGGGAGGGACTTTTGAGTTGTTTACTCCCAATCTGTTGGTTACTACATAAGCACTTCCACGGTAGGACACCACGGTCCCTACTCCAAAATGGGAATTAGTTACAATTGCTTGGTCCCATTCCCCAGCAAAGAAATATCCTTGGGCAACTAAGTCCCAGTCGGGCCATCTGTCTGGTCTGTGGGCACCTCCCCCGTCTAGTGGCACAGTAGTTTTAGCAATATAGGTGTTGCCCTTCCATGTGACAATGTCCCCTGTCCCGTAACTGGTGGTGTCTACATAAACGTTAGCATAACGTCCAAACCCCGTAGCAAATTCTTGCCAGAATGCTGTAGCAACTCCGGGGGTGTTTCCACTTCCTGCCGGGACTTTTTGCCGGGCTACATAGGAGGAGGAACCAAACTGGACAATCTGGTTTTGGAAATAAGTTGTGCCATTAGAATAAAGCCCAACAGTCTCCACCCCTTTAGCAATCTCCTGCCAGTTCCCAGCACTGTTAGAGGTACCCGGATGGTTGCCAGAAGTAAGGTTAATATTAGCAACGGTGTCCGTCCCAGAAACATAAAACCACGCACTTCCAGCATGAGTTACCACATCGTATTTAGTCATCGTTTGACCGTCTAATGCTGAAAACTCACCCCGGAAAACCGGGCGAACTCTTCCAAGATTTAAAACAGGCATATTCTAACCCTTTTAGAAACCATTATTAGTTATGAAGGAGGGGCAGGTTTAGTAACATAGCTGGGAGTGTAGGGTCCAGCCACTGGGACAAAGGGAACATTTCCTTTTGTGTCTGGTTGCCCCGGATTAGTCTGCCACTGGTAAGCACTTGGTATCCCATAACGCCAATAAGTAGGGAAATGCCAAGCCCTTTGCTCCGGTGTAATTCGTAAAATATCGGGGTTGTTCTGCCAAAATATCACCCAGTCAAAATAATCATTTTCCCCGTGTATTGTTGTCCAGTCTACCGCATCAAAAGCACTTGCTGCCGTGTTCATTCTAACCCGTAGCTTGGTGGGCATGTTCAGCGTATTAAACTGGACTGGTGCTTGGAATTGTTGGTCTAGAATTTTAATAAAATGGGATGGTTCACTTACTGGGGTTCCTACTGTGCTAGGATTGGTTGCACAGTAATAAATGTCCCCTTGGAATTTTAAAATGTCTTCCTCGTAATAACGGGAACCTAACGAATAAATTGGGGCAAAATTTAATCCCTTACAAACCTCTACCCATGCTGCTGTAGACTTGGGAGGACTCCCAGCACCAACTCCTCCCCTGTTTGACATAACAAAGGTTGAACCCCCTCTAGTGGGTTGTGCTATTCCTGCCCTTGCACGGACAATCTCCCCTCCAGTGTAGACAAAGGTGGAAGTATAAACACCTCTAGGCCAAAGTCCTTGGGCTATCAACTCATAATCTAACAAGCCCTTGTTGGAGGTTGGGTCATGCCCTCCGGTCCCTTTATTGGTTAAATAACAACTCCCTTTGTACATAACCACCTGCCCGGTGGGGTAATAGTTGTTAGTGTCAAAATTCCCTGTCCATGTCATGGCACCGGAAGCCATTTTAAACCAGAAGTTTGGGTATTTATCTGGCTCATAATTGAAAGACTGTTTAACTGCCGCATACGTTGCGGCACCAAAAAAAACCAACTCACCGGGGTAATACGTTCTGGTTTGGTCCCAAAATAATCCGGTTGGCTCAAAACCTTTTGAGAAAGAATAAAAAAGGCTGTTGCTGTAAGGACCTCCGGGTTGTGTCCCATCTCCGCTTGCAATAGTGGACTGTGGGGTGTGTACAGTTCTTACTAAATATTGGTGTCCTTTCCATGTGGTCAAGTCATCAACAACAAACTGCTCATTTGCCGCTAATACGTCTGACCATGCCCCTCTAGGAACAAAGACAACCCTCCCAACAACAGACTCGCCCATTAAACCACTACTGCTACAAGTTCACTGTTGGCGTTTATATACATTTCACTAGATGTTAATCCACCAGTGTGGATTAGTGTTAAATCTCCGTTTGAATCAATCTCAAAATAAATAGCCAATCCAGTAACACTGGTTGTGCCACCACCACCACCTCCTCCTCCTCCAGTACCAAAGCCAAACACATTGGTAAACCAGCTTCCCAACTCGTTTAGTGTAGTCTTAGCCAACAGCCCCAAGGATGCCCTCCCCACCATCAACTCGTCTGTCCCTTTCAAGGCTGGTGTACTCCCGGAACCGTATGCCATTGGTTGGGTATTTATGGCAGCATTGTTGATTTCTAAAGTAACTATCGTCCCTGTTTCTCCTGCTTCCCTGTTTACCCCTTTGGTCCCATCAAAAGAACCTATTGAGGAACCACCACCAGAAGAAACAGCCCCAAAATCTTTTGGGCTAATCTGCCGCAATTCATAAGAACCATCCGACATTTGCTGGGCTAATAAAATCCTATCATCGTCTTCATCTGCTGCTACTACTTGAGGCTTCCCTACAATGGCTTGAGAATCTAAAACCATCTCCAGATTGGTGGGTGTCGTACCACTCGTCACGGGTGCTACATCCCCGTCTACCGTTATCGGCTGGTTCTGAATTAAAAAGGTGCTGTTATCAAACTGGAGATTCCCGGAACCGTCACTTTTGACATAGCCCACTTTGCTGTCAAAACTATCACTGTTTAGGTAATCGTTTCTTAATTCGTAGGTGTGCAAACCTGTTGAGCCATCCAACTCTTTCCGGAACATCACCCCCGTATTTCCGGAAAACTCTGACTCCATGATTGCCCCGGCATCATGGACGTTTGTTGAATCGGTTACGTCTGCCTGTGCCTCAATATTGTCTAGTTTGGCCTTGTCCCCTGTGGACATTATCCCGGCCTTTAACTGGGTTGCACTGTTGGCAATAATCTCGTTTGTAGAAACAGACAACGCACCAACAATAGGGTTGTTGTTCATGTTCACTTGCTTATCTATCTGGACTTCTGTAGCCGTATCTCTGGATGTAATCCGGTTTACTTTTAACGTGGAAAGAGTAGACATTTTAAAACCGTGTTAAAAATTAGGACAGTTCACGCAATTCAAAATTGACCTCAAATATGCTGTACAATCTAACCATTGCGTTAATATCTGGAGGATTAACCAAAGTCATGTATCCAACCCTTCTAGGGTCCATCCCGTTTAGCAAGTCACAAGCAACGGGTGTCCCTCGTAATCCTTCCGTAGTCACCATAAACAATTCTAACTGTTCCCTCGTCAATTGCATTGGCACCGAATAGGCCCGGACCATAGAACGGGGAGAGTAAAGCATTGCCCCCAAAGACTCCCGTCTAATTCCAAAGTCTTGGGTATTCATCATTAAGCCAACTGTTGGGTTAGGGAATTGCGTTTTTTTCCCAACTCGTATTAAACCAATGGAGAGGGGTAGACGCACCTCTGAAATGGTGAATCCTGCACTTCCACCAGTTCTAAGGACCACATCGTCTACCCCTGTTCCTGCCCCCCGTAACTCTTTTATCTGGTAAGTCATCCCCCCATTAACCAGAAACGTTCCTACTTTTAGCTGGGGGTAATTCTCAAAAATTATCTGGTCTGCTCCCTGTTTTAAAATCCCATCCGTTCCATTACTGGAAAAGGTGTCGATCCCTTCCGCCACGTTGACCACATTTTTTAACTCGACATTCGCACTTGTTGCCGTGGCTGGGACATCCACCCAAATGTCATTTCCTAGCTTTTTCCGTCCTCTAGCAAACACTCTATTCCAGCCTATCCTCTGGGGGAAGTTCTTCACCTCCCCAGTATTAAAAGTTACCTTTACCTCCTCTGCCATTACATGCCCTAAGAAAAGGCTGTCCTGTCCAGCATCAAATCCCACGGTTATGGTGTCCGTGTGCATGTCTGAAATGTAGGGATGGGAGGGGTAATTGTCCCGGACACTGTCCAAGGCATAGTCACCAGAAACAGGGACTCCAACAGAAGAAAGGGTCATTTCAGCAGGGTTAGACAAAAGCCTCATTCCTAAGACTCCCGGACATGGTTAACAAGAGCAAAACCAGTAACTGTAGTTCTTTCATCTTCAAAATGGTAAGTAACGCCTTCAATGGTTATTATTGCTTTCATTTCCAAATACTCGTCAAAACATTCAATCCTGTCTCCAATTTCAAATTTTTGAATGTTCTGAATTTGGACCTTTACCTTGGGCCTTTTTTGGATGTTGTACCAATTGAGCAAGAAGTTCTCGACCTCCTTTTCAACTTGGGACAAAGGCTTTACCTCTTCATCCATCCCAAAGGTGTTAGCCTCAATATGGACTTCTATTTGTTGCTGCTCCAGCCTTCTGCTGTGAGGGTATGGGATGTTTTGAGTAAATGAGCTAATCAGTTTACGGGTGGGGTGGGGTTGGTTGACTTGCATAGAGAGAAGGGCTGGTCTTGTAAACTTGGCAACCACTGGGTTTATGTCTTGGTTCCTATTGACCAACCAGACCTTGCCCTCTCTAATCACAACGTAGTAGTTGCCCCTTTCCGCAACTTCCCCCATCTGGTCCACTACAAGGACCTGTCCTCCTTCACTCATTAGAACATCACCCTAATTTCTGATTCTTCTATCGTTCCTGCTGGTAAATCAACCTCCACCACACAATTGTCATCAATCTCAATGGTTACCGTGTCCAAGATTTCCCAAGGACCTCCAACTTTTGTATAAGCAACGTTATAAATCTTGTCTGCCGTTTCGGTTGTTCCTGCCATTTGTTACGCCTTGCTATCGTCAAATCCTAGCCCCAAAAGACCAGAGAAATGCCGGAATAATTCGTTGATTGTCCCCCCGGTTAATGCTCTTCCGCAAATGCTAAGTTTCCCGTCTGCCATTGGAGAATTTAAATAAATCACTTCTGAGGTTGGGGCCTTGGTGTAGGCTTCCGGGCTGGACGGGTCATTGGTTCCAATCAAGACACCATCCTCATAAACCTCTAAGGGGAATGAAGGATTTGTGGCTATAAGGTTTGGGTTGGCTACCTCTTGGGTTGATCTACGGATAACAGGAGTTTTGTGGAATACAGAACCATGACAAAACGGGACATAGGCTGGAATACCTATTCTATTCTTGGGGATACCGTCAGCACTTCCATTATCAAAAACTGGAGTTCCTAGCGTTACCCCTGCTGTTAATGGGGTAAAATCTTGGGTAAATATTCCAATAAACTCGTTTGCAACCGTTCCCACAATGAACCAGTTATCATTTGTTTTAGTGTAATTCAATTCACTCCCCGGTCCCGTCATTTCGGCAAAAACAACCCTCATGCCTACAACAAACTCATGTCCAGAAACCTTTACGTTAATGGGTCCCCCTCCCGTGGGGGCAATCACATCCTCGACAAAGAACCATTTTTCTGTGATTGAATACCGTTTTAAATCCTGCTCATATACCGGATCAGTTAAAGTAAAATCCAAGGTTTGGTCTGAAACGTTTGCAAGTGCTATCGTCCCATCGTGCAAGACTTCCTTGGTTTTGCTCCAGATAATTTTGCAGTTGTATTGGTTGGGTTCGGAAATCAGCTTGTTGAAACGGTCCACCCCAAAAGGATGGTCCGGGTTGCTGCTGTCACGGGTTAGCTGAATATTTCCTAAACGTACCCCTATCAACCCCCCAGAGCCTTGAGGTCCTATTTCCAACATCGGCATGGACGTAATAAAGGGGTAGTAAAAGAAATCCCCTTGGTAGCTGTCTGGGGCAATGTGGTAATCTACCGTGTCCACTGTGATGGTAACTAGGAGCATTTAGACCAATGCAGACATGGGGATGAACTCCCGGTTAGATGAACGAATACGGTCTGCACGGTTTTTTATTTCCGTTTTAAAATGGCTTATTCCTGCTTGGACTTGCCCTTCTAAATCCGTGTAAACATGGACGGTTACCTGTGGGGCTTGTTGCTGCTCCAGCCTCTGGGCAATTCTTTCTAAAATTGCCGTGGACCTGTCGTTGGTCATCTGTCCGGATGCATTCAATTGGGCTAGATTGGCATATCCTGCCATCTGTGCCGCTTGCCTTCTAATCACAAATTCCCCACCCTCTAACTCTGCTGGAATCCCTCCACGGGCATGAGATGCCCCGGTTACCAGCCCACCATTTCCAAAAAGTTTTAATCCCCCAATTTTTTGCTGAAACTCTCCAAACGTCATTCCAAAGAATTTCATGAAAAGCCCGTCTAGGTGGTGACTTACCCCAACCTCCTTTTGTGGACTAACCTCTGGGGTAATACTGGAAGAACTCTTGGGAGAAACGGGAACATTGTTTGGAGCAAACCCAGCATTTTTCCGCCAATCTTTTTTCTCAACTCCCGTGAATCCGGAGAAGACTGAACTTACTGCTGAAAATCCGGTATTGAGTAACTTGAGGACATCCCCTCCAAAATTTGCGTCTACCTTGGCATTCCAGAAGTCTAAGCTATTAAAATCCAGCCCCATTTTTAACTGTTCTGGTCCTACGGCTTGAGCAAGGGCACCCATTGCGTCTTTGCATAACTCGCTTGCCTTTCCAAACCAATCTTTAACGCACTTCACTGGGTCAGAGAGACAGTTACCCCCCTCCTTAATCAACGTGTCTACAATATCAATAGAACCGTTCGCCAGTCCTTGAGCAAATTCTGTTAGATCGTCAACCCCAATCCCTTTCAAAAATCCGTTTAATGCTGGGCTTACTGCATTAGTCAACGCTTGCACACCACTTTGGATAGTATTGGTTACCCCCCTTACACTGTCTGTAAGGATCTTTACTGGATTAAAATTACCTAAGCCATATTCCGGCAAATCAAACTCGCTTCCTGTCCGGTGAACTCTTCCACCCATTGCAAACTCTGGGAGTAGTCCACCATCCCCCATGCACAAGGCACTTGCTTGGTTTGCTATGTGTCGCAAGGGGTTGGCAACATTTAACAAATCAACGGAATGCTCGTTACCCCAGAATTGGTCCACAAAGTCAATGTAGGGTCCACTCTGGAGATAATCCTTTGGAGGAGTTCCGCCAACACCCAAGGACACTAGGTTTTGATTTAATTTAAAATATCCCCTTGCTAAATCGTAGCTGAGTTTCCCAGACCAACCACCTCTAGGCCCTGCAATTCCTTTGAGGGGGTTGGCTAGACTGAATAAGTTAATGTTTCCACTGGCACTATTAAGCCAATTAAAGCCACCTCCGGAGGGTGCAACATACTGGGAAGGGGGTGCAGTTGTGGTAGGTGGAGGAGAGGGTAAATCATTTAATGCCCCAAATAATGGGCTATATAATGAGCCACCAGTTGCAAACTGAGGGAGTGCCCCCTTCATGCAATCCGGGCAAGCCTTGGAAAGAATACTGTTTAAAAAGTTGTTTTTCTGCTGTCCAGATTTAACACTGTTTGCTCTGGCTAAGAAATCATTCCCCAATAATTGGGAACTTCTCTTGTTTACAATGTATTCACCACCCTCAAAGAGAAACGGTGCCCCGGCCTTGGTCATCCCCAACATTCCACTCTGGTGGGAGGGTCCTTTTGCCATCCCTCCGGAAATCGTGTCCCCACCTCTTCCAAATTCTGGAACGTCCCCACCTTCTCCAAACTTGTACTTTATGGATAGGAAATGCTTGGGTCCTCCCCTGCTTCCAAAAATGGCATGAAACGGGTTTGGTAGGATGGGGATTTCTCCTTGCTGTCCATTGATTCCAAGGGCTTTTAAAATCTTGTTTATTATCTCTTGAATAATGTTTCGACCACCGGACAGAAAGCCAAGAATCCGGTCCTTAATCTGATTAAATAGGCTATATCCTCCAGAAAATGCCTTGGTCAATATGCCTTGCAACAACTGCATGGCTTGAGAGATTAAAGACCATCCGCCTTTAAACATCTGTTGAACCACACCCCAGATAAACTGGCCTAACTGGGCTAGAAGGTTGAATGCTCCTGTGAAGAATTTTTTGGTCACTTCCCAAATGAAGGTGTAAAACTTAACTAGCAGATTGTGGTAGCCTTTAAAGAACTCCACCACCTTGTTCCAAATCGTGGTCACCAACCTTGTCAGCAGATTGTGATAGCCTTGGAAGAAGGAAACCACCTTGTCCCAAATCCACTGGGCAAACTGGGCAAGCAGATTGACAGCACCTTGGAAGAGAGTGGTTACTGTGGTCCAGATAAACTGGGCAAGTTGTTGGAGCAAGTTAACCGTCCCTTCAAAGAACTCTTTTACCTTCTCCCAAATGAAGGTGTAGAACTTGGTCAGCAAACTTAAATAACCAGCAAAGAACTTACGGACCACATCCCAAACCCACTGGCCCAACCTTTCCAATAAATTCCAAGTTCCTTCAAAGAAACTTTTAACCACTGTCCAAACTAACTGGGCTAGTTGTTCCAGAATGTTCCAAGCCCCTTTTAAAGCCTCAACAATCTTGTCCCAGACAGCCTTTGCCAAGTCTTTAACTAGGTTCCATGCTGGCTTTAGTGCTTCTCGAATTTTGTCTATTACTGCTTGAGCAATATAAGCAAGAAGATTAAATGCCCCCTCCAGTAGACCTTTAACCGCTTCCACAAAGGCTTGGGCCAGTTTGCCAATAAATCCCAAGAGTTTTTCTAAGATTGCCCCTATATCTAAACCAAATCCTCCCCCCTCGTCTTCCCCTCCACCTATGGCACCCTCTAGGGCACTCTCCATGCTCTTTAGGTCTTTGTTTACCTTGTTGAAGTCCTTGACGTACTTGCTACTGGATTTGTTTACGTCCTTGGATAATTCCAAATAGGTTTTGGAGAAATCTACAAACTTCTCTATGTCTTCTTGGGTTGCATCTCCTGCAAAGGCTTTCTTTCTTAGTTCATCGTATTTCTGCTGTGCTTCTCCCAGTTTCTCTACTGCACTGGCTGGGTTCATGTCCCCAAACTTCATTTCCTCCAAGGCACCCCGGACAGAGGCTAGTGCCGCTTCTAAGTCTTCAATCCCATCTCCAAAGGAACCAGAACCCCCACCTCCTGCTCCAAAGATTGCCCCAAAAATACTAACAACTTGAGCAAGGACATGGACAAGGGGTTTAATTGCTGTTGTCAGAGCCTTCATTACTTTAATAAATGCCCCTTGAACTAGCTTGCCAATGGGTTTTAGTGCTTGTGTAAGGGGTTTAAATGCTTCAACCAATTCTGTTACAGAGCCAAGCATTGGCCCAATCATGTCCAGTAAGGGGTCTACTAGCTTAAAGATTGCTCCAAAGAGTTTGTCCAGCCCTTCCTTTACCTTCTCGTTGGACATGACCAACTTAATTGCAGCTTCTTGGGGTGTAGCAGAATTTACAATGTTCATCCCTCTGGAAGCATTGGGGCCACTTTGAGCAATGCCAGCAACCATTGCTTTGGATTCCCCAGACTGCTCTCCCTCTGGGGCATTCATCCCCAAAGCCCTCATCCCTGCTTCAATGGCTTTTGTAGAGTTGGCCTTCTTAGCCTCTGCTTGCTGCTTTTTCTCTTCCTCCGTTTGCTTTACCTTAATCCCTAACAACTTCTCTTCCAGACCAAGGGCTTTCTGGAGACTGTCCAGTTGTGCCCTCATCTCTGCTGTCATCCCCTCTGCATTGGCTAAGGCTAATTCCTCTACGGCTTGGCTTGCCTCATTCAATAACTTGTATTTCTCCGCAAATGACAGGTTGCTGTCCATCTTGTCTTGGACTGTCTGGAGCAAAGATACTTGGGCATCCATAAAGGCTGTCCTGTTCTTTGCTTCCAATGTGGCCTTGGCCTCACTCACCATCTGCTTTTCGTAGGCATCCGTTATCGCTATCACCCCTTCCAGTTGTCCATAAAGGAGTTGGGCATGTTTCAAGGACTCCACCGTGTCCGCCTTCTTTGCCCCTGCAATCTGGCTTTCTAACTGTCTCCGGACTTCCAGTAACTGGACAAACCTGTCTTGAACGTCTTCAGTGTCTTCAAAAATGTTTTGTAGGACTTCCGCATTCTCTGCTAGCTGGGCTTGCATCAATGCAGGTTTGGAGAAGTGTTCGGCTTGAATAGCCATTGCTTGGGCTATCACCTGTTGTGCTGCTAGTCTGTCAGCATCCAACCTTAATACATTTTCTGTCTCACCCTTCAAAGCCATCATGGACTCAATGACTTGCTTTTGTACGTCCTCATGCATTGCTTTGAATGCTTGCAAGTCTGGGATTAAACTTTTAATGCTGTCTGGGACTACAAAATCCCCGTCCTTGTCCTTTTTTAGTTTACCCTTGCCTTCCCCTTCCCCGTCCTCTGCGGCCTCATCCAGCCCACTCTTGGTGCCATAATCCACATTAGCTTGGCCCGGTGACTTGTTGCTGGCATCTGAGGGGTTCATTCCCTTCATGAGAATGTTGTTCTTCCTCATCTCTGCAATGTGCTTTTGGAAGGTACTTAACAGGTCTGCTGTGCTGTCTGATCCCACCGTAGGCATGATGGTGGAATCCTGCTCTACCTTCCCGTGGGTTTTCATTAACTCCGCTAGACGTTCCTTTGCTCTTTCCAACTGGGTGTAAGCACTGGCATCCGTCATCATCCCCAGATTAAACCCATCCCTTCCTCCAATCCCAATCCCTTCTAATCCCTTTTGTGCAGTGTCTTGAATTGCGGAAATAATCCCGTTTCCTAATTTCCCAAGGTTCTTTTCATCTGCTTTTATTTGTGCTTCCAATGCCGGGATAATCTCGTCCCGTAACTCCCGTATCTCTGAAACCTCTGTCTGCCCAAATGTGACTTTTACAATCTTGGCCCCTACTGCAAGGACCTTTTGGAACCCACCAGAATTTACAAACCCTGTGATTGCGTTTACTGCATTGGCTATGATGTTGTAGAAGGCTGTCCCGGCCTTGATTAGCCCAACCCCCACCGTTTCCATGAAGTTGTATATGTCCTCATTGGTCAAGGACCGTATAAAGTCTGTGGCTTGGTTGAGGACTCTTTTAATAATCGGTTCTAAGGTTTTCCACACTTCCAGTAAACGGTCCTGCACCGCACTGGTGAGGTTATCCATAGCCCCTTGGACATCGTCCACAATCTTCTTGTAAGCGTCAGCAGCATCACCAGCTTCTACAAACTTCTTAGCCATCCCGTCAATTACGTCTGTGCCTTCCATGTAGCCTTCTATAATCGTCTGGGCTACCCCCTTTGTTTCTGCTCCAAACATATTGGAGAGAATCCGGGACCGTTCTGTGGCACTTCCCACTTGCTTTAATGCTGCCGCTATCTTCTTAAATCGGGTGGGCATGTCATCGTCCTTGATACTATCAAAAGACACCCCCAGCCTTTCCATCTGCTCTTTAGCTATATTTGTGGGCTTTTCTAAACGTACTATTACCCCCCTTAGACGGGTTCCTGCCAACATTGCAGACTCACCACGGTCTATTAGGTAACCAAGGGCACCCGTGACTTGAGCAAAGGACATCCCGGCCCCTGCTGCATCTTTAGCAACGTTCCGGAAAGCTACATCCAATTTTTCTAGATTTGCAGCACTCGACTGATAGGCACCAACAAGGGTGTTGGCAATTTCACGGGAGGAAATACGGAAGATGTTTTGCTGATTCTTGACAATCCGGGCCACTTCATCAATGGGGGCACTCAATGCGGCACTTGCCTCTACCATCAACTGCAAATTTCCTGCGGTGTCCTCTGCATTCATGCCCAATGCAGAAAGGGCTTTTGCAGCTTCTGCGGCTTCCTGTGCTGTAATGTGGGTGGTTGCTCCAGTTTCCCTAATGGCCTTCCGCAAGACCATCATGTCCCCGGCTAAATCCTTTGAGGAACCGGAGATTATGCTTTTTAATTGTCCTATTGTCCTTTCGTAATCGGCACCAAACTGGACAAAAGACTTAGCGGCAAACCCAGCCATGAAGGTGCCCACCACTGTAGTTAGCCCACGGAACCCCCTCTTTAGGCTTCCCAATGAGCTTTCCATTGACTTAAACTTCTGGTCCATCTTGTCCAGTTGTTTGCCCATGTTCTGGAAGCCTCTACCCAGTTGCTTGGTGGACTGGGTTGCCCCTTTCATGGACTTGTCAACGGAATCCTCAAAGTCCTCTATAGCATCTTCAGACTTATCTATTGCTTGGGGTAGTTCCTTCTCAAAACGCTTCTGGAGTTTGTCCAACTCCTTTAGCATTCGCTTAATATCTAACCCTAGTTCTAGTTGGGTGTCTGTTGCCATTTTATGCTGTCACGGATTTGTTAGAGCCAAGGAGTAGGAGGGAATCATTTTTGTTTTTTCTCCTTGGGTTTGTTTTTCCTCCGGTGTTCTAGAATCATGGTGTCTAGGTATAGGAGGTTTTCGTAGTTTCTAATTGAATTCATCCGGTATCTATTCAAAGCAACCTCAACAGCCTCTTCTCGTAGAAAACCCTCGTCAAACATTCGGTCCCGGCCCGTCATGTCCAAAAACTTCCAGACTCTAATCAACCTCTCATTATGAAAAGTTAGCTGGAACCCAGCACGGGGGCACACCTCGCAAGGAGGGGGGACTCCATCTTCATCCCACACATTACCGTCATCTTGACAGCACCACCCCAACAAACAGGGTGTCTCTGTATCCACTCCATGTTCCGGACTCTGTCCGGTAAAGAAAAAGTCCCCAGTCTGGGTTTTAATCCAATTCTCTAGTTTCCCTGTTCCCCTTCTGTAAACTCCGTGTACTCTGCCCACAATGCACTGTCTACCTGTTGGGCCAGTTTGGGGAGGTCTTCCACTATCAACTTTACATTCTCTTGGTTGTACTCCAACTCCTTCCCATTTACGGTAAAGGCTGGACTCCATCCGGTAACCAATGCCTCAAACCTCCGGAGGGCAAGAGCAGAAAAGTTAATAATTTTATTGGGGTCTTCTTTCTTGTTGGAGGAGGTACGGTTGAAGGCTTCCGCAAGGGGTTTGCCGTCTGTCATCATCCGGAGTTGGATGGATTGGAATTCATCGTCTTCATGGGCTGTCGGAACCCTATAAGACCATTCTACCCCGTGAACTTGCTTCTTTATCTTGCCCGTAGAAACGGACATAAAACTTAAATCCATAGCCTCAAATGCCTTTAAATTGGAGATGCCCCTCTGCTTGCTTCGTTGTCGCTTCCTGCTCACAGATGGGCACCGTAAAACGTGGGATTAAAAAAGATTTAAACCCGTGTTAAAAATCAAGCAACAATCCACTCAAAACGTCCAGCATCATTGGTTGCCGTTCCAGCAGAAATCCGGAAGTCTACTTGCTGCTGAATTGCTCCAGCATTTTCCCCCCCGTCACTCACAACCATGAACACCTCTGGAACGTAGACAATAATCTTACGGGTTCCAAAAGGTATCTCCATTGCCAAGGAACGCAACTGGTCCTTCTTGGCTGTCTCAAATAATCGGGCTGTCTTTGGCCTCAAGTTCAACGTGGTGGACAACTCAATGGTTGGGCTGTCAATCTCATACTCTGCCCCACCATAAAGGCTACCGTTCAACTCGTCTTCCGTAGGGGTGTTAATGTTCTTATTCATGGAAATGGACATTTCCCTTGTCAAGAACTTCATGCCCGGAACCATTAGGGTAGCCCGTGGCTCATTTGCTGGCCCCAAGTAAATGGAAGCCTCTGTGGGTGCAAATGGTTTCTGGCTGGAATAGGTCCCGGCTGGGAGGGTTGGCTTTAGAACGTCCCCCGGATTCACAGCATTTACTACGTCTGCAACAATCTCGTTGTCATTGGCCCCATAGCTGGTAACCGTAATGGTTTCAATGAATGTTCCGGAGGTCCCGTCATAGACATCAAATCTTGCTCCCGGTTGGCAAAGGTAAGAGGCAACAGCATCTAGGATAAGGGTAGAACCTGCTCCCGTGGTTGCTGCTGGTTGAGTTGCCCCTAACTCACACTGGGAATTATGCATAATCCTGTTGGACTGCATGGTGAATTCATAGGACAACAACTCTTGCTTTGAAACGGTTACATTCATTTCTGAAACCACCATTCCTGCCGCTACTTGCTGCATGACATCCGTGATCTGGTGCCAAGCACAGAGGGTGTCATCGTGATCTTCCCAAGTATAGGTCACGTCTGTCCCAGCATTTACCGTTTTCTTCCCAAAGAAGTTTTCCAGTAAAATCCCTTCTACTGGGTCTGCCCCTGCTGTGGCCCCAAAACGTGGATGGAGGGTCATCTTAGGGTTAGCGTATCCAAAGCCAACCACTTGCTCCTGTTTGAGCAATAGCTGGTCTGTATACTCGTTAATTTCGGCTGTTTGCGTTTCTTGGGAGAAGTCTGACAACTCCACCGCAAGAAAGGCATCTGTTGAGGCTGGGTAAACTGGGGTCCCTCCTACTGTCTCCGGAAGTATAAATAGCTTCCGGTTCCGGGACCGTTGGGTTTTACTGTTCATTGGCATGGTTGCATCCTACAACATAAAGGTTAAATTGGTAATCACAGGGACTTCCCAGAAGTCACCCGTGTCCGTGACAAATCCGGACCTTTGTTCCACTACATCCGTGTGGACACTACCTTCCAAGAACTCATCAAACTGTAGAGTTTGTAGTTCCAAGATTTCCCGGAGTTTTTGGACATGGCTATTGACTTCTGCCGTGCCCTGCATCCTCTTGGTGAGGAGGTTTGAGTAAAAAGCGTATTTGTATTCAATCACGGACTCTTCTGGTGGGAACTCGTCCCAAGAGCCTGTCAATTGAACTAAACTAGGCACCAAGATGGACTTGGTGTATTCGTACCCTGTGAGGATGGGGTTGCCTTCCTCGTCAAATTGCATTTGCCCCCGTGCATCTCTCTGGATGGTCTGGGATGGGATGGTTTGCTTTAGATCATATGGGGCATTGAATTGGGACCAATTGATTAGGGTCCTCAATCCCCAAGCATCTGAGAACCAAGACATAAACCTTAGTTCCAAATCGTTTATATTCATTTAACTACCACATCATCCAGCACCGCAAACCGTGCCTTTGCGTTTTCTTTGGCCCGTCTAAAAAACCCTTTGTTCTGGCTAGAATGTCCTTCTTCCAGTCTTTGGGCGTATGGCAGATTATTGGATATGTATAGCTTCTCTTGGTCCCCTAGCTTTGCTATTTCCTTCTGGTTTTCTTGTAGTTCATCCACGGAAACGGGTTGGTCCTTCTTTCCGCTTTTATTGTCCTTGTGGTAAGTCTCATTTAGGACCTTGTTTCTCTTTCCTGCGGACACCATCCAATTAGACCTAAATCTGCCCGTGTCTACTGGGGAACCCAGCATTACTTCCCGGAGTGTTTGCAGGGTTACGGCACGGACTTGGGACAGTTTCTTCTCTCTGTAGATTTCCCCAGCCTTCTTTAAATTGGATTTCCAGATTTTCTTATTCCCTACTGGCATCCCAACTCCCAGATTATTTGGTCTGCTCCTAGACTCGTTCCTAGTGCTTCCATGATTTGAAACTTTGTTCCTTGAACCTCCAACTCTGCACCTACCAAAGACTTTGGACTTACTCCGCTAATGGGCTGGATGAGGTAACGGGTCTGGACCGTTTGCCCCCAATCTGTTTCTCTGGCCTTTGCTGGTTTTTGAATTAGCGGCACTCTAGGAGGGGTCTGGGAGGAGTATGTGGACGTTTTGGTGTCCCAGTATAGCCCGGCAGACATTTTGCCCGTGGTGGGAGAATAGGCACCTTCCTG
>Ga0213858_10000238_pt1 | contig 27019 bp, 18 predicted proteins | sample PICome_FD_160122 | JGI IMG/M metagenome (GOLD analysis project Ga0213858, IMG submission 160122) | Coastal seawater microbial communities near Pivers Island, North Carolina, United States - PICO245 | ecosystem: Environmental > Aquatic > Marine > Coastal | place: USA: North Carolina | collected... | reverse complement strand
GGACTTCCTGCAGAAGTTATTCAGCGCGCCCAGACAAAAGCGAAAGAAAAAGGCAAAAAGGGCTATCTCCTTGGGCTTGATTTTCCCTGTTATATGCCGGTGATGAAATTTGCCAAAAATCGGTCTTTTCGAAAAGAAATGTGGTTAGCCTACGGGGCCAGAGCCGCACAAAAAAATGAACAAGACAATACAGAGCTCATTAAAACAATTGTAGGCTTAAGGCAAAAAAGGGCTGAGATTTTAGGTTATGCCACCCACGCAGATTTTGTCCTTGAACAACGCATGGCAAAATCGACTCAAACCGTGTCGAATTTTTTAGAAGATTTAATTCAAAAGGCTACCCCTGCTGCGCAAAAAGAATTGGAAAGACTGAGGTCCTACGGGGCCAATCATCATGGCATTGACCGCATGGAACCATGGGACCAGGCCTTTTTGAGTGAAGGTTTAAAAAAACATTTGTACCAGTGGGATGAACAAGAAGTGAAAAATTACTTTGCCTTGGATCAAGTCTTGGAAGGTGTTTTTTTGGTGGCCGAAAAGCTGTTTGGCCTGAGCTTTAAGCGTGATGTCACCATTCCAGTGTATCACGAACAAGTCAAGGCCTACAGAGTTTTGAACAAGGCCTCAGAACTCACCGCTGTATTGTACACTGACTTTCACCCTCGACCAAGCAAGCGAAATGGAGCTTGGATGACCAGCTATAAAACCCAGTACAAAAAAGATAAACAGAATCATCGGCCGCACATTTCAATCGTCTGTAATTTCACGCACCCAGACGACAATGGTTTGGCCCTATTGAGTTTTCAAGAGGTCACGACCTTATTTCACGAATTTGGTCATGCCCTTCACGGCATTTTAGCCGATACCCAATACCCCAGTCTCTCGGGAACCAATGTCGCTTGGGACTTTGTTGAATTACCCAGTCAAATCATGGAAAACTGGTGTTTTCACCAAGAAAGCCTGGATCTTTTCGCATCACATTGGCAGTCTAAAGAATCACTCCCCGAAAAGTATCTAAATCAAATCAAGGCCTTAAAATCATTTCAAGAAGGCCTCCAAACCATGCGTCAAATCGGCTTCGCCAGTTTGGATATGGCCTATCACAGCAATCGATATACCACTCAAAATATTCGTGAATTTGAGCAGCAGTTACTGGCCCCAACGCAATTGCTCAAACACGAACATCCGTATTGCACAAGCACCGGGTTTTCACATATTTTTCAGGGGGGATATGCCGCGGGATACTACAGTTACAAATGGGCCGAAGTACTGGATGCAGATGCCTTCTCATTGTTTGAGGAAAAAGGCATATTTGATGCAAAAACGGCCAATAGTTTTGCCAAACACATTTTGAGTCAAGGCGGCACACAAGCCCCTGAGGTGCTCTACCGACAATTCCGGGGCCGGGACCCAAAAACCGAGGCTTTGCTCAAACGAGCTGGACTGCTGCAGTCACTTACCGATTGAATAGATAATAGAGATCAAGACCGGATCAAAACGTCCATAACACACCACAAAATGGGTATGGACTCCACCCAAAACGCACTGTACCAAAATGATTGATTTGCTCGAGCGCCCAATAAAGCTATAGCACTGAAAATTAAAGCCAGGTAAAAGGCGTCTTCTGTAACGCTGCCAAAGGGCATGCGCCAAAGATGTAACCCGACAACAACAATCAAAAGCATCAAGCCTATGAGTTTTGTGCGGGTCATCCCGAATTTTTGGGGCCAGGTGGGATGAGTCAGCTGATCTGTTGAGCAATCCCGAATGTCGAAGGGGATGGTCAAAACGACCACCCATAGGATTTGCTCTAAAGCCCAGAGCCAATCTTTAATCGTTAAGGGCGCTAATGACAATCGAGGCAGAATAACCGAGACGCCACTCCAAACGACAGCAACAATCAGAATTTTAAATGCTCCAAAGCTTCTTAATGGCAAATGCGACGTCTTGGATTGGCCCTCCGATTGTGTCCATGACCAACCAGCAGGTTGTGGCAATACATACCAAAGCGAAAGCAGCGAAAGTCCGAGGAATAAGAGCCACTGCGTGGCGTTGAAATTCAAAATCAAACACAGAGACAACAAACCAGCAAAATGAGCCCAAATCGGACTTTTTTTGATTACGGTCCGCAGCCCTTCAATTAGCGTGATGTTTTGTGGAATTACCCTGATGTATGTATACAGACAAATCGTGGCTAAACCAGAAAATAAAACATAGCTCCAGTCCATGGACCCATCGGATTGCCGATAGGTCATTATCACCAGAGCCATAAAGGCTATGGAGACGTGAATATTGTGCTCAACGTAAGGTCTTAAAACCGATTTTTGCAGGGACATGACCAAATATAGATAAATGTTAGTAAGTGAGTAAAACAGTTAAAAAATAGTAAGGAAAGTGACTGTGAAAATCAATTTTTTAACAACAAAATTTCATAATTTTGACCAAAAAATTAGGGGCGCTTTATGAATACAGATTCTTTTGCAAATCGTCATATTGGACCACGTGAGGGAGACGTCCAAGCGATGTTAAAAATTATAGGTGCGGATTCTGTTCAGCAACTTATTGAAGAGACCGTTCCCAAGGACATCCTTTTGAAAGAACGCTTGAATTTATCCCCAGCCATGAGCGAGCATGAATTTCTAAGTCACATTCAAGCGCTCGGAGCAAAGAATAAAACGTTCAAAACCTATATTGGACTGGGTTATCACAACAGTCATACCCCATCAGTCATTAAACGGAATATCCTGGAAAACCCCGGGTGGTATACCGCTTACACCCCCTATCAAGCGGAAATAGCTCAGGGAAGACTGGAAGCGCTTTTGAATTATCAAACCCTAATCTGTGAACTCACTGGCATGGAACTGGCCAATGCTTCACTATTGGATGAATCGACTGCCGCAGCCGAGGCCATGACCTTACTGTTTGCCGTAAGATCAAGAGACCAAAAAAAGAATGATGTCAAAGCGTTCTTTGTGAGCGATCAAGTTCTGCCGCAAACTCTGTCGCTGTTGGAAACAAGGGCGACTCCATTGGGCATCAAACTCCAGCTCGGGCCTGCAGAAGAGTTCGAATTTGGTTCAGATTTTTTTGGTGCCTTGCTTCAGTACCCCGGTAAGGAGGGCCAGATTAGTGATTTGAAACCTTTCATCGATCAGGCTCATGCCGCCGAAATAAAAGTGGCCGTTGCTGCAGATCTTTTGGCATTGGTGCTCTTACAGTCCCCCGGATCATGTGACGCTGACGTTGTGGTCGGCACCTCCCAAAGATTTGGGATTCCATTGGGCTATGGTGGACCCCATGCAGGTTATTTTGCAACTCGAGAGGCCTTCAAAAGAAACATTCCTGGACGCATCATTGGATTGACCAAAGACATGGACGATAATCCAGCCTTAAGAATGGCCTTGCAAACGCGGGAGCAGCACATAAAAAGAGACAAAGCAACCTCTAATATTTGTACTGCCCAAGTTCTTTTAGCCGTTATGGCAGGAATGTATGCCGTTTATCACGGACCAGAAGGGTTACGATATATCGCCAATAAAGTCCACCAAAACACCCTGACCCTGGCTGATGGCCTTGTGCAAAAGGGTTATGGACTCATTCATAACGACTTTTTTGACACCATAACCATTGCTGTAGACCGAAATAAAATTGAACCCTTGGCATTGGCCCAGCACATCAATTTTTATTATCCAACTGCCCATCAAGTCAGCATTTCAATTAATGAAACCACCAGCGCCAAAGATATTGAGCAGATCCTGAGTCTCTTTGAGCTGAACGATGATCAAGAAACAATGCAGTCAGTGCGTTTGGACGAATTTGGAATTGGCAAAAATCAAAGACGTTCTGACCAGTTTTTAAGTCAAGAAGTCTTTAATCGCTATCACAGTGAGACCGAACTCATGCGCTACATCAAACGACTGGAGCGTAAAGATTTAGCCCTAAACCATTCCATGATTTCACTGGGATCGTGCACGATGAAACTCAATGCGGCCACTGAAATGTTGCCGTTAAGTGATCCGAACTGGGCTGGGCTTCATCCTCTTGTCCCTCTGGATCAGGCTCAGGGCTATCAGGAAATGCTAGAGAAGTTAGCGCAACAGCTCACTGAAATCACCGGTTTTGCCGCTACCTCCCTCCAGCCCAACTCAGGGGCTCAAGGCGAGTACGCCGGACTCATGGTCATTCGCGCATATCATCAGTCGAGAGGAGACCACCACAGAAACATCTGTCTGATTCCCTCTTCGGCGCATGGAACCAATCCAGCGAGTGCCGTCATGGCTGGCATGGAAGTGGTCGTGACCAAAGCGAGTGAGGATGGCAACATTGATGTCGAAGATTTGCGTGAAAAGGCATTGGCACATAAAGACCGTCTTGCCGCATTGATGGTAACCTACCCGTCCACTCATGGCGTTTATGAAAGTGCCATCAAAGAAATTACGTCCATCATACATCAATGTGGCGGACAAGTTTATATGGACGGGGCCAACATGAATGCTCAAGTGGCCTTGACACATCCAGGAGCCATAGGCGCAGATGTCTGTCATTTAAACTTACACAAGACTTTTGCCATCCCACACGGTGGTGGCGGGCCTGGTGTAGGGCCAATTTGTGTTGCCTCCCAATTGGCACCGTTTTTACCATCGAATCCAATCATTCCAACGGGTGGCGACCAAGCCATTACAGCAATTTCTGGAGCGCCTTGGGGAAGTGCTTTGGCCTGTCTCATTTCTTATGGCTATATCTGTATGTTGGGTGAGGCCGGATTAAGGAGAGCTACTGAAATGGCCATTTTAAACGCCAACTACATCAAAGAACGTTTGAAGGGCGTTTACGACACCTTATACACAGGAGAACAGGGTCGAGCGGCACACGAAATGATTTTAGATTGTCGTCCATTCAAGGAAAATGGCATAGAAGTTACCGATATCGCGAAAAGACTCATGGATTACGGTTTTCACGCGCCAACAGTATCTTTCCCTGTTGCGGGAACGGTGATGGTAGAGCCCACTGAGAGTGAGAGTAAGGAAGAGTTGGATCGCTTCTGTGAGGCCATGATCGCTATTCGTGCTGAGATCGATGTGGCCAGTGCTGATGATCTGAACAACCCACTGAAAAACGCCCCCCATACCTTGGCCATGATTACCGCTGAGCAATGGGACATGCCCTACTCTCGTGGTGAAGCAGCCTTTCCTTTAGCGTATTTATCGGACAATAAATTCTGGCCCACGGTACGCAGGGTTGATGATGCCTACGGCGATCGTAACTTGATTTGTACCTGCACCCCCATTGAGGCCTACGTTTGATCCGCAGCAATGAACCCATAGGGTTAGAAAAGTACTTTTTCAGTACCTTTAAAAAAATTTAGCTCATGAGTGTTATCATCACCGGAACGGGGAGTTATGTTCCCAGTAGTATAACGGCCAATGATCAATTCGAAGACCATCGATTTTTTAGTGAAGATGGAGAGGAGTTGTCGGACAATACTACAACCATCATTCGGAAATTTAAGGCCATAACGGGAATTTCAGAGCGCCGTTATTTAAAACCCCAACAAGTCACTTCGGACGTGGCCGCCGTTGCGGCAGAACGTGCCATAAGTGATGCTGGAATTGACCCAGAAGAATTGGACTACATCGTGGTGGCCCATAATTATGGGGATGTCACACATGGACATCAACAAAGCGATACCGTTCCAAGTTTGGCTTCCCGTGTAAAACACTTGTTGAAAATTAAAAACCCCCGCTGCGTGGCCTATGACATCCTTTTTGGTTGTCCGGGATGGGTCGAAGCCAGCATACAATGCCATGCTTTTATGAAAGCCAAAATGGCAAAAAAATGTCTGGTAATCGGTGCAGAGGCCCTGTCAAGAGTGGTCGATGTCCATGACCGCGATTCCATGATTTACAGCGATGGCGCAGGTGCGGCAATTCTCGAAGACATTCAGGAAAAATCTGACCATCAAGGCGTTTTACACCATCTTTCAGCCACTTACGCTCTAGAAGAGGCTCATTTCATATACTTTGGCCCTTCTTATAATCAAGAAGAAACCAGTGCGCGAAATTACATCAAAATGTACGGGCGTAAAATATACGAGTTTGCCATAACTAAGGTGCCCCAAGCCATGAAACAATGCATGGAAGAGGCGGGTGAAGACATCAATGATCTTAAAAAAGTATTCATCCATCAAGCCAACGAAAAGATGGACGAAGCCATCATCAAGCGGTTCTACAAACTCTACGACATGAGTGCGCCAGAAGGCGTCATGCCACTAACCATAAATACACTCGGCAATTCCAGTGTCGCTACTGTTCCCACGCTTTACGACCTAGTGCGTCGAGGAGAACTCAAAGGTCACGAGGTAGCCACGGGCGATTTAATCATGTTTGCCAGTGTCGGGGCTGGAATGAATGTCAATGCCATTCTTTACCGAATTTAAAATGTACGCCAAGCACTTTCCGCATAAGCGCTACCGCATCACCCAAGAATTTGTGGCCAAACATTTGGATTCATCAGAAACGATTCTGGATCTAGGCGTGGATAATCCATTGAGTCAGCGACTGCGGGATATGGGGTATTCAGTGACCAACACCCAAGGGGAAGATCTCGATTTCAATCGCAAGGGGCTCAACGAACACTCAACTCAAGCCGTCACGGCTTTTGAAATTTTGGAACACCTGCTAAACCCATTCAGTGTACTCAATGAAATCCAGGCCCCAAAATTATTTTTATCCGTGCCCTTGCGTCTTTGGTTTGCGCCCGCCTATCGGCATAAGACCGATCCAAGAGATCGACATTTTCATGAATTTGAGGCCTGGCAAATGCGATGGCTTCTCGAAAAAACTGGATGGTCCATTATCGATGAGGTTCAGTTCACCAATCCTACAAGGAAACTTGGCATTCGACCTCTGTTAAGGCTTTTTACGCCGAGATATCTATTAATTTACGCTCAAAAATTATAACTGCTCATGCGTTGTGCTGTGGTCATGCCTGTTTACAATGAAGCCGCCCATTTGGACCAGGTCATTCAAAGCTTCGTCAACCAAACCCAACCCCCTGATCAGCTCATATTAGTCGACGACGGATCAACAGACGACAGCCTGGCCATCATGAATAAATGGTGTAAGAAGCACCTCTGGATACAAGTGATTCCCGCTCAAAAACCCACTGTGCATGAACCCGGTGCTAAAGTGATTCAGGCCTTTTACCGAGGTCATGCCCAAATCGAACCCGATATGGACCTCATCGGTAAGTTTGATGCAGACATTATTTTGCCCGACAATTACATTGAGCGCTTAAAGGAGGTCTTCCAAATGGACCCAAAACTGGGTTTGGCGTCCGGTCTTTTGTACCTCAAAAAAAATGACCAGTGGGTTTATGAAGGTTTAGCCAAAACCGATAAGGTCCGGGGGCCCATCAAGCTATACCGCAGCAGTTGCTTTGAAGAAATTGGTGGATTGCTGCCTTGCTTAGGTTGGGACAGTATCGATCAGTGGCTCAGCCTATATCATGGATGGCGCGTTCAAACCTTAATTGATCTCAAGGTCAAACACCTCAAGGCTACTGGGCAAGCCTATAGTGCTGGAACCCTCAAAAATCAGGGAATGGCCTTTGCCTATATGGGCTATGGATTTATCTTGACGTTTTTATCCCTAGCCAAACTGGCCGGACATCACAAACAACCGAAAATTTTGTTTTTTGGCCTGGTCACTTACTGGAAAAACCGAATGGAGATCAAGGTATCACCGCCTGCAGCAAAATTCATCAAAAAACAACTGTGGTCTGGGATGTTAAATAATCGATAACTCTGCCTTATCTTGATTGAAATCTCTTCTGCTTAAATTACCTTTGTGTCATGAAAATCACCTTTTTAGCACCCCTTTTCATCGCCTGTTTTGTCCTTATTTTTGGGTGCAAGCAATCGACCCCAAATTCAGCTACAGAACATGAAAAAAAACCAGCGGCCCCAAAAAACATCGTTTTGGTTATTGGGGATGGTACGGGAATCAATCAAATTTCAGCCTTAGAATTTTACAAAGAAGGACCCATTTCTTACGACGATTTTCCCGTTGTGGGATTGAGTAAGGTAAGCTCTACCTCTTTGGTCACCGATAGTGCGGCGGCAGGTACGGCGATGGATTGTGGCCAAAAGACCTACAATAAGGCCATTGGGGTCGATGTTAATGGCCAGGCCCTACCCAGTATTACCGAATACATGGCCCAGAAAGGCGGAGCCAATGGCATCATTTCTACCTCATCCATAACTCACGCTACTCCGGCCTGCTTTTTTGCTCACCATGACGACCGCAACGACCACGAAATCATAGCTGGGTTTTTACCTCAAGCGCCCATTAATTTTTTTGCTGGACCTGGCATGAAATACTTTAATCAGCGAACCGATCAAGTCAATTTAATGCCCATTTTTTCTCAAAATAATTTTGAAATCGATTCAATTTTAAGGCCACATCCCGAGGCCGAAAAAGTCGGTTATCTTTTGGCCCCCGAAGACATGCCTAAAATGTCTGAGGGTCGCGGTCCCTTTTTGCAAGAGGCGGCAGATTTGGCCATAAAACACTTGACCAAAAATGATCGTGGTTTCTTCATGATGTTGGAGGCCTCTCAAGTCGATTGGGGCGGTCATGACAACGATTTTCCATACATGCTCTCAGAACTTATCGATTTGGACGATACACTGGGCTTTTTATTGAATTTCGCTCGTAGGGATCAAAATACCTTAATTGTGGTTACCGGGGATCATGCTACTGGCGGGTTTTCGCTCTCTGCGGACGATGACAGTTATGACAAGATCAACCCGACTTTTTCCAGTACCCGTCACAACGCAGATTGGATTCCAGTGTTTGCCTACGGTCCAGGCGCTGAACAATTCGGTGGCGTATACGAAAACACGGCTATTTTTTACAAAATTAAGTCCTTGCTCGACCTTTAGTTCAAGGCGGTACTGCCACATTTTTTCTTAATTTAGCTCAATGAAGTATTTCAAAGAGATCGGTGCTTATTTCTTGATGCTGGGGCAGGTTTTTAGTCGACCGACAAAACCCAGTGTCATGCGCGAACTGATCTTTAAAGAAATTGAGGAGCTAATTCTTAACTCTCTTGGGATTGTTATTTTTATTTCCTTTTTCGTTGGCGGGGTGGTTTCCATACAAACGGCCCTGAACATCAATAGTCCGCTCATTCCCGAAATGTTAGTAGGCTATGCCACACGCCAATCCGTAATCTTGGAATTTGCGCCGACCTTCATTTCCATCATCATGGCTGGAAAAATAGGCTCTTTCATTACCTCAAGCATTGGCTCCATGCGCGTCACTGAACAAATTGATGCCCTTGAGGTTATGGGAATTAATTCACTGAATTACTTAGTGTTTCCTAAAATTATTGCCCTTCTTCTTTACCCATTCATTATCGGCATGTCCATGTTTTTAGGCATTTTCGGAGGCTGGGTGGCTTCGGTATACGGGGGCTTTACCTCCTCAACAGCCTTCATCGAAGGGGTTCAAAGTGATTTCGTAAGCTTTCATTTGACGTATGCCTTTATCAAGACATTGGTCTTTGCCTTTATATTGGCTACAGTCCCTTCCTTTCAAGGCTATTATATGAAAGGCGGGGCTTTGGAGGTCGGCAAGGCCAGTACGTATTCTTTTGTATGGACCAGTGTGATCATCATTTTGGCCAATTACGTCATTACCACTTTATTACTCAGCTGATGATCAGGGTTAACCAGTTATATAAGTCCTTTGGTTCAGCCACCATCTTAAAAGACATCAACACATCTTTTGAGCAGGGCAAGACAAATTTAATTATCGGCTCTAGTGGTAGCGGTAAAACAGTATTTTTAAAATGTCTGTTGGGATTGTTTCAACCAGAACAAGGTGAAATTTATTACGGTAAGCAGGCATTCAGCGCCATGACACGGAATCAGAAAAAAGACCTTAGGGAGCATATTGGTATGGTTTTTCAGGGCGGGGCCCTTTTTGATTCAATGACCGTGGAAGAAAATGTAATGTTCCCATTGAGGATGTACTCGAATCAAAATCAAAGGGAAATGCTGGAGCGGGTCAATACTGTCCTGGATCGGGTTAATCTTCAAAATGCGAATAAAAAATTTCCCTCTGAAATTTCTGGAGGAATGCAAAAACGGGTAGCCATTGCCCGAGCCATAGTTAATAATCCGCGGTATTTATTTTGCGATGAACCCAATTCTGGATTGGATCCTAAGACGTCTATGGTTATCGACAACTTGATTAAGGAGATTACCAGTGAATACAACATGACCACCATCATCAACACCCATGACATGAACAGCGTGATGGAAATTGGCCAAAACATTGTGTTTCTAAAGGATGGTCAAGTAGCCTGGCAGGGGAATGCCAGCAATATATTTGACGCCAGTGAACAAAGCGTGATTGACTTTGTTTATTCCTCGAATCTATTCAAGAAAATCCGAGGCATACAACAACAATCTAAAGGGACAACCTAAAGGCGCCATTGAGTGATTTTGACCTATCGAACCACTAAAGTGTCCAGCCCAAGTTTATACCTCAACCAGTTATATAATTGCTCTTTTTGTGCCGCCACTTGTCGTGGTCTAAGGCCCTCTGCCCATTGAGTCTCAAACACCACTAGTGTATCGATTTTCTCGAAATTCGAAATTAGGGTTGGGGCATATCGCAATTGGATTAAATCTCCGTGCAGAACCTTTGCTTCCTCTGAAATTGAGGCAAATGGAACTTGACTTTCTTCAAATTTCAACAGTCGGGCCAATTCTCTTTCGAGAATGACGATTTTTTGCTCCTTATTGTAAATTTCAAGAGAATCTCGGGAACGCAATTCTACTAAATATCGCATTTCATTCTCAACATCGTCCTGCTCCATGTTCTGATTTAAGAGCAAGGTAGTTTCATCAAGTGCCTTGTACTGAGCCATACGGCTTCGCAATAACTCTAAAGTAATTTCATCTATTTGCTGCCCCCCAAAAGAGGTGATCTCAATGATCGACCCTTGGTCTGGTTGATATTTTGTGGTGGCGTATTTTTTTATGTAAGAGGCATTGGGTAATCCATCCAATTCTCGCTCGATAAATTGACGCGCTTCATTGTTAAAACTGCTTTCCTTCAATACGCTATAAAAGGTAAAGCCGGCGGGAATCATAACCAATATGGCCATAAAAGAAACCAGTCGGGCAATTTTTTGTCGTCGCGCCGAATTGGCGTATTTGAGCATGGGAAAACGCAAAACTTTCAACACGATAAATGTGGCCAAAGCAATAAAAATCGTATTGATGACAAATAAATAGAAGGCTCCAGCAGCGAAGGCCAGTCCCTTTGGATTCCCCAAAAAGGCCTGTGACAATCCAAATCCTACGGTACATAAGGGCGGCATCAATGCCGTGGCAATGGCCACTCCAAAAATAACGCTGGCAATGGTTCCTTTTTTCGTCCGCGCAATGATCAATGCCAAACCACCAAAAAAAGCAATGAGCACATCTCGAATATCCGGTTTTGTCCGGGCCAAAAGCTCTGAAGATTCTTCGCGCAATGGAAAGAGCCAAAAAAATAAAAATGCGGTAAGCACGCTGAGTAAAATCATGACCCCAAAATTGATCAGTGATTTTTTCAAGGTGTCAATATCGTTGATCGCTACAGACAGACCAATCCCTAAAATAGGCCCCATAAGCGGACTAATCAACATGGCGCCAATGACAACAGCGGTGGAATTAGCATTGAGTCCAATTGAAGCCACAAAAATGGAGCAGATCAAAATCCACGCAGTGGCCCCCTTGAACGGGATATCGCGAACAATGGCCTCAATGGTGCTCTCACGATCGGTATCGCTTCTGAAATCGAGCAATTCTATCACAAAGGTTTTTATTTTAGACCACAGGCCCAGTGCATCCCTTTTTATGGTCGAAGAATCGGTCGAGGAGGTCTCCTCATGATTGAATGGATTAGTTTTCATAGGGATAAATCGTGGCCCTTCGGCCACATTCGGTTAGATTATTGATCACTGAGTGGATCCACACTCACATGAGGTTGGAACAAATAAACCCGGCCACCATCAATTTCTGTGCACATATAGCGCTTTTTTCTTTTCTCCCCACGCATAAATAGGCGCCCTTGGTCGGTTTTGAACTTACTGCCCTCTGGCAATTCAAAGATATATTTTTTTTGATTTGGTGGATCAAAAGATTTTAACGCCAAAGTCAAAGGCAAATCAGCATCGCTACTGGCTTTAGGGCGCTTCATATAAGTCGCCAGAGGCCGGAGGATGGGCTCAGGAAAAATCTCAGGGCTCAAAAACGGCAACATGAGTGCTTTAAAGGTGTTTTTCCATTCAAGACCGTGAGGCTTAATGCGCCTGCCATAGTGTTCAAAAGCCTGAAAATGGGCAATCTCGTGAATTAAGGTTAAAAGAAATCGATAAGCGTTTTGACTTTGGTTAATGGTGATGACGTGGCTTCCATTGGGCAATCGGCGATAATCGCCGTGGCGGGTCTTGCGTGCCGGAACCACATCTACCGTTAAATCAGCCACATCGAGTAAGGCTTGAATCTGAGATTCAGCGGCCTGAGGAATAAATCGACTCACCGAACTAAGCGACATGTCACGGGGTAGATTGAGCGGCATTTAAGGTCTTTCCATTAAAAATATGATGTCCCTCTAATGCGAAATTCACAATGTATTTTGCCATCTGCCCGGCAGTCATCGGTGCTTGATAATCAGGAAAGGCTTCACTTAGCATTTCGGTTTGTACGGCACCAAGGGCCAAGGTGTTGAACTTTGGACCATTGTCCTTGTGCTCTTCGGCCATGACCTCACTCCAGATGGTAAGTGCACCTTTGCTGCTGCTGTAGGCGCTTAGTCCAGGAAATTTAGCCGTGCCGTTAACACCCCCCATACTGCTGATGGACACCACATGGGTCTGATGATCCATGCAGGGCAATAATTGCTTGGTAAGCATCATTGGACCAAACACATTGACGGCATAAACCTCTTGTACCTCCTGGAGTTCTATATCTTTAAATGGCTTGTTGATCAGTTTTCCTGCATTGTGAATTAAGGCATCTATATGATTGAGCTCTTGGGTAATCAATGCGCCAGCCTGAATCACCTCCTGTTCAAGGCTAAGGTCCACGGCAACTACAAAACAGTTAGGATGATTTAAAGCCTCGAGCGGAGCAGCATTACGCGACAAGGCTACCACGCGATGACCGGCCTCAAGAAATGCTTGGGTCATGGCGAAACCGATGCCGCGACTGGCCCCTGTAATGACGATGTTTTTTCCCATGCTTTAAAGTTACAAAATATCAAGCCTTCACGTTACCGCTGCGGATGTTATAGGTGTACGCCCCTCAGGCCAGACCCCCGACTAAACACTCAAAACCATGTCTTAGGCAAACATGGTTAGTGGCTGCTCAATATATTGACCAAGGGTTTGTAAGAATTGCGCGCCTGTAGCGCCATCTACTGTTCTGTGGTCGCATGCTAAAGTTACGGTCATGGTGTGTCCCACCACGATGTTTCCTTTTTTGACCACCGGTTTTTCAACAATTGCCCCAACGGAAAGAATGGCTGAGTTGGGTTGATTGATGATCGAGGTAAACTCTCTGATGCCAAACATTCCCAAATTAGAAACAGTAAAGGTACTGCCCTGCATTTCATCTGGGGTCAATTTTTTGGCTCTCGCCTTACCGGCCAAATCTTTTACGGCAGCCCCAATCTGGGTAAAACTCATTTGATCGGCAAATTTCAATACCGGCACCACGAGTCCATCATCCACAGCCACCGCCACTCCCATATGAATGTGTTTGGCTATTTTAGTTTCCTGACCATGCCATTGACTGTTCACTTTAGGATGCAAACGCAAGGCCATGGCACAAGCTTTGACCACCATATCGTTAAATGAAATTTTCACGCCCTCTTGAGCATTAATTGCCGCACGTGCAGCCATGGCGTGATCCATATCCAGTTCTACCGTCAGATAGTAATGAGGTGCGGTGAATTTTGATTCCCCCAAACGCTTGGCGATGGTTTTTCGCATTTGTGAATTCGGGACCGATTCGAATACTTCCGTACCCACACTTTGAAACACCGGTGCTGATACAGCAGCTCCCGGAACAAATTGCTCTATGTCTCGTTTTATAATTCGCCCGTGTTCACCAGTACCGTTAACTTGAGCCAGATTAATCCCTTTTTCTTCAGCCAATTTTCGGGCCAAGGGGCTTACAAATCGACGGGTCTGGTCCCCCGAGGCTACAGGGGACTCATGGGTCTTGGGCGAGGCCACAACTTCAGCTTTAGGCGTCTTCGCTACAGGAGCCGAAGCCTTAACCGGAGCTGGCTCGGGAGCACTTGTCTCAGGGGTCTGAACTGAACCAGAATCGGATGCCTCAGAAGTTACTGGCGCGTTAAAATCGACGCCTGACAAATCTGTTCCCTCTGGTCCTACAACCGCTAACAAGGCGTCTACCTTGGCAGAAGCCCCTTCAGGGATGCCAATTTTCAAAAGCGTGCCCGAATAAAATGACTCAAATTCCATGGTGGCCTTGTCGGTTTCAATTTCGGCCAAAATATCGCCTTCGGCGACTTGATCCCCCTCTTTTTTCAACCACTGAGCGACTGTACCTTCTTCCATAGTATCGCTCAAACGAGGCATGGTGATCACTGAAATGCCATCTGGCATGACCGAATTTGCTGGCGTAGCTGATGTCTCATCCGCTTGATCATCCGAGACGGATGCGGGAACTTCTTCTGGCTGCACGGCTGAAACTGGTGCTTCTGCAGCGGGACCTGCCGCCACATTTCCTTGGTCAGAAATCAAAGCTGAGATGTCCTCTCCTTGTTCACCAATAATGGCCAAAAGGGCATCAACCTCAGCAGTTTGACCTTCTTCAACCCCTATGTGTAATAAGGTTCCTTCGTAAAAGGATTCAAATTCCATGGTGGCTTTATCCGTCTCAATCTCGGCCAGAATATCGCCTTCATTTACTGCATCTCCTACTTTTTTCAACCAGTTGGCCACTGTGCCCTCCTCCATGGTGTCACTCAAGCGTGGCATTGTGATGATTTCAGCCATAGTTTATAGTTTATGGGGTAAAAATGGATAATCTTCCTGCTCGTAAACCGAATCGTACATGACGCTTTTCTCCGGATAGGCAGAGGCCTCGGCAAATTTTTCACACTCGGCGACCCGCTCTTTTACTCGTTTATCGATTTCACTGATTTGCTTCTCAGAGGCCCATTTATTTTGATATATGTGGTCCAGTACATGCATAATTGGATCAATATCCTGCATTTTACGGACCTCTTCTTTTGTCCTGTAATGTTGAGCATCACTCATGGAGTGACCGCGATAGCGATAGGTTCTAATTTCCAAAAAGCTCGGGCCACCACCTTTGCGTGCTCGTGATATGGCTTCATCCAATTCCTTGGCCACCAGCTCAGGTTTCATCCCATCCACAGCACGGCAAGGCATGTCATACCCCAAACCGAGTTTCCAAATTTCTGAGTGATTCGCTGTACGTTCCACAGAAGTTCCCATGGCATAACCATTGTTTTCGACACAAAATACCACCGGCAAATTCCACAACATGGCCAGATTAAAAGTTTCGTGCAAGGATCCTTGTCGTGTAGCACCATCACCCATAAAGGTCAAGGTAACCGAATCACGATCGTGGTATTTATCACCAAAAGCCAAACCAGCACCCAGAGGGATTTGCCCCCCTACGATACCATGGCCTCCGTAAAATCGATGTTCTTTCGAAAAAATGTGCATCGATCCCCCTAAACCTTGAGAAGTACCGGTTCCCTTACCGTATAATTCGGCCATGACGCGTTTGGGGTCTACCCCCATTCCAATGGGCTGAACATGACAACGGTATGCGGTAATCATGCGGTCTTTAGTCAAGTCCATTGCGTGCAAGGCACCAGCCAAAACAGCTTCTTGTCCATTATACAAGTGCAAAAAACCACGCACTTTTTGATTGATATACACTTGAGCAAGTTTGTCCTCAAACTTTCTCCAAAACAACATGTTCTCGTACCAATTCAGGTAGGTTTGTTTGGTAATTTTCTTCATCAGTCATCAAGGTTAAGTCGCGCGCGCGCGATGTGCAGCGCAAAAATACATCATTCTGTTTTGATAAAAAACCTAAAACGCCCAAAAAAAAGACGCCAAACTGGCGTCTTTTATTTTTTGTTCGATTGGGCTTATCGCCCCATATGTTCGGCCCTCTAATAGCCGATTCAAATGACTAGTATTCCGTATAGGTGTCGCCTAGATTAAAGGTCAAACCAAATCTCAGGGTTCCCTCCAGAGGACTGCGCACTCGAGAGGTCGAAAACAAGTACGATAGATCAATGTTAATAGAGGTGTATTTGAATCCCGCACCTAGGGACAAGAACTTACGCGATCCTTTGTCCTCACTTTCGTTAAAATAACCGGTTCTCAAGGCAAAAACATCTTGATACCAGTATTCAACCCCTAAGGCCCAAGTGAACTCACTGAGTTCCTCACTGAAACCGCCTGGAGCATCTCCAAATGAAGAAAACATTCCTGAAATAAAGCCAATGTCATTGTACTGATCGGCATCTTCAGCGTCCAAAACACCGTCCCCATTAAAATCCTTGGGCGTGGGCACCAACAACTTATTCAACTCGAGGTTTGCACCAATGGTATTGTATTGATCCAATATGAAATCAAATCCGGCACCCAGACCGAGTTTCGTGGGCAAAAAGTTTTCTTGACCCACCTCGTCGTATTTGATTTTTGGTCCAATGTTAGAAATGTTGAATCCCCCGCGCCAGCGTCCATTAAAATCCGACATGGCAATTTCCTCACTTTGGTAGTAACCCGAGATATCAACGGCAAATGAACTGGCTGCTGAGGCATCTTCAGTCGAGGCCTGAATTCTTAAATCTGAACGCAAATAACGTCCTGTAACCGCCATTGAAAAGCGATCGCTCAGACGCAGTGCATAGGTCATGTCAAAAGTGAATTCGTTCGGACTTTGAATCAATGGTTCTTGATCAAATGTATCTCTGAGCTCAATTTCACCTAAACTAAAATACCTGAAACTCCCAGCAAAAGCACTTCGCTCATTAATGCGGTTAAAGTAAGTTAAGTTCCCTAAAAAGATGTCGTTGACCAAACTGCTCAAATACGGGGTGTAGGTAACTCCGAAACCTGATTGATTAATCGAAAAGGCATATTTAGATGGATTCCATTGTTGTGAAAAAGCATCTGCTGAAGTGGCCACACCAATATCTCCCATACCACCAGCTCTAGCATCAGCAGCAATCAGTAAAAAAGGGACCCCTGTTGTGATGGGTTGCGGTGGGATTTCATTTTGTGCAAACACATTTTCAGCCATCAAAAGCAATGAAAATAGCAATAACAATACGTTCTTCATATCGGTTAAATTTTGACAAATATACTTTTTTAATTATTTATAAAATGACCAGTTTTTCGTATTTCTCAGCCATTTTACCGCTCAGTGAAGACCTCACTGTGATTTTGTAGACATAAACGCCTTTGCCGATTTTGTCCCCAAAATCATCACGACCATCCCAAATAATGTCTCTGGACAGATAGCCTTCTGTCATTATGGTTTGATGATGATTCCACACTAACTTTCCAGATACAGAAAAAACCTGAACTACAACGTCCAAGGGTTCAAATGGTCGATTGTGATTGAACCAAAACTCCGTGTAGTCCACAAAGGGATTTGGATAATTCAAGACCCGAGAGATTTTAATGGCATCTCCGCCACTGACGATAAAATCGATGGTGGATACAGAGAAATTATTATAGGTATCCCAGGCTTTAACTTGCAGGCTGTGCGGTCCGTCGGGCAAATCTCTCAACTTGAACTGAACCTTCCCGTTTGAAAAATCATCGACATTGGCTTGATAATATTCGTTGAGCACATAAGGATTGGCCGAGTCCCCGTCCAATATGGCAATCAAGTCATGACCGATACCTCCCGTGGTATTAAGGCCGCTGTCGTCGCTGAGATTGACCAATAAAATCGGATTGTCATTTGTCGTTCCTCCAGAAATGAAGCTCTCGTCATTCATATAGAGTTCAATTTCAGGGCCGACATTATCCTGAGGAGCGTTCTCATTTAACCCGCCGACCATCAAACTCAAATCATGCCCTGTTTGATCCTCAAATTGACCATTTCTTTTAGCATAAAAACTGACTTTACCAGGGCCGATTGGAACTTGAATATCCCGTGGCACGATGAATTCAAAATCAAAAGTTCCTTGGTTTACTGTGGCTTGACCATTGAACAAAACCTCTCCTAAGGTTTTGAAATCCATGAGTAAGAGATTCGTCGTATTGCCGTCCCCATCGTAGTCCGTACCATTATCCCGCACGCCGTCGTTACCCAAAGTCGTCCGCTCTAAATCCTTGTCGAAGATCTTAGCCTCCAATATGCCGTTGTAATTAGGCATGGCATTGCCTAGCGGGTCTAAAACTACCCCGCTGAGCTTGATGCGACTAAGTGCCTTTAAGGTGTCGTTTACAATTCCCAAAGGGGTGTCGTTTATGGCAGTCAAACGAATTTGTTTTTTTGGAAAAGCCAAATGCATGGCGGGATCGCCAACATAAAAAATAACCCTTTTGTTATTTGACCCAATTAAATTTTTAGTCAAACGCAAGGCTTCGGCTGGCGCCGGTGGCACATCCAATCCAAAACCAAATAAGTACTCTGACAGCAAGGTGTTAAAATCCACCCCTAACGTTACACTCACAGAACGCGTGGTGGTTATCAGGGATCCTGCTCCACCTTGCTCGTTCCAAAAAGTCAACTCACCTGCTGTAATTCGCAGCGGGTTGTCAAACTTTGAAAATTCACAAGTTACCGTAACAAAGCACGGATATCGGTCGTCGTTTCGCAGTTCTTGGGCAGTTTCTTTAGTGTAGATAAACTCTTTGGCCAAACCGTCTTCACCTCCATGTCCAAAATAATTGACCACTAACGCCCCAACCTCGATGGCATTTTCAATGGCTTCTCTAGCCTCAGGATAGCGATTCCCTCCCGCGGAAGTTTCTTGTTGAAATGCGTCCGTGTGTATTTTTTTAACGTTGATGAAGGGCTTTTCAAACGTAACCCGATCGGCGATAGAATCCAGAGTAACTTCAAGTGCTCTGTATTCCCATCCAATGTCGACATCATCTGAAATGATCACAAAGTTGTTGCGCCATTGACCATAAGAAGCTTCGTCGTTGTATGAAGTGATTTTGGACACAATTCTCTGGGCTTGAGCGGGATCGTCAACTAAAATTCGACCAACCGCTACATCCAAAGAGTGGGCTGATGACATGGTCCCTTCATCGGGGTCCATCATGCCGAAAAAATCATCTGACATGAATGAATTAAAGGTGTCCACACTGGACAGCGTATGATAGGTAGGAACCATGTTGTTATTGCCCGAGAGACGGTCTTTAAAATCCACAGACGTATCGCCAAACAAACACAAATATTTTACTCGGGTCAATGGGCTGCTTGCATTGTCATAAACATAACGCACTAAATTTCTTATGGCCCCTATATCCTGTTTTCCAGAACTGAATTCCGTGTAAACATCTTCAGTAGTCACGACCCGTACACTGAGATTCGATCGCATGCGATGATGCGCCGCCAACTGCTCTGCCGCTGGGCGCAATATGCTGGGGGTGACAATTAAGTAATCGATGTCTTGAAATCCGCCAGGGCCGTTAAATAAGGTGCCTTTGAGGTTTTGATTGACCACTTGATAATTGGCCGGTCGAATGGGCTGACGATAATCCCCGCTACTGATGGCCAGATAGGTTGTGGTGGTCCCTAATTCCGTCTTGAAAGATAGATTTTCACTTTGAGATTCATTGCGCTTTAGACTAATGTTGTACGGATCATGGATGGCCCAAACCTCTTCTATATTCTGGGCCTGTGAAATTTGGTATAATCCAATCCCTGATGCCGTGGCGGCAGATTCATTGTAAAACCCAAAAGTACTCCCATTGGCGCGCAAGGGCATGGTTGCTGTGACCTGAACGTAATCCAAATAACCGATGCTGGAAGGGTTGCCCGAGTTGTTGTAATTCATGGCCACATTGATCGCCTCACCGGATAATTGGAATTCCTGAATAAAGGAATCAACACTTAAAAGGGTGGGGTCGTTAATTGGGTTAAACGTCAAAGGATCGACTGAGGTTCCATTAACCGTCACTTGTAGGCTCGTAGGGACCTCCGAGGCGGCGGCAGCCCTAACTTTAACTTTGACCGGTTGGGACACAACCCGGCCGGGAAAGTCAAAAATATATTCTTGTTGGTTTTCAATGTCAAAACGGTTACCAAACCAGCGACGTCCCACCTTGGCCGGAGAATACTGATCCGACTCGTGATACTTCAAAATCTGGTATTGGTCAATCACCAGATCTGCTGAACCGCTGGGTTCCATCATAGGACTGATGCGCAAACCAGGGCCTCCGCCACTGGTAATGAAGTAAAAAGCGGACTCTGCATAGGGGTTAAAATGACTGTCATTTTCAGCATCAAAGCCCATTATTCCTTGCCCATAAAACAGGATGTAATCTCCAGAATCAAAACTCCCGTCTTCCCCACCGACCACTTTGATGGGTACCTCAGGTAGGTCAAAATGAACATTATCCTCGTTGCGCAGCGGCAGGGGTTTTCCACCATGACCAAAGATTTTGATCGTGGCAGGATCAATTTGGCCCAAATTCATTCCTAAACCATTTAAAAAGGATCGGTCCAAACGATAGACTCCTGTTTGATCAACTTCGAATTTAAACCACTCTCCTTGAGCTAAGACAGAATTGATAATCCCTGAAGATCTTTGCGATAAAGGCTTTGGCCCATATTCGTATTCTAGATCAAAGGATTGAATCTTCTGAAGTTTTCCATTGACTCGGATAAAGGGATTGAAGGAGATCTCTGTGAACCATTGATCTCTCGCCCTTGATGCCCCGATGTCAACCTTAAACTCGGTCGGCAACTCTAATGAGCCCAATCGTCGGAGATCACTTTGACTGACCGGTCCCCAGACTAGGTTTTGCGGCCGCATAGACCGCTCTAGCGCTGAGGATTGGTCTGCCCAACGCTCAAAATAAACAGGGCCGTTTTCTTCCCAGCGCAAATTCAATGAAGCAGAAATGGTTTTTTTGGCCGATAAGGGAATCTTGGAAACGGAATTGTTTTTTGCTGAAACCTCAGCCTTGCTCCAAGGAAGTTCAATTTTTTTGGACTGAGCAAATAGGGTATTGCCAACCAACAAAACAATCATCAAAAACCGGCTTTTTCTCATCATTGGCATAACGCCTCAAATATAAGCTTAGTATGCCAAGTTTCCACTTGTTTTTTTAAAAATACCCCCCGCTTAAAATAAATACAGACAATCCACGTTATCCTTTGGATTTCTTCGCTTAAGCAGGATTTTCGATTTATAAAAATAATATTGTGCTTTAAGCGTTAATTAGTATATTGCAATCCCAATATTTTTAGAGTCTAAAAGATACTATGAACGTTAACAAAACCCTTGGATTTAAGCTATGTTTATTGGTGCTAACCACAGCCACTTTTGTGGGTTGCGGTAAATCACGTGATTACTCAAATAGCTCTCGCGCCACCGGCTGGGCCTTAAACTCAAAAGAAGGTGGATTCCAATACGATCCCAAAACAAGAGAACAAGAAACAGGACCTGGTCTTGTTTTTGTCGAAGGAGGTACTTTCACAATGGGACGCGTACAAGACGATCCAATGCACGATTGGAACAACAGCCCCATTCAGCAGCATGTCCAATCCTTTTATATGGATGAAACGGAGGTGACCAATCTGATGTATGCGGAGTACTTAGACTGGTTAAAGCAAGTTTTTCCGCCGTCCAACGAAAATTTTAAAAACATTTACAAAGGGGCCTTACCCGATACCTTGGTTTGGAGAAATCGACTGGGGTACAACGAGGTCATGACCAATAACTACCTTCGTCACCCGGCCTACGCCAATTACCCTGTGGTTGGGGTTAGCTGGATTCAAGCGGTCGAATTTGCAAACTGGCGCACTGATCGAGTGAATGAATTGATTTTGGAACAAAATGGCGTCACTGTGAGAGGAGCTCGTTTTAACAACGAACCTGGGTCTGGATTCAGCACCGAGACCTACCTTGCCTCACCAACGCAAGTCTACGGTGGGAATGACAGCATTACCCGCGGTGGAAAATACTCTGAAAACCTAGCCCGTCGCAGCCAAGACAGCACCAATCTTTACGTTCAAAGTAAAGACGGATTATTGATGCCAGATTATCGTCTGCCTACCGAAGCAGAGTGGGAATATGCCGCCTTGGGCCTTGTGGGTATAAGAGATTACAATATTTATCGTGGAAAAAAGAAATATCCATGGGAAGGACAATACACCCGTTCTTCAGATCGTCGCAGTCGAGGAGATCAACTGGCTAACTTCAAGCAAGGGGATGGAGACTACGGAGGAATCGCAGGATGGAGCGACGATGGAGCAGACATTACCGCAGAGGTCGGTTCTTATGATCCAAACGATTTCGGACTATACGATATGGCGGGTAATGTGGCCGAATGGGTCGCAGATGTATACCGCCCAATTGTCGATGATGAGTTTAATGACTTCAATTACTACCGCGGCAACGTTTACACCAAAAATGCTATAGATGCCGATGGTAATGTGATGGTGGTGCGCGTGGACTCTATTTTATACGACACGCTCAGCAACGGTAAAATTGTTGCTCGAGACCTTCCCGGAGAAATTTATAAGGTACCTGTAGACGAAAACGAAACTTATTTGCGTACAAACTTCTCTGAGAGCGACAACCGTGACTACAGAGACGGAGACAAGAAATCCACTAGAAACTATCAATCTTTTGGTGGTGAGGATGACAACACTGTAGCCGATGGCAAGCAAATGTACAATGCCCCAAAGCACAAAGTAGGCGTTGATGATGCAGGAAATTTAGTCAGAGAATACGATCGTTCTTCCAATAGAACCTCTTTGGTGAATAACGAAGTTCGCGTTTACAAAGGGGGGTCTTGGAGAGATCGTGACTACTGGTTAGATCCAGCCCAACGCAGATACTTTCCACAGGATATGGCCACCGATTATATCGGATTCCGTTGTGCCATGTCTCGCCTAGGAAGCAAATCAAAAAAAGGTAAGCGTCCACGTAACAATTAAATGAACCAAAAACATTTTACAAACCCTTTGACCTTGAGTTGAAGGGTTTTTTTTATCTTCATGACGCATGGCAATGAGTGCTGACATAAAAGAGATCCATCAGGAGTTTTTGAATAGCGAGGGGATTTGTACCGATACACGTCAATTGGCTCCGGACTGTTTTTTCGTAGCGCTAAAGGGCGATAATTTTGACGGCAATGCTTTTGTGTTAGCCGCCCTTAAGGCGGGAGCAAAAACAATCCTTATGGAGGACAAGACACCGTATAATGATGCCTCTTTGGCCCCCTACAGCGCTCAGATTTTTTTTGCAGATGATACTTTAGAGGCGCTGCAAGATTTAGCTCGGTTTCATCGAAAATATTTAAATCTTCCGTTGATCGCATTAACTGGAAGTAATGGTAAAACCACAACCAAAGAGCTCCTGCACGCCGCCCTGAGTCAAGAATTCAATTGTATGGCAACCCTGGGAAATCTGAACAATCACATTGGTGTCCCCTTAACCCTTTTGGGGATGAACAAAGAGACCGAAGTTGGCATTGTAGAAATGGGCGCAAATCATCAAGGAGAAATCGCAGCACTATGCCAGATTGCAATGCCTAATTTTGGCTACATTACAAATTTTGGAAAGGCTCATTTAGAAGGCTTTGGTGGCGAAGAAGGGGTCATAAAAGGCAAATCTGAACTCATAGACTACCTTCGCGAAACCGGTGGACACATGTTTGTGCAGGCCACAGATCACCGACAATTGGAGCGGACTAATGGCATTGAGCGAACAATTTTAAATAAAGAGGATCATTGGCAGGTCCTCCAAAACATACAATCTGAAAATCCGAGTTTAAAGCCAAAAAAAGCCGTGCCCACCTTGACGTTAAATAGCGAAAAGGGCAGCGTCCATACGCAGCTCATAGGAGACTATAACCTGCCCAATGTAATTGCTGCCGCAGAGATCGGAACTTATTTTGGCGTTTCCTGGGATGAAATTAAAAAAGCCCTAGAATCGTATGTGCCAAAAATGAATCGGTCTCAAGGGCTCAAACGGGGCAACCATGACTTGATAATGGACGCTTATAATGCCAATCCGTCTAGCGTTCGGGCCGCGCTAATTCATTTTGACCAAACCCACTGTGAAGGAAATAAAACAATAATTCTCGGGGACATGTTTGAACTGGGACCGAAAGCCTTGGAGGAACATCAGCGCATCGTTGATCTTGCGGAGCAATTAAGTTTTGATGAAATCTATCTCACGGGCAGTCTTTTCCATCAAACACAGCACGAATCTCCACACATTCATTCTTTTGAGCATTTTAAGGCCCTGGAAAATGACCTGCTTGAATCACCCCCGAAATTAGGCAGCGTCCTGATTAAAGGTTCTCGGGGAATGGCTCTAGAGCGATTGCTCGATTCGGTGTTCAAAGCCTAAACAAATAAAAATCCCAGCACTCGAGTACTGGGATTCCATCATCTGTGGGTCATACTGGATTCGAACCAGTGACTTCTACCCTGTCAAGGTAACACTCTGAACCAACTGAGTTAATGACCCAAAAAATCAAACACAAAAATAATCAATTTTCAAGGCATTCAAACAAAGATGAAGCGTGAAAAAAAAATCCTGATGAGTCATCAACAGGATTTTGTGTCTTGTGGGCGCTGAGGGATTCGAACCCCCGACCCCCTCGGTGTAAACGAGGTGCTCTGAACCAACTGAGCTAAGCGCCCCTGCGTGATTGCCTTGACAACCAAAGCGGCTGCAAATATAAATTAGTTTTTATAATGGCCCAACAAAATAGGACAAAAAACTACAAAACCTCGGCCACCACAAAAGTGCTGCCGCCAACATAAATCACGTCCTCAGATTCCGCCTGATTGAGGGCTTCATCGAGGGCCTCTTGTACGGATTGATAGGCCTCGCCTTTAAGACCAACGGATTGTGCCTTTTGACTCAAATGCGCCACAGGCATCGCCCGTAAATTATCCGGGGCACAATAATAATATATCCCTGATTTGGGCATTAACTTGAGAATGTCTTCCAAAGCCTTGTCAGATACAAAACCTAAAACTAGATGTAACTGCTTGGCTGGCAAAGTCAACAGCTGCTGCATGGTCATGGCCAAACCATCCACATTGTGAGCCGTATCACAAATGAGCAATGGTTCACGAGCCAGAATCTGCCACCTTCCCAATAATCCAGTTTGATTTTGGACATGTTTTAGCCCGTGTTCGATATGATGCTGTGCTACGGAAAAACCTATAGCAATAAGCTGATCAATAGCGACCAGGACAGTGCGTTTATTGTCTTTTTGATACCCTCCCTTTAGGTCGCTTTCAAGGTCGAAATAGGTCAGTTCTTGTGCCAAAATAAGCGGGGCGCTCTGATCTGTAGAAACTGCCTTAAATACAGGCAAAGTCTCCTCAGTATACTGACCTACCACCACAGGCACTTCTGTTTTAATGATTCCCGCTTTTTCTCTGGCGATATCCGTCAGTGTGTTGCCTAAAAACTGCGTATGGTCCATACCGATGTTGGTGATGATGCTCAAAACTGGCGCGATGACATTGGTACTGTCCAAGCGTCCACCCATACCCGTTTCAACAATCACAACATCGGGGGATTGACGAGCAAAATAATCAAAAGCCATTCCCACAGTCATTTCGAAAAAAGACAAACCCATTGAAAGAAAAACTGGAGCATGAGTGTTTAAAAAGTCAAAGACATCAGATTCTGAAATCATTTGGCCATTGAGTCGAATGCGTTCTCTAAAATCCAATAAATGGGGTGAGGTGTATAAACCTACACGGTACCCAGCGCTTTGCAAAACAGAGGCCAACATGTGGGCCGTAGAGCCCTTACCATTAGTGCCGGCAATATGAATGCTTGTAATCTTTTGCTCCGGATGACCCAAATGAGCCATCAGCTTTTGCGTGCGCTCCAATCCTGGTTTGTAGGCAGAGCCACCTTGTCTTTGGTATTGAGGCAATTGCTCAAACAACCAATTGATGGCCGACTTATAATTGACAAATGATGGACTCATGTTAGTGAATTATTGCACCAACAACTTCACAGAAGACTTTTGTGCTGATTGCTCAAAATTCAAAAGGTACAGCCCTGGCGCAAGTCCTTCCAAATCCAGCAGACAATTCTGATCCGAACATACAAAGGTGCGCAACACGGTTCCTTGAACACCATAAAGACTGACTTGAATAGGACCCTGTATTTCATCAATTTTCAAAACGGCTTGACCACGGGCTGGGTTTGGCCAAAGGACCGAATTTGGGGTTTGGTCATTCATTGGTGTACCTAAGGTTATTTCGTTTAAACCAATCCGGTAGCTGGATCGTCCATAAGTGGCGATAAACAACTCCTGGGTAGGTTGATGAATGTGCATGTCATTGACCACAACAGAGGGCAGGTTTGTGCCGATTACACTCCAGGTCTCTCCGCCATCTGCTGATCCAAATACCCCGATGTCTGTCCCGACAAAAAGGCGTCCATTTTGATCTTGAACGACATCGTTTACCGGCACATCGGGTAAACCCGAAGAGATATCGATCCAATTCTGTCCATTGTCATAGCTCTTGTAAACATGACCGTCATTGCCGCCGTATCGATACCCAGATAAACCCACAAAAAGTGTCCCAGGATGAGTCACTGAGTGAAGCACCTTAGTGACCCATCTTGTGGGTAAATCTTCTGAAATCAGCTGCCAATTCGCCCCTGTATCGAGCGTCATCCAAACATTACCATCATCGGTGCCAGCCAGAATCTTTTCAGCATTAAACGGGGAAACATCCAACGCTACC
>Ga0213858_10000237_pt1 | contig 27130 bp, 37 predicted proteins | sample PICome_FD_160122 | JGI IMG/M metagenome (GOLD analysis project Ga0213858, IMG submission 160122) | Coastal seawater microbial communities near Pivers Island, North Carolina, United States - PICO245 | ecosystem: Environmental > Aquatic > Marine > Coastal | place: USA: North Carolina | collected... | reverse complement strand
AGTTGTATCTATAGAATTGCAAACGTTTGCATGAAGGTGTTTGCATGTGTGTGCTCCCATGTGCGTGTGTTTGCAAACGTTTGCATGGTGTTTCCTTAAAACAAAAAGGCCCCTTTCTGCGACGGTCGTGTTGCGACGGTCGTGTTGCAAAAAGGGGGCTATTCTTGTAACGGATCAGGCGAGCGACATTACCTACGATAGTAGTGGTCGCCGATCCCGTAGGGGGTTTGGTTACAGAGAGGGTTCTTTACAGGAGCGGTTCCTCACAGAGGAAAACAAAGATTGGAGTTCTATTACCTACATACGCACAGAAGGTGTTGTGTTCGAGGTACTCCAGTGCTTCTTGGTATGCCTCTTCTTTATCTACTTCCTCTTCTGGCATTTTTTGTTTTATGATTTCCTTCATAAGTATTTCAATGCATTTGTCTCCGTCATACACGACTCTTGAATCCCAGCTTTGGCCAATTATTGCGTCATCAAAACCATCCGCTATGATTGCTTCTGGGTCAATATCCATCTTATTTCTTCGCACCCCCGCTGCTTTGAGCATCGCATTATCTTTTTTCTCCATGCGGTGCCTCCGTATTTGATGTTTGGATTCTTTTTGCAAACGTTTGCATTTTTCAATTACTGCTCCCCCTAATAAGGTCTGATATGCCTATCTGGATTTCTTCACTCTGTTCTCGCCATTTTGTGAAAACAGTTGCGGGGGATTCCCCGAACGCAGTCGTACAGCTACAGGCCATTTCCCAAGACTTATCTCCTATACAGACAATTCTAGCATACTGGAAACAATGTCTACATGGTGAGAGTGATCTTTGAGAATGTTCTCTCATAATAGTCCCTCTACTGCTTCGGGGTGCTCTGCTTCGGGGAGGCAATCTAGGCAACAGCATATATCTGTGTGTGTCTCCCCCGGTGGGCATACTAAGCAGCATGGTATACAAGCGACCTCTCCGGTCCTGATGTTTATCTGCTGCGCCATGTTTGGGGTTAGTGGCTTATCACAATCTCTACAATTGTTCATCGGGTTTCCTCGACGTTTTGGTTTTCTCCGCTCAACATTTATTTACTACCCCCTTGTTTTTGGGTTTCGATGACATCGCCGTCCTCCGCATCGCTAACCATTTCCTTGAATTCGGCGAGTCGCTTTCTTAGGTAACGCTCTACACGCCCTTCCCAGTCGTTCATCATCACGATGTCGTCGTTTAGTATCTCCTCGATCTCCGCGATCTCCTTGGCCGCAGAAGCCTTATGGGACTGAGTGAAGTTCATCCGAATGTTACCTCGTAAGTGTATGGGGTTTCTCGATAGGCAAAGAAGGAGGTATCAAGGGAACCTTGCCACGGTGCCCCACACCGGTAATCATGGATAACCCCCTTATTTATAGCCACTGCGTGGGTAACCTTTTGACCTCCTAGTTCCGTATCCCCGTTGTCTAAACAAGCTATGTAGGATTTGCTGGGGTCAAAGGTGATGTCTCTAAGAACCGTCCCTAGTGGTTGCTTCGTAGCATGTAGAACATGCCCGGTGGTCCACAGGAACCCAGCAACCTGTGGCATCGAAGCGACCCCGTCCCAGTTCTCTGGTGGGCGGAATGCGTAATCCCATACCTCCATGATTGATTCGAGAGACTCATCCAATATAATGGACAAGGCATAAGGTAGGCAAGGCGGGGCTTTCATAGGTAGGTTTCTTTGGTGGGTTTGCAAACGTTTGCACTTAGAAGGGTTTGAGGAGATTCTCAAGCCTGCTCAGAAGCTCTTCCGCCCACTCTGGGTAGCTATCTAGGGTTTCAATACAAAGCTTTTGCTCAGTAGCATTCATATCCCTACCTGCTACCAAGATTTGAATTATTTCTAGTTGTGTGTTTTCGGGAGGTTGACTCATCGTGTTTTTACTCATTTATTGTTGTTGTGTTTTTGGTGCATTTATTATATGGTAAGATTAACCTACCCCACTGCTCTGCCATAGCAGCGGCTATTCCGGGGTAGGTCACAGAGCGTCTTCGGCAGCGGTCTGGACTAGGTCTAAGTCGGTTCTGACCACTGTCTGTTTGATTAGCCCATCGTGGCTTTCCGTCGATGATACGCGGTTCGATGTAGTTGGTTGGTTCGAGTAAGGGCAGTCCCTTGAGCCACAGTCCAGTTTTTTTACTAGCGTCTTCTCCAAAGTTATAGGGCTGGATATATTGCTCCGGTTTACGAATTCGCGTAGAGATAACGCCCACTGGATTCTCAACACACACACGAGGGGCGCAGTCTAGTAACTTCCGAACTAACGCTAGAGCATCTTCGGTTAACTGAGGGTCACGCTTCCCTCGCGTGGTCCAGTGCATACCAGAACTGCAAAGGTATGTGCAAGGGGGGTGAGCAATAACAAGAGACCACGGCATATGATTCAGCACTTGCAATACATCATCTTGTATGTGACGAAATGCACTAGATCCGTTAAAGGCCGGCAAAAGATCGCAAGACCATGCAGGGATTCCACGACTTGTAAAAGCCTGTTGCACTATGCTCGAACACTCACAGGCCACTAAAACCGCTGGCTCATTGCGCGGGGGGGAAAGGACAGTGCGGTAATCTTTGCACATATCACAAATGGCGAGAGCCTCTTCCAAGCTATAGCTATCCGCATGGGCTAAGGATTGACGTAACTCACCACTAACGCTAAGATACGCGCCCTTTTCTACTTGTTGGATATAGTACCTAATTTGTCGCTCTCTAAAAGGGGTTAAGCTCACGAGGGCAGTCTCCTATTGAAGATGGACCTTCCCTTACGAGGTGTCTCCAGATTCTCTCAAAGGCATCTCGCATGTTCATGCCCTCTCGCATCAAGTGGTTTAACTCATATCGTAACCACTCGATATCTACCGCTATCCTGTCACGGTTAGGGCAAGTCTCTGCATGTCCTGATTCCGCTTTGTTGTCCATCCGTCCCCAATACCTGCAAGAGCAGGCGTCTACGGGAATGTGTAAAGCACCCTCAATCATTGCTATACCTTCCAGTTGATACTTCCCAGCGCCTCGGTAGTGTGAGGAAAAACGGAGCAGAAGTGGACATACGCCCCGGCGGCTACTCGCTGATGTTCGTCCTGCGTGCCGTTCCCTGACCGAAGAGCAATCCAATGTATCCAACTCCTACAATTGCCCGTCATAAACATAGTAGTAGAGGTCGATTGAGGAAGTATTGACCTAGCACACTCCTTGGCTACACCGTCCGCAATCATATCGTGGTAGAGGGCATCACATTGTTGGGCGACTTCTTTGAATCTCTTTTTATACTCATCACAAAACTTGGGATCAAGTGTGTCAATAGACTTCTGCCTATTCTTGGGGTGAGGTGCTCGAAGTTCCGGGATATTTATCTTCAGAGGAACTTCATTGGGACCAGCGTACCTCCGGGAGACCTGCTGGAAACAGAAGCTCCGGTGCCGCAATATCTGCGTAGCGATGTCCAGTGTGGTCGTAATTTCAAGCGTCATAAAAGCGTGCTCGAAGATAGACCAGTGTTTGTTCCGAATACAATACGAGATAAGTCCAGCAATACTTGGATTGTCTTGGTTCTTGGGGTTGCTTACTCTTGCAATGTACGCAATCATATTCTCTGGCTCTGCGGAGCGGTCGGCTAGATTGACAATAGGTAGGTCTAAAGATTCGGTCATTTTAGTAAGCCCCCCGCTTTGCTTGCTCTTCCTCACAGATGTTGCCGCAGTGTGCATACCCTGCTATGTCCACCCAGTTATCCCTCTTATGCTGGTGGGTCTGCCGGGAAAGTTTTATACATATCTGGAATGCTGCAACCTCCCATGGTTCAAACTTTACTCCTTTCAAAGCCGTCCACATTTGAGCAGTTCGGGAAAAGTCTTGATCCGGTGGACCATACTGATTTTGACGGTCTCCCGCTGTTAGTCTCGATGCCTCCAACAAGACACTATCTTCATTTACCACTGAAGGTGTCTCCGCGTATCCGGGGTCACCAAGGATCTCAAGCCCCAACCACTCAGCAACAGCTTTCTCTGCCCGGGCACCAGTGCTCTCTCGCCACCCGTCCAGCAAGTAGATTGCATCACACCCCATCAAGGCGTGTAGGTCATCCCACACAATATTCGCGATGTCCCCGACTTCGGGGGGGACTACTGCCCAATCTTGATCACAGTGGTCAAAAGGATTGTAGCCACGTTCCCTCTCGATGCGAGCGGGGTTCACAACCTTCCATCCTTCCTTTTCCAATTCAGCTTCGGCTTTGAAGAAAGCGGGGAAGTTGTACCATTGTATTTTCCTCATTGGTCCCGCTATGTAAATCTCACGGGCTGGATTCCACGTTGAAACGCTTGTCATAGGTGTTTTCCGTCTCATAGTTGTTGTCCCCGTATCTTAGTGCCGGTTTGGTCTATTTGAATTGATCGTTCATCTCTCAGTTTCCGTACTCCAAACTGATAGTCTTGAGGTAGATCGAGGATCTCAAAGCAATCCCCCTCAGTAAAACATTTTAGGAAAGAAGCTACTGCGGTCTCCACTCCCAGATTACGTCGGCGCTGTGGGCGACGTGAGTTGAGTCCGTAGTCATCCCATAGAAGAACTCCACCGTCTTTAATGTGTGGCCAAACAAGGACAGTGTCTTCCAATACAAAAGGTGCGTAATGATCTCCGTCAATGTACACAAAGTCGAATGGTCCGTCTTTCTTTACCTTCTTAGTTCTTCTTAGGTATTGGGAAGAGTACTGCCGTCGCAGTTTTACTTGTGAGAACTCTGCTATACGATCAATGGCTTGCTGCATGATCATATTCATGTTCTCTTGGTCACGTTTCGCCATGGGTAGCCATGGGTCCACTCCTACGCACGAAGAGTCAGGATGGGTAGCGATGTTCTCAGCAACCCAAGCAAGCGAATCCCCTTGGAAAACGCCCAACTCCAGATAACTAAAGGGGCGATCCTTAAATGTGGGTGCCAGCCATTGAAAGTTCTCTCTACCTCCTCTTCGTTTGAACCAATTAGCCATTAGGAAAGTTCCTCTCTCATCTGTTTGAATGCTTGTTTTTGCAACTGGGCTATACGGGAACGTGAAAGACCAAGCTGTTCAGCCGTGGTCTCTTGTCTTTGTCTATCCATAAATGCTTGCACGACCTTCTGGCTATTCTCAGGTAACCTACTAATAGCCACTGCGAGGTCATACGATAGAAAAGGGCAGCGAGGAGTAGGTGCTACTAAGCGTTCTACCCAATCAACACCTTCATCTTCAGCATGTGAGAAACTACAGAGAACTAGCTGCGGTCCTTTATTACTTTGGGCACGGAGCCGGGACAGGCATGTTGTAGTAACCGCCCTTACGAATGTGGTCCACTTCCCTCGTGACTCGTCGTATCGGTGATGCTCGTGGAGTAGTAATTGATAAGTCTCTTGAACGATATCCTCGAAAGTGTAGCTTAGAAGGAGATCTTTGCCTAGAGAATGAATTAGTTTTTTTACTATTCCCTCTGTCTTACTAAGTTCGAGGGTCAGCACCCGAATGTTTCCTTGAAATGTTCTAAGGCTCTTTGTTCACAAAGAGCCACAAGATCTGGCGGGTCTTCTTCTTTGTGCATGATGATGCAGTCCAAGCAAATACCAAAAGCATTGTACAGTAAAAGCTCATCAGCTTCTGCAATATCGTCAATGTTAACTGCATCACCGCAGGTAGGGCAAAGTCCTTCTAGGGCTAATAACACAGAGTGGCCTAGTCCCTTATTACGGAGTTTTTTAATTTGGTCTGAATTTAGTTCCATTGTTTCCTCGTCTTTTTTTTTGAGTACTTCCTAACCAATATAGCATAAGCTTGCTAAGTTACAACCTTAGGTCAGATATTATTTTATCTACGCATTGCTTGACCGTCTTGTCAGTCGTGTCAACTTTTGAGTCGTAATGACTTGGCACCTCGAATGCGCTGTCCACACCTGTGAAGTCCTTTATTTCTCCTGCCGCTGCCTTCGCATATAGTCCCTTAGGATCTCTGCGCTGACACTCGTCAATGGGTGTACTTAGATACACTACCCGAAGGTCGTTCTCGGACAGTATTGCTCTTACCATTTCACGGGTCTTCTCAAAGGGGGTTATGATAGAGCAAAGGACAGTGCAAACGTTTGCGTCTGCTATCTTTGCTATTCCCGCTGCCCTACGTGATTGCTCGTTTCGGGATTCTGCGTCGAACCCCAAGTCATTGCAAAGACCTTTCCTCAGATCATCTCCGTCTACTAAGAATGCTCGGGGCAGCACTTTAGCTAACTCTTTTGCTAAAGTACTCTTCCCAGAACCAGACAAGCCTGTAAGCCAAATAACCATACTCAATCTCCAAATTTGTAATTGTAGGTCTGAATGTCGCTATTGTAGATCTTAGCAACCTTCTCCTGAGAGCTACTGTCATAGTACTCGGTATACCTAGCATGGTCACTCACATTTCGACGTAAAAGAGGGACACCACCAGTTTCAATGTGAGAACACACCTCGGCAAAGTCTTCCTTTATATTCTCGAATCGACAGACTTTGTCTATACGAGGGTCGCTCCAGTATACCTGAGGAAGAAAGTGGGGGACAATCTTTGTCCACTGTGCTATCAACTCAGGGCTTATGCTTTCACAAAAACCAGCGAAAGTCTTAAAAGGTGATAAAGTGCGTTGCATAGCTTTATCATTAGGGAACCCCCTACCGCCTGATTTGAAATAGGTGTAAGCCGACACCAACCTGTCCCAAGGGTTACGAACTACTGAAAACACAAAATAACTTTCCGGGGTACGCCTACGCATATCTTGGAAACGTCGGTGACCTCCAATACGAAGTCCTAGTGAAGTGCAAATAGCTACCCCTGCGGTCTTAGGGACATGCACGAACGTGGTTTTTAATCTATGATTAACTACTGACATTTTACAATTCCTTCCGTTGAATTTTGGCAACTAAGCACTAAGTTAGTGCGTACTAAGTAAAGGAGATAGTACTTATGGATTTCATCGAAATCGCTTTTGCGTGCAGCGCAGGTATGCACATGATCACGCTTTGTAAGCTACACTTACATCGCAAAGAAGTCAAGTCCTATTCTGAAAGGGTGGGAAAATTACTGCAAATGCTCAGAGCATTAAAGGATCGACCTGACGAAAGAAAGAAGGTGCTGTCTTGGCAGGACAAGCTCAACGACCGATTGAAGTGAGCCTCGCGCATATATACGTGTGCGTCCACGCGCGCTCTCGTGTATGTGCGCTCAAGCTCGCGCACGCGCCTGCAATTTTAACTCTATTTATTTAATAATAGTACTATACTACGTATAGTACCACCACCAAACAAATCGACTCAAAATTGACTCCTCTCTTTACTACGTAAAGAGAGTCGTATGAAACCGACTTTGTATAATACAAGAAAATTTGGAACTAGCCCCCTACGGGGGCTTTTTTCCCCAATGAAATTTTGCTACAATTTTGTCACGTTTCGGTGTTTCGCTTCGCTCAACTTCTCCGTTCGCTCCGCTCACTCCGCGCCTTCGGCTTGGCGTGGCTCGGTTCCTCGCCACCCGCCTCGGGGTTTCACCCCATCAGAGAACATCACCAGAACTCTTCTTCCGATGATTTCTTTTGCCTCACCCCTTCCCCCAACCCCCTTCCCCAATTTTTCCAAAAGGTGTTGTAAAATTCTGGAAGTGGTATAAGTTACTCTCGTTATCGGTATCATCATCAAAACAGGAAAACGAAATGGCTCGCCCAAATCAACTAAAAAATGGAACCCGCGTCAGCGTCTGGTTGGAAGAAACTGAGTACGACGCTTACCGTGAGATCTGCCATGAGATTGGCATCCCCTTCAATGCGTGGGTCCGCATGACACTTCGCACCGCTTCAGGGTGGCGACCTGCCCCCGCTCCAAAGGCGTTTGGATCTCTTCATGTGGGACCAGCATGAAAGCGAAGCTGGATAAAGATGGTCACCTCTTCATCGAGCGTAGAGGGGTCTTGAAACAACAAGATTGTCGCTTTTCTTCAAGCTGGTTCAGAGCGAAGAAGGGTTTCAACTCTGGTAAGATGACCCCTGTAGGTCTCCCCTGCACAGACCACTGTCCCCTGATGGGTGAGCCAGTTGAGCAGGATGACGGGACAGTTCTCCTACAGCTATGTCATGGGCGTACCCTTCTCTTGGAGGAGCTAGAAGACATCCGAGAAGCAGGCGAACCGACACCTCCCTTGGCACCACTCCCCCACGCTAAATTGATGCCAGTAGAATGAGCCATCCAACAGACATTGCAGCGACTATAGGGGAGGCACAGCACTTGATCATGGATAAAGAAGCGAGTACATTGGGAACCCCTCAACAGCACGTAAAGGGGTTTGTTACTGTGCGGTACGTGCAGAGGTTTTCTCCCGAGCAGATGGAGACAAAGGTGTCAAAAAATAAAGTAACAGTCTTGTGCGGCGGGCACGCTTTCCGCACCATGAAGACGCTTGCTGAGATGTCGGCAAGCCAGACCAGTTATGAATTCATTGGAGATCCAGATGCAGACGAAGCTTAGGGTACCTACTCGGTCACGTTCTGTGACTATTGTCCTAGTGGACGCACGGGGTGTTCCATCGAAGAAGATCTTCCGAGCAAAGATGCAGTTCCCTCTCCCCCTCTGCAAAGAGGGACAGAGGGCGCGGTTCCCTATTCCTGAGTTCAAGAAAGCCCCCGAAGGGGTGGTATGTGACGTTGAGCCTACTGCTCTTACTATTGTTTTCCCATTTGTTGACCCCGTAGACGCCCAGCATGTAACCACAAAAAAGATTTTGTCAATGGATGAGATCGCAACCTTGTTTCAAAAGTTTGAACCCAGACTCAAAGAGGTAACTAATGATTATTGAAGACGCTCCTTTTTCAGAACAGAAGTACTCCTCAGACTTTATCGCTCCTGAGGTGTTCTCTCAGTTTGTGGATAGAGGACCACTCCCCTCCAGTATCATCCACCCTTTCGAGGATGACTACATTAAGCTATCCTCTGAGCCGGGGAATAACGGAGGATTGTTCGTGACTTGTCATGCGGTTGTACGTAATTCTGCTGATGGTCCTAAGTGGTTCATTACGGAAGAGCATAAGGGTATCGTTTGTATCCTTGTCCGTAGCCAACATCAAGAGTTGGTTGAAAATAATATGGAGGTATCCGCTGTTCGTATTATTGGGAAGACCCGCTCTGGTAAGAGTGTACTCTGTGAGGCAGTAGCATGATCGAAGACGCATACCAAGAACAGTACATCACCATACAGGTATATAGCCTACTACCTTGTATGCCGCTTACTATTACGAAGATCCCCTATTTTGAAGAGGCCGCCGATTGGTCCGAATCTAAGATAGATGTCAACCTTGAGTGCAAACGTTTGCAAGAACTAGGAGTAGTCTTTTATCGGGATGACCAGATTGGAACCCCCGCTATAGACGTTGAGCCTCACGAAGATTTTGACGCATTCTACTCTCACTTTGTAATAGACGCAGACACATTGGAACTAGAGAAGACTTTCGTAGAAGATCGGCCTTGTCGCGTTCACTGGAAACACAATGGCGTTGTACGCCGCGATTTCTCCGATTGATTAAAGGAAGAATTATGGAACCAGTTTGTAATAAGTGCGGGTGGGCTGGAACGCCCTTGGAAGAACACGGCAAACTCATTCTTTGTGACCGTTGCGCCCCTACCCCCTCCCCAGAAAAGATAAAGAAGAAGATGCTTACATTCTCTGTTAAACGCAGGGAAGATCAACGTAAGATTTTTGCTAAGAGAGCAAATCCTGAGGGGTACTTGGAAGAGCTAAGTGCGGACAAGCCAGAGTTCTTCAAGGCTCTGGAGGAGTACCGTGCGGGGAACTTCACTCTTGTTGACGGGGGGTACGACAACTTTCTAGCGTATGTGACAGACCGCGTATACCACGGTATGTACGAGATCCCCGATTGGATGGAGAAGAAATTTAGAGACCGTTGTAGTTACTACTGCGAGCAGCGAGCAAGTGGGCATGATCTTGTCCAATTCGAGCGAGCAGGTGTCGCGGTAGATGAGGCCATTTTCATGTGTCAGGAAATAAGGAGTAACCTCAACGAGAAGAATAAAGAGATGCTCTCCAGCATAGCCAACCAATACAAGAAGCGCGGTTGGATTTCGCCAAAGCAGCTTAATATGTTGAGAGTCATAAGGGAAAAGGGGATAGAGAGCTAATGAAAGACTTCCGAAAAAAATCAACCGAAGACGAAGTTGACGTTGTCTCTGCTGAGTTAGTCCCTTCCGACACCCCTGACGAACGTGATCTTATCACCAAGACACCTCGCACCCTGCCTACAAAGCATGAGCGGGAAGACCGTATGGCTAAAGTTTGGGAGATGAGACTTCGTGGAGTTTCCACTAGTAACATTGCTGCTGCACTTAACATAGAGAAGAAATCTGTCTACAGTGATCTAAAGGCATTGGGCCGGAGGTTTCGGGAAGACATACTACACACCGATCCTCTTACTATGGTAGCCGAGAATCTCCAGTGGTTAGAGGAGCTAGAACGGGTAGCATTATTTGAAGTAGCTCGCTCGGACAAGTCAAAGAGTGTTCAGGAGGTAGTTACTCAGGAAGGCAAAGTGGAGAAGGTTGTAATAGACCTTCCTGACACGGGATCTAAGTCTCGTTTCTACCAAGCTGCCCTAAAGGCACGAGAGATGCGACTTGATCTACTTTTCAAAACAGGGGTAATCCCCAAGAACCCTGAAGAACTATTCAAAGGTCTCGAACGGTTCCAAGAGAAGAGTGAAGATATAGAAGCAACCGCAGAGCGGTCAGAAGAAGACATCAAGGAATCAATTGATAATCTCTTGAAGTACGGGAACAAAATGTAAATTAGAGGAATGTATGATAGATAGGTTAGATAAATCTCAACTTGCAGTAGCAGAGAAGTTACTACAAGTTAGGCATAAGCGAGTAGACTTCGCGAAGAACCACCACCGGAACACTCGTAATCAGAAGATGAATTTCGACAAATGTGATCACCTACTATCACTTTACAATACTCTCTCTCGAAAGGTGGTCATCAAAGGTTCGACGCAGAGCTTCAAGACTGAGTGGGCTATTGTAGATCTCTTCTCGCAGGCAGCTTGTGGCCTGAGTATCTTCTATGTTCTGCCGAAGCACGATCACAAGACATCGTATGTCCAGAACCGCATAGACAAGTGTATTCAGCAGGTACCTGAGTACAAGAAGTACTTGTCTTCAGGGTTTTTCGATAACACGACCATGAAGAACTTTGGCAAGGGCGTCATCAAGTTTGTTGGATCAAACGTCCGTTCTGATTTCCGAGAGTTCCCAGCGGACGTTTTGACAGTAGACGAGTATGACGAATGTACTCTTAGTAACATAAGTTACGCCAAGGACCGTGTTGGAGCTAGTCCATACCAGATACTTAGGTTAATAGCTAACCCTACCGCACAGGGGGTGGGTATCGAAGAGGAGTACTCGCTCTCGGATAGAAGAGAATGGTTTGTCGAATGTAGTTGCGGGGAGTGGAACCCTCTCGATTGGTTCAAGGTAATTGTGACTCCAATATTGGACAATGATGGCGTACCTGTTGACTATGAACTGATGGATAAAGATTGGAAGCTGGGTAAGAAGCTTTACCCCATTTGCCCTCATTGTGGAAACCCTTTTGAAAGATTCGGGAAAGGCCAATGGTAACCACAGAATACCGATAGCGGTTTTGAGGGGTATCACATCTCTCGCTTACAGTCTAAACTAAGTTCACTTTCTGAGTTATACCTAGACTTCAGAAACTCAGTTGGAGACACTGAGTTAATGAAGCATTTTTGGACATCCGTCCTTGGACATGGTTACTCTGGTTGGGGAATCAAGGTAACCAAGGAACTCCTTGAGAGGTGTACAGACGATTACGTGATGTACTCTCGGAAAGGTGGAGAGTACTATTGCGTTGAGGGGGATTTCCACCCCGGTCCTTGCTCCATGGGGATTGACGTGGGTAAAGTATTCGATGTCCGGGTATCCCAGATGATGCCAGATGGTGGTAGAAAGATGGTGTTCGTTGGTAAGATCCCATCCAAGGAAGATCTTATCAGTATTGGAGTACGTTATAATGTAAAGTTTGCGGTGATTGATTCTATGCCTGAAGCAAAGATCGCACAAGAGTTTCAATCAGAAGCACCTTTTGCAGTATACATGAACAGGTATGGATCAGATGGACTCGACCGTCTTATGAAAGTAGATAAGAAACAACACTTCATTACTTGTGACCGAACTACTATCTTAGATAAGACATTTTCTGACCTAAAGGCGGGTCTCAACATCCTACCAAGAAACTTTGCTAGCCTACTTGGAGGCGAATACCTTCAAGAGATGTTATTTTCGGTACGTGAAAGTGTTACAGACAATAACGGCAATACCAAATTTATCTGGACAAAAGGTAAGGATCATCATAGGCACGCAGATGTTTATGATTTCCTTGCTGCACGGTTGGCTTCTACATCTTCCGTGCCCATTAACATTTCAATAGTCTGAGGGTATTATGGAACAAGCAGATAGCACACCTACTGTCAAGGCTTATATAATCAATGATGAAGTTGTGTCTGCGGAGGATCTCATTAACCCCGGCTCCTCTTTTTATCAGATGTATCGGAAATCAATGCCGGGGAGTAATCAGGAAACATCTAAAGATCCAACTGCGGAACAAATATCTGATACTGATATTGTTGAGCCTCGGTACGACACTGACATGCTAACGCTTCTTCTTGAGGCAGAGCCAGTTCATTTCAGGTGCGTTTCAGCAAAGACAACCGACTCGGTAAAGAGGCAGTATCACATTGTTGGGCAAGGGGAGGAGCAGCCTGACGAAGTGGAAGCTAAATTACTCAAGACTTTCCTAATGACATGTAATGATATAGACGGTTTTGAGGGAACACTAGAGAAGGCATCGCTAGATCGAGAGAGTGTCGGATACTGTGCTATTGAGGTGGTACGTTCTCTTGATAAAAAGATTCGACATGTCTATCATTTACCTGCAAACCGCATCCGAGCGTTGAAGGGATTCCGAGGGTACGTTGAGTCAACTCCATCGGGGAAGAAAACTTTCTACTTACCGTTTGGTCAAAAGCTTCTGAGTCCCTCTCGTAAGAACTTAAGAGGAGAATCAGAGTTTTACGACCCCTTGTTAGACGGGGACATATCAAAGGCTGATTGGAACATACGTTCGCGAAGAGATCTATCACCAGAGAAGGATATTGCGTCGTCTGCGAATGAGATTTTGTTTATACCGAAGTTTCATCCACGGTCTATGTATTATGGTCTTCCAGATATTATCCCAGCAGTGGGATCAGTTATAGCTAATATAAACATACGCGATTTCTTTTTACAGTTCTTCGAGAACAACACAGTTCCTCAATACGCGATTATCCTCAAGGGAGCGGAATTGACAGATGAAGTTAAGCAGACTATACAGCAATTCTTCTCCCGTGAAGTTAAGGGTTCAGCACACAAGACTCTAGTCATCCCGATCCCCTCCTCAATGTCTGATAATGTGGAGGTAGTCTTTGAACGATTATCCTCTGATACAAAGGAAGGTTCTTTTCAAGAGACTCGGAAAAACAATTGGAATGAAATTGTCATTGCTCACGGTGTTCCTCCAGCAGTTGTAGGTATGGTAGATACCGCCAACCTCGGTTCTGGTAAGGGAGATGCGCAAGCTAAGGTCTACAAGAATCGTGTTGTTGACCCGCTCCGCCTCGGGTGGGAACGTATTTTGGCCAAGCTGTTTTGTAAGGGTCTAGGGATCACAAAAACATTCCTTGAGTTCGAGTCTATAGATGTGGAGGACCGGGACGCTGAAAGTGAACGCCTCGTTCGTTACACCTCCAGTGGCACACTTAGTCTTAATGAGGCCCGAAAGCAGCTAGGGAAAGCACCTGTCCCCGGAGGGGATCGGTTGTTTATTCAAGTTCAATCTGGTTTAGTTTATGTAGATGAATTGCCGAACCTAACAAGCATTCCCCCCGAGGGTGATATATAAAAGTTTGCAAACGTTTGCAAGATAGGAGATAATATGACAGTTTTCAAATTCAAAGGATGCCTACAGAAGTCTGAAGGGTCTTCTTCTATTGTTAAGGGGTTCGCCTCTATGAACTCACCTGACCGGGAAGAGGATCTTATCCCTCCTGAGGCTTTTAACATCCCCCAGTTTATGGCTAATCCGCAGCTAATGATTAACCATGACTTCACTTATGATGAGAAAGGTAATCAGAGAACAGTCGGTAAGATCATTTTTGCGGCTGTTGCTAAAGTGAATGACGCTGGGAAAGAGTGGGATGTTATTGAACTAGCTACCGGAGAAAAGGTGGACACACTCAGTAAGGACAGACTTCCTGAAGGGGTATCTGGAATGAGAGGTCTTTTTGTCCGAGCTTCTGTTGAATACCCTGACGCGCAAGAAATGGTTCAGTCAGGCGAACTTAACTCTTTCTCATGGCGGGGGATTGTCCGTGCGGCTACTGTAGTCGTGAACGGTGTGAAAAGAGTAATCGCATCAGCAATTGATCTCATGGAAGTTTCTTTAGTTCATATACCTGCTAACTACAATGCCACATTTGAGATGGCTAAAAGTTTTGAGAAAGGTTTCGGGGATGAGACAACTAAGAACCTTATGGCAAGTGATGAGGATACACCTCTATCTATTGTTTCTGTTAGGTTCAGTTCAGATGTCTTCTCCGAAGAGTCAGCAAAAGAGTGGCTTGAAAGTAACGGTTTTGAATTATCCGCGTTATCAAGTGAAGGTGACGAGTTACATTACCGTGTGTCAGATCAAGAGTATGACGTTCTGGATACATTAAGTTTTCAGTACGGCAAAGGTATACAAGTATTGGTAGCGAAAGAAAAATCGTATGTAGAGTCAAGAAAGACACAGAAAGATGTGTCAGACCAATTGACAAATTTACTTAAAAACACTTTTACACCAAGGAGAAGTGAAATGAAGATCAAGTTCACTGATGACAACTGGGCAGAACTTCAGGGTCTCTTCAAGAATCTCGCTAGTACTGAGGAGAGTTTTGAAAACATCCCCGAAGAGGGTTCCCACATTTATGAAGTCCTCAAGCAACTTTCTGATTTCTTCACTACCCCCGCTGACGATGAGTTCAACGACCTCGTCAAATCCCTCTCTTCAGAAGTCACTAAGTCGCTTGACCCCGTTCTCCAGACTGTAGTTGACTCGGTTCAAGCTCTAGTTGAAACCCTCAGTAAGAGTACTACTTCTCCCGAAGAAGCTGAAGTTACTATTTCTGAAGAGGATACGGCTGAAGAGGATACGGCTGAAGAGGCCGAAGAGCCAGCGGCGCAGCAGGTAGACGAAGAAACTAAGAGTGCTCCACGAGTCGAGACTAAACAGGCACAGCTTGTTCAAGCGTTGGCTGGCCTCTTCACTCGTCTGGAGAAAGCAGAGGGCGACGTTGAGACTCTCTCCAAGTCGGTGGCTTCCCCCTCCGCACGAGAGCTTGGCGAAGGCGCAGCTAAAGATACTAACCCCAACTCGGTCTTCCCAGAGGGTTGGCCTTTTACTTCCTAATAGGAGATATAAGAATGAACATCGACCCACAGCAACTCCTGTCGAAGACCATTAACGAAACCAACCTGCCGAATTCGGTCCTCAACCGTAAGCAGGCAGATCGTTTTATTGATCTCGTTATTGACCACTCGATCCTGTTGAAGAACATTCGTACCCGCAAGGTTGACCATGCCAAGGGTGAGATCAACAAGTTGAACCTTGGTGCAATTGTCACCGAAGGTGCAAACGTTGGTTTGACGAGTGTCTCCATCCGTACCCCGTCCGAATCTAAGGTTGAGTACGACACGGTCAAGTACCGTTCCGCATTCGATTTGGTTACGGACTTCGTTGAGGATAACATTGAAGGTGGCGGTATCCGCGACACCCTCCTCAATATGTTCTCGAAGCGTATTGCCATTGACTTGGAACTCGCCGCCATCGAAGGTGATACCTCGCTGACAACCGGTGATGCCCAGACGGACTCCAACAACCTGCTTGGTGCCAACGACGGCTTCCTCAAGATCTTTGACGATGATGTCCCGGCAGCTAACAAGCTCGACGCTAATAACACCGCTTCATCGAAGAAGCTGTTCCACGACGCGAAGCGTAAGATCCCGATCCGTTTCCGTGTTGCTCAACCTGACTACCGTTGGTTGGTCTCTCCGAGCGTCCACGATAAGTGGGAACTCGATACCAGTGGTCGTGCTACCGATGCGGGTGACGCTGCCCTCTTCGGCGCAGTTATGAGTCGTCCCTATGGTATTCCTCTGTTCGAGGTTCCCCTCATGCCCGACGACTTGACCATTGGTACGGTCGCCACCGACGGCACTAAGATCCCATTGACTCCGCTTGACAACCTTATCTGGTTCATTCAGCGTGACATCACCATTGAGTGGGATCGCCAGCCCCGCAGCGACAGTTGGGAAGTGACTATTCACACCCGCTGTGACGTTGAGGTCGAAGACGCGAACATGGTTGTTCTCGTCTCGAACGTTTCGGAGAGTGGTTCCGACTATGCCTAATCCTCTTGGATAAGGCTTGAATGATTGCCCCCACTAGGCTCACCCCTAGTGGGGGTTTTCTTTTGCAAACGTTTGCAGAGGCGACAAGGCTCAAGTAAGGAGTACGACAATGAAAAAATTATGCATGGTAGTCGGCAAAGGGGGGTATACTACCCCTATCACAAAGCGGCAAGTACAAGAAGGTGTTCCCTTTACCTGCTCAGACGAGGAAGCTGAGAAACTTCTAAATCGAGGATTCTTCTATGAAATACACGACGTTCCCTCTACGGGGATTCACGGACTCCAACTTACTACTAAAAGTTACACGCTTTCTCTACCGTCTGATTGGTCAGGCATGACTATTCTCATTGAGGTTCCCGGGGGCATTGGAGACGCTCTTATTGCTGCTAGTGTTGCAAGGTACTTAAAGCAGAGATCCTGCGTTGTGGCTATGAAGCCAAGTCCTGCTGCGGTTCCCTTCTTGGAGATGATTGAGGAAATAGACGAGGTCTCACACACTCTACAACGTCATAAATTTAACGTGGTATTAAGCCTCGCTGACTTCTTGAAAGCTGGTCCCCAGACAGTATATGATGGCTGCTTCTATTATAGGGCTTTCCAGTTTATTAGGATAAGTAACCCGGTATTGCGACTTCCTACGATTGACCGGGTGACACTATCCCCTACCACTAGAGCGTTGTTACCAGAGAAGAAACCTCTCATTGTGTTCCACACAGACGCCTCCGCTTCCCACAGGCGTTGGTTCGATGCTAATTGGAAGACCTTATTTAAGAAACTGGGCGCAAATTTTAATAAGGTCGTACTTGGTAAGGGAGACTTTAATAAGAGGTTTGGGTCAGATATTATTGACGCATCTTCACTAGGAGTTGATCAACAGGTAGCACTATGTCAAGCAGCGGACCTTGCAGTCTGTGTGGACTCATGTTTTCTACATGTAAACGGTATATCAGGCACACCGACAGTGGGGCTATTTGGACCATCTCGACAGAATAACTGTGCTAGGTTGTATCCTACGGTCACCGCAGTCCAATCAGAATGTCCGTGTGGTACTGTCTACTTACAGTCTAAGAATTGCAGAAATGGGTTGGCCTGTCAGAAGAATCTCTCTGTTGAAATGGTGTACAGAGCCATTTCTTCCATGCTGGGAATAGCGCCTCCCTGCATCACAACAGACACCACGCCCGTCACCACTGGCGGCATTGATGATCTACTAAGATACCAGAGACTGTTGATAGCCTTCCCACATTACTTGAAGGGTGGTGGTGAAGTGGCTACCCTTGAAGTCGCCCGCCAGTTAAAAGGGTACTTCGATCTTGAGGTAGTTGCATTCAACAATCATCGGGTACGGAATCAAGAGACAATCAAGCATGAGTTAGTGTCTGAGTTTGACGCGACTATCCTTGAGGATAATCACATTGACCCTGACTATCTAGCTTCTTTTGACTGCGTCCTTTTCTATGGATTGAACGAATCTTTGTGTATTGCTCTTCGATCATTGAAGAGAAGACCTGTCACCATGCGGGTAGTTCACACATCATACCCAGTTGAAGGGAAGGAGTTCACTGAAAATTGGCGGGCAGTAATAGACAAGACTTTATGCGTGAATCCTAGTATATGTGAACAGATTCCCGGGTCTTCTCCAGTATCTAATCCAATTACACTATCCAAGATAGAAGGCAATAAGCATAAATTCTTTTCAGGGGACCGACCTATACTTGGGTTTGTTGGTAGGTTTGACAGTAACAAACGAATAGCATGGCTTGTACGGGCTATGAGAGACATTGATGCTAACCTCGTAATACAAGGACTCGACAGCGATAGCCTTACTCGCGAGACCCTACAGAGGATAGCCTATGAGAGCGGATGTTCTGAGAAAGTAGTGTTCCTTGATGCATCCGATAACGTAGGGACAGTTCTCCGCTCATGTGATGCTTTATGTCTGTTATCAGAAGCAGAGGCTTTGCCAATGGTTGTTCTTGAAGCCGGTTGGGTAGGTACCCCTGTTATCGCGACGAAGGTTGGCGCACTACCTTCATTATTCTCTAAAGAATTGACTTTCGTGAAGTTCACAGGTAATGGGCAGGATTGTAAGACTTCCTTGAAACGTATCGTAGCAAGGATGAAGAAAGGTGATTTTCCTGTACCCGGAAGAGTCTCTGCGATGCAGAAGAAGGTACAAAGGATGTGTTCCCCTGAAACAGTCGGAGCAGTATATTGTAAAGAACTCCGTAAGCTCTTCGCCAACTCTTTGAGTTTACCTCCTACAATCTCTTTATCTAGGGAACAGGGGATCGGGGACGTAATAATGGCTACTGCGGTGTTGCATAAGATCAAGGAGTCAGTAAACATTCCTATTTCCTTCCATACCTCTCCGGTGATGGCGGATATCATTAGAGCAACATTCCCTGACATCAAAGTTGTGACCGGGAAGGTGGATCGTAAAAAGTACGAGTATATAGATTACAATCTTTGTTGGGAGGAAGGGACGCACATTGTAGAAGGGATGGGGGGTTCTAAAAAGGATGTCCAACTATGGATACCTAAGAGAACGAAGCGTCACCGAGGTAAGGCGCATACTCTAGGTATTGTACCTTACTCAAATGCTGGAGCAAAACTCCGTAGTAAAGAACTCCCTTCTTCTATATTACAAGAGTTTGTTTCCCGACTATCTGAGAAGTTCCGGTGCTTCCAACTAGGTCATGTGAGTGAGAGATTACTCAATGATGTGGAGGATAAGAGGAGTGACTCTGTGGAGGAACTAATTGATAGTTTCTCAAGGATGAGAAGGGTAGTTGCAGTGGAGGGGTTAGCAAACCATATTGGTTACTTGTTACGAAAGCCAGCAATGATCATAGTAGGGGGTAGTTCGTCTGAAGAAGTATCCTCATATGATCTCCATCACCATGTGAAGACTCCTGACCCCTGTAGGTGTTGGGCAAGTATTATGGTAAGAAATGTTGGTAAACCATGTCGGGGTTACCCCCGAGAGGTTCCTTGCATGAAAGCGTTTACTATAGATTTCCTTATGGAAGAGTTCCAAAAATACTACATGTCTAGTGAGTAATTCGTATCTTGCGGGTTACCTCAAGTAGGTAACTAATTATCCCTTAAACTATCTAGGTGGGTTCGATGAGCAATTTTTTGACCGTAAGCGGATTAAAGGCGTTCCGCCCCAGCGGGTCTACTGCTGCTTTAGATTTTAGTAACTGGGCAGACGACTCGTTACAGACGATACTAGATGAAGTGGAAGAGATCTTTGAGGTAGGTACTGGTAACAAGTTCCACTCTTTTTCAGATACGGTTTATGTCAGTGGAGTCCACCAAGCCTTCCTATTCTTACCGCAGCATGGCGGCTATCGGTATCCTATCGTGTCTATCACATCCGTTGAGGAAGTAGACCTAACTGGCGCAGTGCTTACTACATATATTGAGAACACAGACTTCATTGCTCATGGGCATTACCTCTACACTGATGTAGCTTTTCCAGACACAATACGTGCATCTGTATCTAAAAATAGCTACTGGCCCCGTGGGCACAGAAACATCAAAGTAGTCGGTACATTTGGTATGGTAAGTACTCCCGCAGTTGTGTCACGAGCAGGCTATACCCTTGCTGTTGTCAACACCCTTGGCCTCTCAAAGTCTGGTCTATTGAAGAGCACCGATCTTGTCAAGGAACAAGAGAAGTGGGACGACTATGAAGTCAAGTACCAGAGCGAGGGGTCAGCAGTCCGCTCTGACATGGCGACTCCTAGTATTACGGGTTACGTAGAGATTGATAGGATACTTGGGCGTTATGTGAATTACAGTGATCTGTTCATGTCAACAGATAATTCTGTACACCTTTCTCGCATGAGCGAGTACGATAACTTACGAGCACAGTAGTGCAAACGTTTGCAAGGAGGGTAAGATGACTAATACTATGTTCAAAATGGTACCTCTGTTTATTTTCCTCACAGGCTGCATGTCGGTTGTACATAAACCTAGTGGGTTGGAGGTAAAACGCTACGGATTACGGAATGAAGTCACCATAACAGAGACAGATGCTATGGTCACAATTGTAAACGGTGATCCGGTAATGTCTACTTCTAAGGATATACGAGTAACTGGTGGAGTACATGAGTCTGCATATGCAGAGGTATTCAACCAGATTCGTTCTGCGCTAATGAAAACTACGGCGGGGGTACCCTAATGTCAAGTTTTACTTCACCTCTTGTAGTAGAAGTGTCCGACACTGGAAAGGATAGGCTGGTTGAGCCATTCGATTTTTGGTTAGGAGATGGCGAAGGTAAGGGAATGAAGATAACGGTACCAGCAGGGTTTGAGACAGACTACGCAAGTGTACCAAGAGTATTCCGTTCTCTGCTATCTTGTAAGAAGAGAGCAGCTAAACCGGCAGTGGTACATGATTATCTGTACAAGACGGGGATAGTAAGTAGGAAGACAGCAGATCGAGTATTTCTGCAAGCAATGGAGGTTAACAAGGTTAACTTCTTCAAACGTCACCTATATTATCAAGCTGTAAACTGGTTCGGCTGGTTCGCATGGAGGAGACACCGTGCGAGCAAAAAGTAAAGCAACCACTCACCTACAAGGCAATCAACAATGAATTCACCACAGCCGGCACCCCAGCAAGATCCTCTTGGCCAGAACCTAACAATGGGCCGCTTTGGCTCTGCCCCCCAGTGGGCGGCTAATATAGTCATAGTTTTTGCGTTTCTTGCGTACATGCACATGCAAGACATCCGTGAAGATAAAGTATCAGAGCAGCGGATTAAATCATGCCGCGAAATCCAAGACCGTTCCGTAGATGTAATGGAAAAACTCGCGGCTGCACTTGCAGAGTACCAGCACGACTGTCGAAACATGAATGAGTCTTTTGATCGTCTTGAACGCGCGCTCCAAGATCAGACTCGTGCGCTAGAAGAATTGAGGCGTGCAATGGGAGAGCGGCGGTATGGCGGTGATAAGTAAATCAGAAGAGTTACAACAGGAGAACTGGAACGAATGAGTCTAATGTCAGGGTTCACAACTACAGTTGATCTCATTGAGGTCACGCCAGAGCACTCGGGGTTTGGCACCGTGGCTCTTGTAGAGACGACAGTATCCTCTGGAGTCTCTGCGAGGTTTACAATGCTAGATGGTATGCAGAAGGATTACCCTCAGGGGCGTGGTGCCGAGATTGTGTGGAAAGTGGTTGCCCACGTAGATCTTATTCAAGATAGACTACTTGAACAAACATCTACCTTTAAGATAAAGGACACTGGTTCTGACATAGAGTACCGAGTGTTGAAGGTTAAAGCACAGGTGGACGATATCGGTACACGTCACCACGTATCTTTGGTTGTAATACAGGATCAGTAAACTTGCAACTAACAATAGACATGTCTGACATAGACCGGGTTACACGTCTCGCTATGAGTGCCTTCGGGGTTAAGATAGTAACTAACTGTTTGGTAACAGCAGTAGCAAAGACTATGTACCCAGAATCAATTAGTATCCTTAGGAAAAATGACAATATAAACCGAGGGACTTTGTTGAATAGTGTTCGAGTCCGACCAAGGTCTACGACTAGTCCCGAGGTTCAGTTTGGCTCCTTCGGGGTAAAGTACGCTCTCGCTATGGAAGAAGGAGGTAAACCACACACTCCACCGTTTGCCCCAATCTACCAGTGGGTAGTCGAAAAGATAGATCCCGATAATCCTATAGCTTTTACAAGAGCAGTCATAAAAACAATTCAAGTACAAGGGACACGCGCATACCCTTTTATTCTACCTGCGGTGTCTTCTAAACGCGCGGAGATGAAGCAGGTCTTTCTTGCCTGCCTCTTAAAGGAACTAAGGAGAAAAAGTAAATGAAGTTATTTTGGAAGGCAATCCATGATAGCCTCGTAGCAAACGCCACATTGGTTTCGTTGTGTGACTACCAAGTGAGTCCTCCGAAACCTACTATAACTCGGGCAGATTTCCAGACCTCTGACTACAGTAGAGGGATATATTTTCAAGAGACTCCGGGGAGTCCATATCTATTTGGGTCTGACAGTGTCCAGCTTCAGGAATGGGTAGTAGATTTCAATATTGTCGCCCCCACACTAGAAGAGATGTCGGACATAGTCACAGAGTTTATTAGTTTGTTTGATCAATCACCCAACTCATTTAGTTACTGGAATTTCTCAAATGATGATATATATGTGCAGTCCGCAACTATAATAGATATAGTAGGCGGGAAACACAATGATGAAAGGAACGTCTGGCACTGTGTCTACTCAGTAAGAGTAAAATGGTCATACTGTTGACCACGAATCTTGCAAACGTTTGCAATTTATAAAAACCTTGGAGGTTAAAAAATGGGAACTTGTACAAATGTTGTAGTCGGTTCCGCTACTCTTTCTGTAGGCGGTAGTGATGTTGGGTTCACCAAGGATGGCATTCGTGTTCGGATTACTCGCGAGTACACAGATGTCCAAGCCGACCAGTTCGTTGGTCTGGTGAAGAAGAAGAAAAACCACGAACAGATGTTCGTCGCCACCACTCTTCTTGAACCAACCATCACTAACTTGGAATACGCATGGGACCAAGGAGCAGGAAGCCTTGGTGATTCTACGTCATACGAGCGCGCACTGACTATTGTCGGTCCCGGTCCTAATGGCACAACTCGTACTTTCAGCCTGCCTAAAGCAGTTTCGACTGCCGATGGGGAACTCAACTTTAGCCGTGACGAAGAGTCCGCTCTTGAAGTTGAATTTGAAGTACTAAAGAATTGCACTACTGGCTCGTTCGGCACTGTCTCTGACGCTGCGCCGTAAGTAAGGTAGCCTTTTATAAAGGGTGCCCTCCTAGTGAGGGTACCCTTTTCCACAGGATAAAAAAATATGAGTAAAGAACACACCTTTTGTACGAAGGATACTGAGGAAGCAGCTTTCCTACTATGCCAAGATGGTCTAACATTTGAAGAGGCTGAAAGGCGGGACAAATCTAGCGGTAGGGGGGTATCAATATACTTCCATTTCTCAGGGGCATCTTCTGACGAGATAAATACTCTGAGAAAGAACTATTTCAATCGCAGAACTTCTGTTGAACCTAAAACATTCGCTCAACATTTGAGTGATATCCGCACTATTCTTTTTAGAGCATTAAAGAGTGAAAGGTAAAAAAATGAAAGACCAGACTATTTTGGAACGCACGAAGACAGTTACAACCGCAGCCGGTGACATCGTTATGCGGGAGTTGATCGTAGAAGATGTTCAGTACATCATCTCCGATTTGTACCAACTTTACACAGATCTTGACAGTAAGGTACTTGAGAGTGGCGACGGCATCAAGATCTTTATGACAGCGGTAAAGAATAAGCAGCTATCAAAATGTATCATTAACATGATTGCCCGCTCTGGAAGTTCTAAGTCAAGTGATATCGCTTCTTTGGGGTTTCGAGATACTCTGAAACTTGCAAAGGCTTTCCTACAGGTTAATCCTGTTAAGGAGATGATTGACCTTTTTTTGGAACTAAAAGACGAAGTTCTCGGGGAAAGCAAAAAAGAAGAAGCAAGCGAGGACAAGGAGGAGAGCAGTTAGGTATTGACTCCGTCTTCTGGTTTATTCTAGAGAATTGTCAAGGGTACACACTCTCTTCTCTCAAGAAACTTACTGTGAGACAACTTCAGTCTTTGTACCAATATGTAATTGAGAGGCAAGGACAGAAGAGAGTAGAGGTAGCTACACTAATACGGTTCGCGGTAAACTCAGACAAGGCAGGATTCGACAAAGGCATACGATCTATGTCCCCGTCCTCTCGGAAGAAGGGTAAGTCCAATACCCAAACCGCTGACTCAAAAGACATTTCTAAACTTGGGCTAGGTTATAGCAAATCTGGAGACTAGCAAATGGCGGCTGGCGGACTAGGGACAGCATACTTAATAATCAAGGCGAAGACCACACAAGCCACTAACGCTATCCAATCGTTAGGGAATATGACCAAAAAGGTCACCAAGGCCACCAGTATGGCTTCCATGGCTTCGGTGAGGTCAGTCGCGTCAGTAGCTACCGCAGCAACCAAATCAGTCCGCGCGCTTGGTAATAATGTTAACCAAGTCGGCAGAAACATGAGAACTACAGGGTTAAACGCCGCTTTCGCGGGAGCGGCTTTGACCAAAGCATTCAATAATGTGATGGGGGTTGGAGCTAAGTTTGAGCGCGCCATGGACATGGTGGGCGCGAAGGCTATCCTCAAGGAGACAGATAAAGACTTCCAGATGCTGAAAAAGCGCGCCTTGGAGTTTGCCGAGGCAACGCGCTTTAATGCGGTAGAGACCGCTAAAGCAATGGAGCAGATAACTGTTAAGGGTATTGCCGAGGTAGGTATTGACCCTAAGACGGGGGAGGCATTAAAAGACTTTGAACGTATCGCTTCGACTACGAGATCTGCGCTAGATCTAGCCTCTATTGGTGACATTGATCCAGATGAAGCAGCCGGTCAATTGGGCATGATCGTTAAGACGTTCAATCTTGGTAGCGATGCAGCTAAGAGTGCGGCAGATAATGCCGCCGAGATCCAAGATGTTGTTGACGGAATGGCAGCAGTATCCCAGCAAGCGAGCACCACTATCCCAGAGATTGGAGTGGCTCTGAGTTTCGCAGGTGGGCAAGCAAGTCTGTTGGGCCAACCTCTCTCCCAAATCACTGCCGCTATTGGTGTCATGTCCGACCAAGCTATTAGAGGGTCACGCGCAGGTACGGGTCTCGCTCGTGTATTTACACGTCTATCAGAGACAGATAATACCTCTGTAGCGAAAGGATTGGAGAAGCTGGGGCTAGGGTTCAAGGATGTCGATACTTCTTCTAAGTCTTTGATTGAGATTCTGGAAATTTTGGAAGGAGCAGGGTTTGGTGCTACTAAAGCTATCTCTGAGTTGGAGGCAGCAGGAGTAGACGTAGACGAGATAATGAACGAAATAGCGAACATGGATATAGATCTCAGTCCTGAGCAGACTGTCGAAGTTTTCCGCAAACTTGCAAAAGACTCTGGCATTGAACTTGAAAAAATAGAAGAAGGGCTTTTTAATGTTGCCTCTATGTACGAATTGTTCGGGCAGCGAGGTGGTCCTGCTGCTCTATCACTGATCAAGAACCTTGATAAGATGAAGAAGCTAACGGCTGAAATTGAACAGGCTAAGTTGAACAACCTTGGTGCAAACATGGCTGACCAAGTTGAGGACAATGTTATAGGTGCTCTTCTCCGGTTGCAGTCAAAACTCGCCAGTGTAGCTATCGCTCTATTTGAGTCTGTCAAAGAACCAGTGCGTGATTTTGTTGAGTACCTCGCTACTCAGGTGGACAAGATCTTAGATTTTTTCAAGAGTAACGCGGATATAGGGCAGCTTGTCACTTTCATATTCGCTGGTCTTACCGCAGGGATAACTGCGCTTGGGTTTACAGTGTTGATCCTGTCCGGTCTCTTTTTAGCCTTAGGTGGTATTATCGAGTCAGTGGGTCTCGCCTTTAGTGCGGTGTCGATTCCTTTGGTGGCTCTATTGACCACAGTCGTTGTAGCATTAAGTTCTGCTATCTATAAGCTATTCAGCCGCTTCAACGAGTTCCGAGAAGCTGTATCTCGTTTCCAGCTAGTAGATCGGATAGTAGAAACGTTCTGGTCATTTATTGGTGTTATTAAGGCTTTTGGAAAAGCCTCCGCTGATATAACAGACGCAGCAATAGATTCCTTCCTCAAACTTTTTGAAAATGTACAGTCCGGTGAATTTGGTCCTTTTTCGAGAGCGATTGAAAAGATCAACTCCGCTTTGGGGGAGTGGATAACAACAATCCAGAAAGTTAGTAAACAAGCGCAAAATCTTGTTGGAACTTTCTCAACAGACGTGTGGCACGGGATTCTTCTTATTATCAACACTATCTCGGCAGAACTGGCTGGTATTGGTGAGGTAATCCGCAGTACACTTGATGAGATCTCGGATGAACCCGGGAAGCAGATGAAGTCATTCATTCAGCCTTTGAGATCCTTAATAAAGGGAGCCTCCCTGCTTTTAGCAACAATAATAAAAACCGGGATAACACTTGCCACTCTGAAGATAAATTTTCTGTTCTCTCTAATACAAGGAATCTCTGAGGCACTTAAAGCCCTACCTAAGTATGTGGAAGACAATGCAGCCGAATTCGCACATCTTCAAACTACCTTTGTGGATTTGGCAGACTCACTTAAAGGTCTGTTTGCAGCAGTTGCTAAGTTGATTGGGGGTACGGAAGACCTTCAAGAACAGATGACCGAGAGTTCTTGGGTACAAAAAGTGTCTGGTTTCTTTAAGTTTATCGGCAAACTAGCAGGAGCATTACTGCTGTTCCTTTCGATAGTAGCGGTTGAAGTGGTCGATCTTTTGACCACTGTAGTTAACTTTCTTGCTGATTCAAAAGATAAGATTAAGGATACTTTCAAAACATTATTGAAGCAGATCAAAGGATTATTTAAGGGAGATGATACGTTTGCTGCATTCAAAAAAGATCTAGCTGATCTCAAGGAATTTATTGAGGTCGAGATTGCTGACTCCATAGTTAAT
>Ga0213858_10000236_pt1 | contig 27139 bp, 38 predicted proteins | sample PICome_FD_160122 | JGI IMG/M metagenome (GOLD analysis project Ga0213858, IMG submission 160122) | Coastal seawater microbial communities near Pivers Island, North Carolina, United States - PICO245 | ecosystem: Environmental > Aquatic > Marine > Coastal | place: USA: North Carolina | collected... | reverse complement strand
AATCCATCCAAATTTGACTGGGCTAACATGGATCTAGGTGAGTGCATGGAGGGTAACGCTATGGATACCCACTTCACGCTCAAGCTATTCGACCTGATCGTAGACCGTTTGGAAGACAATACCATGAACCTCCTGAAGCACGTTGTGATGCCCAGCCTATCCAACTTCGCAGAGATGGAGTGGGAGGGTCTGATTGTTGATCAAGACGCCTTGGATAGAGTAGGTCGCCAGCTATCGTCCAAGAACATGGATAGAGAAGATGGTCTGTACACTTGCAAGGGAGTTACTACAAAAGATAACGTGTCTTCTAATGCAGACCTGTGTGAGATTCTGTATACTAGAGAGGGTGGGATGGAGTTGTACCCTCCTGACAGGACACCCAAGGGAGCACCTTCTGTATCCGCACCTACACTTAAACTACTACTGGAACACATCGACGAGGAGCTAGAGCGCCGTGGCTAACTGGAAGCATAGAGACGAAGGTAAACGCATCAGTAAGTCTGTCGTTGCCAGCAAGAGCACAGAAGACCTTCTTGAGGCGAAGAGATTCATCAAGGGTCTTCTGGATCTGAGGAAGTCTCAGAAGCTCACCAAGACATACATCGAGGGTACGAAGAAAGCAATTGAGTATAACGATGTAAGCAAGGTGTTCGTAGACTTCAGGTTTGATGGCACCGCTACAGGTCGCCTGTCTTGCGCGTCTTACAACGCACAGAAGCCGATGGGTGTGTCGTTCCACACTCTCCCTAGGGAGACGGAAGACAACATCAGGGACCTGTTCTGTGCTCCTCCTGGCTGGGACTTCATTGCCGCTGACTATGCTGCGATGGAGCTACGGGTCTTGGCCCATATCTCCAAAGAGTTTGTCATGCAGAAGGCGTTCAAGTCTGGCGCTGACCTACACACATACACGGCTAGGCTTCTGTTCCAGAAGGAGAATATCAGTAAAGAGGAGCGACAGATCGCCAAGACTGTCTCCTTCCTTATTGTTTATGGGGGTGGAGCGTTCAACTTGAGCGAGACAATGGGCATCCCCCTAAAGCGTGCAGAGAAGATCATCGCGGACTATCAGAACGTCTACCCAGGTATCTTCAAGTACATGGACTTTGTTAACGAGTACGTTCTAGCAAACCAAGAAGCGTACACTATCTTTGGCAGGACTCGCAAGCTACCTAACGTGACGAGCCGTGATCGTGGTGTGGTTAACCGTGCCCTTAGACAGGGACTTAACTTCACTATCCAGTCTACAGCTTCTGACATTCTTCTGTGTGCTCTACTAGGTATCAGCCGTAGGTTTAAGCGGGAGCACATGGAGGCTCGACCTGTAGCTACGGTCCATGACTCGATTGAAGTAGTTTGTCCCAAGAATGAGAGCAAGAGAGCTATAGAAATCATCTATGATGAGATGGTAAACTACCCTACGCTAAAGAAAGTATTCGATATCGAATTTGACGTTCCCTTCGGTATTGATGTTGAGCTTGGCACTTCGTTTGGGAACGGTAAGGAAGTACATTTTGAGGGGGGAGTCCCCATCCTATGAAACTACAAGTATTAGACAAGGGTTCGGTAGAGTTGCTGAACCACACAGAGGATGGAGATCTTCTGGTAGTCAACGCAGCCCGATGCTCTTTCGACAAAGAACATAAAGAATTCGATGAAGACAAAGATAAAAAGCTTATCAACTACTTGGCAAGAGAGCGACACGACCTCCCGTTTCGTCATCCTTCTGCTACTCTACGTCTTGTTGCTCCTATTTTCGTGCTTCGCCAACTGGGCAAGCATCAAGTTGGTTTCTCTTGGAGCGAGGTATCTAGACGTTATATCACCGGAGAGCCAGAGTTTCATGAGCCCCCCATCTGGAGGGAGAAGGCTGATAATGTGAAGCAGGGAAGCTCTGATACCATGCACCCAAATAGCTCAGGGATGCTGTCTAGAAATAAGTTTGTAAACTCTAATGCTTTGGCAGTGTATAACGACATGCTTAAAGCTGGAGTTGCGCCTGAGCAAGCGAGAATGGTTCTACCACAGTCTATGTTTACGACCACTGTGACTACAGGAACTCTTCTAGGTTGGCATCACATGTGGAATCTGAGGACTGAGAAGCACACTCAGCTAGAAGCACAGAAGTACGCAAGAGCTATCGGAGATATCATGAAGGTCATCTTCCCTTACAGTTGGGAGGCCCTATGTCAACGCTAGTCATTGGGGATCTACACTTCAACCATACTCCCAGAGGTATGCTTGAGGCTCAAGAGAGAACTATCAAGAATCTTGTGGAGATTGGTGTAGGTAAACATCACTGTGACAAAGTAATTTTCCTGGGGGACTTGATGATGCATCGCTCTCCCAGGCCCCCAGTGCTGCTTGCTCTTAAGAGATTGATGGATTGGATCACTGAGAAGAAAGGTCTTGATGTTTATATCCTAAGAGGCAATCATGACAGCTATAATAAATCAGACGATGGCGTGACTGCGCTCACGCTGCTTGAAAACGATAAGGTAAAAGTATTTACTGAAACATACCATGATAAAGAGAACAACTGGTTATTCATTCCGCACTATGAAGATGAGTCGAAAATTGAATTTGCTTTGGGTAATGCCCATCCAACTACTCTTGTCTTTGGTCATTTTGGTTACGTCGGTTCTCTTAACTCTGCTGGGGACGCCGACTTTGGCATTCAACTGGATGCTTTCCAAAGCCGTACTATACTTGGGCACATTCACAAGCATACAGAAGACGGAAGGGTCACCGTCTTGGGAACACCTTACTCAACAAACTTTGGAGAAGCTGGAAAAGATTGCTATTACGGAGTTATCACAGCGAAAGGATTCAAAACCCACCCAATAAACTTTGGTATCCGACATTTAGTAATTGATTATGACAGAGTTAAAGACAATATTGATTGGCTCAATAACCCACATTGGTTTACGATGCTACGGATTAACGTCAACTCTTTGGAGGAGGATTCGTCTGTGGCTTGGACGGCTGATGGGTTGGATGTAGCTTCTTACGAAATTAAATACGTCCCCTTATTAGACGATAAAGATGTCTTCGACCCTACGCCAGGAGTAGTATCTTTGCAGGTTAACGACGACCTAATCGAGCAGTATCTAAACGCAAGTAACACTAAGATAAATAAAGAAGTCCTGCGCGATGGGCTGAAGTTGATTCATGAAAATCAAAAGAATAGAGATCAATAATTTTTACTCGATCAAGAACTTAGAGTTTGACATTGGCGGTCTCGGTGAAGGAGTCGTCATGATCGAGGGCAAGAACAAAGACACCAAAGGATCTAATGGATCTGGTAAGAGTGCTTTGATTGAAGCCCTTGTGTGGGGACTCTTCGGTAGAACGGTCAGGAAGTCTACTGAAGAGGCTATGGTCAATAACAGAGCCAGGAAGAACTGCTCTGTCCGCATAGAGGTTAACGATCTTGTGATTGAGCGGGGCAAGCGGCCTACGTTCCTTCGTCTGTATAAGAATGGTGTGGAGATAACCACTGACAACGCCACGAATACGCAGAAGGTTATTGATGAGCTACTCAACACAAATTATAAGGTGTTTCTCGCATCCACAATCTTTGGTCAGCAGAATAACATCGAGTTCCTGACAGCCACGCCTGATGATAAGAGAACTATCATCAAGAACTTCTTGAATCTAGACGACCTCTTTGCCCTCCGAGACTCGGTGAAGTATCTTAAGTCTGAGTATAATCAAGGAGCCAAGAGACTGTCAGCGGTTCTAGAAGAGCACCAAAGTGCGGTGGAAACTTATGATCATGAAATTAATGGGGCTAAAAGATCGCTTGAAGAAATTGATCCAGAGCTTATGGACAAGTGCCGAGATCTTACACTTGCGGAAGTGGTAGCTGTAAACGAGCACAATCAACGCATCGACTGGGAGATAAAGGATGCCCTACGTTCTCTCCAAGGCGAGCAGAAGCGAGCACAGGACTTCCTAGCGGATGCTAGGGCTAAGACCTGTAGGTCTTGCGGGCAGAAGGTCAAGGATGCTATGGACGAAGGCTCTTTGGCTGACAAGATGGCAGCATTTGATGCTGAGATTGAAAGTATTCAACGAGACATACAGAAGCTACGCAATAGCTACAAAGAAGTGGTCGTAGATCCTAAGGACTACAATCTAGTCACTGAGTACAAATCTATCGAAGGGAAGATCGGCTTTCTAGAAAAGCAGAAAGAGAAGACGCTAGAGAAGATGCAAAACGTCTTCGACGAGCGAGGTGATTACAACACCAACTACGAGATCATGAAGTTTTGGGAGAAGGCATTCTCTGAGAACGGTGTAGTAAAATTTGTTATCAGAAATGTCCTTGAGTATTTCAATGCCAAGGTTAACTTCTACCTTTCACACCTATCCCAAGGCAAGTTCTTCATTGATTTCGATGAGTCCTTGTCTGAAACCATCACACACAAGGGTCACACCATTCACTACATCTCTTTGTCAGGAGGAGAGAAGAAGAAGATCAGCCTAGCGGTCATGCTGGGGCTACAGAGCCTCCTCAAGATCTCGAACACCGAAGACGTTAATATTATGTTTTTCGATGAAATCGCGGAATCTTTGGACGCAGAGGGAATGGAGGGACTCTACATACTACTCTCAGAACTAAAGAAGTCTAAGACTTTGTATGTAATTACTCACAATAATTACCTCAAATCTTTAATGGACAATGCGAAGACCGTGACTATGATAAAGTCCAACGGCACATCTAAACTATCTATAGGAAAATAATTATGGCAAATGCAAATCTCGACCCTCTCGGTCAATCAATCTTTGAGTCTCGATACGCCTACCCAGGCGAAACTAAGTGGTCCGAGCGGGCCAAGGTCATCGCAAAAACCATTGCCTCTGCGGAGCTTGATGAGGATAAAGAGCGCGTAGAGAAAGCTTTTTACGATGCTATCGGTTCTGGGGACCTGATCCCTGGTGGACGTATCATCTTTGGCGCAGGTCGTAACCGTGGTCGTCACAATCTACTTAACTGCTACGTCATCATCCCTGAGGACAACGTAGACTCCATCGGTAAGACGGTGCAGGATATGTATCGTATCTCCTGTGCTGGTGGTGGCGTTGGCTTCAACGTGTCCAAGCTTCGTCCTAAAGGCGACAACATCGGCAGCGTAGCTAACTCGGCTCCTGGTGCGGTGTCTGTTCTTAAGATGATCAATGAGGTAGGTGAGCACGTTCGCGCTGGTAAGAACCGTCGCACTGCGCTCATGGGTATCCTTAACGTCACTCACCCTGACCTTCTTGAGTTCCTTTCTGTCAAGCTAGATCAGGGCCAGCTAAACAACTTCAACATCTCTGTTGCTATCACCAACCGATTCCTTGAGGCTGTCGAGCTTGGTGAGGATTGGTACTTCAGCTTTAACAACAAGGAGTACCACCTCTACGATGTCATTCGCAGCAGTGACGGTGAGGTTCTTCGTATCATCGGTCTAGATGAAGAGGACGCTCTTGCCAGGGCTGAAAACTTCCACAAGGTTGCTTGGACTGACACCTTCGAGATGCAGGGCAAGAGAGATATGAAGGCGCGTGAGCTTTGGGATCGCATCTGGAAGAACTCTGTAGAGTCTGGTGATCCGGGTATCTATAACATTGATCTAGCTAATAGCTACACCAACGTATCGTACTTTGAGGACCTTGATAGCACCAACCCGTGTGGTGAGATCTCTCTGCCTTCTTACGGTAACTGCTGCCTAGGTAACATTAACCTAGACAACATGGTTCTTGAGGACGGCTCAGACATCGACTGGAAGCGTTTCGCTAGGACAGTTCGCACAGGTGTTCGCTTCCTTGACAACGTGCTTACGGTAAACACATTCCCGACTGAGGAGTGCAAGACCGTTGCAGAGCGTTCGCGTCGAGTTGGTCTTGGTGTAACGGGCCTTCACTACATGCTTATTCGTCTTGGCCTACGCTATGGTTCTGAGAAGTGCCTTGAGTTCCTTGAGCGCCTATTTAGTACCATGCGTGACGAGGCATACAAGATGTCGGTGTATCTCGCTAGAGACAAGGCTCCGTTCCCTGAGTTTGATTACAAGAAGTATCTTGACGAGGAGTTCGCTAAGACTCTCCCCGCTCGTATCCGAATGCTAATCAAGAAGCACGGTGTCCGTAACGCAGTCATGCTTACGATCCCACCCTGTGGCACTACGTCCATGCTTTTCGGTCTTTCTAGTGGCATTGAACCAATCTTCTCTGCTATGTATAATAGGCGCTACCGTCAGGCTAACGTCTGGAAGGAGTCTCTTGTCGTCGATCCACTCTTCCAAGAGTATTTCGAGAAAGGTAAAGACCTCTCCCCGTTCGTTGGTGCTTATGACGTAGCACCTGAGGACCACATCAAGGTCCAAGCTACTATTCAAAAGTATATTGATTCTTGTATCTCCAAGACAATTAACCTTCCTGCGGAGGCAACTCCTGAGCAGTTCTCACAGGCGGCTCTAGACTTCTCTCCTTACCTGAAGGGTCTTACTGTCTACAGAGCAGGGTCAAAGGGTAACGAACCGCTACAAGCTATTCCACTAACGGAGGAAAACATTGGGAAATACATGTCAAAGCCAGAGCCTGTCGAAGCCGCAGTCCAATCAGGAGACGCATGTGCAGCCACTGGAGGAGACTGCTGAGTTGGAGCCCCTTCCGAGGGACGACGACCCATACTGGGAAGACTGATGGCAATATTTGAATGGATATGCCAGGATTGTAACGTCTACTGGGAGAGAGATCTCCCAGTAGGCAAAGCTCCTGATAGAAGTAGATGTCCGAAGTGTAAAAAACTATCGGAAAGGTATTATGCTAACCAAAACCTTCAACACAGTTGGGGTGAGGATAGAGACTTTCATACCGTTAGGCAAAGGTTTAAAAAACATGCGGAGAAGGGGTGGGACAAAACTGCCGCTGACCGATGGCTGGAGGGAAGTATTCAGTCAAGTAAGGACGCTATGAATGATGAAAGCTTCAGGTACAAACCAGCGCATATTAACTATGAAGCTTTGGCTAGAGACGGCAAGGCTAGAAAGCTTTCCGATAAAGAGACATCGGAAAAGATAGAAAGGGCTGGAAAACTGACGCAGCAAGCCTATGATGTAGCTAACCAGAAGGGTGCCAAAGACATTGGAAGCACCAAACTAGACATAAAAAAACCACAGAAACAACAATAGTAAAAATGGCTTACGATTTCTCTGACAACATTCAGCGTGGAATCCTCTACTTTCTAAAGTCTGACAAGGACTTCTACCTGCAAATCGTCAACCTCGTAAAGCCGGAACACTTTGAGTATCCGTCTCATGCGCGGATCTTTACAACTGTTCGTAACTACTATGAAAAGTATGGCAAGCTGCCTACGGACGAGTTTATCCTTCAGGATGTGAAGGACAAGCTTGGGTCCAGGGAGAGCGTGTCAGACTATGACGACGAGCTTACCTATATCAACGGCCTCGATGAGGCTACGATTAGTAACTCGGAGTACATGCTGGACATCGTGGAGACCTTCGCCAAGAAGGAAGCCATGAAGTCTGCTATCGCGGAAAGCATCTCATTGGTCAAGGAAGACCGGATGGAAGAGGTTGAGGCTCTGGTAAAGGAGGCCCTCCTCGTCCATCGAGATGTGGACACAGGCCAGGACTACTTCTCGGACATCCATATGCGTTGGGACCGAACCTTCAACGAGGAGAAGAAGGAGAAGTATAAGACTGTGCTGCCGTCTATCGACAGGTCCCTAGAAGGGGGCCTAGGCAAGAAGGAGCTTGCTATGGTTGTAGCGCCTCCTGGAGTGGGCAAGTCATTGTACCTAGTAAACCAGGGCGTACAGGCGATGATGGAGGGGCAGAAGGTGCTATATGTCTCTCTGGAGATGAGCGAGGATAAGATCGCGCAGCGGTTCGACTCGGTGACTACGCTCGTACCGCAGTTCAAGCTTAAGGATCCGTCTTCGCAGCTTACGGTCAAGGAGAGGCTCAACATGTTCAAGGAGCGGTTCCCAGGCAGCGACCTAGTAATCAAGGAGTTTCCTACGGGTCAGGCATCATCAAACACCGTCCGAAATCTTCTAGTTCAGCTACAAAACTACGACGAGTTCAGCCCCGATCTTGTAATTATTGATTACCTTGAGCTTATGCGTCCGGTGCGTGAGATTGAGAAGGAGTACCTCGCCCAGCAGCGCATCGCTGAAGAGGTTCGTGGTGTGGCTATGGAGTTCAACATTCTTGTTTGGACGGCCACGCAGACTAACAGGCAGGGGCGCATGGTTCAGGTTATTACAGACGCAGAGTTGGGGGATAGCTACGGCAAGATTCGTACCTGCGATTTCGCAATGTCACTGAATCAGTCAGAGGAAGAGTTCGACAATGGTGTCATGCGTGCCTATGTAATTAAGTCCCGCAACGGACGGCCCAGGTTCTCTGTGCATATGGGTGTGGATTACGGGACTCTTAGAATGACTGAGATTGATGGAGGGTATGATGCCGACTAAGCAGCATAATATTTTGGATAGACTGGTCGAGGAAGGTATCACAGAAGTTTTGGTAGGATATCGTTCTTATACACTAAATATTAAGAGAGGATTGAGAGAGGCTAGTGAAAAGTGTTATGGTTCCGCAGACTTTGACAAGGGTGTTATTTCCCTTGAGAAGGATATGGACCATGAGACGGCCAGAGAAACTTTGGTCCATGAGCTTACTCACATTGTTCTTGAGCTTTGTGGTTTGGGGGGCCATGAGGAGACTGGTGTTGTTTCTCCGCATACCAACGAAGAGATGACAACTCTAATTTCTAGAGGTTGGCTGATGCTAATAAACCTTAACCCAAAATTATTTCAAATTATCAATGAAACCGTATGACATATACAACAAACCACCTAAGGTTTACAGGAGAATAGCTGTAAGAAGAGACAATAGGTGGGTATTTACCTCTATTCCTAGCAATTCTTTTGCCCGGCAAACAAAAACACAAAGATTCTATCTAATGAATGAAGTTTTTAGCCTGTGTCAGTTCAATCAACGTGATCCAGGTAGAGGGACGTTTTACGGAAAGCCGGGAGATTACATAGCAGCAGATGAAAATGCAAACCTAACTTTAGTTACAGCGAAAGAGTACAATAGGAAATATGAACCCACTTTTCGCACAGGATCATCCGCTCCCCTTAATTCTGACGACTTTTCTAGAGAAGGTCGTAAAACGGTAGACCAGTTCGTCTCTAATAGTAGTACAACTAATTCAACTTCTACTGGAGGATCAGCGAATGCTCGATCAGGAAATACACGAACTTCTTACTAACTTTAGCTGGGACAACTACAAGGAGATCTCTGAGGCGATCTCTAAAGTTAACCAAAACCAAATTGAAACGGAAATGTCTCATCAAGCTTCCATGTACTCTTACTATCATGGACTGATGGCGTCTGCAAAGCATGAGTACAATGACTTGCAGACTGATGTGAATGCTCTTACCGCGAAGCTTCGAGCAGGGCACAAGAACGCATCATCAGTAAAGCTTACAGCAAAGGACCTGGATGATCTGGTTATGAGCGATGAGGCTTACATCACAGCGAGCAAGGATCTGAACGAAGCTTCGTTCAGGTACGAGGTTCTCAAGGGTTTGTGTCGGGCTCTTGAGCACAAGAAAGACATGATTGTACAAATGTCAAGCAACCGACGCGCAGAAACTAAACTATACAACTGAGGAAACTACTATGGCTATTGATCTAGAAGCACTACGACGGAAACACGAACAACTTAACGGTGGAGGCACTACCTCCAACAACTCGGACTTCCTTAACAAGTTCTACCAAATTCCTGAGGGCAGCAACGCTGTTCGTATTCTTCCTGGCAAGGATGAGGACCATGAGTTCTATGCGGAGACTAAGATCCACCGTGTGACTGGTCCTGACGGGAACACTAAGAACTACCACTGCCGTAAGGTGCATGGTGAGGCTTGCCCTCTTTGCGACCTGTACTACGGTCTGTGGAAGACGGGTAAGAAGGAGGACGAGGATCTCGCACGGCAGATTAAGCCTCGCGCTCGTTACTACATGAACATTCTTGACCGCAACTCTGGGGACGTTAAGATCCTCTCTGTTGGCGTCATCCTGTTCAAGAAGATTATCGCAGCCATGCTTGACGAGGACTTTGGTGATATCACTGACCTCGACAACGGGCACGACTTCAAGATCATCAAGGAGATGGAGGGACAGTGGCCTAAGTACGATCAGTCGGCCCCTCGCCCCAAGTCTTCTCCTGCTGGTTCTAAAGCTGAGGTTGCCTCTGCTATGGACAGCCTTCATGACATCCACTCCCTCGTTAAGCTAGAGGATTACGAGGAGTACAAGAGAGTGGTGGCGGCTCTCACTGGGCTTCCTGAACTTAGTAACCCCAACAGTCCCGATGAAGATGTTTCGGATGGGGATTATCTCTCTAAACTTCAAAGCTGATTATGAAAAACCTTATTCTATCCCTTGCAGCGGCTCTCGTCATCATGACGGGATTCACCTCCTGCAAACTCCTGAGTGACCTCTTCGGTGAGGACACTGTTGTAACCACTCCATCCCAACTCGTAGAGGGCGCTGAGATGGAGCCTGTCCCGCTTGAGACTCTACCTGCCAGCGTGGTAGGCGAGCTTCCTGAGGGCACACAGCTTGTTCTGGCTGATCGTGACGACCTTATCGAGGAGGGAGCTTACGTTCCTTTCTCTCCAGGTGAGGGAGACGTTCCAGGAATCCTTGATGCACTGATTGGTCTTGGTGCCACCTTTGTTCCTGGCCTCGCCGCTTGGGAAGGTGTCCTGACTCTGATTAGCCGCAGAAAGCGTAAAAACTATGCCAAGGCTATCAAGGCTATGGTTCCTACTGACAGCAATGTCGATATCGCTGGCACCATTCACGGTGTCGCTGCTGCCATCGGCGTTTCTCACACTTCAGAGGCCAGTGAAATGGCCGTTATGGAAGAAGAAGAACTAGCCTAATCCACGATTTTCATTTAGGATTAGACTATAATAGGAAGGCACTGACGGGGTGCCTTCCTTTTTTATTATGACTGAAGAAAAGCTAAAAATACTGTGTGTTCCCGCTAACGAAGGCGGGTGTGCTTACTATAGGATTATTGCCCCCATGAGAAAGCTAGAGGAGCTTCATGGAGACAAGGTGGAAATTCGCTGGGATAAGAATCCTCTTGGTATAGATGAGAAGACAGGCAAGTGGCAGGAGAATTGGGAGTTTGAGAATATGAAGTGGGCAGATATTGTCTTCACTCAGAACCTGTCTAACTTCGGAGGACCTTACACAGCAAGGATTGTGGGGAAGGCAAAGGAGTTTGGTTGCCTAGTTCATTATGATACTGACGATTTGCTTACCAACATTTACGAAGGCCACAGGCTTTACAATGTATACAAGGAGAAAGGTCTTGAAGATATTGCAGGGTTTATTTATAGCCACGCTGATCTCGTCACGGTTACACAAAGAAAGTTTGCAGAGCGAGTTAAGCCTTTCATCGGTAATGGAAACTCTTTAGCCATAGTAAAAAACACTATTGACTATAATCTTCCTTGTTGGAATCTACCCAAAACTAAAGTAAAGAAGAAGAATTATGTTCGCTTTGGTTGGGTGGGTGGTATCCACCATGAGCAGGATCTAAAGTATTTTTCTGGCGTACCGCACCTCGTAAACCAGCGTGTTGGCCGCGAGAACTGCCAGTGGGATTTCTACGGACATCCGCCCCCAGGGAACACAGACTGGCAGACCGATGTTTGGAATAAGTATAAGTCTATAATCCTACGCGGATTCAAAGGAGGCAAGAACTGGAATATTCATTATGCTCTTCAGCCTGACAGATATGGTCAGTTTTATACTAACATGGATGTAGCACTAGCCCCTCTTGAGATGAATGATTTTAATGACAGTAAGTCTGAAATTAAAGTAGCCGAGTGTGGTCGTTATAAGATTCCGCTGGTGGCAAGCAATGTGGGCTGCTATGACGAGTGGATTAAAGATGGAGAGACAGGCTTTCTGATTGATCCAAAGAAGGGTATCTCTGAATGGGTTAGGATTCTGACGTTGTGCGCTAAGAAGCCCGACATGGTGCAGCGAATGGGTGAAAACCTACATCAGCTTACAGAAGAGAACTTTAATATGAACACGATGGCTAAAAAGAGAATTGATCTTTATAGAGAGGTTATGAATATTGAAAGTAAAGATAGTTAGTGGTTGGTCAGGTCCAGGAGGATCTACGACAGTATTTGTAAACCTAACAAATTACTTTAATTCTAAGGGCTTGGATTGTACTTTTTATGGGCCACAGGACTGGCATATGAATCGCTGCAAGTCAAGTAAGTTATCAGAACTCAAGTTAGAAAAAGATGACGTTTTAATCTGCCATTACTTAAACTTTGCCCAGAGACCTGAAGTAAAAAAAGTGCTTTTTGCATGTCATGAAAAATGGTGGTTTGATTTCTCCAAAGTACGCACATTTTGGGATAAAGCCATATTCTTACATGAAGAGCATAGAAACTATCATTCAGCCTATCAAGGGCCTTCTACAATTATACCGAACATAAAGGAGGAGCTACATTCCAACGATAAATCGGATCTAGACTTAGTAGCTGGAGTGATTGGAGCCATTGAAGATAGAAAACAAACTCATATTTCCATAGAGAGGGCTATTGAGGATGGCTGTAAACAGGTATTTTTGTTTGGAAATATACAAGACCCCAGCTACTACGATAAAAAGGTGAAACCTTTGTTGGCTGACGGAAAGGTTATTCACACAGGATACGCTGATTCCAAGCAAGAGATGTATGACTCTGTAGGCAGAGTATATCATTCTTCTAAAGGAGAGGTTGCTTGTTTGGTTAAAGACGAATGTTTCAGCACGGGAACTAAGTTTTTTGGAAACGAAGAAACAGACAACACTGTATCAGAATTAACTAATGAGGAAATCTTCTCCTTGTGGCAAGAGGAAATACTATGATTTATCAATGCTATTTTAAAAAAGAGCAGGAGCAAAAACTTTTTTCGCCTGACTGTTATAAAGGATTTGGTTTAGAGCCGGAAGTAAACCCAAACTTATTTAAAAACTGCCCAGAACTACAGGATCCTAAAACAAGAATGGCCTTAACTGAATATGCTTGCTTCTTGTGGTTCTACAAGAACCTAGATTGTTTGGAGGGTGATTACTTTGGGACTACTTCTTACAGGCAGTTGGATAAGCAGCCAACTATCTTTGAGAGCCAGAGCTACCTAGACTCTATTACATCTCCTGAAAAAATAGTAACTTGGGGCATGTCTGAGCTTTTAGATCATGGAAGATATCCTCTACCAATTAGTATCCAGACAGAAATCGCTCACCCTGGAATGACCTCTTACATCAATAGCGTGATGGATGAAGTTCCTGAAGAATGGTACTCATGCAATAAAGTAGTTTTTGGAAATTACTGGTATATGCACAAAGATCTCTTTGTAGATTTCATGGATTTTTCCTGGCCCTTGGTTCAGAAGGCTTTGGAAGATCAAAAGCATCACTACTTCACTCAAGAACATAACTTTGGAGCAGATAAAAGAAAAGCCGTGGGGTATTTTATGGAGCGCCTGTTTATCTTATGGTCAATGAAAACAAAACATCCCATCGTCGCAGCTAATCCAGAAACACCGCTCGTATCTCCCGTGAGGCTTTACCTGTGAGAAAGGTTATATCATATAGTGTCTGGGGCACGGATCCCGACTACCTCGTAGGAGCCCGCAGGAACGCCGAGATGGCTCCCGATGTGTATCCTGGATGGGAGACTTGGTTCTATGTAGAGAAGGGCACAGAGGTCGATCTAGCGGCTGCTGATAGGATCATCTATTACGATAAAGAGCCTGGATCGGATGGCATGTTCCAAAGATTTAGACCAATGACTGAGCCCGAGATAGATGTGTTTGTCAGCAGAGATTGTGACTCCAGACTTTCCGACAGAGAGTTTCAGGCAGTGAGCGCATGGCTGGATAGTGACAAGCAATTTCACGCTATGAGGGATCACGAAGCTCATGCGATTCCTGTGATGGGCGGTATGTGGGGAGCAAGAAGGGACGGCATAATTAACTTAAACTTCATGTATAAGGAGTTGTGTAAGCATAAGCAAACAAACTACTTTGATGATCAAAGGGGTTTGGCTTCGTTCTATCATGTTATATCTGGTCTTTTCATGGAGCATGATGACATGAGAAGATTCAATGGGAAACCATTTCCTACTCATAATCCTGTACAGTATGGAACTTTTGTAGGGCAGAGAATAACCTATGATAATAAGGAAGGTAGAATATGAAATACTCAATACACATTTTAACGACTCATAAGAACAAGAATCGACAAGAGGTTATTCTAGATACTTGGTTAAAAGAAAAGAATAACTATATTTTCTATACTGACAAAAACACAGGTGTAGGTAATCAAGTGGAGGTTGACCCCGACGACACTTACTACTCTAATGGTAAGAAAAATCTAGCTGAACTTTTACGAGTATACCACACAGAGCATTATAAGAATGTGAATTGGATGTTATTCTGTGACGACGATACTTGTGTAAATGTTAGTAAGCTAGAAGAAATGCTTCCTACACTAAACCAATCAAAAATGTACGGCTCTTTGTTGAAAGGGACATGGCCCTCAGATAAAAGCTTGGAGTATCTCTCTGGAGGTGCGGGTTATCTTATATCTTCTAAGTTGATAGAGGATAAAGGTGTACCTAAGCTAGATTATCTGTTAAAGTCTTACTACTCAGATGTATGCGTAGGACTTTGGGCTAGGGACAACGATATAGAGATGGTGGATGTAAAAGGATTTTATTCACAAGATCCTAGCTTTTATAATCTAACGGACGAAGATATAAAGCAGAGTTATACTTTTCATTACATCAAAACCTGCAACTCGGTAAAAGATTTATTGGAGAAGTTCCATGATGAAAATAACCTATAATAATAAGGAAGGTAGAATATGAACATTGATAAAGTATTATTTACTTGTAATGAAAATAAAGAGTATATTGGATTTTGGAATTCAATATCTAAACACTTTAAAGATAAAATAGGTATAGAGCCTGTTCTATATTTTTTAGGAGATCCTACGAACTATGATGTGTCTGACAAGTATGGAGAAGTAAGACAGGTCAATGTTATTAAAAATGTACCCACTAGAATTCAAGCTCTTTGGGGTAAGTTTTATTTTACAACAGATGAGCTAAGTACCACATGGCTTATAGGCGATTTAGATCTATATCATTTTGATCCTGAGTTTTTCAACATAAAGGGTGAATATGATTATGCTCATCTAAATGAAAATGGGTATTATTCTAACGGGAACTGGAGGTATAATGATAATGTAGATTTACCAGGATATTATCATGTAGCCAAAGGACAAGTGTTTAAAGATATTTTTGAGCTAAACAATTCTTTTGAAGATCAAGTTTCTCATATACATGAATCTAAAAAATATGGAGTAGGATTTAATGGTAGGGGCTGGACTCATTCAGGAGTTGATGGAGAATATCAATGTTGTGAAGAAAATTTGTCTACTGAGTTTTTAAGAAGAAAAATTGAGGACTATTCATTTTATGGCAAAACTTTACCCACAAACTCCAGACTTGATAGGGAAATGATCTGTCAAGATTTTGACGATTTAAAAGCGGGTATTGAATCTAAAAAATATGTAGATATGCATTGTCCAAGGCCATACGAAAATTACAGTGACACAATAGAAGCTTTACTAAAAGTATGAAGATCAATATAGTGGGAGCAGGTTTAGCTGCTGCTACTTCAGCAGCAATATTAAAAGAGAAAGGATTTAGAAATATTAATGTTTTTGAATCACGACCCCATATTGCGGGCAATTGCTACGATTCTAACATTAAAGGAATTAAAGTTCATAATTATGGCCCTCACGGATTTCATACAAATGATAAATGGGTATGGGATTTTGTAAATAAATATGATAAATTTAATGATCGCAAATTACAAGTAACATCTAGATTACAAGATGGTAGATTTATAAATATACCTTTTAATAGATTGACAAAAGATAAAGTTGGAGACTGGGATAGTGATAGAATAGTACAAGAAATCTTTATTCCTTATAGCGAAAAGCACTGGGGGTGCTCCTGGGATGAGCTTCCAAAAAGTATCACATCCAGAGTTCCTACAATTAGAGAGGACGACTGCTTGGATTATCACTTAGACAAATTTCAAGGCATTCCCTCGTCTGGCTATACTGAATTGATTAATAATATGTTTGAAGGATGCAATGTTTATTTGGGTTGTAAAGAAGATGAGTGGAAAAAACATAAAGCTGATCTATTGATTTACACAGGATCAATAGATTCATATTATGATTATGAACATGGAGCGTTGTCTTATAGATCATTAAGATTTGAATACTTTGAAGATACGATAAAAGACTTTCACCAATTAAACGAGTGTAACTATAATAATAAGTGGACTAGAACCATTGACCATTCTCACTGGTATGAGTCCTCAGTCTCTAAAACAGTATTATCAAGAGAATATTCGGAAGAGTATTCAAGTAAGAATCCTGTTAGTGATAGGTTTTATCCAAAGCCATTTGAATCTAACGAAATATATAAAAAATATAAATCTATACCTACAGATACTATCTTTTTAGGTAGGCTAGGCACATATAAATATCTCGATATGGATGACTGTATCAAACAGGCATTTAAATTTTTAAATGAAGCTATTTAGCTTAAATAATTTATCTCATCTTCATGATGGAGAAAGTATCTTCTTCTGCAAGAAAGATTATACAGATAACTTATGGAGATATTTAAACAATTCAAAAAGAGAAAACTTTATTGTAATATCTGGGAACTCAGATTACCCAGTTACCCATAGAGATATAGAATTATTTAACAGGCTGCCTGAGTTTAGAGGGTGGTATGGGCAGAATATGTCTGTTATTTCAGATAAAACCTATGGACTTCCTTTAGGTTTGGAAAATTCAAATCCATGTAATCTAGAGGGACATGGCGACATAATTTATGGGGCTAAAGATAAACTATGTCACTTTGATTTAGATTATCCTAATCCTAATAAACTTGTATATTGTAATTTTGGCTTATCCACAAATAGAAATAGATCAAAAGTTTTAGACTTGGCTAAAAAAGGTAATCACATATCTGTAGAGTCTAACATGACATTACAATCCTACTATGCTTCTATAAGTAATCATAAAATGGTCATATGCCCAGAAGGTAATGGCGTGGACACGCACAGATTTTGGGAGACTATTTACTTAAATAGAGTACCTATCATCATTGAAAATGATACCATGTCTCATTTTTATTCTTTACCTGTTGTAGTTTTAGATTCCTGGGAGAGGATATTAGATATAGATTATTTAAATGATAAGTACAATATCGTTAAAAATAATTCTAGGGATATTGCTTACACCAATTTTTGGATAGAGAAAATAAAAAACCATAAAAGGAGAATTGTATGAAAAACTTTACAGATTACTGGTTTAGCAACTGCCAAAACCTATTTATTGAACATTTAAAAGAAGAAAAAATAACTAAAGCTTTAGAGGTAGGATCGTATGAAGGGGCTTCAACTTGTTGGTTACTGGAAAATTGTTTAGGTAGCTCCGATCGTAGTATTACTTGTATAGATTCCTGGGAAGGTGGGGAAGAACATTCAGGTAAAAATATGGGGGCTGTTTATGAGAGATTCTTGGCTAATGTAAAAGAGTATGGAGATAAAGTCGAGATTGTGAAAGGGTACAGTTTCGATTGCCTTGTAACCTTACAGGACCGCAAATCGGAATATGATTTCATATACATTGATGGTGGGCACACAGCTAAAGATGTCATTGGGGATGCGGTGCTGGCCTTTCCCTTGCTAAAAAGCGGAGGAATTATGGCTTTCGACGATTATGTTTGGTGTTATGGAAACAAACCTAACGCTGATGTCCCTAAACATGCGATTGATTTATTCTTAGAAGCTTACGCCTCTGAAATAGTTGTCATGCACAAAGAACAGCAAGTTTGGATTAAAAAGAAATGAAAAAAGCATTAGTATGTGGAGCGGGTGGCTTTATTGGAGGCCACATGGTTAAGCGCCTTATCAGTGAGGGCTATAAAGTGGTAGCAGTTGATATTAAGCCGCTAACTGAGTGGTATCAAATTAGTACCCAGGGATTGAGCGAAGGTCTTTTTGATCTTAGAAAAGCTGAAGATGTTAACCGCCTCATTCAGTTCGGTGAGTTTGACGAAGTGTATCAGTTGGCTGCGGACATGGGAGGTGCTGGGTACATCTTCACTGGGGATAATGACGCGGCTGTAATGCACAACTCAGCCACGATCAATCTTAATGTGGCGCACGCTATTTCGTGCAGGAACAAGAAGCCCAAAGTGTTTTATTCCTCCTCGGCGTGCATCTACCCAGGGGAGAACCAGACAGACCCAAATAACCCAAACTGCGTAGAGGATTCGGCTTATCCCGCAAACCCTGATTCGGAGTATGGTTGGGAGAAGCTGTTTTCTGAGCGTATGTGGAGAGCTTTTGCTAGAAATCACGAAATGGAAGTTCGCATCGCACGATTCCATAACATTTTCGGACCTTTTGGCACATGGACAGGTGGAAAAGAGAAAGCTCCTGCTGCCATGTGTCGAAAAGCCTTAGAGGTTAACGTGCCGAAAATGAGTGCGACCATGATGGACGAAGCTAGAATCCCCAGACCAAAAAGAAAAATGGAGGTGTGGGGTCCAGGCACGCAGACACGATCCTTTATGTACATTGACGAATGTGTTGAAGCTGTACGGCGTCTCATGGAGTCTGAAGTTACTGAGGTAATTAACATTGGGTCTGATGAGATGATTTCTATCAACGATCTAGCTAAGATGGCTTTAGAGCTTGCTGACAATGAAGACGTTGAAGTGGTTAACATTGATGGTCCTGTAGGTGTCATGGGGAGATGCTCTGACAATTTCATGATTGAAGATCTTCTCGATTGGAGACCCACCATGAAACTTCGCCAGGGCATGAAGGAAACCTTGGAATGGATCAAGACTCAGATGTGATTAGGTATAATAAGCCATGAAAATAAACGACTATCAAATTCAAGCCAACGAAACGGCAATCTATCCTGAAGGACTCAACTACCCCATCCTGGGCCTAGCAGGTGAGGCAGGAGAGCTTTGTAACAAGTACAAGAAGATCCTCCGAGACAAGGAAGGAGAAGCTGATGTAAATGATATTGATCAGCTTGCAAAGGAGCTAGGTGATGTGTTATGGTATGTGGCACAGATCGCAACGGAGCTAGGCACGGATCTAGAGACCGTAGCCAGAGTAAACATCATGAAGCTTGGAGACAGGAAAGAAAGAGGGGTCCTTGGTGGATCAGGAGATGATCGCTGATGCCTGATTACGAATTTTATTGCACAGAGTGTGACGCCTACTGGTCTGTCTTTATGAAGATGGAAGACTACGAGGAAGACAAAAAGAAAGCTCGATGCTTGGACTGCGACCCTAACAAGGAGAAGCCTAGCACTCTTGAACGATATATGGGCAACGTCACCCCCAGAGTCAAGATCTCTGGTGTTGGCGTCTACCGACCTGGAAGCTTCTAATGAAGTATCGACTGTCCGTGCCGCCGATGAGGGCGGCAATCAGGCAATCTGAGAAATCAGAGCACCGTTTCAGGGTGGGAGCCGCTATAGCTAAAGGCAACAAGGTGTTGATTGCTGCTTGCAATAGCCGAAAAACTCACCCTAAGTATGGCTCCGGTGCTTTTTCAACACTCCACGCAGAGAGCCATGCAATATACAAGGCTATTCGTCAAGGGATCAACATCAAGGGGGCCACGATCTATGTGTATCGTGCTAACGATCTACTTGCGAAGCCTTGTCCTTCTTGCCAAGCACTGATAAACAAATATGGAATTAAGCATGTGGTTTACAGTGGAAACCCAGATACCCAAAAAGTCAAGGTTCTATAATAGAGCATGGATAAAACAGTATTAGACAGGCTCAAGAATGCGGGCCTACTTTCCGAGCAGATTACAGACATGGGCTTTGTCTCCACAGGGAGCTACGCCCTCAACCGCGTCATCAGTGGGGACTACACCAAAGGAATCCCCATAGGTATGATCACGCAGTTCATGGGCGAGGCATCCACAGCTAAGACTGTGTTCGCTACCCACATTCTGAAGGACGCGCAACAGAAGGGCTACTACGCCATGCTGGTGGACTCTGAGAATGCTTATAATCCAGAGTTTGCTGAGAGCTTGGGCCTCGACCCTAAGAAGTTGATTTACGCTGCACCCGACACGCTAGAAGATTGCTTTCAGGTCATCGAGGATACCATCAAGGCCATCAGGGAGACGGACACAGACACGCCCATCGTAATCGCATATGACAGCATCGCAGTCTCACCCTCCAAGGCTGAGTTTGAGGCAGAGAACTACGATGGCAACAACATGCAGGGAGCCGTGAGGGCTAAGAGCACGGGAGCCTGTCTCCGTAAGATCAATCCTCTGCTACGCAAGCACAAGGTGGGCCTAGTGGTCATCAACCAGATCCGTAACAAGGTAGGGGTCCTGTACGGGAACCCTGAGACACAGGCAGCAGGAGGCAAGAGCCTCGAATACTATCTGGGTGTCAACATGAAGACGATCTCGAACAAAACCTCAGACCTCATCAAGGATGAGAACAAGCAGATCGTGGGCATCCAGGGGAGGCTCAGGAACACCAAGAACAAGGTGTCCATTCCATTCCGTGAGACTACGTTCAAGCTGATGTATGACGAGGGCCTGGACCCTTACGAAGGGCTCTTAGACTTCCTTGTAGTGGACGGAATCGTGAAGCAGAGTGGAGGTTGGTTCACTTTTGGTGAGAAGAAGTTCCAACGTAAGTCCTTCTACGAAGGCTTCTTAGGTGAGGAATTTGCCGAACTTCGCAAAGTAATCGGTGTTTGACGTTGAAAGTATTCACAGAAGAGGTATAATATGGCATACGAAAGAGACCTGAGCCGACTCGTTACTGGCTCCATCGACGCCTACTTTGGGCGCAACATCCAACCAAAAAACAGAACCATGATTATCAACGAAGACATGCTCCGTCGTCAAGCTCCTGCCGTGTTTGCCACCAGCCCCAGCGAGGAGCGGACTTCTGACCGCTACACCTTCATCCCGACCACTAGTGTCATCGAGACGCTTCAGGAGGACGGATGGGAAGCTTGGGATGCCAAGCAGGTCCGCTCCCGCAAGTGGGAAGACATTCACGCCAAGCACATCGTCCGTATGCGCCGTCAGAAGGTTGAGGAGCGCACCAAGGTGGGCGACAGCTTCGTCGAGCTACTGATTGTCAACAGCCACAATGGCCTCCAGACCTACAACCTGCACGCTGGCATCTTCCGCATGGTGTGCTCCAACGGTCTCATCATCGGTGATGAGAACTACGGCAAGGTCAAGGTCAAGCACATCGGCTACTCGCCTGATGATGTTATCGCTGCTTCTCAGAAGCTGGTTGCCTCTACGAACGAGATCTACCAGACTCGTGACAACTGGAACAGGCGTCACCTCGCCCTGCAGGAGCAGAACAGGTTCTTCGCTGAGGCTGCTGCTCTTCGTTGGGAGAACCCTGACCAAGCTACCATCAATCAGGTGGGCACCGCTCGCCGTGTAGAGGACGACAAGATCGACCTTTGGTCCTCCTACAACATTGCTCAGGAGAACCTCACCCGTGCTGGCTGGGTCGATCCTAAGACGCGCCGTAAGGCTCGCAAGATCACCAGCATCTCCAGGGACGTTGAGCTTAACAGCCAACTGTGGGACCTTGCGGCTAACTACGCTAACAACTGATAAAAACTTTACGGGGCAAGCTCTCAGCCCTACTAAATATAACTGAGGGCTAGTCCCTCACTTCCAGAGGAGGAAGGTTTTTCCCCCGTCGCCTTCCTCCTCACTTTTTTTGTCATGGATGAGTTCAGAGTTCCCTTGCTCGTAGATAGCAATGGCCTTTACATAACTGAAGCGCAGATGCTTTTCTGGATTAACCAGAATGGTGGAGAAGAGTCTTACACCACAGGAGATCCGAAGTTCATGGATTACTACAAGAATTGTTGCTTGTATAATTTGGTCTATGATATGATGGAAGAAGATCATGACTGTGCTACCATGTATTGGGATCACAAAAGGCAAGAGGTAGCAATGGCATTTCCTATGGAGGGAGTGGTTGCTAAGAGGCTTTCTGAAGTTACGTTCGCATATGACACGGAAGTAGACGATGAAGAAGAGGACGATCCCTTCGGTATTTTTTAATATGGCTGACACATATAGAAGTAATTTTGACGAAGATACTTACGAACAAGTTTCTGCTCGCAGAAACAACCGTAGAAAAAGTAAAGCAAAACTAAAAACATTCTCCTATAATAAAGATGATAACTCTATAGATTACTGGGATGTCTCTGAGGAGTGGGACGAAGACAGTGATTTTGAAAAATTTACTAAAAGGAGATAATTATGAGTTTAGGCTGGATTTGGGGAGAGAAGAAAAAAGGTCCGTTAACAGAAGCGGAAGTAGAAACCATTAACGCTCCCACCCTAAAAAAAGACACCAGAGTAGCTGTTAAACTAGAACTAGATATAAATCATCCTATAGAGAAAACCGTTCTTGCGCCTTTGATTGATTCAAGAATAACTTTTACTCTGCCCGATGGTTATCACGTTCAGGCATGTCGCGTACAAGATATTGATATACTATCATGAATATTCTAAGTAATGAGCCCCTTGGATGGAAACCTTTTGGTCTTGACCTTACACTTGGTGAGTGGGATAATTTAGTTAATTGGTATCTCCAAAAACATTTCTACGAACTAGATACTAAGGAGGAAAGCTGATATGCCTTCACCTTATGTACCCAAAACCGCACACCTGAGCCCCACCAGGATTCAGAAGATTGCGAAGGACCTGATCTCCGAAGCCAAGGATGATCGTGAACTTGCGTTAACTACGCACAGGTTTTTTCGGCAGATGGTAGACGAAAATCCACAAGACTCTACCGCTAAATCACTTATGGTGGATTGTCTAAAAGTCGCGCAAGCTTCCAAGAATAATGTTATCAAGATCCTCAATCTTGTTGTTAAAATGGAAGAGGGCAACGAGCCCGCGAAGACGAAAGCAAACAAAGGAACAACTAACTCGACCTTTAGCGATCTAGACAATTTATTAAATGAGTGATTCAGACGAAAACAAAAACGTATACAGGGCTGTTTGCCGTGACCTTAACACTGTTCTCCTAATCAAGGGCATGACCTTGGAAGAAGAGAAAGCCCTTTACTGGGTTATCAAGAAGAGAGTTAAGGACTCAGAGACGCCTGTTAACCTTGAGGACTACAAGAAGTATCTTGTGAAGAAGTTCGTCGTGGATATGGATTCCATCATGAACTTCATCGCAACGTCGGACATGTACGAAGAGGAGGAGATCTACGACATTGTTTATGATCAGATCATAAACTTGTACCCAAACTTTTCCATGACATTCATCTGTACGGAGCTAAACTCGAATACGTTCATGCGTGGGCTCGAAGACTCCACATTGTTTGATCGTCTGAGAAAAAGCATTGAGGGCGAGACTGAAGATGCAGACATCAATCTATCTTCTCTGGAAGACATCAAGTCAGCAGAGAGATCGTTCAAGAAGAACATCCTAGGTCAGGACCAAGCTATTGCCAGCGTCATCAAGGCGCTCAAGCTTACGGCTACTGGACTGTCACAAGGAACTTCGTTCCTGTTCGTCGGCCCTACAGGTGTGGGTAAGACTGAGCTTGCTAAGATCCTAGGAGACAAGTACAGCGGAAACTTCTACAAGGTTAACTGTGCTGAGTACGCTGGGGGCCATGAGTACGCCAAGCTTATTGGATCGCCTCCTGGCTATGTCGGGCACACTGAGAAGAGTCTGATGGCTGAGAAGGCAGAGAAGAGCAACCGCTGGGTGTTTCTGTTCGACGAGATCGAGAAGGCTCACCACAAGCTCTACGATTTCCTCCTGAGTCTTTTGGATGACGGCACCTGCACAGACAACATGGGTAACGTCCTAGACTTCTCTCAGTCGCTCTTTATCTTCACTTCCAACAAAGGTATCGTGGAGTCCAAGCAACGCCGCCTGGGCTTCACACAGAACGATCCTACGGCTGCTGAGGAGAAGGATGCAGTAACGACTTCTGTGAAGGGACACTTCAGCCCAGAGTTCATGAACCGTATTGATGAAGTAGTTGTATTCAATTCACTCACCAAGAAGGATGTAAAGAAGATTGCCAAGCTACAACTGGACAAGCTTCCTATCGAGGTTACGGACCCGCTCCTTGAGTACATTGTGAAGAACGGTTACTCCCGTGAGTACGGTGCCAGGAACATCGCTAGGTTCATCAAGAACAACATCTCTGATAAGATTGCGGATGCTATTCTGAACGGCAAGGTTCCGAAGAAGGAGGGAGCACTCTATTCTCCCAAGGTGACGAAGGACGGAGTAAAGATTTACGATGTCAAGAATTTCGAAGCTGATGCTTGAAACACGCCACTGAGTTGGTATAATAGGGCCGTCGAGGAGGAGCGAGCAGGTAACTGCCGCTGTCAGAACACACCTCCTCGACTCATGACTACCTCCTGTAGCTCATTGGTCAGAGCAGTGTTCTTATAAAGCATTGGTAGTGAGTTCGATTCTCACCAGGAGGACCAAGCGAGTGTGGTGGAATTGGTATACACATCAGACTTAAAATCTGACGCCGAATGGATTGCGGGTTCGAGTCCCGCCACTCGTACCATACAAAGGGGAAGCAATGGTATTGACAAGTTGAGCAGCGAAAGCAGGATGATTAACGCCCAAGTGAAAAGTCCCGCTCTTCTTGGACGAGGGTTCGACTCCCTCCTTCTCCACCAAACACGCCAGATTAGCTCAGTGGTAGAGCACTGCTTTTGTAAAGCAGCGGTCGTCGGTTCAAGTCCGACATCTGGCTCCACATACAATTCCCGAATAGCTCAGTTGGTAGAGCAAACGGCTGTTAAACGTTAGGTCGTAGGTTCGAGCCCTACTTCGGGAGCCACCTTTTATTATGCAAGTACACAAAGAAAACAATAACGGATGCTGGGCTGCACTATTTATCGCTATTCTATTGCTTTTCTGTGCCCAAGCATGTAACATGTAACTATAACGGGGTGTGGCGCAGCTTGGTAGCGCGTCCGCTTTGGGAGCGGAAGGTCGAAGGTTCGAATCCTTTCACCCCGACCATACAACGCACCCGTAGCTCAGTGGATAGAGCAACGGACTTCTAATCCGTAGGTCATAGGTTCAAATCCTATCGGGTGTACCAAACAATATTATGAAAGAACTACTACAACACATAAAAGATCGAGCAGATTACTGGATTGATCTCTATAATAAATCACCCATTAATGACCGAGGAGAATCAGTTTCAGACTTCGCCAAAGGATCATATATGGCTTACCTAGAACTTAAACAATACATTGAACATGAAGCAAAGCGAGAGCTATGACAGTATCGGCTGGGACGTAGGACAGCTAGTACAAGCTAAACAGAATGCCTACGGTGATTCTTTTGGTAGGAGCGGTGAGTGCCTCAGGCAAATGTTTCCTGGGGGTATAAAATTAAATCAATATGATGATCTATTGACAATCGCTCGCATACTAGATAAACTATTCCGAATCGCCAACGACCCAAAGGCTTTCAGTGAGAATCCGTGGCAGGACATTGTAGGCTACGGGCTCCTGGCGATGAAACGCTACGACGAAAAGAATGACTGAATGTATCAACTGTAACGCATCAGGAGGATGCACTGGGCAATGCTCGCCCATCCCTAAATCATGAGTAAAGCAGAACTACAAAAAGAAAGAGAGCGCCTAGAGAAGAAGCTAACCTTTGCGGAAAATAGCCATGCCAAGCAGTTTGCAGGTTTCATAAATGAAGGGAATTACCAAGATTCCTATAATAATGTTATGGCAATTTATCATGACCTTGCAAAAGTCTGCGACGAGTTAGGTGATCCTATTCCGATCAGGATCTAAGAAGGAATAAATCGTTAACGAAAGCCACTACGGCACTAATGATTCCACCAGCGCCCAGGCCCCACATCGTGGCCTGGGTTTTTAGTTTAACAATATCGTGGCTGAGGCGGCTTTGGTTATCGGCAAGCTTTTCGATACCGTCCAACAGTTTCTTCTCCGTTGACTCGATATCATCGTGGAGACGATCTATTTCAGATAGAACCAATTCTTTGTATCTAACCCAATCGTCATCTCTTCGGTCATCTTCTCTTCTTTCAGCCATTTAAACACCTTCTCTCCCCTATATTATATACTAATTACGGTAATAAAGTTTGCTAGTGGTTTATCCTAAAACTAACAATTCCACTTCTTAAGTGAAAGGCTCAATCTGTCCTTACCTGTGTTATTGCTAGACTTCTGACGCTTACGCATACCTTTCATTCTAGCACAGAAGGATTTTCTTCTCTTAGCAGCCTTGGAGCCTTTCTTAAGCTTGCTTGGCTTAGTCGTAACAGCCGTCTTAAGCTTTGAGCCTGGATTCTGTGCTCTGTAGGAAGCTACGCCCTTAGCGTTTAGGCCACCGCTGGGGTTTTTACCTTCGCTTCTGGTCCAAGCAGCACTCTTTTCTGCTATAATACTACCAATTCTTTGATATTCTGTATGAGAGAAATCCAGGTTCTCGCTCTTTTTTCCTTGTGCTCTAGCACTCCTAAACCTAGCCAAAGCTGCTTTTGTTGCCATAGCTGCGGTTTTGCGTATTCCTCTGTCAAGGGTTCGTTGTGTTTTAGCTCGAATTTGTCGAGCGGGAAGGCTTCCTGCCAGTCCGCGTAGAATGGCTCGCCCCCTAGTTTCGTCGCCTGTTCTGGTGTATGATGATAATGACCCTTGTCTTACAGGTTGAACACTTTTTGATCCATCGGGATTAGTGATAGTTCTAAACCTAACCTTGGGCCTTGAAGTCCCTCTAGCCGCTGCCTGAGCAGTTCTTTCGTCACGGTCAGACCGCCTTAGGACTTTTTGTAGTTCCGCTTGTTCCTCAGGAGTAGGGGCTTGTCCAGGCGTGGTAGAAAAAATGGCTTCATCTCCTTTC